>Ga0302326_10010851_pt1 | contig 19667 bp, 22 predicted proteins | sample Palsa_T0_3_FD_202264 | JGI IMG/M metagenome (GOLD analysis project Ga0302326, IMG submission 202264) | Peat permafrost microbial communities from Stordalen Mire near Abisko, Sweden - Palsa_T0_3 | ecosystem: Environmental > Terrestrial > Soil > Palsa > Peat permafrost | place: Sweden: Abisko...
TCTAGGAAGCGTGCTCCGGGACCTTGCGGTCCGTGGCGACAGTGCGGGGTGCTCGCGGGGCTTCGGGTCCAACTAGAACACGGGCTCTCGGCACCATAGAAACGCCGACCTCGGTGCCCACGCCGCGACGCCAAGCCTACCCCGTTTCATCCGGCGCGGGTGGCTGCCCCCGTGGGGAACTAGAACGCATCCGGTGGGTTACTCGCCGCTAGCGCGGCTGCGGTCCGTGGTATGCCACGCCACATGCCGGCGTCGGCGAACGGGAATCCGGGCCCTCCGCCGGATGACTTGCCCTCCAGGTCGGCCGCGTGGGCCGTAGGGGCGGCCTTTCTGGCGCTCCTCATGGCCGCCATCGGCAGGGTCGTGTCAGCGGCGAGGGGGCTCTGGCACCCCCTGAGTCTGGCGGACGACGCCTACTACTACATCGTGATCGCGAAGCACGTCGTCCGTGGCGCCGGCTTTTCTTTTGACGGATTCGAGCCAACGAACGGATTCCATCCGCTCTGGATGGCCGTCACTGTGGCGGTGCTGTGGCTCGTTGGAGTGGAAAGCTCGCTCCGGCTTCAAGTCGCGGTTTACACCGTGGTCGCAATGCTCCCGTTGCTGATTGGCGCGGCGATCTGCGCGCGAGAGGTCCTCCGCCCTCGTGGGGCCGGGGACACGCGAGCGCTTGCGTTCCTCGGAGTGCTCCTCGCGCTGGGGCTGCCGGAAACGGCGTATGTCTGCATGGCGGGGGTCGAGTCCGGGCTTCTCGTGTGCCTGTTGATTCTGCTCCTGCGAAGCTACCTTCTCGAGCAGTCGGGAGGGCTCGCCGTGCTCTTCCCGCTCGTCTTTCTGACTCGGCTCGACGCGCCCCTGTGGCTTGCGCCTCTCCTTCTGCACGAGGCGGTGCGCGTCCGGAACGGGCGCCGGATTGCGGTACTGCTCTTGCCTCTCGCTGTGAGCATGGCCGGCCTGGGCGCCTTCAACGTCATCACGACCGGCGGTGTCCTGCCCATTCACGCTTTGCTCACGTCGACGTTCCCCGTGCCGTCGCCGAAGTGGCATCTGATCACAGAGCGTCTCGCGCAGGGGCCGAGGGCATTCACTTATGCAAACCTTTGTTCGCTGCTGGCCGCTGCAGGTGTGGTGAGTGGCCTGTGGGTTCGGGCGCGGCGACGATCACGCGCGGAAGGGGAAGTGTGGGTCCTGGTCCTTATCGCAGCGGGAGCGGTCTCGCTGCTGCTTCTTCTCTTCTTTCGCAAGTGGATGGAGCAACCTGCCATCTGGCACTTCACGCCAGGCGTCATTTTTCTTTCGGCCGCCGCGGCTCCTCTGGTGCTGCGCACATTGGGGCGACACGGCCGAGCGTTGCCGGGTCTCGCGGTGGCCGCCGTGTCGGTGCTCGCACTCGGTATCTCCGCCCGCAACCTAAGCACGTGCATCACGACCAGCACGGAGACCATGCAATCGTTCATACGGGCGCGCCGTTCGGCGATGCCTCTGCCCGGCCGCGTCGCCGCGACGGACTGCGGATACTACGCGTTCTGGTGGGATCGCGAAATCGTCAACCTCGACGGACTGACGAACAACCGCGAGTACCAGCGCGCCGTCCGTGACGGAAGACTCGGCGAGTACCTGGATCGAGCGGGGGTCGTGTACATCGTTGCGTCGGCCAGTGCGGGGCCGGACGGACCCGACAAGGAGCCGATGTACCGGACGGCCGGCGAAAACGCCCAGATGGTCCGCGCCACCGGCGACTACACGTATTCCTATTTCACATACTCGTATCAATACAACACGTACTCGAATACGCTCGCCTTCCACAAGAGCGACGAAGTCTTCCGGCAATTCTTCCCGGAACTTCCGGCGCTGGCTCTCGTGTTCCGCTGGCCTCGGCAAGACCACCGCGACTGAACCTGCCCATCGCAGGCTTGAGTTGTCGGTCCGGTCAGGGCGGGAAGGCCGTGCACCGTCCAGTCGAGGCGAAATCGAGGTTGCCAACGCAACTGCTCTCGCAAAGGGAGGATGCACACTGCAGCGATCCCTGCGGGCACGATTGGCCGAGTCCCACCGTAGCGGTGCACAGACTGGTCCCCGTGTCGCAGTACGCTGTCGGGCTTCCGTTGTTGTCGACATAGTTGCACTGGTAACCTAGCGTGTTGGCGTTCCGGCCAGTCGCGGAGCAACTGCTGCCAATCGAGATAATCGGTAGGCAGGTACCGAGGGCATCTGCATCCCCCGGCTCGGCGGCGAGCTCCACAGAGCAATACAGTCCCGGCGCACACTCCCAGGAGGAGGCGCAGGCCTCTCCCGACGTCGAGGTTCCCTGGATGGCCGAGAGGCAGGCGTTCTCCATCGGCGCCAGGTAGCTGCTGGCTACCGTAACGCATGGAACTGCCTGAATCTGCTCAAGACACTCGCATGCGGCCTGCTGATTGTACGCCATACGCCCGCCACCCAGATAGTTTGACGGTGTCCCCATGCCGATCCATCCGCCAACGGCATTGAAGTCGGTGGTGCACGTCGACACGTCGAACTGTGTTGCATCTTCGCCGCAGCAAGTTTCGAGGGCCTGACACTGGAGGCCATCGAGCGCCGTGAGGAAGTCGCTTGCGGCCGCAGGCACCGTAACCGTGCACGAGGCTGCGTCGAATCCCGCCTCCACTGGCGCGGCCGCTTCGGCCTCCCCCACGCCGCCCGCGTCGTTGACCCCGACCGTCGAGTCCACTCCCGCGTCACCAGGCGCAGCATCGCTACCGGAATCCTCGGTACCGGAATCCTCGGGGCTACCGGAGCTACCCGAACTGCTGGAGTTACCCGAACTGCTCGAGCTACCCGAACTGCTGGAGCTACCCGAGCTGCTACTGCCGGAGCTGCTCGAGGAGCTGCCGCTGGAGCCGCTGGAACCGCCGGAGCTACTGCCGCTGGAGCTGCCGGAGCTACTGCCGCTGGAGCTGCCGGAGCTACTGCCGCTGGAGGTACTGGAGCTACTGCCGCTGGAGCTGGACCCACTGGAGGAACCGGAGCTGCCGGAGCTACTGCCGCTGGAGCTGCCAGAGCTGGAGCCACTGGAGGAACCGGAGCTGCCTGATGAGCTACTGGAAGTCGCGTCGCTGCCGGCTTCCGTCCCGGTGGAGGTCGCCGTTTCGCTTCCGCCGCAGCCAACAAGCGACGACGAAGCCAGAATGGATCCCGACGCAGCCAATCCGGCCACAAACCAAAGGCGCGAGCGCAAGACTCTCATTCGAACCCCTCCGCTCAATTTCGTTACTTCAAGCCCGAACGAACTGGCGTAGACCTTAGCATACCGCCTTCCCAGGGCTCTCCGTTTTTAGTTCACGGCGCCTTCGTCTGGTCGCCGCCGATCGCCACAAGGAGCCCACGGCGAAGCAATGACTCGACCAGCTGGTCGATGTCGCGCTCGAGGGCTGCTTGGCTCACATCGTACACATCCAGAAGGGACCGGACTACCTCACCCCGAGCGGCGCCCCGGGCCAGCCTTTCGAACGCGTCGGCCGCGACGTCGTTCAGTCCGAAGTACTCGCCGCCCCGCAGGTCGACCATGACGAGCTCCGAATCAAACCTGCGCCAGTGGACGTGTTCGGCGGCCTGCAGGCGATTGATTCGCGTCATCGCGCCCCTGTCATGTGGCACACGTGGTCCCGTCCCTCACGATGGCCTCGAAGGTCTCCATAATTGTCGTCAACGCGCCCAGGGAGCGGACCCTCCGAAGCCGGAGGACTGGGACTGCCATCGCGAGATCGGCCCTGGCCTGCAGGTTGCGAACCGTGTCCGCATCCTCGAAGTCCGAGTAGCAGACCTGCGCTCGGCTCAAGACTTCAAATTTTTTCTGGCCCGTCAGTCGCTCCAAGGACAAGCTTCGTTCCTCCTCGTCAAACGTCAGGTGCACGATCGCACTCAGGCGTTCGGCCGCGATAGCCCGAGCACGAGGAGGATAAGCGGTCTTGCGCCCCCGTGACGCCGGCACCCCGAACCAGGACGCGGACTCCGCGGTCAGCCAGAACTGGTCCTCTACAGGGGACACGAAAGGCACGCCGTCGTGCCAGTCGACGGGCACGATGTCATCGGCCAGAAAGGCGCCACCTGTCCGCTCGACCAGGGCCATGGCCGTCGTGGACTTGCCCGCGCCGGTCTCACCGACCAGGACGACCGCTCCGTTGGCCATGCTCACGGCAGAGCCGTGGAGCGACAACCTGCCGAGCAAATATCGCTCGCACGCGATGAGGCTCGTCGCTCTAAACTTCTGGAGCCTGACCGGGTCCGCGTCCTGGGCAGGCCAAAATTTCGTTTCTGCGCCCGAAGCCACCAGGCGGCCGATGCCCTGCCACTCGACCCATCGTTGCGAGCCGTTTCGTCCCAACCGGACGCCCTCCGGAGGCATGAACGGACCCCACTCGACCGCCGGATCCACGAGCGTCTTTTCCGACGTATCCTTCATGGGAGGGGCGCTACGAGCTCGCGCACGGCGTCGCGCGGACTAGGGTTGGCAGCGACCTCGCGAAACCACCGAACGTATTCCTCCCCGGCGATCGCTGCCCACAGGGAGGACCAAGCAGGGTCGTCCCGCAGCGGGTCAGCGGCAAATCGTTCGAAGGCCGCCCGGAAGCGCTCGGGGTGGACGATGTCGAGCGCCGCGAGCTCGCGCATCGACAAAAGATCGCGCAGCTCGGGCGTGTCCCGGACGACAGCGAACGACTGGGCCAGAAGCTCACGTGGCCGGGCCTTGTCCATGCGGTTGCGCACGCTTTCGGGGATCCACCCGGTCATCGACTCCCTCAGAAGGCCGCGGTCGCGGGCCCCTGCGAAGATCGCGGCGCTTGGGACGCGCGCCATGAACCTCAGGAACTCGTCATCGAGGTAGGGGCGACAAACTCGCACGCCGCATGCGATCTCCAAGCGGGATCCGTACTCGCGGTTCTCCATGAGGAACGAGGAGCACGCGAGCATCGACACACGGTGTCGCTGGCTGCCGATCGGGCGGGGCCGTGAGACGTGGTCCGCGGTGGTCAGGAACGAAGCGAGTCGCGGGCCTGCCCAGGGAAAGCTCGCCGCTTTGGCCAGTGCGGCACGGCTTCGCGCCGCTCGCCCTCGGGCGTCGACGACGAACCGAGGAAGAACGTGACGCAAGAGCGGACCGACGACGATGCGGCGCCACAGTTGGGGCCGTGTCTCGCGAATCGCCTGAAATCGCAGCGCGTTGCCGAGCGCCGCAAGCGGCCGGTGCAGGAGAAAATCACCGAACACAGCGCTATCCGCATCGAAGACGGCCTCGGAGTCTATCCCGTCGAGCACTCGATCGACGCCGGCGGCTCTCGCGCGCGCCATTGTCGCCAACACGATTGCAGCAGGGAGGATCTGAAAGAGCTGCCCGTCGACGACACGGCCTCGCATCCCGAAAGCCGCTCCCTCGGCCGCCGCGATCCGGATGGGCTCGACGCCGAGATGCTGGCAAAGCGCGCGCAGGTGGGGTCGATCGTCGCCTTCTCCACCGAAGTCGAACGCCAGCGGAACGACCTCTGGACCGCCGTGGTGCCGATGGTTTTGGATGGCGGCCGCCAGCACGTTGCTCGAGTCGACGCCGCCGCCCGTCAATACCCCGACGCGACGGGCTCCCCGGCTCTGTCGGCCCACGGCCGCCCGGAACTGGTTCTGGAGCTCGTTCGCGAGGTCCGGGATCGAGAGGCTCAGCTCCGATTCGAATCGAAGAGGTCCCTCGTACGTTTGGCTGCGACCGGCGGAGTCGATCTCGACGATCGTGTTCGCCCGGACCCGTTCCGCGCCAACGAAGGGAAGCGGTTGGCGGAAGAGAGTCAGGACCGGATCGAACAACGAGAGAACGTAATCCGCGTCGAGCCGCAGATCCGCGTTGCCAACGAGCGCGAGGGGAAGAAGACGGCTGCTCGCCACCGTGGTCCTGCCCAGGCGCATCCAATAGAGGGGCCGGCCCGCGAAGCGACCGCGCGCGAGGCGCAGCCGTCCCTCCACCCGCGAAATCATGGCAAAGTCCCCGCGTAGCTCTGCGCCCGGGACGGGCACGCCGCCCTCAAGGGTGCCCACGTGCGCGCGGTCGCCCGCAAAGCTGAGGGGAACGGGGGATGTGCTGTCCGCCCACGATGCGAGCGCTACCCCTTCGCTTAGCGTGCGACGGTTGGGCTCCCGCCCGAGCGCCTGGGCGATTCGATCAACGACGGAGCCGACCTCGCGGTCGTCCAAGCCGACTACGCCAGTGATAGTCACAAGCGACCGCCGAAAAAGGCGTCAGCCCGAGTTCTTGGTGTTCGGGGTACCGAAGATGGTGTCGTTTGAGGCAACCGTGGAGGAGTTGAGGGTGAGGTCCTTGACCTTGCCGAGCAAACGAACCTCTGGCGTCTGATACCGTCGCTTGGGTGACAGCCCGTCGCTTCGAGCGTCCAAGGCTTTATGTTCCGGTCCCACGTTCAGATTGGCCATCGTCACCACCCTGCGGTGTCTCGACGCGATGATGCATTCACGCGCGACCCCTGTCTACCACCAAGGATAGCACGGGCCGCTGTGGGATACCTTCGCGTTACTCATGGCCTTCCTTGTCAGCAGCTTTGGCCCCGTCGGTGGCGCTCGGTGGGATAGTCTTCTTGGGGAGTTCGCGGACTTTCCGCCCGCAAACGTCTGGACCGCGCGCGATCCCCGCGAACCCGTGCGCATCGGCGTGGTGGGGCCTGGAGGGAGGCTCCGAAGCGTCCACGACTACGGCGCCGATCTGGCGGTCGCTGGGGAGGGCGCCCTCGAAGGTGGGGAGGAGGACGTGGCCGGAGTCGTTCTCGCGGCGTACCGCGCCCGGGGGCCCAGCGGGGTGGCTCGTCTCCGTGGGGACCATGTTTTCGCCGTCTGGGACGGTCGCTCGCGCTCGCTCCTCGTCGGCTGCGGCGGCGTGGGATTCCGGGCGCCCGCTTATCTCCGGGACGGTGACGCTTTCATCTTCAGCTCGAAGGCCCTCGCCCTCCTGCGGGCATCGAACACGCGCGCCGAGTTGAACCGCGTGTATCTGGCGCACGCCCTCGGGGGTATCTGGTGCCCGCCGGCCGACGCCACCCCCTTTGAGGGGGTCCGCAGGATGAAGGGAGGAGAGCTCCTGCGCGTCTCGGGCGACGGTATCGAGTGGCTCGAAGGCGATCGCCTCCGGTTCGACGTCACGGCGGCACGCGATCGCCGGGCCGTGACTGTAGAGCTCGAGACCCGGCTCGATCGGGCCACCGGTGCGATGGCAGTAGACACCGGCACCTGTGTCCTCCTGAGCGGCGGGCTCGATTCGGCGGTCGTTGCGGCGCTCGTGGCCCGACGAAGGCCGAGCGTCGACGCCTACTCTCTCCTGGCGCCCGTAGGTTCGTCAGGCAGCGATGGCGCCGCGGGCGCGGTCGCTGCGGCCCTTCCCGGTGTCCGTCACCACCGGATCGAGGTCGCGGGCGACGCCTTCGGACCGATCGCCTCGCTCCCCGACGATCCCATGTGCACAGCGCCGGTCCTCGAAGTCGGCCGTCTGGCGTTGCTCCGAGCAGCGAGCGCGGCGGGATTTCGCCGGGTATTCACCGGGGAGGGGGGCGATGAATTGTTCGACCTGGCCTGGTGGTCGCGCGACTTGATCCACGAAGGCGCGGTGGTAGGGGTCCTCGCTCGGCTCGCGCGTCGGGCCTCGCTCGTACGCATCGTGAACGAACTCGCGATGGGCGACTCCCTCGGCGCCCTCGGCGACGCGCGGATGCGTCAGCTCGAAGGCCGATTGCGGCGTCGGAAGCCGTGGCTCCGCGATGCCTTCTGGGAGGGGCCTGGGTTTGCAGGAGCGATGGCGCAGGCACGCTCGTACTGGAAACTGCGCAGCATCCGAGAGCGCCTTCCCGACATCCTTGGAAGTCACGGGCGAACCTGGCGCGCGCACGAGCTCACGCGATTGCCTCTTGGGGTCGAGGCCGTTTCTCCGCTGATGGACCGAGGGGTGGTCGAGTTCGTAGGTTCCCTGCGGGCCGATATGGTCATCGACCCGCATCATGGCAAGGCCCTTCTCCGCCGCCTCGCGGCGCGGCTGATGCCTGCGGCGATTGCGTGGCGACCGAAGAAGGAGCCGCTCAGCGAGTGGCTCGCCGAAGGGTTCATTTCCTCCGATGCGCACGTCTCGGCGGCCTTGGCCTTGCTGCGCGAGAGTCCTGTGCTCCGAGAGCTTGTCGACCCCATCGCAGTGCGCGCCGCCGTCGACCAGGCCCGGCGCGAGCCGCGTCCTATCGCGCTAGTTCAGGCCCTCGTGGAGCTATTCACGCTGGCCGAGTGGATCGCGATGGTCCAGGCGGGGTACGGCGTCTAGTCACCGCTGTCGCCGCCGTCATCGGCACCCCCATCGGGCGCCTCGATGCAGACGCCCGACGAGGCCAAGGCGTACGGCACCCCGTCCGGGGCGCAGCTCGAGCAGTCTGCCGTGCAATACCCGTTGCCCGCGCTCAAGGGCGACGGCAGGTCGTAAAGGCAGAAGTTCGTCGCGCCGCCGGAGCACGACGAGCAGTCCGGTGTCCTGATACAAGTGTTGCCGCAGCACGCGCCCTGGCAACTCCCGGAGTTACATGAGCTAACCGCCGCATCGTTGCCCGAGGACGATCCGCTTCCGGACGACGACCCGCTTCCGGACGACGACCCGCTTCCGGACGACGACCCGCTTCCGGACGACGACCCGCTTCCGGACGACGACCCGCTTCCGGACGACGACCCGCTTCCGGACGACGACCCGCTCGCTGACGCCTCCTGATGAACCGTGGCGTCTGAACCGTCGGACTCGGTGGAGGCTTCCGCCGCATCGTGCGCCGAGGCATCGCCGCCGCTGCTGCTTCCGTTGCTGCTGCTTGCGCCGCTGCTGCTTCCGCTACTGCTGCTTGCGCCGCCGCTGCTGCTCTCGCCACTGCTGCTTCCGCTGCTTGCGCCGCCGCTGCTGCTCTCGCCACTGCTGCTTCCGCTGCTTGCGCCGCTGCTGCTCTCGCCGCTGCTGCTTGCGCCGCTGCTGCTACGTCCGCCGCCTTCCGTCGTTCCATCCGGCCCGGCGTCCGGGATGGGTCCCGTTCCGCCCTGAGGGGAGGATCCACATGCGGCCAGGCAGCTCGCGCCGCCCCACCCCAACACCATCAACGCGATAAGAGTATTTCGTTTCATCGTAAAGTTACCTACCCCGCTTAGCTCGGTAGTATGACACGCGTGGACGAAGTGCAAGGCGCCCTCGCGGCAGCGCTGCTACCCCTGTGCGACTTCGCGATCCATGTCGCCGCATGGAGCCTCCTTCGTGCGGGGTGCGCGCCGATTACAGCGCACGGAGTCGTCATTCGTGCTGGGGCGTGGCTGCCGACGATCGACTCGCCCGAGGAGGCGCGCGTCGTCGCGCGCTCGCTCCTCCGCCACGGCACGTGCCTCAGCCGCTCCCTTGCCCTGGCCGCGAGGGCACCCACCGCGGACGTCGTCATCGGCGTGACCCCGCGGCGCCAGGCGCCGCTCCTCGCGCACGCGTGGATCGAGATGGGTGGCGCGCCGATCGATACGGCCGACGTCTCCGGGGCCGAGATCGCTCGCCTTCGGGGGCCGGCCAGCGCGACGGGCCGGGGGCGGCGGCAGCCCGGTAAGGATCCCTCGGGCCCTCGGGCCCGTTTGGAGTAGACAGCGGACAAGCCATGGCGCCGGCTGCCGACGATCTCGCTCTGCAGCGCGCAGTTCACGCACACGCGCGCCTGGTCCTTGGCGCCGTCCTCGCCGCGTGCGACAGGGCCGCGGTGGACGTGCTGCCGGTCAAGGGCATCGTGACCGCGTACACTCTCTATCCCGATCCGGGCTTGCGCCCGATTCGCGACGTCGACCTTCGCGTCCGGCCGCGCGATCTCGGCCGCGTGGCGCGTCTTGGCGAGGAGGCCGGCTGGCGCCTGCTCGAGCGATCGATCGCTTACCGCACGCTCTCGTTCGAGGTGCGCGGTTTCCTTGTCGAGTTCGAGTCGCACGTCGGTCCGCCGGGGCTGTGTGACCTCACGGTCGACGCCATGATGGCCCGCGCGACGCCCTGCCCCGGGCCGTTCGGCGTGCCGTACCGGCAGCCCGAGATCCACGACCATGCCCTGCTCCTCTGCGTCAACGCGTTCAAGGACAAGCTGATCGACGCGTGGCCGGCCGCCGTGCGGGACCTGGAGATCATCGCGGACGAGTCGGGCTTCTCCGACGAGCGCTTCGTCGATCTGGCGCGCGCCAGCAGCGTGGCGACGCTCGTCTGGCTGGTGGCTTGCTGGCTTGCCGATTCGCGAGGGTCAGCGCGCTGGGCGGCGTTGCGCGATCGCGTGGGACAGGCGGCGCCTCGCGCGTCGTACGCCGTTCTGTTCCAGCGAGCGATCCGTGCAAGGTCGCCGTCGCGTGCGCTGCTGCGTGTGCTGGCTCGAGCGGGCTCCGATCGGCCGGCCGCACGGGTCAAAGCCCTGGGTGCGATGGCCTTGAAGCCCCTCGATGGTGTGACGTGGTCCGCCCTGAGAGCGCTCGACGCCGCGCGCTGAGAGGCGGGCGTGGCGTCCGCGCGACGAGTGCTCCGGCGGAGGTTTGTCTGGTATTCGAAGGACGGGACCGTGCGCCCCTTCGCCTGCCTCCTGGTCTTCGCGGCGTCCACCCTGGCCGCACCTGCCAGCTTGCGCGCCGACGGAGACGAGGACGCGGGGGCGCCGCGCGCGCTCATGACGTGCGAGCGTGCCGACGGGCCGGGGCGCGTGCGCTGCGAGGTGGAGGTCATCGCGCTCCCCGGCGGGAGCATCACCTGGGGCGACGTGGAGCTTACGCATATGCCGCCGTTTACGTCGGCGCTGCGCGGCCGCATCGGGCCGGGCGACGCGACGGTCCGGCGTCCCGATTCGTGGCGCTGGGGGCTGGCCCTGGTCGCCCGGACGAAGGGGACGGGCGACGTCGAGGCGCGCGTGCGACTCGTCGAATGCCGTGGCGCGCCCGGAGAGTCCCCGGATGCTGGAGCGACCCACGACAGCTGTGTGCCGTACGAGGTGCCCGTCACCGGTCACATCGTCGTCGGGGACTAACCTGCTGTTCACCGCTCTCGCGCCCGCAAGAACAGCCCCGCCGAGAACTTGCCCCCCTTCGGCCCATCGACCGCACAGTACCCGGCAGCATGCAGCTCCCCGGCCGCCTCCGCTCATCCACCCTCGGCGACATCCTCGGCGCTCTGCACCGCGCCGCGGCGACAGGCACCTTGGAGCTCGCCGAGGACGGCGGGCGCGGGCACCGCGTGTACCTCGTGGAGGGCCTGGTGGCGGCGGTCGAAGTGGAGAACGCGACGCCGCCGCTGGCCGAGATCCTCCGGCGCGAGCGCGCGGCCGACGAGCAGGTGCTTCGGCAGTCGATCCTGCGGGCGATGACGTCGCAGCGCCTCATCGGCGAAGTCCTCGTCGACGACTTCCGGGTGGCGCCGTCGGTGGTTGGCCATGCCTTGCGCCAGCAGATCTTGTCGCGGCTCGCGGTGCTCGAGCGGCTGACGGATGCGCGCGTGTCGTTTCGCGTGGCGCTCCGCGCTCCGCGTGGTGCACTCGGCACGCGGGCGGGCGGTCCGCTCGGGCCGACGGAGTTTTTGCACGGTCGGCGTCGCGCGCGCGAGCGGGCGGGTCACGTGGCGCCGGCGTCGTCGGACGACGGGACCGCGTGGCAGGTGCTCGGGGTCGAGCCGGGCACACGGGCCGAAGAGATCCGAAGGGCCTTCCGGCGGCTCGCGCGCGAGCTGCACCCGGACCTGCACCCCGAGGCCACCGCCGAAGAGCGCCGCGCGCTCAGCGTGCGCTTCGCCGAGGTGTCCGAGGCGTACCGGACGCTCGTCGCGTAGCCGAACGCGCGAAGGGCGCAAAGCCCGAGCCGGCTAGGCAACCTCTCGCCTGCACCGCCCGACGGGGGGAAACCGTGGGCCCACGGGTGGGTAACTGTCAATCAACTTGACAGATGTGCCATCGGTCCTACGTTCCATTGACCGGTAAGGATCTGCTCAGACTTCTTCGGACGCGTGGGTGCGTCCAGCTGAGGCAGAAAGGGTCTCACGTCATCGTCCAATGCGACCACTGCAAGACGGTCGTGCCCGTACATGCGGCCGAGGATCTTGGCACCGGTCTTCTTCGCGCCATCGAGCGCGACCTCGAACCATGCTTTGGGGAGGGATGGTTCCGGGAGCACCGAAGCTGACGAGAGGGGCGAGGAAAATGGCCAAAAAGAGAGCGTACACGGTGTCGTACGAACGCGACGAGAAGGGGCTCTGGGTCGCGCATGTGAAGGGCGTCGCGGGCTGTCACACGCAGGGGCGGACGATCGCCCAAGCTCGGGATCGCATCCGCGAGGCCTTGGCCTTGTTCGACCACGGCGCGGACGCAGCTCACCTGACCGATGATGTTCGACTTCCCGGCGACGTCGACCGGCTGGTGAGCGCTCAGCGGTCGGCCCGCTCGAAGCAGGAGGCCATGGAGGTCGAGCTGCGATCGCTCAACGTCAAAGCAGCCCTCGCCCTCACGAAGCGGGTCGGACTCTCGCTCCGGGATGCCGGGGAGCTCCTCGGCGCTTCGCAGGAGAGCGTTCGGCAGTGGATCGAGGCGTCGTGACCCATCGCCCGCAACCGCCGGCCACCCCGGCCCGACTGGGCCACGATGCTAGTGCGTCAACGTCAGCGCCTGCAGGGCCACCTTGGCCTCGGGCGCAAAGTGCGAGTCGGGGAACTTGCGCAGCAGCGTGCGCCACGTGTTCTTCGCGTCGTTGAAGGCCTCGATCTCCGTCTGGCACCAGGCCAGCTCGTCGAGCGCGTCGTCCACCACTTCTTTGTCCACCGTCGACTCGGCCAGCGGCCCGAGCACGGCGATGGCGTCCTTTTGCTTGTGGAGCTTTCGATACGCGCTGCCGAGCGCCAGCTTGGCCTGCGGCGCCACCGCCCCGCCGTCTTCGTAGTGGAGCGATTCTTCGAACGACGTCGCCGCTTCTTGCCAGCGCTGCAGCCGCGCGCTCTCCAGGCCTTGCAGATACAGCACCACCGCTTGGTCGGTCTTCGCCCGCTCCACGGCGTCGGCCAAGAACTGCGACTCGGCCTTGGTGAGTGGCTTGGTGCGCATCGAGTCCCAGCCTTTGATGAGGTCCGAGCGCTTGCCCTGCTTGACGAGGTCGTAAAACTTCGCCGCCTCGAGCTCGGCGGCCTGCCGCTCGGCTTCGCGCGTCCGCGCCTCGTCGAGCGATTGCTTGAGGCGCACGTTCTCGTCGCGCAGGTGCTTGCTCGTCCCCTCGATGGCGTCGACGCGCGCGTCGACCAGGAACTTGAACGCCGCGAACACCACGATGACAAAGACGGCGTACGCCGTGGCGCTGTTCCACACGAGACGACTCTCGTAGGCCTGCTGCCGCTTGGCGATCGACTTGATGTCGGCGCTGAGCGCGTTGGTCAGGTTGTTCGTCTTGATGACGAGGCCCCGCGATTCGATGATCTCGCGCTTGATCTCCTGCAGCTCGTCGTCCACCTCGTGCATCGGGGCGCGAGTATGGCATTTCTCGCCCTGGCGCCAGCGCTCGTCGCGTGCGGCTCGTCGGCGCGCTCGCCGCCGGCGGGGCTTTCGGTCGATCGGGCGGCGCTCGCCGCGATCGATCGCACCACGCAGTGCCCCCCGGCGGTGGTCGAGGGCATCGACGTCTTCGACGGGCAGGGGGCGATCGACTGGCCGTCCGTGCGCGATGCGGGCGTCGAGTTCGCGTTCATCAAGGCCACGCAGGGCACCTACGACACGCAAGCCACGTTCGCAGCCAACTGGGCGGGGTCGGCGGGCGCCGGCGTGGTCCGCGGCGCCTACCACTTCTTCGACCCGACCGAGGACGGCGCGTCGCAGGCGGCGCACTTTCTGTCGGTGGTCGGTGCTTCCGCGAGCGAGCTGCCCCCCGTGCTCGACATCGAGTGCCCCGATGGCGACGCGGACTGCCTCGGCACGGGGTCGGCGGGCGACGCGAGCGCGGCCGACATCCGCACCCGCATGCTGGCTTTCCTCGGTGCCGTCGCCCATGGGCTCGGGCGGACGCCCCTCGTGTACACGTACGCGAGCTACTTCGCCGACAACGGCATCGACACGACGGGCTTCGAGGCCTACCCGCTCTACCTCGCGTGGATCCCCGCGAGCGGCGATGCCGTCGGCGACGCGGGCCTCCCGTGCCTCGACGTCCCGGCGCCCTGGTCGACCGCCGCGTTCTGGCAGTACTCGTTCCAGGGGGCCGTGGCGGGTATCCCGAGCGCGGTCGACCGCGACCGATTCCTGGGCGCTCGAGCGGCGCTGCAGGCCCTCGCGGGCCCAGGTTCACCGGGCCCGTCCGGTTGCCCGTGAGGGGCGGGGCGTGCTAGCTCGCGCCTCAATCCTCCATGATGACGACGGACATCCGCAAGGGAATCAAAATTCAGATCGACGGCGTCCCGTACGCGGTGGTCGAGCATCAGTTCGTCAAGCCGGGCAAGGGCCAAGCGTTCACGCGCTGCCGTATCCGCAATCTGCAGTCGGGCAACGTGATCGAGCGCACGTGGAAGTCGGGCGAGTCGGTCGAGCTGGCCGACGTCGACACGCGCAAGATGTCGTTCTCGTGGGACGAGGGCGACAGCCTCGTCTTCATGGAGACGAGCACCGGCGAGCAGATCCACGTGATGAAGGACAAGGTCGGCGACGAGACACGGTTTCTCGCCGAGGGCATGGACTGCGACGTCACCATCTACAACGGCAACGCGATCGGCATCGAGCTGCCGCCCAGCGTCGTCTTGCAGATCACCGCGAGCGAGCCGGGCATCAAGGGCGACACGGCCAGCGGCGCCACCAAGCCGGCCACGCTGTCCACGGGCGCCACGGTCAACGTGCCCCTCTTCATCAAGGAGGGGGAGTGGGTGAAGATCGACACCCGCACGGGCCAGTACCTGGAGCGGGTCAACAAGTAGCGTCCCGGAGCCGCATGACCCGCTCGGAGTACTCGTCGCTCGTGAGCTTGGCGGCTCGCTCCCAGGTAAAATCGCTCGCGCGCGCTCGCGCCCGGACCCGCGCGGCCTGAAGCCGCGCCGGATCGGTCAATAGCTCGACCACCCGGGCGGCAAGCTGCGCTGCAGCGCCGCGCGGCACGAGCGATTCGCTGCCCAGAATCATGGCCGGGCCGGGGACGTCGTACGCCACGACGGGCAGCGAGGCCGCGAGCATCTCGATCACCCCCAGTCCGAAGCCCTCATAGTACGACGGAAATACGCCGAGCGAGCAGTCGCGTAGCAGACCAGGGAGCGCGTCTGGCTCGTAGGTCGGGATCACTTCGAGGCGGTCGCGCAGACTCTCGGAGAAAAAAGCGCGCACCCGCGATTCGTCGAGGTACCTCGATCCGAGCAGGCGAAATTTGCAATCCCGAACGGCGGCGGTGACCTGACGCACGATCTCCGGGAAGTCGAGGGCGCCCTTTCGGGGCTCGAAGGTGCCGACGAAGGCGACGCGCGGCGTCGGGGGTGCCGGCGGGGCTGCCGCGGCGAAGGCCGCCAGCCGGGCCTCGGTCAGGCCGAGGGGGACGACGATGATCTTTTGCTCGTCGAATCCCCTCTGGACGAGCTCCGGACGATCGCGGTCGTTGTTGACGTTGATGAGGTCGGCGGAGTCAAAGGTGCGGCTCGACAGCCAGATGTTGAAGTCACGCGTGACGGCGCGCACCGGCCCCCGCAGTACCGCCCCGGCGAGGGCGCGCGGCCCGCGGACCTGGGGAACGCGGACCGTTTTCGCGTAGTAATTCAAGAGGGCCGAGCGGGCGACGAGGAGCGTCGACGGCTCGAAGCGGCTGCGCGGAAACGGCAGCACCGTCTGGTCGTAGTCGATGACGTCGAAGTCCTTGGCGTACCGCTCCACGAAGCGCGCCATCGCGAAGACGAAGCGGGACGTCGCCCGTATCGAGTCCTCCCCGCGGGATCCCGGCCAGATGTCGGTGTTCGAGGCGAGCCGGCAACGCCAACCGAGCTTCTCCAGCAAGGCGGCCAGCTCGATGAGGACCTTGGCCGCTCCGAGCCGCGCGTCGAGGGGGTTCTGGGAGCAGAGCAGGATCTTCATCGGCCGCACCAAACGGGGCTTGCTCGTCGTGAAGCGGTCCGCGTGCACCATGTGGCGGACGGCGGCGAAGTTACCGGCGGTGACGTGGCAGTTCAAGGACGTGCGCGCGGTGCTTGAGCCGCCTCGAACCGGCCTTGAGATGAGGGCCGCGCCTTCTGTACCTTGCCCGGCATGGACGCTGACGCAGCCGACACCGCTCGCGGGGACTACGACCGATGGCACGCGCAGTTCGAGCTAGACGACGGAGCGGACTCGCCGTGGCACGAGCTCGTGAAGGCGCACCTCGACCCGGGCCGCGATCTCGACGGCCGTCGCGTCCTCGAAATCGGCTGCGGCCGAGGAGGGTTCAGCGCGTGGATCGCGCGCTCCTCGTCGCCTGCGGAGCAGGTCGCGATGGACTTCTCCGAGGTCGCCGTGCACAAGGGGCGCGCAGCGGCCGCCGCCGCGGGGCTATCGCGGGTCATCTGGGAGTTCGGCGACATCCAAAACATCCCGCGCGCCGACGCCTCGTTCGACACGGTCATATCTTGCGAGACGGTCGAGCACGTGCCGGACCCTGCCCGCGCCGTGCGCGAGCTCGCCCGCGTGCTCCGGCCTGGCGGGCGGCTGTTTCTGACCACCCCGAGCTACCTCAACACCATGGGACTCTATCGCATCTACCTGCGGATGCGCGGGCGACGTTTCCAGGAAGTCGGGCAACCGATAAACCAGGTCACGTCGCTGCCGCGCACGTTGCGGTGGGTGTCGCGGGCCGGTCTGCGCGTGCTGGCCGTCGACGCCGTGGGTCACTATTTGCCCTTCCCCGGCCGACCGGCGATCCGCTTTGCCCGGCTCGACGCGGCGCGGATGCTGACGCGCTGGGTCGGACACCACTCGTTCGTCGCGGCGTCCAAGCCCTGACCGGAACCTACGACTCGACGCGCTCGACGACCGTGAGGGTGTCGACTGGCTCGAGCTCCCGGTAGCGCTTGTCGTTCAGGATCACCTCGCGCGTGAAGATGGCGCTTCCCGCGTCGTCCAGGCTGCGCTCCTTGGACGAGCGGCTGTCGTGGAGGGCGATGACCCCGCCTCGCGCCACGAGCGGACTCCACGTCTCCCAGTCGGCGCGGAGCCCGTCGTACGTGTGGTCCCCGTCGATGAAGACGAAGTCGATGGGCCCTCCGGCGTCGCTCGAGTACCTCCTGCCCGCCTCCGCCCCCGTGGCGCGGATCCATCGCACGCGTCCGTTGCGAACTCGGTTTACCTCGGCCGTGGCGATGATCCGTTGCGTCGAGAACCCGAGCCGCCCGACCGGGTACGGATCGACGCAGATGAGCTCCGCGTCCGGCGGCATCGCGCGCCGTAGGCTTGACGTGGTGAGCCCCTCCCAGACGCCGATCTCGACGAGCCTTCGACGGTTGGTGGCGTGCCGGACCAGGTGTGCCCGTTCGCGCTCGTTGGTCTGCGACTCGGCACGGTCGATCCCTACAAGCCAGCGCGCGAAGTGCGTCATCACCCGCATTGTGGGGACGGCTACCTAGCGGACTGGGTGAAGAGCTGCAACGAGGCGCCTTGCCGGCCGGGCGTCGACCTGCGAGATTGCGCCGCCTCGACGAAATGGTCGAAAACTCGGTTTCCCACGTGTGGATCGGCGCGGCGATCCCTTCCGCCGTCCCCGGCGGCATGCGTCGCCACATGATGCTCCACGCCGCGGGGCTCCGCGAGCTCGGCGTCCGTGCGACGCTCGCCTTCGAGGAAGACTGCGCCTCCACGGGCGTGGGGCCCGTCGACGCGCGCATCCCGGGGGCGCGACTGCTCGCCGGCACGGTGCGCGACCTGCTTAGGGACCCGCCGGACGTGATCAACGTGCACTCGGGGTGCGCGCCCGCATTCATCGCTGCGCGCCGTGCCGGCTTGCTTCGTAGCGAGGTGACCGTCATGTCGTACGCCGCCGACGAGCGGGCCCTGAGGTTTTACCCGGGCAAGACGGGGATGCTCCGCTTTCTGCGCGCCCACGTCCCAGCGCGCGCGACGATGCGTTTCGCTGACGGCGTCTGGTGCGTGAGCCGTGAAGACGTCGACTTTTACGTGGCCCGATACCGGGTTCCGCGCGCAGCGATGACGTTCATTCCTCACGCGATCGAAGGCGCCTTCTTCGAGCGCGCCTCCGTGCCGCGCCGCCCGACGCAACTCGCGTTCGTGGGGACCTGGACGTTCCGGAAGGGCGCGGACGTCCTCAGCGCGGCCTTGGCCAAGGTGATGCGGGTGCGAGCGGACGTCTCGGTGGTCGTCGCCGGGACGCTCGGCGGCGAGGCCGACATCCGCGCCGCTCTGGCGGGCGTGCCGTCCGAACGCTTGCGCGTCGTACCGCGCCTCGAGGACCCGGAGCTTCGTACCCTGTACCACGAGACCGCCCTGCTGCTGATGCCGTCGCGCATCGAGGGAATGCCCTTCACGATGCTCGAGGCGATGGCGTGCGGGTGTCCATCCCTGGCGGCGGGCAACTCGGGCATGCGCGACGCGATCGTCGACGGTGAGAACGGCTGGCTGGAGGCCAGCTTCGATCCGGGGACCTGGGCCGCCCGTATTCTCGAGCTCCTTGCGGCGCCGGAGCGGCTTCGGGCTGCCTCCGAAGCCGCGCGCACCCACGCCGAGGCGTTCCGCCTCCGTCGCGTGACCCAGACGGCGCTCGATTGGTACGAGTCCCGCCTCGCCTCGTCCTGACTCCCGGCGGGGCTCTGCCCCGAGCGTGTCGACAAGTCGCTGGTTGCAACCGCCCCGGGAACGCGCCAGACTCACCGTCTCGGAAGGAAGAAGCGACCATGGAATGGACGACGCCGACCTGGAGTGAGATCAAGATGGACGCCGAGATCGGCTCCTACCAGGAGGACTTCCAGGGCGAGCAGCCGGAGCGCGATCCGATCGCCGACGGCGTCGCCGCGGCCGACGCGCGCTAGGCGGGTCGCATCGACGTCTTCGGTCACACGAGCGGCCTGCCGCCTTCGGCGCTGCGGGCCCTCGAGCGTCTTTATCGGCGTCGCGTCCCCGCCGACGACATCACGACGACCGAGCTGACGCGGTCGCTCGTGGCCGTGTCCGTCGAGATCGGGCGGCAGGTGGGCGTGCTCGTGCATCGGTCCGGGCAGGTCGAGTTCGTGGTCGTGGGCGACGCGTCGCGGCTGATGCTCCCGGACGTGGGGCGCCTGCGCGCTGCCGAGGGGCGCTTCCGGGGCATTCGTCTCGTGCACACGCACCTTCGGGGCGAGCCTCTGACGCGCGACGATCTCGTCGACCTCGTGCGGCTGCGCCTCGATCTGGTCGCCGCGATCCAGATCGCGCCGAACGGCGAACCGAAGACCCTCTGCTGGGCGCACAACGTCCCGGCCGACGCGGGTGGCGCGACGTACCGGGAGATCGGGCCCGCGCTCTTCGGGCAGCCGCAAGCCCACGCGGACGTGGGGCGCTTGATGGTGGGGCTCGAGGCCGAGTTCGCGCGCCGCGCCCGGGCGCGCACGGTCGGCGCGAAGGACGGGCGGGCCATCCTGGTTCACGTGGGCGACAAATCCCGCGGGCCGCAGGCGGCGCGCGACA
>Ga0302326_10010853_pt1 | contig 19666 bp, 9 predicted proteins | sample Palsa_T0_3_FD_202264 | JGI IMG/M metagenome (GOLD analysis project Ga0302326, IMG submission 202264) | Peat permafrost microbial communities from Stordalen Mire near Abisko, Sweden - Palsa_T0_3 | ecosystem: Environmental > Terrestrial > Soil > Palsa > Peat permafrost | place: Sweden: Abisko...
ATAGGCGTGAACGTCGGCGCCACGGAATCCGTAGATTGCCTGCTTGGGATCCGCGACTAGGCAAACCGTGTTCTCGCCGTCGCCCTCGAGAAATACCTGTCGAAAGATTTTCCACTGAAGCTCATCGGTGTCCTGGAATTCGTCGATCAGTGTCACGCGGTAACGCTCGCGCAATGTCGCGGCGAGCGATTTGCCCCGGGGCCCGTCGAGTGCGTCGGCGAGCCACGCGAGCATGTCTTCGTAATCGAGCGTCCCACGCTCGCGCTTTCGCGCGTCCATTCGACTCACGACACCGTGCAGCAGTTCGTCAACCACGCGTTGCTCAATAACCAGCGTCGCCTGTACACGTTCCACTGCATTCAAAATCGTTTGCACCGGTTGCGGCATCTCGTCTGGAAATTTCCTTTTGCCGGTTCGCTTTCCCGTTTTCCTGGGATTACAGATCCGATCGAGATCGATGTCGCACAGACCCTCGGCCAGGAACTGTGTCGAACCATTTGCGCGATTGATGATCCGCTCGAGTTCATCCGTGGTGCCGATCGCGTTAACCTGAGCGTCGTCGGTGATTGCCGCGGTCCGGTAGGCATCGGTCATCGCCTTGACGTCGAACACGTTCGTCAGATCAGAGAACGCCTGTTGATTGAGTTCGCGTCCAGCCGTTCGCAAATAGCGTTGCGAGTGTGCCCGCCACAGCAGATTCTCGAGTCCGTCTGAAGTGCGGTGCTCATCAGAGAGCCATTCGGCAATGAGCCGCTGGACGCGAACGTCCAACTTCAACCGCTCGCGCAGTTCGGCGCGGACGGCCTCGTGGAATGCGCGTCGGCCGCTGGTGAGGTCGATTCCAAATCGCATTCCGCTGTCGAAAGCCAGCTCGGTTAGCATTCGACGACAGAAGCTGTGAATCGTATAAATTGGCGAATGATGAAATGAAAAAAGAGCATCATTCAGTCGGTCGCGCTCGGCCTCAGCCAAACCAGTCGCCGACAGAACTGCTTCGATTTTTCCGCGAATGCGCGAGCGCAGTTCGGCGGTTGCCTTTTCGGTAAACGTCACGATCAGGATTTGATCCAGCAAAGCGGCGCCGGTGAGCAGAAGGTCGACGACGATATTCTCGATCGCAAAGGTCTTGCCGGTGCCGGCGCTCGCCTCGATAACCTTGTTGCCGCCGTCGAGAATCTCGTCGAGAATCGCTGGCCGACCGTATTTGACGTTGGCATTGTGGACGTCCGCAGTCATTTGAATATACCGAGGATCGGATCGAAGCGGCGCGCTAAGATCTCCGCGATCTTGTCTTCATCGGGTGTTTCAAAGTCGGTGGCGTTACGCACGGGTCCGTAGTCGGAGCAGGTCCCGCCAAATTCGTTGAGGCGGATCAGATCCACAGTTTCAACTGGATCGTGCGGCTCGTCGGGCTTGCGCGATTGCTTGATGACTTCGGCCACCGCCTCGATCGGCAAAAAGTAGTTGTTACCGGTCGAAAGCAAATCACTGACAATATTGGTCAGATAAATGAGAGCCGAATCGCGGTTCATCGGCTGGAACTCTCGAATCCATTTGGTCGGATTCTCGTCCTGCGTGCCGAGCACGACTGCTCGAAATCTATTCGGTAACTTCATCCCCGTGGCGGCAAGAACGATTGCGCCCAGAAACGGCGGCAGAAAATCTTTCGGTTTTATTGTCTTGTGGACGACGCAGTTGATTGCAGCGCCTGCCACTGCCGACGCGCCCCGAATCGTTCCGTAAAGACTCACGCGCTGTGTGACGATCGTTCCGTCGTGGCGTCGGACATTGGCGGTAAGTGCAATTGGCGCAAGAATCTCAGTAGTATTGGCGAACTCATCAGCGCGCCCAATCCTGATGTCCTTCCATCCGCCGAAATCTCTCATGCCGGCCTTGGAAGCCTGCGCGATCCATTCACGCAGGGCCGAAGTATCGGCGCTTCTGGCGGACTCTGCGAACTGCGCCGCTGATGCGTGCCCGTTGGCTTGCGCGATTCGGAGCTCGTGCGAGTATTCGTCGTCGAGGGCTTGAGAATCACCGCCCGCGCGCCAGAAAACGTTGCGCAGCATGACCGCGCGATCGAGCCGCGACTGTTCGATGGGCTCGTCCTCAGCCTCCTCGGGTGCATCTTCGTCCTCGAGCATTCCGAGCGAGTACCGCGCGGCGCCCTGCAGCGGACATTCGAGATATCTTCGAATTGCGGCTATTGGCAAAGCGATCTCTTCCGCCGCGGCCTGACGCGCGGCTTCAGACGACGTTCCAAATTCGGCGAACTTCAATTCCCTTCGCACGCGTGCACGCGATTCTCGATCGAGACGCTCCAGCAGGCTCTCATCGTCGGGCTTCGCGTCATCACCATCAATTTTATGTCGAAGCGCGAGCATCCGAGCGCCCCGATGCGCGTCAACGTCGAAGCTGGTGAGTTCAACCGCCGAGTGCGACGCAGCTTCATTGCCGAGTTCGGGAAAATACCGCAAATCGTAGCGGCTGACTGGATGTGCCACAGTGAGTTTTGCGAGCGTTTTCTGATCCACGAATCCTCGCAGGATGTATTGAAGCTCGCGAATGACCGACGACGGCTCGTTCAGGTCGCCAGTTTTCGCGTCGCGCGCAATGTAGGAGAAAAACACCCGCTCGCGTGCAGCCATGATCGTTTCGAGAAATAGATAACGGTCGCGTTCGGCGGGCGTGACGTCACCGGCGACTCGCTTTAGCGTCCGCAGATCAAGTGGATCGCGATGCTCGCGCTCGGGAAACGCGCCATCGCTCAGTCCGAGGGCAAAGATCGCCTTGAACGGAACCGAACGCAGCGAGGAAAACGATCCGACGGCGACGCCGCGTCCCGAATATCGTCCTCGGCGCGAGTCGAGGTCGGAGACTCCTGCAGCGATCATCTCGCGCGCTGACTCATACGATATCGCATCAATTTTAAGTTCCGAGCCGCATACAGACTCGATCGCCTCGAGAAAACTATCCCGAACCTGCTGATCCATCGCGCTCTCCGGGCGGATGTAGGCACTCACAAATTCGATGAGCATTCGCGACCATTGCCGGGGCGTCAGTCGCGCATCTCGTATTGAGAGCGCGTCGGCGATCAACGAGCGCGCGCCGCGCATGAATCGCGCGGCGCTCTCGAGCTCATCCTGCGCCACTTCAAGGGGCAGGTAGCTCGGTGCGGATGCAGCAGCTGTCTCGAAGAACGCGGCGCTTCCGCCGCGCTGGCCGGTCATCATCGTGCCCAACGCGAGGCGTTTAATCGCCTGATCCCAGTGATAGAGGCCGCGCGGGATGTAGCTGTCCTTCAGGTCGTCATCGTCCGCACCAAAGAAGATGCCGAGCGCCTCGCTCCATCGCGGCCACCTCCCGATCTCGATTCGGGCGTCACCGTTCAACGCCGGGTGGGTCAGCAGCCTTACCATTTCGGCGCGCGAAAAGCGGCTGGCTGGAAGTTCTAAAAGGAGTTCAACGGCTTCGGCAACGCGGCTGGCACCGGCGGTGCTGCGACTGACGAGATCGATGGGAATTCGGTGCTGCTTTCGAAAAACGCTTTCGATCTGCGCCACGTAATCGTCGACCGCGCCGTCAGGAATCAGCACCGCAATTTCATGAAAGCGAACTCGTTCGGCGCCATTTTTGGCAGCATGTTTTTCGTTATCGCGAAGGAGCGTCCAGATTTCGTTTGCGACGATTTCAACCTCGCGTCGAATTCCGGGGCAGGCAAGGAAGCGGATTCGCGCCTCGGATGGCTTGCCGTTGTTGTCTGTAATGTCGCTGCGCTGCGCTTCTCGATCGAGGATGCTCTGCTGCAGAGCTTCGAGCAGCGTCGGCGACTCGCCGGAAACGGGATCTGAAAACAGCGGCACGAAATCGCATTGCGACAGCTCATTGAGTAACCGAATGTATTCACGGCCCGGCCGGCCCCAGAGCCGCAGAGCGGCTGGATCCAAAGACTCACTCAATCGGAAGGGGTCTTCAGACTCAGCGAGTTTTTCACCGACCCGATCTTGCCGATGAGCCCATTGGGTGAGAGCGCCGCGACGTGAGGTGTCAACGTCCTCCCAGAACTCACGGCATGGATTGAGCGCGTAAATCCGAATGTCTCCGACCGCTCCGAGTCTGGCAAAAATATCTGCATAAGCACTTCCGGCGTACGATGAACCGAACACATGAAGGGTCTCAGGTAGCGCGGACGCGAGCAGTTCGCTATCGGTCGCTTCGAATGCGTCTGGCAACAGCATCAATCGAGTATCGCGTTTCGACAGCCATCGCTCGCGCACTCGGCCGCTCAAATCAAACACCGAATTCCACAAGTGCCGCTGCCAGCGCTCAGTCTCGCTCATAGCTTGTAGGTCGGACTCGCTGCAGGTGCGCCACTTCCTGATCATTCGGCGTCGCGAAATCGAATATTCGCGAAACAGCCGCGCCAATTGTCCGGCCAGCAGAATCGTTCTCAGTTCGACGTCGGCTTCAGTTTTGGATCCCGCCTCGATGTAGTCGCGCGGAGGCTTCAGGTTGGAGTCGTCGCGATGGCTGGAACTTCGAAGGCATTCGAAGAGAATCAGTTGCAGTTCATCGGCTTCGAGGATCCGAAGTTTCGCGTCCGTCAATTGGAGCAGTTCAGCTAGATACGTCCGCAGGAAGGGAAACTTCAGATTTGCCGCGATGCCGATCGATTCGGCCAAACGGTGGCGGACGAATTCTTCGACGACCCGGTTAGGTATAACGATCGAAGCCGGTTTGAGCGGGTCGCGCATTTGATGTTCCGAGACCGCCCGGGCGAGCGGTGCGACCAGATTTTCGAGTCGATTGGAGTAATAAAGACGGATCATCGCGGTCAGCTATACGCGCTTTTCAATGTAAGAACATATATTGTGGCGTCGACAACCGTTGTCATCAAGCAAGTGAGACAGTTCGATCGGTAATCCTCCGAGTTCAGACGTGAATATGAAAACGCTTCGCCGCAAACCGACCTACGGCGCCGCGATCAGGCTGGCGCGAATAGCCGCCGGGTTGTTCTCAAGACCTTACGGGTGGAGCTTCAAATCGATCGCGGAGAGTCTTAGCATTTCCGATCGCACGCTGGCGCGCTACGTTTCGGTGCTACGCAGCGAACTGCTCGATTGGCATGGCGAACCGCTGGTTGAGGTCGTCGGCGCAGGCGGGGAGCGCAAACTTCGCCTGGTCAGTTCGATGAAGGCCGCGGAGGCATCATCGTACCAGGTCGCGTTGCTGTATTTCTCGATGACCGTGCTCAAGTTCCTGGAAGGCACGGTGTTGGAGGAGGGCGTCGAGGGTTTATGGGAAAAGATTTATGAGAACCTCAGCCTTTCGCAGCAGACACGGCTCTCCGATCTACAGCGCAAGTTTTACGCTATTCCATACGCTCCCAAGGACTACAGCGATTTCAGCGAGCAGCTCGACGTAATTTTGCGAGCCTTGCTTGATCAGACTCGGCTCAAAATCGACTACGCGGGCTTGACCGGCGAGGGGCGTCAACATGACTTCGACCCGTACTCGCTGATTGCCTATCGCGGCGGTCTTTACCTGCTCGGCTACAGCCATCGCCGCGGCACGATCATTTATCTCGCGGTGGAGCGAATCCGATCGGTCGAATTCGTTCGCCAACCCGACGGCGCGCAGGCCCGATTTATCTTTCCGCGCAATTTCGATCCGGCGGCGCATACGGAAGGGACCTTCGGGATCGTCGACGGTCCCGAGACCAACGTCGAGCTGAAAATTCACAGCGCGCAAACCGAAGCCTACGTCAGTTCGCGGACGATTCATCCCAGCCAGCGTTTCTTCCATCGGCGCGAGGGGACGACGATCATGACGATGACGGTGAGAGGTACCACTGAGCTGGCGAACTGGATAATGAGCATGGGTCCCTGGATCGAGGTGCTCAAGCCCGCCGCCCTGCGCAGGGAAATCGCGCAGCGCCACGCCAAAGCAGCGCGTCTTTACCGCGTCAGTTAGTGGCCGCGCCGCGTGAAATTCACTCGATGGTTGCAGGCGCCTCATAGTCGGTTCATTCTGACAGCTACTCATGCGATCGGATGCTCGTCGGCTGATCCCTTCCTTGCTCTTCGCCGCGCGCCTTTGCACGGTCGTCCTGGTTTTCGCCATCCCCTCGCTCTTTACTGTCTGTGCGAAGGCCAACGCAGGACCTCCGTCAGTAGTTCGCTTCTCGCCGCAAGGAACTGTGAAGCAAGTCCGACAAGTGACAGCGCGATTTTCCAAGCCGATGGTCGCGCTCGGCGATCCACGCGACACGACTGCGCCATTCGACGTCGACTGTTCGGCGCGTGGCTCTGCGCGATGGATCGACAGTCGTAACTGGTCCTACGATTTCGAGCAGGATTTGGCGGCCGGTGTGCGATGCAGCTTCAGGCTACGCGCGGGATTAAAGTCACTGGCTGGCAACGCCTTCACCAATCAGCGCACGTTCACATTCGACAGCGGCGGTCCCGCGATCGTCGATCAGCGTCCCTGGGCGGACAGCAACAATATAGACGAGGAGCAGGCGTTTGTGCTGATTCTCGACGCGGAACCCGACGAGGCCTCGATTGTCACGCATACCGGCTTTTCGGTCGAGGGGATGCCGCAGAGAATCAGTGCGACAATCATGAGCGGCGCCGATCGCGCGACGCTGTTGAAACGTTTCGCGAATCTGACGGCCAAAAAGCCCGTCGTCATTCTGCAAGCCACGCAGCGTTTCCCGAACGACGCGGCGGTGGAGCTGATCTGGGGCAAGGGAATCAAATCGAAAAGCGGGATCGCTACCGATCAGGATCAAACGATCAGCTACAAGACGCGCAAGCTGTTCGAAGCGAAAATATTGTGCGAACGGGAAAGTGCGAAAGCCGGTTGCATACCGCTGACCCCGATTACGCTTTCATTCTCGGCGGAGATCTCCGCAGCGCTGGCAAAGCATATAGCGCTCGTCGGTCCGGACGGTTCGCGTCAGTTCGCCGCGTTCGATCCTGGTGAAACCTCCTCGCTCTCGTTCAACGGGCCGTTCAAGGAAGCGTCGCAGTACAAGATTGAGATTCCGCCAGGACTTGTCGATGGCTCGGGGCGCGAGCTGGCCAATGCCTCGCGCTTCCCGATGACGGTTGAAACCGGTGAGTTTCCGCCGCTGGCCAAGTTCTCCGCGCGTTTCGGAATTATCGAGAGTGTCGCGCCCGTGCTGCCAGTCACGGTGAGAAATCTCGAAGCCGAGATCGCGGGCAATCAACTGAGTCTTGCCGAATCAGCCGGAACTTCATCGGGCTCGAGCGTTGGCGATCTGCTGGCACGAATCGAGGCGACGCTTTGGCGCGTCCCACAACCCAAGGCCGGCGACGTCCTTTCGTGGCTCAATCGGGTCGCCGAGGCAAAGCGCGCTGAGTCCGTCTTCGGCAGCGGCGACGCATCTGGCGCACGGCACTTCACGATGCCGAAGCCTAACGGCCCCAATGCTTTCGAGGTTATGGGTATTCCGCTCAAGCGCCCCGGGTTGTACATCGTCGAACTGAAGAGCACACGCCTGGGAACTGTCTTGCTCGGCGCACCGAAGCCGATGTACGTGCCGACCGCGGCGCTCGTGACCGACCTCGCGGTTCACTTCAAGCAGGGACAGGCAAACTCCCTGGTGTGGGTCACTGCGCTCGAGACCGGCCAGCCGGTCGGCGGTGCCGACGTTGCCGTCGCAGATTGTCATGGCACGGAATTGTGGACCGGCCGCACCGACGGCCGGGGGCTCGCGCTGGTTCCCACCTCGGCGGCGTTCTCGAATCTTCCGCAATGCGACTCGACCCAGACCGATCAAGAGAGCGATTACTACTCACATCAGGTCGAAGCACTTAGCGGGCTGAATCGGGGGGTGCTCGTCACGGCCAGCCTGGGCGAGGACTTCAGCTTTGTGCACTCCAGTTGGCAGCAGGGAATCGAGTCGTGGCGATTTCATTTGCCGACTGACTATCAGCCGTCGCCGTATATGGCCGAAACCGTTTTCGATCGAACGCTGCTTCGTGCCGGTGAGGCGGTTCATATGAAGCATTTCATTCGCGCGAAAACCCTTCAGGGCTTGTCGCTTGTGCCGAAAGAAAATCTTCCTGACACGCTTACGATTACCTTTTCCGGCGGTGATCAACATTACGACTTCAATCTCAATTGGAGTGATTCCGGCAGCGCGGAGAACGATTGGACGATTCCGCAGGATGCCAAGCTCGGCACCTACATTGTGACGATGTCGAAGAAACCACCCGCGTCGACTCCGACGCCCTCCGCCGACGGCAGCTATTCGGCCGATCAATCAGTGCAGGCCCTGACCACCGGGAATTTTCGCGTCGAGGAATTTCGAGTCCCACTGATGAAAGCCGCCATCAGAATTCCCTCGCAACCGCTCGTCGCCGTGACTGACATCCCGATCGATCTGAGCGCCGAGTATCTGTCCGGCGGCGCAGCCAAAGGACTTCCTGTCACGCTGCGCAGCCAGATACTCACGAACGCGTCGCCGCAATTCGCCGACTTCGACGATTACACATTCGCCAACGGGGAAGTGAAGCCGGGAATCGTTCACAGCGAAGGATATTCGGAAGGGATGGAGACGGAACAAAATCCCGGCGTGCATCAGCGCAAAGATCTCTCGCTTGACGACGCCGGCGGCGCGCGCACCGACATCAGCGATATCCCGCGCGAGCCGACTCCTGTCCAGGTACATGCGGAACTCGAATATCGCGACCCCAACGGCGAAAGTCAGACGGTTTCCAATAACGTGATGGTTTGGCCGGCGACGCGGCTCGTCGGAATCCAGGTCGAGGATTGGGCGTCGTCGCCGGGTATGGTTCACGCGCATCTCGCGGTCGTCGACGACTCGGGCAAGCCCGTCGCGCACGTTCCGGTGCACGTCGAAATTTTCAGCCGTCTCCAATATTCATATCGCAAGCGCCTGGTCGGTGGATTTTACGCTTATGAGAACACGCAGGAGACGAATCTCGCCGGTGAGTTGTGCTCGGGCGCGACTGACGATTTGGGGCGACTCTCCTGCGACGCAAAACCTCCAGTGACCGGCGACGCGATCCTGCAGGCCACCGTCACCGACGATTCGGGAAACTCGAGTTCCGCCAACGCCGAAATCTTCATTCCCGGAAATGAACGCGAGTGGTTCGCCGGCAGCGACGACGACCGGATGGATTTTCTGCCCGAGAAGCCCGCCTACGAGCCGGGTGACGTCGCTCGGTTTCAGGTTCGGATGCCGTTCGCGGAGGCGACCGCACTCGTCACCGTCGAGCGCGAAGGCGTCCTGGCCGCGTCGGTCGTCCACCTGTCGGGGCGCAATCCCGTGATTAGGTTGCCCGTGCGCGATTGGGCGCCGAACGTCTTCGTCTCGGCACTCGTCGTGCGCGGCAGAATCGCGGACGTGCAGCCAACTGCAATGCTTGATCTGGGCAAGCCGGCGTTCAAGCTGGGCATCGCCGGAATTCGCGTTGGATGGCGCGACCATCGGCTGAACGTGAAAGTCATGCCGGATAAATCCGTATATCACGTCCGCGACAAGGCGCTCGTGAAGATCTCGGTGCGGACTTTCGACGGCAAGCCACCGCCCGAGGGATCGATCGCAGTTGCCGCTGTCGATGAGGGCCTGCTCGAACTGCGCGCCAACGACAGCTGGAAACTGCTCGACGCCATGATGGACCAGCGGGCATACCAGGTGGAAACCTCGGCGGCGGAGATGGAAGTCGTCGGCAAGCGCCACTTCGGAATTAAGGCAATTCCACCCGGCGGCGGCGGCGGCCATCAAATCACGCGACAACTGTTCGACACCCTCCTGCTGTGGAAAGCATCTGTCGCGCTCGATGCCGACGGCGACGCAACAGTCGAAGTGCCGCTCAACGACTCGCTGACCAGTTTCCGCATCGTGGCGATCGCGGATTCCGGCGCCGACCAGTTCGGCACCGGATTCGCGAGCATCCGTTCGACGCAGGATCTGATGTTGCTCTCCGGAGTTTCGCCGATAATTCGCAACCGCGACTCGTTTGCCGCTGAGTTCACCGTGCGCAACGCCTCCGACCGCGCCCTCGACGCAACCGTCAATGCGAAGATCGAGGGACTCGTGCAAGTACCGGCGCCTCAAAATCTCGCGCTCGCACCCGGCCAGGGCACTACCATCTCGTGGAACGTCGATGTCCCCGCTGTCGTACGCGAACTCAAGTACCACGTCGATGCGACCGTCGCGCACGGCCCGTCCGATCATTTGCTCATCACCCAGCGCGTGATACCCGCGGTCCCGGTCCGCGCCCTGCAAGCCACTCTCCTGCATTACGAAAATCCGATCGTCCAGCCGGTCTCACTTCCGGCCGGCGCGATCACCGGCGAGGGCGGTGTGCAGGTCTCGCTTAGCCCTTCGCTTGCCGCCGGACTCGACGGTGTGCGTGACTGGATGCGCGAGTATCCCTACGGTTGCCTCGAACAACGAGTGTCGATTGCGGTCGCGCTTGCTGATCCGAAACTCTGGAGCGCGATCATCGCCGATTTGCCGTCGTATACCGACTCCGACGGATTACTCAAGTACTTTCCCGCAATGGCCAATGGAAGTGACGTACTCACTGCCTATTTCATTTCGATAGCGCACGAAGCGGGACTGACTATTCCAGCAGACTCAGAAGAAACCCTGGAAAAAGGGCTGAGCGATTTTGTCGAGGGCAAGATAGTGCGCGACGAGCCAATCCTCGCCGCCGACCTGCCATTGCGCAAACTCGCGGCCATCGACGCCCTCGCGCGCGCAGGTCATGCCGATCCTGAGACTATCAGCAGCATTTCGATCGAGCCAAATCTGTGGCCCGATTCTGCCGTTCTCGATTGGTGGAGCATCCTGCTTCGTGTCCCGAATATTCCCGCACGAGATCAGCGCCTCAAGGACGCCGAGCAGATCATGCGCGCACGCCTCAACGAGCAGGGTACCGCGATGCACCTCGCCAGCGACCCCCGCAACGATATGTGGTGGCTGATGGTTTCGCCCGACTACAACATGGTGCGGCTCGCATTGCTGTTGCTCGATAACAACTTATGGCACGACGATCTGCCGCTCGTGATGCGCGGCGCGCTGGCGCTGCAGACGAACGGAGCATGGACCGAAACCACCACCAACGCCTGGGGCACGCTGGCAGTCAGGAAGTTTGTCTCGGCTTTCGAATCGACACCAGTCGCGGGCATCACGAGCGCATCGATTCAGACGGCGACGCAAGAGCTGAACTGGGCCAGCGACCCGAAGGGGGGAACTCTCGCGTTCTACTGGCCGGCGGCCGGCTCGAATTTGAAGATCGATCATTCCGGAAGTGGCAATCCCTGGGTTCAAATTCGCGCGCTCGCGGCTTTGCCGATTACCCAGCCCTTTTCGAGCGGCTATCGAATAACCCGCACGTTGCTGCCGGTCGAAAGTGCGAACCCTCACGGATGGAAACGCGGCGACCTCGTACGAGTGCATCTCAAGATCGAAGCGCAAACCGATATGACCTGGGTGGTCGTCAACGATCCGATTCCCGCCGGCGCGTCGCATCTCGGTACCGGACTGGGGCGCGACTCGTCAATCGCCACCTCGGGCGAGAAGATTGATCCTGACAGCTTCGTGTGGCCGATTTACTCCGAGCGGGCTTTCGACGCCTTCCGCGCTTACTACGATTACGTCCCGAAGGGGACGCTCGAAATCGAATACACGATTCGTCTCAATCAGTCCGGCACTTTCCAGCTACCCGCGACGTACGTGGGAGCGCTCTACCAGCCGGAGATGCTGGGCGAGCTTCCCAATTCTCCGTTCGAGGTCGCACCATAGATGATGCGACGGATCACAATTTTCGGCCTTTCGCTGGCTGCAATCATGGCGATCGCGCTCGCTACGAATCTGCCGACGACGCCGACGTTTGCAGAAGTGCGTGCGCGATGGCGTCCGTCGGAAGGACAATTACTCGACCGCAATGGCGATCCGGTTCAGGAGTTGAGAGTCGACTCGCATGGAAGGCGTTTCGAATGGACTCCGCTCGATCAAATCTCGCCGGCGCTCACGCAAGCGATAGTCACAGCCGAGGATCACCGCTTCTGGCGCCATCACGGCGTTGATTTCATCGCGCTCGCGGCTTCGGCCGCGCGTGTCGTCGTCGGCCATCATAGCCGCGGCGCTAGCACAATCACCATGCAACTCGTGTCGCTACTCTATCCGCCACTCGCGCGAACGCGGACGCGTAACACAGCAATCCGGAAATTCAGGCAAGCGATCGCGGCGCTCGCGATCGAACGCCAATGGACAAAACCCGAAATACTGGAAGCCTACCTGAACTTCGTGAGCTACCGCGGTGAGTTGCAGGGAATCGCGGCGGCGTCGCGCGTCATGTTCGGCAAGGCGCCTCATGGAATCGATTCCGCAGAGGGCGTAGTGCTGGCCTCATTGATCCGGGCGCCAAACGCGCGGCGAGAAGCTGTGGCAATTCGTGCGAACACCCTCGGTCGCGCGATCGGATCTTCCGGCCTATCGCGCGATGACATAGCAGTCGCACTCAACAGCGCGTTCGCGACGGACCGCGAAGCCTACGAGCCAATCACACTCGCACCGCAACTGGCCCAGCGTTTGATGCACGGCGCCAGTGGTTCCGCGCGATGCACTCTCGATCGCGACCTCCAGCGCTTCATCATCGATACTTTGCATCGTCAAATGCTCGATGTTCGCGACCACGGCGTCGATGACGGCGCTGTAATCGTAGTCGAGAATTCCAGCGGCGAGGTATGGGCGTATGTCGGCGGCGCCGGTGACCTTTCGAGCGCACCTGACTTCGACGCAATCCGCGCGCCGCGTCAGCCGGGATCGACTCTCAAGCCCTTCCTCTACGCGCTCGCGGTTGACAAGCATCTGCTCACCGCGGCCTCACTCATAGAAGACACTCCACTCGAGTTGCCCGAACAACGCGGAATTTATCGCCCGCTCGACTACGACCGGGAGTTCAGAGGCCTGGTTTCGATGCGCACCGCGCTAGCGTCATCATTGAACGTGCCTGCGGTGCGCACGGCTGATCTGATCGGGGTCGAGGTGTTCGCGGATCGTCTGCGCCAGCTAGGCTTCAGCGGTCTGGTCGAGGAGGGTGACTACTACGGCGCCGCATTGGCGCTTGGATCAGCCGACGTAACCCTATGGCAGCTCGTCAACGGATATCGCACACTGGCTAATGGCGGTAGATACTCAGAGCTGCGACTGACTACCTTGGCTAATAGTCAGACCTCGAATCAGGTGTACTCGCCGGAAGCATCATTCGTGATCTCCGATGTGCTATCCGACCGAGCGAGTCGCAGTAGTACATTCGGGCTGGAAAACAGCCTCGCGACTCGCTATTGGAGCGCGGTCAAAACCGGAACCAGCAAGGACATGCGTGACAACTGGTGCGTCGGCTACACTGACAAGTTCACTGTGGGCGTGTGGGTCGGTAATTCTTCCGGCGCCCCGATGCGCGACGTGACCGGAATTACCGGCGCCGCACCCACATGGCTCAACGTGATGGATTATCTGCACGACCGTTTTGGTAGCGGCCAGATTACGCCGCCGGCCGACGTGACTCAGTGCGAAGTGAGGTTTCCCGGCGCAGTCGAGCCGCCGCGCAAGGAATGGTTTGTCGCGAAAACCGAGCCGACTTCAGCGCTGAGCCGTCTCGACGACGCTAACCCGCAAATTCTTTCGCCGGCGTCGGGTACGATCATCGCTCTCGATCCCGACATACCGTCAGGCGCGCAGAAGGTCGTCTTCGAAGCCGGCCGAGGCGCGCAGGATTCGATTTGGAACCTGGACGGGCGCGCAATTGCGCCGGTCAGAGGTGATTTCCTCTGGACCCCGTCCCTGGGCGCGCACACTCTCTCCATAGTTCGCTCGAAGCATACGCCGGCGACGATTCAGTTCTCGGTTCGGGGCCACAAAGAAGTGAACCCATGATCATACTTACCGGTGGCGCCGGCTTCGTCGGCAGTAATTTGCTGGGCGCGCTTAATTCCAGGGGAGTGGCCGATGTGCTGGTAGTCGATCGCCGGGGCGACAATTTTCGTAACCTTCGTGACTTGCGATTTTCAGACTTCATGCTGCCCGCCGAATTCGCCCGGGCAATTGAGCGCAAGGCTCTTCCCGCAAAAATCGAAGCAATTTTTCATCAGGGCGCCTGCGCGGACACTACCTGCCAGGATGGCCGCTATATGATCGGAAACAATTTCACCTTTTCGAAGTTGATTTTGAATTTCGCTCTCTCAAACAAAACTCCATTGGTTTACGCGTCGAGCGCTGCCGTTTACGGTTCTTCGAGTGCTTTCACGCCGTCGCGCGACAACGAATGTCCGCTCAATCTCTATGGACTGTCCAAACTCGCTTTCGACAACCACGTCCGCAGCGTTCTCACGAAATCTGAGTGCACTGTGGCCGGCCTGCGATACTTCAACGTCTATGGTCCGCGCGAGTTTCACAAGGGCAATATGGCGTCGATGGTGTATCAGCTCTACCGGCAGTTGAAGGAGAGTGGACGTGCCCGGCTTTTCAAGGGAACCAATGGATACGCCGACGGCGAACAACGACGCGATTTTGTTTTTGTTGACGACATTGTTCGGGTAAACTTGGCGCTCGCCGAAGGTCCGGTTCGCCGCGGAATCTTTAACGTCGGCACGGGACACTCACGCACCTTCAACGACGTTGCTCAAACTATAATCTCGCAACTTGACAAGGGCGCGATTGACTATATACCACTTCCAGCAAATCTGGCGGGCAAATATCAAAGCTTCACGCAAGCCGAGCTCTCGGAATTGCGCAATGCCGGCTACAACGAACCATTTTCGACGCTGGAAAGTGGAATCATGCAATCGCTTGATGCCTGGAATCGGGAATCTCAGTCAGTCACCGACTGACTATTGGGAGGATCGGCAAAGTGGATAACCCCACCAACCATCGAATTGAAACAGTCGCGCAGCTCCAGGCGCTGATTGGTGAGCCGCACCCCATGACTCCGAAGAAGCTTCTGCCGGCGCTCGATCAAGCTGCTGTCGATTTTATTCGGCGATCGCCGTTCCTGGTACTCGCGACCGCCGACGCTGATGGCAACGAAGACGCTTCGCCCAAGGGCGACCATCACGGCTTCGTGGCGGTCGAAGACGAGCGCACTCTTCTTATCCCCGAACGCAAAGGCAATCGGCTCATGTTCAGTCTCCGAAACATCATCGCCAATCCGCAGGTCGGAATTATCTTTCTTGTGCCCGGCACCGACGAAACTTTCCGCGTCAACGGTACCGCCGAGTTAAGCGCCGACCCCGACTTTCTTGTGCGGCTGAGCGCAAGGGGTGCGCCTGCGTTGCTGGCGATTCGAGTCACGGTGCGGGAATGCTTTTTCCACTGTGCCAAGGCCTTTATCCGCTCCCAACTATGGCAGCCGGAAACGTGGCCCGAGCGTCAGAGGATTTCCTTCGGGAAATTGTTGAGCGCGAAAGTCGGCGGCGGAGAAGAACTGGCCCGGCAAGTCGATCAGGCGATCGACGAAGATTACAAGAACAATCTGTAGTCAGTAGCGTGCTCGAGCAGCGAGTTCGCGGCATCGCTTTCGGTTTGCGCTGATTCCGCTGACACATCGTTCGGCGAAGAGCGTGATTGATCGCTGCATCATCTCTATTGCGTCGAAGACGTTTGCCGCCGCCGCGCCCTCGAAAACGTTCAGATTCAACTCGCCGCGCTCGAGCCCAAGGCGCGCCGCCCGCTCACATCCGAGCACCTGGAAGCAGCACTGCAACATCGTCTCTGGAATCACCGGATTGATTTTCCCCGCGAAGATTGACGAGCCTTCCTGAACAGCGGGAAGAATTATTTCGCCGAAACCGCCTTCGGGACCCGACCCAAGCAGCCGAAGATCCTGCGCTATCTTGATGAGCACCTCCGCAAGCATTCCGAGTTGCGCAGAAACCACTGCCAGATCGTCGATATTTTGCGCCGCGTCGTAAAGATTCCGGCGCAAAGTCAGTTTCTGCGCGACGATCGCGTTAAGACGTTTCAGGATCGCGCGCCGGTAGCTCGCCGAGGCCCCGCTTCCAGAGCCCATCGCAGTGCCTCCCAGGTTTATGCGCGTGAGCGCTCGCACACTTCGCGCGAGCTCTTCGGCGCGCCGGCCAACAACCTCTGCATAGCCGCCGAAAATTTCGCCGAGCGAAACCGGCGAGGCGTCCCGCAGGCAGGTGCGCGAGATCGTTACCACCGGCTTTAGCTCCACCTCCTTGGCCCGAAACGCCACGACGCATCGACTCAGCGCGCGCCGCAGTCCGCTCCACCGGCTCAGCACCGTCATCCGCGCCGCCGTGTGGCAGACATCCGCCGTCGATTGCGAAGCGTTGACGTGCATCTTGGGATGAACCGGCTCGTAAGTTCCACGCGCGACGCCGAGATACTCATTGGCGAGATTCGCAATGACTTCATTTACGTTCATGTTAACGGCGATGCTTCCGCCTCCGGCGAGCATGTCGACAGGAAACTGCGCAAGATGTTCGCCGCGAATCAGCGTGTCGCAGGCACGTTCGATCGCCTCCTGACGCTGCGCATCGATCGCGTGCGCGTCGCGATTCGCCCGCGCAGCAGCCTTTTTTACTGTCGCGAGCGCGCGAATATAGTCGGGATAACTTGCAAGCAGGCGCCCGGAGAATTGCAGGTTCTCGATAGCCCTGACCGTATGAATTCCGTAAAAGGCGTCCACTGGAACCGCGCGTTCGCCCAACGAATCCTGCTCGACGCGACTTCGCGGCGGCGCGACGAACCTACGCGACGCGGCCATACCGGGCCATCTGCAGCCCCTTGCTGCTCCGCGTTCCAGGCTTCGTATCGTACGCAAGCAGCGCAACCAACCGCGTCCTGCGACCGGTGATCGGCGTCACGCGATGAATCGAGTTGCGGCCCTCGAACAGCAGCAGCGTCCCCGGATGCATCGGAACCCGCACCACGCCCTTGTCGGAGCCTTCGAGCAGACGCTGGACGCGGGGATAGTTTTCATCGGTGGCGCTGCGAATCAGAGGGACGTATTCGAAATCGCCGCCGGCTTCTGAGGGTCGCAGCGCAATCGACGTGACGAAGTCGGTCTGATCGAAATGCCAGTGCAGGCGCTCGCCCTCCCCCATGACCGCGAGATTAAGCGCACCCATTGGATCGGCGTAGCGATAAAGGCGATCCTTTTTCAATGCCGCCGCGATAAATTCCATGAACGGATCCCATTCGAACAGCTGCCGCATTGCGGAGTCAGGCGGGAACTGATCGTATGCCACAACGCCAACCGAGGTTGCCTCGAAAAATTTGCGCGGATGATCCTCCGGCAGTGAAGCATCGGGGGTCGCGAGATATGGCGTGCCCGTCACCACGCTGTGATACGCACTTGCCGCGAGCCGATCGCCCTCGCGCACGAGCATCGTCACCGCTTCAGGTCTGAGAAATCCTGGCAACTCGCAGGCGCCGGTGCGATCGAGTTGCTCGCGGCAACGGCGCGTCAATTCGCGCGTACCTTCACTGCTCAAATTCAGAATCGGATAGCGCTCGAGATCGATCAAAGTCGCCGGCGTCCACGGCGCCGACCCGCTTTCGTTCACGGCCTTCGTTTGCATGCTCACAGCCTCGTTTTTTCGACCTTACGACCACGTTCTGAATAGCACAATCGCGGCAACTTGCTATTTCTCCTGCGGCGCAGTCTTCAGCCGATGCTGCCTGAAAAAATCCAGCATCTTCGGCATCCATTCTTTCGGCCATCGCATGTGATTCCCGAGGCCAATCATCGACCCCGTAGCGCTAGCCGTTGACTCCGCAGGTGCCTTCGGATCTATTCCGCACGAATCCGTGCATGAGAGGACCCGGCTATGGCCATTGTCGAGAAGCACGTCATCGACGATCACTCCCGCCGCGTTCAGCTCGGTCGCCATTTGCTCGCCGTTAGGACAGATGCCGCCGATGTCGCAGGCGGCGTGGACGTGCATGATTCGGGCGGCCGGATTGAAAATCTGAATCTGCGCGTTATCGGCGGCCGCCCCCGCGACCGGCCGCTGCGGGCAGGGATCATCGAACGCACCGAATGGATTGGGAGCGGAGTACACCGCGGCCGCCGCTATGTCCGGACGATTCGCCGCGTATAGAACGCCCATCGCAGCTCCGTTCGACCATGCCGAAATGTAAATCCGCGAAGTGTCAACCTTTCCGGTCGCGACCTCGGCCGCGATGAAGTGATCTATCGTGGCGGCGTCTGCATTCTCGCGCCAGGTTGTATCGCCGATCTTCACGTCGCCCGCCGGATTCAACTGACGATACCAGTTATCCCATCCAATCCCTTTGTTGTCCGGGAATGGATAGTAGTGTGTCGTCTTGCGTCCTTCGGGAGCCAGCACGATGAATCCGACATGTTTTGGATCGTCGCTTACAGAGACAGAATTCTGCAGGTCGAGTATATTCGTCTGAGTAATCCATCCGGCCGAAAACAGCGACGGATGTAAGTATACGATCATTGGTAACTTGCTATTTGCAGCTGCGAATTTCGGCTCGTAGAGGCACGCGTAGCGATCGATGCCGTCGGAATCCTTCCACGGACCGAGCAGCATCCCTTCACCGCAGTTCGGCTTTACGTCCGAAATCACGGCGGCCGACGGATCGCCAAACGGCCCGCATACAGTAGGTGCGCTATTGTGTTTGTTCGAACTGGCGCACGAGAACAAAAACGCAATCGCCGCCAGACATATGATTCTCTTCACGACTGAGCTCTAACATATCAAAGATTCGCGCGGATAAACTCGTTGTATTTCGGCATTGCTTGTCACCCCCGGTTTTCGGGCGTAATGGTCGGGGTGGCGCGTGCGCTTTGCTCGCACCCGTGGAGGTATTCATCCGATGAATCTTGGCACACTCGGAGTCGACGCGTTTCTCGATTCCGTGGCGGGAACCGATCTTGCAAAATTTGCCCGCAAGATCGAGCGGCTCGGGTACAGCGCGCTCTGGTTTCCGGAGGCGTTCGGTCGCGATCCGTTCGCGCTGGCGGCACACCTGCTGACGGTGACCGAGAAATTGGTTGTGGGTACGGCGATCGCGAATGTCTGGAAGCGCGAGCCCGTTGCGATGCTGGCGGGAGCGCGTACGCTGGCCGAACTGTTCCCCGGCCGCTTCGTCCTCGGCCTCGGCGTCAGTCACGCGCCGATGATGAGTCGCGTCGGGATCAATTACACAAAGCCGCTGAGTTTCATGCGCGACTACCTGGCCCGTCTCAAGGAAGCGCCGTACGCCGCGGCGCGCCCGTCGTCTGAAGCTCCGATCATCGTTGCTGCATTGCTGCCAAAAATGCTCAAGCTCGTAGCCGCCGAGACCGACGGCACGCTGCCCACCTACGTTACGCCGGAGCGGACCGCGCAGATTCGGGCCGAGCTCGGTCCCGTAAAATGGATTTGTGTGCAGCAAGTCTCGATGCTCGAAAAGGACGCCGCCAAGGCACGCGCCTCGATTCGAGGGCTGATTGCTTTCTATCTAGGCCTGCCCAACTACCTGAAAAGTTTCCGGTTGATGGGATTCGATGACTCGGACTTTGCCGGCGGTGGCAGCGATCGACTGGTCGATGCGACGGTCGCTTGGGGCGACGAACAGGCGATCCGCGATCGCGTCGACGCGCAATACAAGGCGGGT
>Ga0302326_10010854_pt1 | contig 19666 bp, 17 predicted proteins | sample Palsa_T0_3_FD_202264 | JGI IMG/M metagenome (GOLD analysis project Ga0302326, IMG submission 202264) | Peat permafrost microbial communities from Stordalen Mire near Abisko, Sweden - Palsa_T0_3 | ecosystem: Environmental > Terrestrial > Soil > Palsa > Peat permafrost | place: Sweden: Abisko...
TCACGCTCCTGCGCGCCGACATGGACGCGTTGCCCATCCTCGAGCTCAACCAGGTTCCGTACGCTTCGGAGCGCAGCGGCGTGATGCACGCCTGCGGTCACGACGGTCATGTTTCGATTCTGCTGGCCGCTGCCAAGACGCTGGCCGAGCGGCGCGCTGACGTGCCGGGCACCTTGGTGTTCTGTTTTCAGCCGGGTGAAGAAGGCTACGCCGGCGCCAAGCAGATGATCGAAGACGGGGCGCTGGAAGGGCCGCACGTCGAGCGCACCTTCGCGCTGCACCTCTTCAGCGGCCTCGACGTCGGCAAGATCGGCGTGCGCGACGGCCCGTTCTTCGCCTCGGCCGATGAATTCGATCTGGTGATTCGCGGTAAGGGCGGTCACGGTGCGATGCCGCAGCTGGCGGTCGATCCGATCGCCGCTTCGGCGTACGTGATCACGGCGCTGCAGACGATCGTCAGCCGCGAGATCGCGCCGAAAGACCCCGCCGTCGTCACTGTCGGTCAACTGACCAGCGGCACGACCTTCAACGTGATCCCCGATGAAGCCAAAATGAAGGGGACCGTGCGCGCCTTCGACGCCGACGTGCGCCGCTCGATGCCCGAGCGGATGGAGCGCATTCTGCGCGGCTTGGGCGAGGCGCTGCGCTTCAGTTACGAGTTCGACTACCACTGGTCGTATCCGCCGACGGTGAACACGCCCTCGATCAACGACATCGTGCGCGAGGTCGGACGGCGCGAACTGGGCGACGCGAACGTGGTCGAGCACGACGTCGTCATGTGGGCCGAAGACATGTCGTTCATGCAGGAGCTACGGCCCGGCGCCTACTTCGTCGTGGGCTCGCGCGGCGGCAGCGACTCGGCCTTCCCGCACCATAACGCGCGGTTCGATCTCGACGAGCGGGGGCTTGGGATCGGCTACCGCATGATGGTCGCGCTGGGACTGCACGGCTGAACGCCCGGCGGGGCAATTCTCAGGCCGTTCTCATGCCCGCCCCAAACCTTTCACAGTCGGCGGACGTACCGTCGGTACACATCCTTCCAGCCAAGGAGCGTTGCCGTGTACGCACCCCAGGTCGCCGCCTTTCCCGCGCCCGTTTCCCTGCGTCTCATCGGGGTGCTCGATGGTGAGTTGCTCGAGGCCTTCCGGGCGATCGAGAGCCGTCTGGTCGGCATCGGCGGCGCCGCCGTCATCGTCGACGTCCGCGACCTCGAGGTCCTGGGCGAGCACGGCATGACGCTGGTCGCGTCAGCGATCCGCGAAGCGCGGTCGCGTGGCCGCGACGTGCGGCTCGATGCGCACGGCTTGGTCTGGCGGCGCATCGCCAAGAAGAATATCTCCGGACAACCGGCCGTCGATGCGGAACTGCGTTCCGCGGTCCGCCGCACGGTGATCATCGCGCGCAGCCCGCAGCGACCGCGCGCCTAAATCTCCGCCCGTTCGTACGCCGTTTGTCGAATGACACGGCGTCCACGCTGGACTATAGTGGGACCCCTATGCGCCACGAGGAGCATGACGCGTGCGGGGTAGGGTTCCTCGCCGACCTCAATAACAGCGCATCCCACGAGCTCGTTCGGCTGGCGCTGGCCGCCGTCGGTGCGATGGAGCATCGCGGCGCGCGCGCCGCCGACGGACGGACCGGCGACGGCGCCGGCATCCTGCTCGAAACGCCGCGCGCGCTGTACCAGCGCGAACTGGCCGCGCTGCACGTGCGCATTCCCGATCAGCACTTGGCCGCGATCTGCGCCTTCCTGCCGCGCGACGAAGATCTGGCCGCCGCCATGCGGGCGCGCATCGAGTCGGCGGTGCGTGACGAGCAAGTGAAGCCGATGCGCTGGCGCGTCCCGGCGGTCGAACCGGCAGTTCTCGGCGCGCAGGCAGCCGCCGCTGCGCCCTCCTACGAACAACTGCTGGTCGACGTCGGACCCGGAAACGCGCGCGAGCGCATGCGCGCTGTGCGCCGGGCCGTCATCCGCACGCTGCGGGCCGAAGGCGACGCGGCGACGCTGGTCAGTGCCTCGCCGACGACGGTCGTGTACAAGGCGCTGCTCTCTTCGAGCGAACTGGGTACCTATTACGCCGACCTGCTCGACCCCGCATGCGCGTCGCGGTTTGCGGTGTTCCACCAGCGCTTCAGCACCAACACCGCGCCCATCTGGCGGCTCGTGCAGCCGTTCGGCATCATCGCACACAACGGCGAGATCGACACGATCACCGGCAATCGGGCCTGGATGCGCGCCCGCGGCGTGCTCTCACCGCGCGGCGCGAGCGACTCGCTCGAATTCGACGTCGCGCTCGATGCGATGATCGGTTCGGGCTATCGCGTCGACGAGGCGGTCGACTTGATGCTGGCGCCGGCGATCGATGACGACGACCGCTTGCGCGCCTACTACGACGCGCACGTCCCCACCGTCGAGCCCTGGGACGGGCCGGCGGCGATCGTGTTCGCCGAAGGCGACCGCGTCGGCGCTGCCCTCGACCGAAGCGGCTTTCGGCCGATGCGCTGGTGCCGCACCGAATCGGGCAAGGTCCTGGCGGCATCGGAGGCCGGTGTCGTCGACTTCGGGAGCGACCCGATCGTGGAACGCGGCCGGCTCGGGCCGGGCGAGCGCATCACGGTGCGCTTTGCGACCGGCGAATTGATTCGTCCCGACGCCTTTCGCGCGTTTCGGCGTCAGGGCGCGGATTTTCGCGCGACGGTTGCGTCGTGGCACTTCGAGGCGCCCGCTTCCGCACCGGCGCCCGTGGACGAGGCCGCATTGCGCCGCGATCTGGTCCGCTTCGGTTACACGCAGGACGAGCTCAAAGGCGTCGTCTCGCCGCTGGCGGCGGGTGCTGAGGCGGTCTGGTCGATGGGCGACGATGCGGCGCTGCCGTTCTTCGGACGGCGCATGCAGGTTACCGAGTATCTCCGCCAGCGCTTCGCGCAGGTGACCAACCCGCCGATCGACGCGCTGCGCGAAGGCTTCGTATTCGACATGCGGGCCTGGGTCGGCAGCGGCGAGACCAACGGCGACGTGCCGGCGCCCGGCAGCATCGTCACCGTCGATACCGCGCTGCTCGAAGAGGGCGCCTTCGATGCGCTGGCCTACGACGCGCGGCTCGTCCCGGCGCGCATCGCGCTCGACTGCGGCGGCGAAAGCCTGCGCGCGCGCATCGGCGCGATCGCCGATGAGGCCGAACGCTGCGTGAGCGAAGGCGCGACCTATCTGGTCTTGGACGATCGTACGGCGGTGCTGCCGGTGCCGGCCGTGCTGGCCGCCGGCGCGATCCATCAGCGCCTCACCGAAGCGGGTTTGCGCATGCAGGCCTCGATCGCGGCCTGCGACGGTTTCGCGCGCGACGCGCACGGCTGCGCGGCGCTGATCGCCGCCGGCGCCAACATCGTGACGCCCTGGCTCGCTGCACGCGCGGCAGTGCAGGAAACCGGGTCGGCCGAGCAGTTCTTGTCGGCCTTGCGCACCGGCTTGGTCAAGGTGCTGGCAAAGCTCGGCATCTGTACGCTGCGCTCGTATGTCGGCGCGCAGACCTTCGAGGTCCTGGGGCTGCACCGCGACCTCGTTGCGACCTGTTTCCCGGGGATGGCGGCGCACATCCCGGTGCTCGGCTTCGATGAACTGGAAGAAGATTTGCGCGCCTGGGACGCGCTGGCCGCGGCCGGCGGTGAGCCGCCGCAGCGCGGAATGTTCCGCTTTCGGCGCGAGGGCGTGCGCCACGCCTTCGACCCGCCGCTGCTCAAGGGGCTGCGCAAAACGATCGTCGCGGCGGACGAGGCCGCCTTCCTGCAGCTCTCCGACGACCTCGAAGCACGCGAACCGATCTCGCTGCGCGATCTGATCGAGCCGGTGCCGATCGGCGAACCGCTGCCGCTCGAGCAGGTCGAGAGCGAGGATGCGATCCTGGGGCGCTTCGTGACCGCGGCGATGTCGCTCGGCGCGCTCGGCCCCGAAGCCCACGAGGCGGTCGCGCGCGGTGCCGTGCTGGCCGGCGCGCGCAGCAACGGCGGTGAAGGCGGCGAGGATCCGACCCGGACGCTCAACGCGATCAAGCAGGTCGCCTCGGCCCGTTTCGGCGTCTCCGAAGAGTATCTCGCGACGGCTGAGGAGCTCGAAATCAAGATCGCCCAAGGCGCGAAGCCGGGTGAGGGCGGTCAAATTCCGGGCTTCAAGGTCACCCCGGAAATCGCCCAGCTGCGCGGGGCGGCGCCCGGGCAGTCGCTGGTCTCCCCGCCGCCGCACCACGACATCTATTCGATCGAGGACTTGGCCCAGCTGATCTACGACCTGAGGCGCGCCAACGCCAAGGCTAAGATCGCGGTCAAGCTGGTCGCGCAATCCGGTATCGGCTACGTCGCCAGCGGCGTTGCCAAAGCGCGCGCGGACGTCGTGCACATCGCGGGGCACGACGGCGGCACCGGCGCCTCGCCGCTCGGCTCGATCAAACACGCCGGGCTGCCGTGGGAACTCGGCCTGATCGAAACGCATCACACGCTGGTCGCCAACGGCCTGCGCGGCCGGGTCGCCTTGCGCGTCGACGGCGGCTTCAAGACCGGACGCGATGTCGTGATCGCCGCGATGCTCGGTGCCGACATGTTCGGCTTCGGCAGCGCGCTGCTGGTCGCGCTCGGCTGCATCTACGCGCGGCAGTGTCATCAGAATACCTGTCCGGTCGGGATCGCGACCCAGGATGCCGCGCTGCGCGGAAAGTTTCCGGGTACCGCCGAGGAGGCGCACACCTTCCTGCGCTTCGTTGCAAGCGACGTGCGGCGCCGGCTGGCTGCGCTCGGCGCGCGCTCGCTGGCCGAGATCCACGGCCGCAGCGACCTGGTGCGCCCGCGCTACGACCGCGCAGCGGGCATCGACTTGGACGAGCTGCTGCGCTTGCCCGAGATCCGCTCACCCTACGATTCGGCGCGCATCGATAACGCGCACCTCGACGATGAAGCGATCGCCGGCGGCACGCAGCGCATCACGCCCGCCGACCGCGCCGTCGCGACCCGTCTGTCGTACGACGTCGTCGTGCGCAAGGCGCGCGGCGAGGTCGTGACGGCCGCAACCTATCGCTATGCCGGCAGCGCCGGACAGAGTTTCGGTGCGTTCTTGAGCGCCCCGTTGACGCTCGAGCTCGACGGTGAAGCGAACGACGGCGCCGGCAAAGGGATGAGCGGCGGCACGATCGTCGTGCGGGGCGCCGGAACACCCGAAGAACCGGCGATCGGCAACGCCTGCTTCTACGGTGCGCGCGGCGGCGAGGCGTACGTGCGCGGCACGGCCGGCGAACGGCTGGCGGTGCGTAACAGCGGCGCGTCGATCGTCGTCGAGGGCGCCGGCGATCACGCCTGCGAGTACATGACCAAAGGTACGGTCGTCATCCTCGGACCGACCGGCCGCAACCTCGCCAGCGGGATGACGGGCGGCGAACTCTTCGCGCTGCGCGAGCACGCGCAGCGCCTCGGCCCGACGCCGCTCATCGCGCACGATCTCGACGACCACGCGCGCAGCCGGCTGCGGCTGCTGCTCGCCGAACACGCGCTGCGCACCGGCTCCGTGCAGGCGCGCAAACATCTCGACGACGATCTGCAGGGTTTCGTACGGATCGCCGTCGAGGTCGCGCAGCCCGCGGCGCTCGCCGCCTCAGGCTGAATTCGGCTTAAGCGGCGGCCGGCGGTTCGGGTGGGTCCGGCGGTTTTTGTTTGGCGGCGTTGACCGCGGCGATGGCTGCATCGGCGGCGCGTTTGGCCTGATCGGCAAACGTCGCGAGGTGCTGCTGCGCGGCGGCGGTTCCGGCCTCGAGCACGGTCTTGCCGGTGGCGATCATCGTGCCGGCATGCTGCATCGCAGCGTTGTACTGTTCTTGTGCGGCGGCCGTCACGCCGGGCGTCTGCTCGATGATCGTTTTCTGCAGGTCCTGCGCTTTGACGACCGCGTCCTTGACCAACGGCTGCGCCTGTTCCATCGTCTTCTGCATCGCGTCCGCCGCGATCGCTTGGAGCTGCTTCGCCTGCTCCATCGTCTTGTTGAAGAAGTCCATCGGGTCGTCTCCTTAGGGCGCGGCGTCTTCGCCGCTGACGGTGAGAACCCAACGCAGTGCGCGGGCGTATTGATCGAGTTCGCGCGCGGTGCGGCGCAGCGCGCGGAATGCGGGGTCGGCTCGTTCCTCGTTACCGCATGTGCGCTCCACCTGTTTCACGTAGGCCAGAATCGCCCCGAGCTGGATCTCGACGGCGTCCCAGCGTTCGGTGAGGGTGGTTTCGGAGGCGTCCGGCAGACGGTCGAGCATCGGCGGCGCCGCGAACCGGTCGAAGCGCATCGCGAACTCGAGCCGGGCCAGCGCATAATCGCTCGAACCGCGGATGAAGCTCGCCAACAGGTTCACCAACCGAGGATTCACGGAGCGCCCTGAATCGGCCCTGCGGGGCTCGCGCTCCTTCCCCGGGCGGGTCGCTAACCGAGGATTGACGATTCGGTGCGGGCCCGGACGCCGGCGGTGCGGAAAAGGGCGGCCAATGGGATTCCCGAAACCGGCTCGCAGCCTCGTGCTGCGTGCGTTTGCTGCGTGCGCGCTGCTCGCCATGCTGGCACCCGCCGCCGCGTGGGCTCAGGAGTCGAGCCTCAACGCGCGCTACGCCGCGGCGATCGGTGGCTTGGCCCCATGGACGCCGGCGGCCTGGCGTGCCGACTTCGCCGACCACGTCTTGCTGATCGGGTCCTATTACCGGGTCGACCCGCGCTTGCTTACGGCGCTGGTCGCAACCGAGTCCGGCTGGAACTACGCGGCCGTGTCCTCAGCGGGGGCGCGGGGCCTGGGGCAACTGATGCCCGGAACCGCCGCCGGACTCGATGTGAACCCCGACGTGCCGACCGAGAACCTGGACGGCACCGCCCGCCATCTGCGGCGGCTGCTCGACAAATACGACAGCCACGGTGACCGGCAGGGCCTCTCGCTCGCGATTGCGGCCTACAACGCCGGCGCCGGCGCCGTCGACCGCTACCGCAACATCCCGCCGTATGCAGAGACGCAGGCCTACGTGCCGCGCGTGCTCGGACTCTACGACCGCCTGGCCTCGGAACTGCCGCTGCCCGCACCCGGACAGATCGTCGCCGAACGCGCGCAGCGTCAGCGCGCCGCCGTCGCCCCGCCGAAGAAGAAGCCCAGCACCGTCCACGACGCGCAGCCGTACATTATCGACGTCGACCCCGACGGTTCGTACACCAAAACCACCCATTAGGATTCGGCTGCCGCCGAATCCGTAACGTTTTGGACTGCGCCCAAAAGCCGCCTTACGACGTAGCGGACTTTACCGGCGCGTCGTAGAGCGTGCGCAGGGCGCTGTGGTCGAGTTCGCCCTCTCCGCGCGCGAGCAGTTCGTCGAAGCGTTCGCGCACCAGCGCGGCGGCCGCGAGCTGCAGTCCGGCGTCTTGGCCGGCGTTGACGGCGATGTTCATGTCCTTGCGATGCAGCTTCGACTTGAAGCCCGGCGTGAAAGCGCGGTCGATCATGCGCTGGCCGTGCACTTCGAGCACTTTGCTCTGCGCGAAGCCGCCGAGCAGCGCTGCCCGCACGGCGACTTGATCGACGCCCGAGGCGGCGGCCAGCGCCAGCGCTTCGGCGACAGCTTCGATCGTGACGCCGACGACGATCTGATTGCAGGCCTTGGTCACCTGGCCGGCGCCGTCAGGGCCGACGTGCACGATGTTCTTGCCGAGCAGGCGCAGGATGGGTTCGGCCCGTGCGAACGCGGCATCGGTTCCGCCGATCATGATCGAGAGCGTCGCGTCGATGGCACCTTTCTCGCCGCCGCTGACCGGCGCGTCGAGGACGGCGACGCCGCGCTCGCGCAGCGCCGCGCCGACCGCGCGCGCGGTGGCCGGCGCGATCGTGCTCATGTCGATGAACAGCGCGCCGGAACGGATGCCGGCCGCAACGCCGTCGGCCCCCAGCACCACCGCTTCAACGTCGGGTGAATCCGGCAGCATCGTGATCACGATGTCGCTCGCCGCCGCGACCTCGCGCGGCGTTGCCGCGGCGCGCGCTCCTTGCGCGACGAGTTCATCGACCGGTGCACGCGAGCGATTGAAGACGACCAGCGGATGCCCGGCACGCAGCAGGTTACGCGCCATCGGCTTACCCATGATGCCCAGGCCGATGAAGCCGATGGTCGGCGTGCCGTTCATGATGCCACCTCGTGCGGACGCAGGGCGTCCAGCCAGGAAAACGATTCGAGCGTTGAGCGCGACGGCTTGTATTCGAGTCCGACCCATCCCTCGTAGCCGAGCGCATCGAGCGCGGGCAGGATGCGTTCGTACGCGAGCTCACCGGTGCCCGGCTCGTTGCGTTGCGGGCTGTCGGCGATCTGTACGTGGCCGATCCGCCCGATCTGCGCGTGCAGCGTCGCGATCAGATTCCCTTCGCTGCGCTGGGCGTGATAGCAGTCGTACTGCAGTTTGAGGTTCGGAGCACCGACCGCGTCGATGAGCGCCAGGGCTTCGGCGGTCGTTCCGATCAGAAAACCTGGCGTGTCGATGCGGTTCAACGGTTCGACCAGCAGCGTGATGTTCGCCGCCGCGCATGCGCGCGCTGCGAAGCGAAGGTTCGCCACCAGCGTATCGCGCGCCAGCGTCGGATCGAGGCCCGCGATGGCGATGCCCGTCAAGCAGTTGATGCGCGAACAATGCAGTTCGGCGGCAATCGCGAGCGCCGCGGTGACGCCGCGCCGAAATTCGTCGACGCGCCCGGGGTCCGACGCGTAGCCGCGCTCGCCCGCGGCCGCGTTGCCCATTGGCAAGTTGAACAGCACCTGCTCCAGATGACCGGACTGCAGCCGGCGCTTGATCTGGGCGAGTTCAAACTCGTACGGCGACGCGTACTCGACGCCGCGAAAGCCGCGCTCGGCGGCGGCGTCGATGCGATCGAGAAACGGCAGCTCGCCGAAGAGAAACGACAGGTTGGCGGAATAGCGCGGCATGCGAAGGCCGTTCGCTGCCGGCGGCGGTCCGACCGCTCGCGGGACCGCGCCTTGACGGCCTTTCCTGGGCGGGCTATCCTGGGATGATGCACGCCCAGCCGCTGGCGCCGTCGCCGAACCTGCGCGAGCGGTTTGCGGCGATCGTCGGCGAGCGAAACACGATCACCGAGCCGAGCGATCTGCGTACCTACGAGTGCGACGGCCTGCTCGGTTATCGGGTCCGCCCGGGCGTGGTCGTGCTGCCGGCCGACACCGCGGAAGTCGCCGCCTGCGTGCAGTTGGCGCGCGAATTCGACCTTCCGATCGTGCCGCGCGGCGCGGGCACCGGACTCTCCGGCGGCGCGCTCCCGACCGACGGCTGCGTGATGATCGGGCTGGCGCGGATGCGCGCGATCCTTGCGATCGACTTGCCCAACCGCACGGTGCGCGTCCAGCCCGGGGTGATCAACCTGGACATCAGCCGCGCTATCGGTGCCGAGGGTTACTACTACGCGCCCGATCCCTCGTCGCAGAGCGTCTGCACGATCGGCGGCAACGTGGCGGAGAATTCGGGCGGCGCGCACTGCCTCAAGTACGGCTTCACCGTCAATCACGTACTCGGATTGACGCTGGTGCTGAGCGACGGTTCGGTCGCCGAGCTCGGATCGCGCAACGGCGAACCGGATCCGCTGGGCTACGATCTGACCGGCGTCGTCGTCGGCAGCGAAGGGATGACCGGCATCGTGACCGAGGTGCTGGTGCGCGTGCTGCGCAGCGCGCAGCGCACGCAGACGCTCTTCGCGACCTTTCCGTCGACCGACGAAGCCGGCGATGCGGTCTCGCGTATCATCGGTGCGGGGATCGTGCCGGCGGCGATCGAGATGTGCGACCAGCTCGCGATCGAGGCGATCGTGGCGGCGACCCACGTCGACTGGCCGCTCGACGTCGGCGCGCTGCTGCTGATGGACGTCGACGGCGTCAACGCCGACGTCGAGGAGACGGCTGCCCGCGCGCACGCGCACTTGGAGGCCGCCGGTGCGATCGAGATTCGCGCGCCGAAGGACGAAGCAGAACGCCAGCTGGCCTGGAAGGGCCGCAAGTCGGCGTTCGCGGCGATGGGCCGCATCTCGCCGAACTACTACGTGCAGGACGGCGTCATCCCGCGCAAGCAGATCGCCCCGGTGCTGCGCGAGATCGCCGCGCTCGGTGCCGCAGCCGGCTTGCGGATCGCCAACGTCTTTCACGCCGGTGACGGGAACCTGCATCCGCTCGTGCTGTACGACGCGCGCATCCCCGGCCAAGAGCACACGGCCGAGTGCGTCGGCGGCGAGATCCTGCGCGTCTGTTTGCGGTACGGCGGCTCGGTGACCGGGGAGCACGGCGTCGGGCACGACAAGGCGTGTTACCTCGGCGAACAGTTCTCCGTCGACGATTTGGCGACGATGATGCGCATCCGCGAGACCTTCGACCCCGAGCATCGCTTCAATCCCGACAAGATGTTTCCAACCCCGCGGCTGTGCGGCGATGTGCCGGGGAAGTACGTTCCGCATGCCGCCGAGGCGAGCGGCGCCGTGGGCCGCGGATGAACGACGCGGTGACCGTCGCCGGCGTCGTGCCGGCCGAAGTTGTGACGCCGCGCGATCTCGACGAACTCGCCGAGATCGTCCGGGAACGGTACGCGCGCGGAAGTAGATTCGCGTTCGTCGGCGGCGGCACGCAGCTCGACCTCGGAAACCGCCCGGCGGCGCTCGACACGATCGTGCGTACGACCGCGCTCGACCGCGTGATCGACTACACGCCCGAAGACCAGACGATCACGGTCGAGGCCGGCATGACGCTCGGCACACTCGACCGCATCCTCGCCGAAGCGGGCCAAATGCTGCCGCTCGATGCCGGCGACCGCGAGCGCGGGACCGTCGGCGGCGCGATCGCGGCCAACCTCGCGGGGCGGCACCGGCTGCGCTACGGCACGGTGAAAGACATGATCGTCGGCGTGGCGATCGTGCGTCCCGACGGCACCCCCGCGCGCGGCGGCGGCAAGGTGGTCAAGAACGTCGCCGGTTTCGACTTGCCGAAACTGATGGTCGGCTCGCTGGGCACGCTGGGTGCGGTCGCGACGGCGACACTGCGCGTGTATCCCGTGCCCGAGACGACGGCCTTCGTCGCCGGCGCGTTCGAGGACGATGACGGCTTCGTCGCGCGCGATGCCGCGGCGCTGAGTGCATCGCTGGTGCGCGAGCGGCTGGAGCCGGTCGCGATGTGGGCGCCCTCGCGGCCCGATGGCCGGTATCGCGTGATGGTCGAGTTCGCGGGGTCGCGCGTCGCGGTCGAGGCCCAATGCCGCGCCTGCGAGCGGCTGATCGCGGAAAGCGGCGTCAGCGCGCGCAGTTGCGCGTCCGATGGCGACGAGGGTGAGCGCGAGACGCGCGCCCGCTACGCGGCTGCGCCACGGATCAAGATCGGATTTGCGCCGGCGTCGTTCGCGCAGCTGGACGAGCTGATTCGCCCGCTAATCGACGGCGATACGACGGTGCTCGCGTACCCGGGTGTCGGGATCGCCGTGATCCGGCCCGCTGCGTCCGTCGATCATCGCGCGCTCTTGGCGGCGATCCGCAAGCGCGAGGACATGACCGCGGTCGTCGAGGCGATGCCGCCGCAGTGGACCGACGTCGACGCCTGGGGCAATCCGCCGCGCGCGCTGCGCCTGATGCGCGCCCTGAAAACCAGCTTCGACCCGCGCGGCCTCTGCAACCCCGGCCGCTACGTCGCCGGACTCTAACGGCGTGCTCTCGCAGACACCCTCGCAGATGCAGCCGGCTGGTGCCGGGCACGCTCCCGACACGCGAGAATATCGCGATTTGATCGCGGATTGCGTGCACTGCGGGTTTTGTTTGCCGGCCTGTCCGACGTACAACTCCTGGCAGGAGGAGATGGACTCGCCGCGCGGGCGCATCGATTTGATGAAGGGTGCCGATGACGGGGTGATCGCGCTCGACGCGGTCGTCGCGGAACACATCGACGCGTGCCTGGGCTGCATGGCGTGCGTCACGGCCTGCCCGTCGGGCGTGCGCTACGATCTGCTCATCGAAGCGACGCGCGCGCGGATCGAAGAACAGGTGCCGCGCGCGCCGGCCGATCGGGCCTTTCGCGAATTCGTCTTCGCGCTGTTTCCGTATCCGGGCCGGCTGCGCGCACTGGCGCCGTTTCTGTGGCTGGGGCGCATGCTGGGCGTACCGCGATTGGCCGCCGGCCCGCTCGGCCGTCTTCTGCCGCCGCGGCTGCGCCAACTCGCCACCATGGCACCGCCGGTCGCGCTGCGCGACACCTTCGCGTCCCTGCCGCACGAAACGCCGGCGCGCGGTCCCTCACGGGCGCGCGTCGCCCTGGTCGCAGGCTGCGTGCAGCGCACGTTCTTCCCTGGTGTCAACGCGGCGACGATTCGCGTGCTCAGCGCCGAGGGCTGCGAGGTCAACGTGCCGCCCGGTCAGGGGTGCTGTGGCGCGCTCTCACTGCACAGCGGGCGGCTCGAGGAAGCCAAACGCTTCGCGCGTGCGCTTATCACCCGCTTCGAGCGCGAGAGCTTCGACGCGATCATCATCAACGCAGCGGGCTGCGGTTCGACCCTCAAGGAGTACGGCGACCTGTTGGCCGGTGAGGTGAAGTGGCGCGACCGGGCGGCCGCGTTCGCCGCCAAGGTCCGCGACATCAACGAGTACCTGGCCGCGCTGGAGCCGCGCGCGCCGCGCAGCCCGATGCCGCTGCGCGTCGCCTATCACGACGCCTGTCACCTCGCGCACGCCCAGCGCATCCGCAGTGAGCCGCGCCGGCTGCTGCGCTCGATTCCGGAGCTCGAATTGGTCGAGATCGCGGACGGCGATCAGTGCTGCGGCAGCGCCGGCACCTACAACCTGTTCGAACCGGAGTCGGCGCACGAGATCGGCGTGCGGAAGGTGGACAACGTCGAGCGCGCCGCGCCCGACTTGCTGGCGAGCGCGAATCCGGGCTGCACGCTGCAGATCCAAGCGATCTTGCGCGAGCGCGGCACCCGCCTGCGCGCAGCGCATCCCATCGAAATCCTCGACGCCTCGATCACCGGGACGCAGCTTCGGTAGGCGCCCGGCGCGATCGGACTCGGACCGCCCGAACGGCTAGTGCGGCCGTCCTCCCGACGGAGCCATCGACGGGGGCGCAGGCGCCGGCGTCGGCGGATTGACCCGCGGCGCGCCGTGCACCCCGACCGAGGTCGAGGTGATGTCGACGTTGACGATTGCGGTTTGCCCGTTGCCGCCGGTGACGGTGATCGTGCAGGCGTGCGCCGGCGGCGGCGATGACGTCGGTGCAGCGACTGCGTTCACGCTGATCGTCGACGGCGATCCGGTTGCGGTGATCGGGGCCGTGCCGGGTGAATCCGTCGCCGACGCACCGTCGCCGTTGCAAACCGGGGCGCCGATCGTGATCGATCCGCCGGGGCCGACCTGCGCAACCGTGAAGGTCTGCGGCGGGCCTCCGACGCCGTTGAACGAGAGATCGTTCGTCGACACGTTCAGCGCGCCGTACGGGATCGGGGACGGGGTCGGCGACGGTGACGGCGACCCGAACGTGGTCGGTGTGGGGACCGGTGAGGGCGACGGTGAGGCACTGTTGCCGGTGGTGTTGGAGAGAATCGCACCGATCGCCGCGCCGAAGACCGCGACCGGGACGTAGGGTATTCCGGCCTTCGCAGCACCGCTCACGATGTAGCCGGTGGGATCGGTGCCGGCCACCGTATTGTCGCCGGGCGGAAAGGCGATGTCCTTCGTGCCGATCAGCAGTAAGAACTGAAGCACGGCGGGGTTGTACGCTTGATTCACCTGCGTGATGTTGAAGGTCACGGGGCCCGGAGGCGTTCCCAGGATCGTAATCGTCTGACCGGTCAGTAATCCGACGGTTTGTCCGTTGACGAGAATCGTCACGTCGCCGGGTGCGCAATCGACGCAGATCAGCTGCGTGCCGTTGTCACCGACGATGAGATAACCGGTCGTGCCGCGGACTGCGATCTGCGAGGTCGCGGTCTTGAACGAGTAGTTGGAACGCACGCCGGCCGGATGGACGATCGCAAATCGCAACGCGCCATGGTTGAGCGTGAGCGTGCTGCCGGGTCCAGCGGCCGCGTTGTTGAAGGCACCGACTTGGACGGTGGTTCGCTCGCCGATGCCGACCTGCGAACTGTCGGGCAGCGTCAGGGTGCCGAGGGATGCTTCCGCGGTCACCGCATACGCGTCGTCCGGTACGATGGTCCGGCCGAAGATGCGCGTCAGAGGAGCATTGGGTGCGGCCTGCGTGCCCACGGTGCCCTTGAAGGGGGCCAGTTCCTTGTCCGCGGGTGCCGCGGAGGCCACCACATAGAGCCCGCCGCTGGCCAGCAGAACGAGGGCGCTGATTGAAACGGCGCGCAATCGTCGAACCATGCGGGGCCCTTCCCGATGAGCCGCTTGCGAACCTATGAGGACCTGACGGCCGCCTGGCGAGCGTTGCGCCGGCGGGGCTTTCGCGTGCGGGAGGTCGCGTGTGTCGGCGCGCCGCGCACGGTTCTGGTCGCTGAGTATGGTGATCCGAGCGGCCCCCGAGTCTCGCTCTCGGCCGGCGTTCACGGCGATGAGCCCGCCGCACCATGGGCCCTGCTCGGGATCGCGCGCGACGGGTTGCTGGACCCGCGTTGTGGGTACCGGATCTGGCCGTGCTTGAATCCGAGCGGGTACCTGGCGCAAACGCGCGTCAATGCCGAGGGAGAGGACATCAACCGCAGCTTCACGCGCGGCGGGACCACACCCGAAGCCCGCGCCGTGATCACGGCCAATCGCGACCGCCGCTTTGCGCTGGCGCTCGATCTGCACGAAGATTTCGAAGCGCACGGCTGCTATCTGTACGAGCCGCTGCGTCCGGACGCGTCGCCGCGCTTCGCGGCGCCGGTGATAGCGGCTCTGGATGCGGCCGGCTTACCGGTACAGACGCTCGACGGCGAGTTCGATCTGGGGACGCCGGCCGGTGTGGAACCACCCTACCGTCTGGAGCGTGGGGCCGTCCTGGTTGACGCGGAGTTGGAACTGCGCGTCTTCCCCGGTTTGCCGCAGTCGATGTTCCATTACCGGCGCGGAGCGCAGCCGCTGACGTTCGAGTCGCCGCGGCCGGCGCCGTGGGAACAGCGGATCGCGGCGCACCGCGTGTTCGTCACGACGGCGCTGGCAATTTTCGTCACCTAACCGCGCCGGGAGCGGCGACGATACGCCGCGAAACCGCGCCGGTTATGGCAGAGCGCGATTCTCTCGACGTCGACGTCCTCTTCGTAGGGGCCGGGCCGGCCTCGCTCGCCGGAGCGATCCGCTTGCGGCAGCTGGCCGCCGCGGCCGGTGCCGAGATCGCCGTGATGGTGATCGAGAAGGGCGGCGAGATCGGTAACCACGGGTTTTCCGGCGCCGTGGTCGACCCCAAGTCGCTGCACGAACTCTTCGGCGACGACGATATCACCGGCGGCCTCGACGTACCCGTCGCCAGCGACGCGCTCTGGTTCCTCACCAACGGCGGCAAGATTGCAGCGCCGTTCACGCCGCCGGTGCTCAACAACCACGGCAAATACGTTGCTTCGCTCTCGAACCTGACGAAGTGGCTGGCCGCGAAGGCCGAAGCGCTCGGCGCCGACGTGTTCCCCGCTTTCCCGGGTCAAGAGCTGCTGTGGGACGACGAGCGGGTCGTCGGCGTGCGTATCGGCGACAAGGGCGTCGCGCACGACGGTACGCACAAGAGCAATTACGAACCGGGACCTGACCTCGGCGCCAAGGTGGTCGTGCTGGGTGAAGGCCCGCGCGGGACGCTGGCCAAGGCGGCGATCGCACGGCTCGGACTGGACCGCGAGCGCGATCCCCAAGTGTATGCCGTCGGAATCAAGGAACTCTGGAAGGTTCCCGGCCGGCTGCCGGCCGGCGCCGTCATCCATACGCTCGGTGCGCCGCTGTGGGACACGTTCGGCGGCGGCTGGATCTACGGCATGAGCGGTGACATCATCGACATCGGCTTGGTAACCGGCCTCGACTACGCCGACCCCACCACCGACCCGCACGACAATTTCCAGCGCTACAAATTGCACCCCGCGATCCGGCCGCTGCTCGAAGGCGGCGAGATGATCCGTTACGGTGCCAAAGCGATCCCCGAGGGCGGATTGCACGCGATGCCCCGCATGTACGCGGACGGGCTGTGCATCGTCGGCGACTCGGCCGGTTTCCTCAACGGGATGCGGCTCAAGGGCATCCATCTGGCGATGAAGTCCGGGATGCTTGCGGCGGAGGCGATCTTCGATGCACTGCAGGCCGGCGACACGTCGGCCGCCGCGCTCGGCGGATACGAGACGCGCTTCCGCGATTCATGGGCATTCGCGGAGCTGCACGCCGCGCGCAACTTCCATCAGGGCTTCAGCGGCGGGATGTGGGGCGGCCTCGTCAACGCCCAGCTCGGGATGATGACCGGCGGGCGCGGCTTTGGTCTGCGCGACCGGCTCAGCGGCGGGCACGGGTATTCCCGCATGAAGAAGCTCGGAACGATCGAGCCGAAAGCTGCGACGCAGCGCGTCGTCCCCGACGGGAAGCTCACCTTCGACAAACTGACCGACGTGTTCAAGAGCGGGACGATGCACGACGAGGATCAGCCGCCGCACCTGCATGTTTCCGACACGAATATCTGCGCCGATCGGTGTACGGCTGAGTACGGCAATCCGTGCCAGTATTTTTGTCCGGCCAAAGTGTACGAGCCGCAGTTCACGCTGGTCGACGGCGCGCCGGCCGACGGGCGGCTGCAGATCAACTTCTCGAACTGCGTGCACTGCAAGACCTGCGACATCATGGATCCCTACCAAATCATCACCTGGGTACCGCCGCAGGGCGGCGAGGGTCCCGTCTACACGGGAATGTGAGCGCCGCAGTGTGAGCGGCGTGGGCAGTTGTCCGACGTAGCCGTCGTCGGCGCGGGGCTCATCGGGTTGAGCATCGCGAACGAACTCGCCGCGCGCGGGGCCGAGGTCACCGTGTTCGACCGCGACGAGCCGGCCCGGGCGGCGTCCTGGGCAGGTGCGGGGATGCTGGCGCCGTTCAGCGAGGCGACGGCGGATGCCGATCTGCTCGCGCTGTGCCGCCGCTCGTTCGAGGCCTATCCGGGCTTTGTCGCGGACGTGCAGGAGCGCAGCGGTGTCGACGTCCGGCTGCGCTTCGACGGCACGCTGCACGCAGCGCTCGACGACGCGGATCTGGGACGGTTGCGGCTGGCGGCGGCACATGCGCGTGCCAACGGAGGCGATGCGATGCTGCTGGACCGCAGCGCGGTGCTGGCGCGCGAACCGTTTCTTGCCAAGCACGTGGCCGGCGGCCTGTTCGTCGCCAACGAAGGGCAGGTCGACAATCGGCGCTTGGGGCGCGCGCTCGTCAGCGCGGCGCGGGCACGCGGCGTTCGCTTCGAACGCGTCGCGCAGCTTGCGCTCGCGTGCGATGCACGCCGCGTGCGGGGCGTCCGTACGCCGCAAGGTTTCGCCGCAGCGTCGACGGTGGTCAATGCGGCCGGCGCGTGGGCGGGCGCGTTGGACGGCGTGCCGGAGCACGCGCGCGTTGCGGTTCATCCGGTCGCGGGGGAGATGCTGGCGATCGCCGTGCCGCCGACCGCGATCCATGCCCTCGTTTGGTTCGGTCACCGGTACCTGGTGCCGCGCGACGACGCGCGGCTGCTGGTCGGCGCCACCGTGCTCGAACGTGGTTTCGACGCCCGCGTCACGGCGGGCGGCGTCCACGATTTGCTCGATGCAGCGCTGGCGGTTGCGCCGGCGCTGGCGTCGTTCGCCGTCGTTGAAACCTGGGCCGGCCTGCGTCCGGCGACGCCCGATGGAAGGCCCTGCATCGGCCGCACCGCGCTCGAAGGGTACCTCGTCGCGAGCGGGCACTATCGCAACGGTATTCTGCTGGCACCCGAAACCGCGCGCATCGTTGCCGAACTCATCGTGTCGGGCAGCGTCCCCGCGACGCCGGCACCCTTCGACCCCGGCCGAGCGATGCTCCGGGAGGGTGCGGCGGCGGCCGCGAAACCCGCCGAGTGACGATCACGGTGAACGGCGAGCAGCAGCAGATCGACGAAGCAGCGACCTTGCTGGCGCTGCTCGAGCGCCATGGGGTCCCTAGCGTCGGCTCGGCTGTCGCCCTCAACGACGACGTGGTGCCGCGCGGCCGGCACGCCGCCACGCCGCTGCGTGAAGGGGACCGGGTCGAGATCATCGTCGCGGTCGCCGGCGGATAGCCGCGTGCCTGACGATCGGCTCGTCATCGGTTCCTACACCTTCGGCTCGCGGCTGTTCGTCGGAACGGGGAAGTATCCGACGCTCGCGATCATGCAGGCCGCGCATGTGGCCAGCGGCGCCGAGGTCGTGACGGTCGCGATTCGGCGCATGCACCTGGACGACAAAAGCGGCAAGACGCTGGTCGATTACATCGACCGCGCCAAGCTGACCGTGCTGCCGAATACCGCCGGCTGCTACACCGCCAAGGATGCCGTCCTGACCGCCAAACTGGCGCGCGAAGCCCTCGGCACCGACTTGATCAAGGTCGAAGTGATCGGTGACCCGCAAACGCTCTATCCCGATACGCGCGAGACGATCGTCGCCTGCGAGCAGCTGGTGCGCGAGGGATTCACGGTGCTGCCCTACATCGGGGACGATCCGGTCGCGTGCAAACGGCTTGAAGACGCGGGCTGCGCTGCCGTTATGCCGCTGGCGGCGCCGATCGGCAGCGGCCTGGGTGTCTGCAATCCCTATTCGATCCGCATCATCAAGGAGCGGGCCGGCATACCGGTCATCGTCGACGCCGGCGTCGGCACGGCGTCCGACGCGGCGATCGCGATGGAGTTGGGCGTCGATGCCTTGCTGATGAACACCGGGATCGCGGCCGCGCGCGATCCGGTTCGCATGGCGCGCGCGATGAAGGCCGCGGTCGAAGCGGGGCGCGACGCATTTCTCGCCGGGCGGATGCCCAAGCGTCTGTTCGCGAGCGCGTCGAGCCCGCTGCAGGATCTGATCGCGACCGAGCCGGCGCCGCGCGCATGACCGAGATCACCGTCTTCGATCTCAAGCGTCGCCGCGACGCCGGAGAAGAGCTGGTTCTGCTCGACGTGCGGGAGCCGTTCGAGATCGCGACCGCCGCGCTTGCGGGCGCGACGCTGATTCCGATGGGCGAGATTCCCGCGCGCGTGGGCGAACTTCCGGTGCGGACGTCGATCGTCGTCATGTGTCATTCCGGCGGGCGCAGCGCGCGCGTCACCCAGTATTTGAACGACAACGGTTATCCCGACGCGGTGAATTTGGCCGGCGGGATCGATGCGTGGTCCGAGTCGATCGATCCCGGCGTACCGCGCTACTGACGCCGTCGTTACTCTCGGACTGCGGTCACGAACCAGTGCACGCGTCCGATCGGGTCGCCGCTGTGAGCCCAGCGTCCGGCCGTCGCATCGGCATCGACCTCATCGAGCGCTTCGATCGTGAACCCGCGCAGCGCTTCGATCACCCCGTCGCGATCGAAATAGGCGTGGGGGATGCCGGCTTCCTCGCCGTCGCCCGGTGCGAACGAGCGGTCGTCGAAGCGGATGCCCAGCCCGTAGCGCGCATCGCGCAGCGAGCCCAGCGTCAGGAAAACCGGAGCGCCGCGGCTCAGGACGCGGCGGAGTT
>Ga0302326_10010855_pt1 | contig 19662 bp, 12 predicted proteins | sample Palsa_T0_3_FD_202264 | JGI IMG/M metagenome (GOLD analysis project Ga0302326, IMG submission 202264) | Peat permafrost microbial communities from Stordalen Mire near Abisko, Sweden - Palsa_T0_3 | ecosystem: Environmental > Terrestrial > Soil > Palsa > Peat permafrost | place: Sweden: Abisko...
TATCCCACGCAGGATAGCGTTGTTCAGTGGGAGTTCTATGACTATGGGACAGGAAATGTCTATGAGATAGGGAACGACGCATTCAACGCGGATACGCAACAAGCCATGGCCGAATATCAGCAACTGTTACTGTTACGAGGAACGAATAGCGTACTGCCCACGGAACTGTACTATATTCCGCCCAAGCTTTCGAACGCCTATAACAGCGCACTGGTAGCGTATTTTGCAGCGCTTACCCCACCCCAGAGCTGCTCGTCGTGATGAGAAATGCCGGAAGATTGGGTCATGGCCCTCTCGCCTGAGAATTTCGTCAACGCGCCGAGTGTACTGGAGAACCTGTGAGGAATGGGCCGGTTGTCTGCCGCAGCCTATGCGGTAACGCGGGTAATACCTCGCGGGCCGAAGAAGGTGGAAAGCATAGCAGCCTGAACGGGCAGCACTACGCGCGCTTGTTTGTTGCTCAAGCGCGCCGGCACGTGCGTTCTCCATAACGAAGTTGTAGTCAGTTATTGCGCCGTAACGACAACAGGTGTGGGTCGGGCTGGAGTACATGCTATCATTAAACCTGAAACAAAGCTGAAACCTGACACCAAAAGTTTTCCGGGCCCGCTCGCGGCCGGGCAATCATGAACCTCTGGTTTGCTTGATTCGCAATACTGCGCTAATGAAACACTACGAAGAGGTGGGGGAGCTAACGCGGGAAGGATTCGGAAGCATTTATATACCCGTGTTATTGGACTGTTCGCAGTTTCCCGCCGCGCAGCCATGGCAGTCACCTATCCGAGAGACGGAACATGCTTGTTGAGAGCTCCCGCAAGGCGGTCCTCGTTACGGGAGCTTCCCGCGGTTTGGGCGAAGCCACGGCATTGCAGCTTGCCGCCGCGGGATTCCATGTTTGGGCAGGGGTGCGCAGCGAGCAAGCCGCAGCTCGCCTGGCCGCGCTGGCCGGAGAGCGATCGCTGGCGCTTAGGACCATATGTCTCGACGTCACCGATGCGGCATCCGTGAATAACGCTCTCGGAGCGATCGAAAACTGTGAGGGGCGCCTCTTTGGTCTGGTGAATAATGCCGGCGTTGCGGAACGAGCCTTTTTCGAGGACTACCCGGAACAGAAGATCCGCCAACTCTTCGAGGTCAATCTGTTCGGCGTGATGAGGGTTACGCGGCGGGCTTTGCCGTTGCTGCGGGCCAATGGGGGCGGCCGGATTGTAATGGTCAGTTCAATTGCAGGCCGCATTGGATCGAACAGCCTCTCGCCTTATGCGGCCAGTAAGTTCGCCCTCGAAGGGTTCAGCGAATCTCTGTTGATCGAAGTGAAGCCGTTCGAAATTGATGTTTGCATTATCGAGCCAGGGATCGTAAAGACCGAGATATGGGACGAGGAAAAGCGAGTCTTGCCAGAGGCAAGAAATCCCAACAGCCCTTATTATGAGTATTTCTGGTCCCTGGAAGAGCAGACTGAAAAGCTTCTCAAGATGAGTAGCCTGACGCCCGCGGACGTTGCCGCAAAGGTAGTAGAGGTCATGCAGAATTCGCGGCCGAAGTTGCGGTACGTGGTGGGCCGCCGGGCCAGTCTGACGCTGACCCTGCGGAAGTATCTGCCTGGTGAACTTTTTGAACGGATTTACTTCGGCGAAATTGTCCGGCGGATGAAGAGGAGACGTTCGAGGAACCGCCCATCGTCCGCTCTGCAAGGCGGCACGACTTGACTCGTTATTTTAGCGATTCGCGGCGATATGGAATGCCGGACGAAAAGCGCTTCGGCCAAAGACATGCGGCGACAGCCTGCCAGATCGCGCGAGGAGGAGTACAGTGACTGATGCACCCGAGGTAGTTCTGATAACGGGTGCCGGCTCGGGGATGGGCATGGAGACCGCTCTTCTGCTGGCGTCGAGCGGCTATCATGTCCATGGGACGGTGCTCAATGACGCCGAGGACGCCTATTTGCGCAACGCCGCCCGCGAGAGGGGCATATCGCTGGAAATCGTGCGCATGGACGTGACCGATCCGGAGCAGGTGGCCCTTACGGTTCGGAAGGTGATGGACTCGGAGGGCCGCATCGACTCTCTGGTCCAGTTTGCGGGCATCGGCCTGAGGGGCTTCTTCGAGGATCTGGAGATGGCCGAAATCCGCCGCGTCTTCGATGTGAACCTCTTCGGTCTGATGACCGTCACGCAAGCAGTGCTGCCGCATATGCGCGCAGCGCGCCGCGGACGGATTGTCCTGACCAGTTCCATTGGCGGCCGGATGGGATCGATGAGTATCAGCGGCTATGTGTCCAGCAAGTTCGCCATTGAAGGGTGGGCGGAATGCCTGCGGCAGGAATTGGCTCCCTTCGCGATTTGGGTTACACTTCTGGAACCAGGCCTGATTCAAACGCCACATTTCACCGTAAACCGGAATCGCGCACGGCGTGCTCTGAACCCGTTGAGTCCTTATTACGCCTGGTTTTGCCAACACGAGAAGATCGTCGACGATATATTGGCGAATAACACATTTACGGTCACCAAAATTGCCCGATCGGTACACGCAATCATGAAGGCGCGGCGACCCCGGTTGCGGTACGTCATAGGTCCCAAAGCCAGACTGATACTGGCTCTACGGCGTTACATTCCAGGCGAGTGGTTCCAAAACATCTACTGGTCGATAATTCGCCGGATGGTCACCAAGCCTCAGCACCAGGCAACCATGCGCACCAGCTACTGAGTTCCTTGCTTCAGTGGGGTAGGCCTTGGGCTTCCTATCCACTTGAGATGACGAAGCGCGGCGCAGCGGTCAAGTCGGGCTCAAGGTGCGTAGTATGACCAGCTACAGACCGAATCGCTTGAGGTAGGCGGCGTTCCGCTTTTCAATCCAGGGCAGGTGATCCTGCACTTCCGGCAGGAGCACTGGTTCTCTGGTCCGAATCAGCTTGGAATAGTCTTGCGGAGTCTTTTCCTGCACACCCAGGAATTCGTGAACCCGCCGCACCACCTGGTTGGTGTCCCTACAGAGTTCGGGGTAAGTCACACCGATAGCCACGGATCCCAACTTGTCCACGTTTTCCAGGATGTAGTCGCAGGCGCGGGAGAGGTTTCGGGAAACCTGCTGCAGCAGAAAAGGAAAGCGGCCGGAATAGAAAAAGCGTGCCAGAGCCAGTTTGAAAGGACTATTGTAGAGATCGTTGTAACGCGGCATCAGGATGGCAAAATATTCCCGCCGTTCCGCGAAGGTGTACCGCAGAAGCCGGATCTGGGAGTCGATGACAGCGGCGGGATGACGGTAGATAAAGACGAACCTGGCCTGCGGGAACATCTCCCGGATCCGCAGAAAATTCGCCGCGTCGAAAGGGTTCTTCAGCAGCAAGTCGCGCGCGGGATCCTGTACCACCTGCACCTTCTTGCAGAACAACTGAAACCCCGGCAGGTTTTTCTCGTCCAGCACTGGCCGGCGGCCCGGGTAATCAAAGGCGTAACAATACTCCTCCAGGAAATCGGGGTCGATGGCGCCCATGTTCAGTTCTGTCCCCTTAACGCCCCTGCTTTCGAACAAGCGGTCCAGCTCCACGCGAGCCTGCTGCTCTTGCCCGGTGAAATGCAGTTGCAAGAGCCGCTGGCGGTTCAGGATATGAAAGACGCTGGTGACGTTGAAGCTGCCACTGGCTGCCAGCACCCGGTAAAGGAGGGTAGTACCCGAACGATGTGGGCCAGTAATGAAGATCGGCCTGAAATTCACGTCTTCCACACGGTTGAGAAAGTCTTGTTCAGATCCCATGAGTTGGGCTTGAGTGGTCATGTTCGCAGCCAAAGTTAAAGACTTAAAGTGTACCATCTTGCCGAGCAACCCCCAGTTTTAGGTACTAGTACATCTAGGCTAGCTGCCGTCGACTCCTTCTTGATTTTAAACGTATAATTGAAACGTACGTTTGATTGAATCGGTCGAAAGAGCATCATCGGATCGGCTTCCCAGAGGATACCAGCCATGAACCTGCGCCGCACGCGCGCCATCTTCCAGAAAGAAGCCCGCCACATCGTGCGGGACCCGCTCAGCCTCATCATGGCCTTGGGCTTGCCGCTAGTGGACTTGCTGCTGTTCGGCTACGCTCTGGATCTGGATGTAGACCGGATCCCCACCTTGATTTACGACGCTGACCGGAGCGCCATCAGCCGGGAATTGGTTCAGCACTTCCAGGGCTCCCGGTTTTTTGAAATTGAGGGTTTTGTCGATAATTACGCCGCCATCGAGAAGGGCATCGACAGGAACAAAATTCTCATGGGGGTGGCCATCCCGCGAGATTACTCCAGGCAGATCGCGGCTGACGGCAAGGCCGATGTGCAGATCCTGGTGGACGGCAGCGACTCCAACACCGCCTCCATCGCCTTGGGCTATGCCGAGTCCACTGTCCGCAATTACTCATTCCAGTTGCGTGCCAATGGGCAGAACCGGCATGCCGGTTTCAAGCCGGATGTCCCGGTGGATACCGAACTCCGGATATGGTATAACGCCACACTCGAATCCAAGAACTATATCGTACCGGGACTGATCGCGGTCATCCTCATGGTCATCGCCGCCCTGCTCACATCCCTGACCATCGCCCGCGAGCGCGAAATGGGCACCCTGGAGCAGCTGCTCTCAACGCCCATCAGGCCGGGGGAAATCGTGCTCGGCAAGATGCTGGCATTTTTCGTGGTCGGCGTGCTGGACACGCTGATTTCGATCCTTGTGGGGATTTTTGTATTCAACGTGCCATTCCGCGGCAGCATACTGCTGCTGTCGTTCACCGGCTGCATCTTTTTGTCGTGTGCCTTCTTCTGGGGCATCCTGATTTCCACTCTGGCCCGCTCGCAGTTGCAGGCCTATCAACTGGGCATTCTCAGTTCGTTCTTGCCTTCCATGCTGCTTTCGGGATTCATTTACGCGATCGAGAATATGCCTCCAGCCATCCAGGCCGTCACGTACCTGGTGCCGGCGCGCTATTTCGCCGAAATCATAAAGGGCATTTTTCTGAAAGGCGTGGGGTTCAACGTGCTCTGGCCAGACATTCTCTTCCTGGCCGTGTTCTCCAGCACCGTGTTTCTGTTGGCCACACGCAGAATGCGACGGAAGCTGGCGTGAGGAGTGCATCAAGATAATGTGGGGACGGATCGGGGTCATCGTCCGGAAAGAGTTCAGCCAGCTTTTCCGCTCGCCGCGCACACGCACGCTACTATTCGTGCCTCCGCTGATTCAACTCATCGTTTTCGGCTATGCGGTCAACCTGGACGTCGACAACGTTCATATGGGGTGGCTGGACGGCGACCAGACGCCCGCCAGCCGCACTCTGCTGGCCGATTTTCAGGGTTCCGGCCGGTTCGTGGTGGTGGCCTTGCCGCGCACCGAGGCGGATATACAGAAGTTGCTGGACGGTGGTGGCGTGAAGTGCGTAGTCCGGGTGCTGCCCGGATTCGCGCGCGATATCCAGCGCGGCCGCACCACTGCGGTACAAGTCCTGGTAGACGGCACCAATTCGAATACCGCTTCGCTGGTTTCAGCCTACGCTACCCAGATTGTGGCCGCTTACGCCGGATCCGTGGCCTCCCGGGAGACCCTGCCCCAAGTGATGGCCCGCAGCGCCAGCAACCAGCGTATCAGCCTGAAAGCTCCTAGTTTGAACTCCAGCACGCGTGTCTGGTTCAATCCCGACTTGAAAAGCCGAAACTACTTCGTGCCCGGCGTCATCGCCAACATCATTATGGTGGTCACCGTTATGCTGACCGCCATGGCAATTGTGCGCGAAAAGGAAATCGGCACCCTGGAGCAGTTGATCGTGACGCCCATCCGACCGATTGAGCTAATGATCGGCAAACTGCTGCCGGCCGCCTTGGTGGGACTGATGGATGTGGCCATGATCAGCGTCGGAGCGCAGCTCATCTTCCATGTGCCGTTCCGTGGCTCGGCCGCGCTACTGTTTGCCTGTTCCGCGCTGTTCCTGCTTACCAGCCTGGGGGTGGGACTGTTCGTCTCCACCATTGCACAGACCCAGCAACAGGCCATGATGTCCTCCACCCTTTTTGCGGCGCCTACCTTCATGCTGAGCGGCTTTGCCTTCCCTATCCACAACATGCCCGTGCCGGTGCAATATTTCACTTACCTGAACCCCAACCGTTACTTCGTGGAGATCCTGCGCAGCATCTTTCTGAAAGGTGCCGGCATAAACATTCTCTGGCCAGACATGGCGGCACTGCTGGTTTACGGGTTAGCCATCATGCTCTTGAGCTCCTGGCGCTTCCGCAAACGGCTGGATTAGCCCCGGCGCAGGCAACCGCATGCCGCACGTGGGGTAGGTTCATTGCCTCCGGGTCAACCTTCGCCGGCGATGTCCCGGATCGAGAAGCAGCAGTTCTGCCGCACCCGATTGGTTACCATTCTACGCTCTACCTAATTGACACTATAGTCTCTGACGTCGTTGGTGGCCGGCTCGTTGGAAGGTCGAGACCTTCCATCGGCATCCCGTCATATGAGAAGTCCCGGCGGGCTACTCGGCCCAGGCGCGCACAGCGAGCACGGCATTCTGGCCGCCGAAAGCAAAAGCATTAGCCAGGGCTGCGTGAATTTTAGCGGTGCGACTCTGATTGGCAACGTAATCGAGGTCGCACTGAGGATCCGGCGTGCGCAGATGCATCGTGGGCGGCACCTGACCCTGTGCAATTGCCTGGACTGCGCAAATCACGTTGCATACGCCGGCCGCGGAAATGGTGTGCCCGATCTGTCCCTTGTTCGAGGACACCATCAGCCGCTTGGCCAACGGGCCAAAAACATGTTTGATAGCAATAGTTTCGACGGGGTCGTTCTTGGGCGTAGAGGTGCCGTGCGCGGCGATGTAGTCCACTTCCTCGGGCGCCAGGGAGGCCTGTTCCAAAGCGATCGACATAGCGAGCGCCTCGGCGCTGCCATCGGGCGACGGATCGGTGAGTGTGTAGGCGTTCAGACTAGAGCCGTAACCGGCCAGCTCGGCATAGATGTGGGCACCACGCGTCTGGGCGCTCTCCAGAGCCTCGAGTACCAGCGCGCCGCCGCCTTCCCCCATGACGAAGCCATCCCGCTGCCGGTCAAATGGGCGGGAGGCGAGCTGCGGATCGGCGTTGCGGCTCAAGGCTCCCAGCAGGCTGAAGGCCAGGATCGGGAGCGGACTGACCAGGGCCGCCGCGCCGCCGGCCAGCATGGCTTTAACTTTGCCCAGCCGCACCAGCCGGAAGGCTTCGCCGATAGCGTGCGAACTGGCCGAGCAGGCGGTATCCATGACCAGCGCGGGTCCGGCCAGATTCAGCAGCTTGGCGGGTACGCTGGCAAGCATATCCCCCAACCGGCGGTAGAAACTATTTTCCGGCTGACGTCCCTCACGAGCGAAGCGGGCCATGTCCAGCGCCGGGCTGTCTGGCCGGCGTAGCTGAAAATAGTGTTTCATGAGGTGCAGGTCCAGGTAGTTTACGCTGGTTCCCACGGCGATGCCGATTTCGGCGGACTCCAGAGGCGCCTGCTCCAGTTGGGCATCCGCAAAAGCCTCGCGCGCCACGGGCACGAACAGGCGAACGGCACGGCGGCACCACGCCGGCGGGACGAAGTCAGCGCCGCCGTCGCGTGGAATGTGTTTTACCTCGGCAGCCACTTTGGTGCTGTATTCCGACGGGTCCCAGAAGCTGAGCGGCGCGATGCCATTATCGCCGGCCACCAGGCGCGGCCAGCACGTGCGCAGATCCGGTCCGAGCGAAGTGCTCATGCCCATGCCGGTAATGACCACTCTATGCACGATAATTCTCTCCGGAGCGGCGCCGCGGAAACCGCTTAGAGTTGTTTCCGGAACGAAATATTGAAAGGCGGAGAAATGCTTCTGGAGGCCCACTCGTGAGGGCTGCCACCCCGGAGCTTGTTAGCTTTCGAAACATTTACTAATACTTTTGTTTGAGCGGACATCCCGCTGCTACTAACCAAGAGCTGCGCTCTTGATATCATAACGGATGCTTCGATGTGGTCTGCTTCCCAGACTTTACTATAAGCCCTTCGCCGGGGCCAGCTCGAAAAAATAGACGCAGGAGGTTTGACAGCATGTCGAATGCAGTATCGCCCGTTAGTTGCAGAGCCGGCGTGGGCCGCGTTGGCGGCCATCGATCTAGCCGGCCGAAACATTTCTGAAATACGCCGGTAACCGTGGACGCTGGTCACGACCCTGAACAGGTTTCCATCCATGCCCTCCAGGGCGCGGAACAGCGCCAGCAGGTCGAGCCTGGCAACTTCCGGGTACCCAGGTCGCCAGGCGCAGATGGAGGAGTAGGATGACCTCTTGCACCTGGCCGGAGTGCGGCTCTCCCGCGATCCGATGGCCCCAACGCGAGTCGTGAAAGGCGTCCAAAGCGCGTCACCGGGAAAACTGTTGCGATGTCATGACGCTTCGTGGGCTGACTGCACCGGTAACATGCGGGCATCTGGCCACCTGGCGGGTTCAGCCCCGCGTTTAATAAAGCAGAAAACAGCACAACTGTTTTGGGAACAAAAGGTCCGGCAGAATTCGAAAGCCAGGCATCCGGCACAGCCTCCAGTGAAGGGTACCCCAAGTAAATCCGTGGCGGCGGGATGGCTGCCTTTTGCGAAACGCAAGGACTCCGCCGCGACCTCACGGACGTGACGCCATATAGCCTTATATAACCTTCGTCACATTTTTACAACAATTAACTTTCCTCCAATATCTCGACCATAAAGCGGGGCTCTTCGCAAAAGCTAATGTTTTCAACACTTCTACCAATCCGTTACTGTTTTGGTACTGTTGCTCTTGTCCGTACTAACCCGGTACTACCCCCTCTTTGCTATCCCGGGACTAGATGGTAGAATCAACCCGAAATGATTGCAGGGTGCCAAGGCGCGTGGATCAAGAACTCTGGTGTGCTGACCCTTATCGGGTTGGCGATCTCCATTGCCCCGTGTCAAGCCAGCATGATTCTCTTTGACACAGGATCCGGCGACGCCGTCACTTTTCGGTCTGCCGATTCCGGTCCCGGGCAGCCCATCTTCGCCTTGAATGCTGTCACTATAACCAGTATGGCAATGGCTCTTGCCATGCCGGACGGAGGTGACATTAAGTACATGATCTGGGACGGTACGGACCATGTACTTCTGTTCAGCGAAGAGCAGGCAGTCGTCCCAAGCACCCTTCCTGTATTCGTGAAATCCGAGCCGTTTTCATTTAGTCTCACGGCGGACAGCACTTATTATTTTGGTGTTATCGGGGATAACAATCTGAATGTCCAGTTCATCACTCCATCTATACCGGTGACGCAAAACGGGCTGCAGGCCCTGCTGACCGGGAATTCGAACTATGAGGATTTTGCGCTGCCCACCCCCGTCAATCCCGGCTTTGTCGAAGTCACATTACAACTTTACAATGGTTCCGAAAATGCAGTGGTGCCGGAACCTGCGAACTGGCTCGCGATGTGTTCCGGAGTGATCTTGGTAATGCTTCTTGGATTGTTTATGAAGGTTCGCCGCCGCTCTTCCCATACCTTGTAGACCTCTTCAACAGACTTCCGACAGTACGGACACGACGTACACCATTATGAGCGGCAGTGTAGCACTGGACAGCAGGCCCCTCCCACTCCCTTACATTCGGCTGTGACCGGCGCTGGAAAGTTATTATGCCCTACCCTGCCGAGGGGGTCGGCTGCGCCTTGCCTCTACCCAAGAGACCCAACGACAGGTCGCGGATGTCCGGCGGCGCCGAAGTGAACAGCCAGGCAAGCGTTTTCAGCCCGACCATGGCCGTCCCCACATCGATGAAGTGCTGGTTTGGATCCCCCAGGTGATTGGCCGGCGGAGTGAACTTAGCTTTTTGTATCAGGCCGAAGATATAGTGGGCAGCCTCTTTGGGATCCGTACGGCCCTCTTCCACTTCGTCCATCTTGGCCACTGCGGCATCGAAAAGGTTCGCGAAGCCCTTGTGCTGGCTGTAGAACAGGCCCATGGGCTCTTCGGCATCCGGCAGGACGGAGTCGTCATGGTTCTTTTTGTACCGCCGGTAGATGCTGGCCAGTTTCAGGTCGCCTAAGCCGACGCCCAACGCCCAAACCCGGAACCAGGCATTCCACAGATCGAAGTCCCGGAACGAGGTATAGGCAGCGAACACCATCCGGTCGTTGTTTCTCAGGTTGGCTTCGTGAATACGGGAGATATACTCGAACCGCTCGGCCTTGAAGTCGTCATCCTTGAGGGCTTTCAGCAGGCGCGCGGACAAGGCGTTGATCACTTCTACCGAGGAAGCCAGACCACGGGAGAATAGCGCGTCCAGGAAGCCGCTTCCGGCGCCGCCGGCCATGATAACCCAGCGATCGCCTACGGTCTGCTTGCAGGAAGTTTGCAATCGGTCCGACGATACCCAATCACGCACCGGTTTGGCATCCTTGAACTGCTCGTAGATGCTGGGGAAGCGCGTCAGAAATCGGCGCCACTCCTCGTCCGGCGTAATATCGGTGGGTTTGGGAAACTTGCGGGTATCGAAGCTCAAACCGACGCTGATGCACTTATTTGTGGACCCTTCGCGATTATCGAACGGGATGACCCATAACCAGCCTCCGTCGAACATATGATGGCAGGTCCCCTGATACCAGCGGCGGGGCGCTTTGGGCACGCCGTAGGGCAGCTTCAAATCGTCGTACGGCTTCACGTCAATCATGTGCGTGAACAGACAGCGGGTCTGCAGCCGGACGCGCGGCGGATTGTCGCGCAGGTTCCACATGCGGGAGAGCACGTGCCCTCCGCCGGACGCATCGGCGATGAACTTGGCGCGGATAGTCTCGCCTTTGTCGGTTTTGATGATTACACCCTGCTCGTTTGTCTCGACTTCCTTTACCTTGGTAAAGTACTTGACCGTAGCACCGTGGTGAATGGCCGTATAGGTCAGATAGGCATCCGTGTCCTGCCGAAACAGGTGGGCTTCGTAGCCTTCGCGGTATGGCGGAATGACCAACTGCGTGGCTTCTTCCGGCCTTTGGTGCTGTCCTTCATGATGCAGGATGAATCCGAAATTCTTCTTCACCCCGAAACCGGCGGATACATGTTTGTGGAGGAGTTCGCCGGAATTGAACTCATTTTTGAACTCCGGAACTCCAAACCGCTCCGCCATGATCTTGATCATGCGGAAGGTATGTCGCACGGTGGATTCCCCCAGGGCGAACCGGGGGTGAGTGCCCGCGTCGATGATCACGACCTTGGCGCCGCTGTAAGCCAGGATAGTTCCCAGCATGCCCCCTTCAAAACCTGCACCCAGAATCGCCACATCGAATTGCTCGTTCTCGCTCATTCTTATATCCTTTTAGATCGCTACTTCTATTTAGATCGCTACTTCTATCCCCACCACGATTTCCAAAACACGCCAGCTAAGCTGAATGCTATGTTTGCCAAGCGTGCCTCTTCGGCACAAGCATTTTACCAAAACTTTACATGCGCGTGCGCGGAATTCTTATTTATATTTTATCTTCGCGAGCGAAAAACTGGCCGGAGCCGGCTGGCCCATGGGACGCACTCCAATCTTGGGGAACGGGCCAGAGTTTGTGACTCCCTATCGGCCTGGACGGTGTACTGGTCTTCGTACTCCGGCAGTACCGCAAGTGGTCCTAGTACTGTTTCTGAATTCGAAAACTTCATAGGTCTTAGATTTGGTTGCTAAGACCGCTCCCGCAATGCTACAGTTTAGCCCTAAGCGTTGGGCGAGAAACAAATGACAGGTATGTTTATAGCTTCATTGTCACTTCTTCGGCGCGTGGCGACAGCCACGACACTTAGTTTCTGGGTAGTTAGCACTGTTTTCGCGCAGGCCGCGTTACAACCTGCAATCAGTTCTCCAAGCGTTCCCTTCAACGCTCGCATCGACTCGGCACCCGGGGGTGCTCCCACCTCCATGGCAGCCGGCGCTTTCGGCCCTCCTGGAACGCTGGGATTCGCCGTGACCGCGGCGAGTGTAAACCAGGTTTTTGTGATGGGGCCCATCGGGAGCGGCCGTTATTCTACGGTTGCGACCCTCAACGTCGGCACCAGCCCGCAGGGTATCGCGGTAGCCGACTTGAACAATGATGGGCATCCGGACATCGTGGTGGCAAATAACGTTTCCCAAAATGTATCCGTCGTGCTGGGGACAGGCAAGTTTGCTTTCCAGGCTCCTGTCAACTATCCCGCTGGAATCGTACCGAAGGGGGTCGCCATAGGCGATGTCAACGGCGATGGCATACTCGATATCGTGGTGACGAATGACGACCCAGTGGGTGGCCTTACGGTTTTGCTCGGTAACGGCGACGGTACCTTCCAGACTGCCACGACATTTTCCGCCGGCAGCAATCCAAGCGGCATAGTGCTGGGGAACTTCAGCAGCCCAACGACGTTGGATGCCATCACCATCAACCAGTACACCTCAGCCGCGCTGTTCTTGAAGGGCAACGGTGATGGGACTTTTCAAACTCCCGTAATGATCTCGACCGGTGGAGGGCCCGTGGCTATTGCCACTGGAGATTTCAACAACGACGGCAACCTGGATCTGGCGGTTGCCAACTTTACCCTCAATAATATTCAGATTCTGCTGGGCAACGGAAATGGAACCTTTCAGGCGCCGGTAACCTACCCGGTAGGTACTGCGCCGAAGTCGATCGCGGTGGGCGATTTGAATAACGACGGCAACCTGGATCTGGCCGTTGCGGATTCGGGTAGCAATGATGTGTTTGTCCTGCTGGGTAACGGTAACGGTACCTTCGCCGCGGGCACCCACTACCCGGCTGGCCAGCAGCCCGTGGCCGTTTTGACGGCTACTGTCACCAAATACACGGATGTGGTGTTAGCCAATGCATCCTCCGGTACGATCTCCCTCTTGGTGAGCAACGGCAACGGCACTTTCCAGGCAGCGACGGAAACGGCCACCGGCACATCGGCTCAGGGCATTACGGCCGCTGATTTCAATAATGACGGACTGCTGGATATGGCTGTTACTAGTGCGGGCTCCGACACCGTATCAATCTATCTGGGAAAGGGCGGGGGCCTATTCGGGGCTCCCAAAACCTACACGTCTTCCAGCAATCCGACGGGAGTGACCGCCGCTGATTTCAACGGTGACGGCAAGCCGGATCTGGCGGTAGTAAACTTCTACTCCAATACCGTGAAGGTGTGGACGGGCAATGGTGATGGCACCTTGACCTACGTGAATACTTACCAGGTGTGTAGCGGCCCGCAATATGTGACGGTGGGTGATTTCAATAACGATCATAACCTGGACCTGGCGATCGCCTGCCAAAACTCCGGAACCATCGATATCCTTCTCGGCAACGGCGACGGCACTTTCCAGTCACCTACCGGCGGCGTGGTTGGAAGCCAGCCGCTATCCATAGCCGTCGGCGATTTTAATCTCGACGGTAACCTGGATCTGGCGGTAGCTAACTCGGGCTCGAACAACATCTCGGTACTGCTAGGTAACGGCAACGGTACCTTCCAGGCGGCCGTGAACTATGCCGTCGGCACGGACCCCTCGTCGGTGGCCGCGGCCGACTTTAACGGGGACGGCCTGTTGGATCTGGTTGCCTCGAGTAGCGGGCACTCATTCTCGGTGCTGATGAACACCGGCGCGGGACTATTCGCCGCGGCCACCAGCGTGCCTGAGCTGACTACGTCGTATGTCGCCGTTGCTGATTTCAATGGCGACGGGAACCAGGATATCGTTTTAATTACCCCCATCACCAGTGGTGTCGTGGTTCACCTCGGCAATGGCGATGGCACGTTCGGCGGGCCACTTCGGTTTGGCGCCAACACCGCTCCGTTTGCCCTGGCGACCGGCCTGTTCTCTACCGGCGCAGATCCGGGCATCTTGGTGCTCAACTACGGTTCCAGCTCGGTCTCCGCGCTGGCGAACCGGACTCCATGACCAGCCGGGCGCTTTTTCCTCCACGCGTCTGCTCCGGCTTTCGAAGCTGGAGCAGGTGGGTAAATCGTGGGTACCAGAAGGAATAGCATCCAGCGATGACATTCATCAGCTCCATTGGTATCGATTCATGTCTGCGCGTCTGATCGATCCGCCGGACGATCTTCTTGCCGCGGAGTTTCTTTAGGTCATAGGCGGCGCGGCGGGCGCCATATTCCGATCCACTCTGCTTGGCTGAGCACCTGCACCTGATTGGCCAATTCGGATGTCGTAAATCCATTGGGTGCGGCCGACAGGGCAATCACAGCCTCGACCGCCCAGCGCATGCGGGGTCTGTTGAGATCGATTCCCCCGGCCTTCGTTTTGCCGACTTGCGATGGAGCTGGGAGCTGCTCCAGCATTTTATCGGCGATGAAGCACTGATCGATGCAACTCAGGGCATCCAGGAATCGCCCCAGAATGCTCTTCGCTTGTACCACGATCTCAGGAAACTTCTCCAGCGAACGTCCACACCGGAGTTCCTCCGTATTGTGGACCACCATCTCGATGCGAAGCACGCGCTCGCCTTTGGTATAAATCTTCAGAGTCAACTTGCCACAGTGCAGCTTGCAGATCGTCAGATCGTACGTAGGCTTCTCGACCGCTACTTCCCATTCGACTGACTTCTTTTTCCGCTTGCGGTATTTCGGGCGGCGCTGGTAGCCCAGAATCGTTTTGACTGTTTCCAGGTGCCCGGACAAGGTGTCTGCGGTCTTTGCCAGGCCTGCGGCGTCAGAGCTATGAGTAAAACAATTCCCTTCCTTGGTAAAACCAACGCCGGCTTCGCGCGCCTGGCAAGCCACGTACCATGCCCGTTCAGCATCACCTGGGCGGGGAAGGGAGGATGCCCGCTGATCTTCATGGTGAGGTGGTCCCACTCGGGATCGAGAATATGGAACGAGTAATGATTGACGTAAGGCATCGGCTTATTCAGGGATGCCGTTCGCTTTGGCATACCTCGAATGCGGCGGCTGAAGCGTCCCGCCAGGCGGGGTAGCTTGCAGTGAGCGGCTGCAGTGGCTGACCGGCTACGATTATCTCCGAGAGTATGCCGGAGCAACTGAGCACGATCTATAGCGAATCTCCCGGAGGCAGTTTACGATTGCGTTGATCGGGTGATCCTGAGGGCGTTTGCGCCAACTCTACGAGCGTTGGATTTATAGCACGTGTCTCTCCTTTGCTCTGGATCTGGAGAAGCAGCGGCGGAGCGCCTGTCAATACCCAGATTCGGTCTATCCGATGGAGTAGAGCGGCAACTTGCTGTTCTGCTCTGGCGGGCAAATGGATCAGGTATTCAAGGTGCTGATCGACCGCACTCGCGGACCTGGCCCAGGCCGTGGCTGAGGCAAATGTTGGCTTCGGACTTCCTCGACTCTTAACTCCGGCTGCCCCGCAGGGGCCACTCTTTCGCGGCACGGTCCGCGAAAAAGCTTGGTCTCTTACTCTCCCTAAAGGCCGCACCTGTTCTTCGCCGATGACATCCTCAGTACCTCCCAGTCTCTCGTTCAAACGACTCCGCCTTGAAATCTAAGCTGAAGTTGAGATGTACTAGTACCTTGGTTCTGAAAACGTCGCCCTGTCTTCTTGATCCTCCTCATACACTCCAGTAGAATACCAACATGCGAATAACCAACTCCGTACGCTTCTCATTCGTGATCTTGCTGTTCGCCGCCAGCTTCCGATGCCCGCCCAGCTTTGCCGCCAGTCAGATAGGGCTGAACGGGCCTAACATCCTTAGCAGCAAGGACACGGATGCTGCGACCAAGAACAAAGCTGCCATTCAGTATGCGCGGATGCCCATCGCCTTTGAGTTGAATCGAGGCCAGAGCGATCCTCAGGTGAAGGCACTTGCCCGTGGCGCAGGCTACGGACTCTTTCTGACTTCAGAAGAATCGGTCCTGGTGCTGGCCCACGGCCTCGGCAAAACGAGCGTGTTGCGCACGAAGCTTGTGGGCGCCAACACCTCCGCGCGGGTGCTCCCCGTGGACCCTCTGCCTGGGACCGTGAACTCTTTCATAGGCAACGATCGTGCCAAGTGGCAGACTGACGTTCCCACCTTCGCGAAAGTGAAGTACGAAGGGATTTACCCCGGCGTGGACCTGATCTACTACGGCAACCAGGGCCAACTCGAATACGATTTCGTGGTTGCCCCGGGCGCCGATCCGCAGGCGATCCGCTTCGCCATTGCCGGCGCGAAGGTCCGCATTGACGCCCATGGTGACCTGGTGATGCGCACCAAGCTGGGTGAAGTCCGGCATCATAAGCCGGTTATCTATCAGGATATTGGTGGCGTGCGCCAGGCAGTGACAGGCCGTTTTGTAAGACGCGCGGCCAATGAAGTAGCCTTCCAACTCGCCTCATATGACCACCGGCACGACTTGGTCATCGATCCCTCTCTCGCCTTCTCCACTTACCTCGGTGGCAGCGGCACGGATGAAGCCAGAGCAGTGATTGTGGACTCCTTGGGCGACACGCTGATCGGCGGCGTTACTTCTTCCTTGAATTTCCCGGTCGCGCTGTGCGGCACCCCGCCGGTAGAGCCGTGCGCCGCAAACCCGCCTCCATATGGCACGTATAATGGCGGCAGCACCGATGCCTTCTTCACTGTGATCTTCTTCCAACCTCTTATACCAAACGGTCCTCTGGGTAGCGAATTGTTCATCTCCACTTACTTCGGAGGCAATGGATCAGATGCTCTGAATGGTCTCGCCATTCTCCAGAACGCTTTTGTTCCGACGGTATTTGCGGTCGGGACGACTACCTCTACAAACATTCCTCTCACGAATCCCCTGCAACCCACGAACGGCGGTGGCAACGACGCTTTTGTCGCAGTCCTCAAGTTTCCGAACATCGTCGAATTCGCTACATACCTGGGTGGCAGCGGCAACGAGAATGGGAACGCCATTACTCTGGACAGCCTGGGCAACATCATCGTGGTCGGCTCCACCACTTCCACTAACTTTCCCACCGTGAACGCCATCCAGCCCGCGAACGCCGGTGGAACGGATTGCTTTGTGACCAAGATCAACAACGTCTACACCGGCTACGTCTACTCCACCTATCTGGGCGGCGCGGGCACTGATGTCGCAAACTCCGTCGCCGACGGCGCAGGGGATGTGGCTTATATCGTGGGGCAGACCAGTTCGGCCAGCTTCGGGACTTTCCGTCAAGCCTCCGGCGCGGCTGGTACGGCTTACAAGGGCTTCCTGGCGGCCCTCAGCTCCAGCGGCCAGGCAGAGGTCTTTCCGACCGAGATTTTCGGCGGCAACGGCACCACCTACACCAAGGGTGTGGCCCTGGACCCCGGCGGCAATATCTGGCTTACCGGTTATACCACTTCTACCACCTTCCCTACCATGAACCCCATTCAAGCCAGCAACGCCGGCGGTGCGGATGCTTTCCTGATGGAATACAACACCTCGGGGGCCCTGGAATTCTCGACTTACTACGGCGGTACGGGCAACGACGAAGCCATGGGAATCTCAATCGTCCAGTCCAATGAGCCGCAGTCCAGCTGTACGACGACATTGGCATGTCTCTACATCGCCGGAACCACGAGTTCCACGAACTTCCCCACCGTGAACCCACTGCAGAAGGTCAACAAAGGCAGCTACAACGGTTTCGTGACCCAGTTCCTGCTGAACACCGGGTCCGCCCCTACGGTGGGTTACTCTACTTATCTTGGCGCAGGGGGTAGCACCACCATTACTTCCGTCTCGGCCGGCACTCAGGGCAATGCCACGGTAGTGGGTTACACCAACTCGTTAAAGTTCCCGGTCACCACCGGCGTCGTGCAGCCCACCAACGCGGGCGGTATAGATGTCTTTGCGACGAAAATCGATACGAAGTGATTTCGCCGCGCGGCTAAGTTAGCCAAGGCTCGGGTATACCAAGCCCACCATAAACCAGTGCAGCGGGCTTTCTACCGGAAGCCCGCTTGATATTGAATCGCGAGAGTGATTCAAAGCGAGGAATAAACAATGATTCGACAGATCGTCAGCAAAGCGACGGGCCATGCCGTCGGCGGAGGCATCGCTGTAGTCACGCTTCTCCTTCTGGCCCAGGCCGCTACGGCGCAGAGCCAGTTTCCGCCGCTGTTTCGCAACAATTGGACACAGAGCGCGCCGCAGGGCTTTGGGGACCGGCAGAATAGCTGGCCTTGGTCTATGTCTTGGTTCCAAGGGAAACTTCTGGTGGGAACCGTTCGCTCGGAGCAGTGTGTCACTGACTATGGTGCCCACATGCTACAACCGGCGTTCCCCTACCCGCCTACGGATCCGGCTCTCTCTTGCGCCGCTAATGTGAACGACCTGGCTTTGCAGGCCGAGATCTGGTCCTGGGACCCCTCCACCAATACGTGGACGCGCGTGTTCCAGTCGCCTAATAATATTCCGATTCCGGGCACCAATCCGGTCCAGTACGTAGCGCCCGATATCGGTTTCCGCGGCATGACCATCTACACGGAGGCTGACGGATCGCAGGCTCTCTACGTGGGCGGCTGTTCATCGAATGAGATCCATCCGGGACTGCCCGGCGGCCGTATTCTGCGCAGTATCGACGGTGTGAATTTCACGCCCATTCCGCAGGATCCGGGTACCTTTCTGGGTCAGCTGGGCAACGCCTGCTTCCGTGGCATGCAGACCTATAACCCTCAGTCTCCGAGCAATCCCCCGCCTGGCTCACCCCTCTTTTTGATGGCGGTTGATTGGAAGGGCGAAGGCACGGTACTACAGACGTCCAACCCCAGTGCGGGCGATAATGCCTATCAGCAGGTTTCCAACCCGGCTACGCCGGCCTATGAAATCGCCGTCTTTAACAACCTCTTGTATGTAACTTTCGTCGGCAGCGAGACCGGCTTTGACGTGGACTACACCAATGCGACAGGTTCTCTGCCTTATACTTACACGCCGGTCATATTAAATGGCGGCTACCGGAACCCATTTCCCAATCCCATCGCCCTCAGCATGCAGGTATTTAATGGCAGCCTGTACGTGGGGGGCGACGGCGTCCGGCGCGGGGTCGCAATCAAGAATCAAGGCGCCGAACTGTTCCGCGTCAATTCGGATAACAGTTGGGACCTGATCGCCGGCATATCGCGTAGTACGCCTAACGGGAACAAGCCATCGCTCAGCGGGCTGGGGCCAGGTTTTGGCTGGATCCTGAACGAGCACATGTGGCGTATGGACATCTACGACGGCCGCCTCTATGTCGGGACGTTTGACGACTCCACGACTTTGCGCCTGAACCCCACGTACACCGCCGATGTGACCCCTGAGCTGGGCTTCGACCTGTGGTGGACGCAAGACGGCTCTTACTACTCGCTCGTCGACCAGAATGGGTTTGAGGACGAATATAATTTTGGCGTCCGCACATTGCAGGACACCCCCTATGGCGAATTCCTGGGAGCCGCAAACCCCTACTACGGCCTGAAGATTTACCTGGGCGTCCCCACCGGGATGGGTCCAGCCGGCCCTGGCGGGAAGAAAGCGATCGTGGTAGATCCGCCGCAACGGGTGCAGGTGGAAGGCGGCAGCGGCAGCGGGCCCAACATGCTGGTCTGGGATCCCCCGTCCGGCGGTGCCACCAAGTATCACGTCTACCGCTGGACCTTTAATCCCAATAACGCGAATTCGTTGGCCGCTCGCAGTACCTATGAAGAGGTCGGGGTCACCAACAAACCGTATTATGCGGACAGCAAAATCAACAGCACCTGGCAGTACGCCTAT
>Ga0302326_10010856_pt1 | contig 19662 bp, 18 predicted proteins | sample Palsa_T0_3_FD_202264 | JGI IMG/M metagenome (GOLD analysis project Ga0302326, IMG submission 202264) | Peat permafrost microbial communities from Stordalen Mire near Abisko, Sweden - Palsa_T0_3 | ecosystem: Environmental > Terrestrial > Soil > Palsa > Peat permafrost | place: Sweden: Abisko...
ATGACGCTGCCCGCCACCGTGACCGCAACGCTGTTGCGCGGCAAGCTCACTGCGCGCGACGGAAAGACGCCGACATGAATTCGGCAACGCTGGTTACGTCGCTGATCGTGGCCGGTGTGCTGGCATTGCTGATCGGGTTCATCATTCAGCTGATGATGCGCGGCTGGCGGGAGCGCGCGCGCCGGCAGGCTGGGCTGATCGGCGAGTTGCCGTCGATGCCGGAGACCGTGGGCTCGCCGATCGTCGACCCGACGCACGGTGTGTATGTCGGCTGCACGATTGTGCCCAGCTGGCACGACCGGATCGCGGCCGGAGATTTGGGCTACCGCAGCAAGGCGGTGCTGACGCGTTACCCGGAGGGAATCATGGTGGAACGCAGCGGGGCCGGTCCGATCTGGATTCCGCAGCAGTCGATTACGGCCATCCGCTCGGAGCGCGGCATGGTCGGCAAAGTCGTTCGGCGGGGGCGAGACGGGTCCGCGAACTCTCATGACGGAATCCTGGCGATCCGGTGGCGGCTGCCGTCGGGCACCGAGATCGATCTCGGGTTTCGCGGTAACGACCGCAGTGAGTACACCCGCTGGCTACCGGAGACCACCCGATGAGCGCCGTCGAACACCGCCGGGGCAGGGCGGAGCTGGTCCTCGAGGACGGCCGGACCTTCACTGGGACGGCATTCGGTGCGATCGGCCAGACCCTTGGCGAGGCAGTCTTTTCCACCGGTATGTCCGGTTACCAGGAGACGTTGACCGACCCGAGCTATCACCGCCAGATCGTGGTGGCCACGGCCCCACAGATCGGTAACACCGGGTGGAACGGTGAGGACGGTGAAAGCCGCGACGACAAGATCTGGGTCGCCGGTTACGCGGTGCGCGACCCCTCGCCGCGGGTCTCCAACTGGCGTGCCACCGGGACGCTGGAAGACGAGTTGGTCCGCCAGCGCATCGTCGGAATCGCCGGTATCGACACCCGCGCGGTGGTCCGCCACCTGCGTAGCCGCGGCTCGATGAAGGCGGGTGTGTTCTCCGGTGCCGCACTGGCAGCGCCCGAGGAGTTGGCCGAACGGGTGCGCGCCCAACAGTCGATGCTGGGTGCTGACCTGGCCGGCCAGGTCAGCACCGTTGATGGCTATATCGTGGAACCTAATGGCCCGCAACGGTTCACGGTGGCCGCGATCGATCTGGGCATCAAAACCAACACCCCGCGCAACTTCGCCCGCCGCGGCGTGCGCACCCGGGTATTGCCTTCGTCGGCGACCTTCGAACAGATCGCCGAACTCAACCCGGACGGGGTGTTCCTGTCCAACGGCCCGGGGGATCCGGCCACCGCCGACCACATCGTCGAAGTGACCCGCGCAGTGCTGGGTGCCGGTATCCCGTTGTTCGGCATCTGTTTCGGCAACCAGATTTTGGGCCGCGCACTGGGCCTGTCCACTTACAAGATGGTGTTCGGACACCGCGGCATCAACATCCCGGTGATCGATCACGCCACCGGGCGGGTCGCGGTCACCGCACAGAATCACGGCTTTGCCCTCGAAGGCGAGGCGGGCCAGCGCTTCGACACACCGTTCGGCGCGGCGGTGGTCAGTCACACCTGCGCCAACGACGGCGTCGTCGAGGGCGTCAAACTTGTTGACGGGCCGGCATTTTCGGTGCAGTACCACCCTGAAGCCGCGGCCGGACCGCACGACGCAGAGTATTTGTTCGACCAATTCGTCGACCTGATGACGGGGGAGCGCGAGTAATGCCACGGCGGACTGACTTGCGCCATGTCCTGGTGATCGGCTCCGGGCCGATCGTCATCGGGCAGGCCTGCGAATTCGACTATTCGGGCACCCAGGCCTGCCGGGTGTTGCGCGCCGAAGGCCTGCAGGTCAGCCTGGTCAACTCCAATCCGGCCACGATCATGACCGACCCGGAATACGCCGATCACACCTACGTCGAACCCATCACCGCGGAGTTCGTCGAGAAGGTCATCGCGCAGCAAGCCGAGCGGGGCAACAAGATCGATGCCCTGCTGGCCACGCTGGGTGGCCAGACCGCGCTCAACACCGCGGTCGCGTTGTATGAGAACGGGGCGCTGGAGCGTTATAACGTCGAGCTCATCGGCGCCGACTTCGACGCCATTCAGCGCGGTGAGGACCGGCAGCGATTCAAGGACATCGTCGCCAAGGTCGGCGGCGAATCCGCCCTCAGCCGGGTGTGTTTCACCATGGACGAGGTTCGCGAGACCGTCGGTGAACTCGGCTTGCCGGTGGTGGTCCGGCCGTCGTTCACCATGGGCGGCCTGGGCTCGGGCCTGGCGCACACCGCCGAGGAGGTCGACCGGATGGCCGGGGCGGGCCTGGCCGCGTCCCCGAGTGCCAACGTGCTGATCGAGGAATCGATCTACGGCTGGAAGGAATTCGAGCTCGAGCTGATGCGCGACAGCAAAGACAACGTGGTCGTGGTGTGCTCGATAGAAAACATCGACCCGATGGGCGTGCACACCGGCGACTCGGTGACCGTGGCGCCCGCGATGACGCTGACCGACCGGGAATATCAGCGAATGCGGGATTTGGGCATCGACATCCTGCGGGAGGTCGGCGTCGACACCGGCGGTTGCAACATCCAGTTTGCGGTCGATCCGCGCGACGGCCGGCTGGTCGTCATCGAGATGAACCCGCGGGTGTCGCGGTCAAGTGCGCTGGCCTCCAAGGCCACCGGCTTCCCGATCGCCAAGATCGCCGCCAAACTCGCCGTCGGCTACACGCTCGACGAGATCCTCAACGACATCACCAAGGAAACCCCGGCCTGCTTCGAGCCCACCCTGGACTACGTGGTGGTCAAGGCGCCGCGGTTCGCGTTCGAGAAGTTCCCCGGCGCCGACCCGACGCTGACCACCACCATGAAATCCGTCGGTGAGGCAATGTCGTTGGGCCGCAACTTCGTCGAGGCGCTCGGCAAGGTGATGCGGTCGCTGGAGACCAGCCGCGCCGGTTTCTGGACGGTCCAGGATCCAGCGGGTGCGGAAGATGGAGCCGAGGACGCGCTGGAGCGGCTGCGCACACCCACCGAGGGACGGCTTTACGACGTCGAACTGGCGCTGCGACTGGGCGCCCCGCTGGAGCGGGTTGCCGAGGCGTCCGGCATCGACCCGTGGTTCGTGGCGCAGGTCGCCGAGCTCATCGCGTTGCGGCATGAGGTCAGCGATGCCGCCGTGCTCGACGCCGACCTGCTGCGAACGTGTAAGCACAACGGCCTGTCGGACGGCCAAATCGCGGCGCTGCGACCGGAACTGGCCGGCGAGGATGGGGTGCGCTCGTTGCGCCGGCGGCTCGGTATCCACCCGGTGTACAAGACCGTCGACACCTGCGCCGCGGAGTTCGAGGCCAGGACGCCCTACCACTACAGCAGTTACGAGCTCGACCCTTCGACCGAGAGCGAGGTGGCGCCGCAGACTGAGAAGCCCAAGGTGCTGATCCTCGGTTCTGGACCGAATCGGATCGGCCAGGGCATCGAATTCGACTACAGCTGCGTGCATGCCGCAACAACGCTGTCGCAGGCGGGTTTTGAGACCGTGATGGTCAATTGCAACCCGGAGACGGTGTCCACCGACTACGACACCGCCGACCGGCTCTACTTCGAGCCGTTGACGTTCGAGGACGTCCTGGAGGTGTTTCACGCCGAGCAGCTCTCCGGCGCGGGCGGTCCGGGCGTCGTGGGTGTGATCGTGCAGCTGGGCGGTCAGACCCCGCTGGCGCTGGCGCAACGGCTCGCCGACGAAGGTGTTCCGATCGTCGGCACCCCGCCGGAGGCCATCGATCTGGCCGAGGACCGCGGCGCGTTCGGCGACCTGTTGGCGGCGGCCGGGCTGCCGGCCCCGCGGTACGGCATGGCGACGACGTTCGCACAAGCCCGGCGGATCGCCGCCGAGATCGGCTATCCGGTGCTGGTTCGGCCGTCGTACGTGTTGGGTGGCCGCGGCATGGAAATCGTCTACGACGACGACACGCTGCAGGGTTACATCGCCCGCGCCACTGAGCTCTCGCCCGAACACCCGGTGCTGGTGGACCGCTTCCTGGAGGACGCGATCGAGATCGACGTCGACGCGCTCTGCGACGGCGACGAGGTCTACATCGGCGGCATCATGGAGCACATCGAAGAGGCCGGCATCCATTCCGGGGACTCGGCGTGCGCGCTGCCGCCGGTGACCCTGGGCCGCAGCGACATTGAGAATGTGCGCCGCGCAACGGAGGCGATCGCGCGCGGCATCGGCGTGGTCGGCCTGCTCAATGTGCAGTACGCGTTGAAAGACGACGTGCTCTACGTGCTGGAGGCCAACCCGCGCGCCAGTCGCACTGTGCCGTTCGTCTCCAAGGCCACCGCGATACCCTTGGCCAAGGCGTGCGCCCGAATCATGCTGGGCACGAAGATCTCTGAGCTGCGCAAGGAAGGGATGCTGGCGCCGGTCGGCGACGGCGGGAACGCGGTGCCGAACGCACCGATCGCCGTCAAGGAGGCCGTGCTGCCGTTTCACCGGTTCCGCCGCGCCGACGGTTCGGGGGTGGACTCGCTGCTCGGTCCGGAGATGAAATCGACCGGCGAGGTGATGGGGATCGACCGCGACTTCGGCACCGCGTTCGCGAAAAGCCAGACCGCGGCCTACGGATCGCTGCCGGCCGCGGGGACGGTGTTCGTGTCGGTTGCCAACCGGGACAAGCGATCGCTGGTGTTCCCGGTAAAGCGGTTGGCCGATCTGGGCTTTCGGGTTCTGGCTACCGAGGGCACCGCGGAAATGCTGCGCCGCAATGGGATTCCATGCGACGAGGTTCGTAAGCATTTCGAGCCGGCGCAGCCGGGGCGGCCGGCCCAGTCGGCGGTCGACGCGATCCGCGCCGGCGACGTCGACATGGTGATCAATACGCCGTATGGAAATTCGGGACCACGCGTCGACGGCTACGAGATCCGCTCGGCCGCAGTCCTGGTGAACATTCCCTGCGTGACGACCGTGCAGGGCGCCTCGGCGGCCGTCCAGGGCATCGAAGCGGGCATCCGTGGCGACATCGGTGTGCGATCGCTGCAGGAGCTGCACAGCGCGCTGCACGACGGCGGCCAGTAGCGATGCCCGGGTTCGGCGCCAGGCTGGCTGACGCGGTGTCGCGCCGGGGACCGCTGTGCTTGGGCATCGACCCGCACCCCGAACTACTGCAGGCCTGGGATCTACCGGTCAGCCCGGCCGGTCTGGCGGCGTTCAGCGAGATCTGCGTCAAGGCCTACGCCGACTTCGCTGTCGTCAAACCTCAGGTCGCGTTCTTCGAGGCTTACGGCGCCGCGGGCTTCGCAGTGCTGGAGCTCACTATCGCCGCGTTGGGTGACGCCGGTGTGCTGGTGCTTGCCGACGCCAAGCGCGGCGACATCGGGTCGACGATGGCGGCCTATGCGGTGGCCTGGGCGGGCGACTCACCGTTGGCCGCGGACGCCGTCACGGCATCGCCCTACTTGGGCTTCGGCTCGTTGCAGCCGCTGCTGGACACCGCTGCGGCGCACGACCGGGGAGTGTTCGTGGTGGCCGCCACGTCCAACCCGGAAGGTGCGACGGTGCAGCGCGCCCAAACCGGCGGCTGCCCGGTGGCCCAGTTGATCGTCGACCAGGCCGCCGCGGCCAACCGCACGCTGGGGCCCGGCACTGTGGGCGTCGTGGTCGGCGCGACGGTGACCGAGGCGCCCGACGTCAGCGAGCTCGGTGGGCCGGTGCTGGTGCCCGGTATCGGCGCTCAAGGCGGGCAGGCTGACGCGTTGCGGGGGCTGGGGGGCGCCCTACCCGGGCAGCTGCTGCCCGCGGTGTCCCGCGACGTGCTCCGGGCCGGTCCTGACGTGACAGCCCTGCGTGCGGCCGCGGAGCGAATGCGCGACGCCGTCGCGTACCTCGCCGGCTGAGCACCGACGACCGTGTCGGGGCGACACGCGCGACACGCCGCAATATTCGCAACCGGCGGATATTCGCCCTTTTCGGACGGCGCCGATCGGTCGGGCCGATGTCGTCCGGGCCACCGGCATACGGCATCAATACCGAAGAAACGCCTGGTAGGAGCCATTTTTCGGCTGTCCAACGCGACCGGCGGCGGCAGTGAATACGCGACCCGCTGGACCCGCCGACGGCATCCCGGGCCGCCCCCGCTCGACCCCACAAGCTGGGCCTTTGTAGCTTCAACCAGGGGGGCGGGTTAGATTTCGTCTGCAGCCGTGGGTACGGTCGTCACCGCTGGCTGGACTAACCCGGCCGATAAAAACAAAGATTGATAGCAGTTGATCATTAATACGGAGGAATCGTGGCCCTTCCCCAGTTGACCGACGAGCAGCGCGCGGCAGCATTGCAGAAGGCTGCCGCCGCACGCCGAGCGCGAGCGGAGCTCAAAGACCGGCTGAAGCGTGGCGGCACCAATCTCCAGCAGGTGCTCAAGGATGCTGAGACCAACGAGGTCTTGGGCAAGATGAAGGTTTCCGCGCTGCTGGAGGCGTTGCCGAAGGTGGGCAAGGTCAAGGCGCAGGAAATCATGACCGAGCTCGAGATCGCGCCGACGCGTCGTCTGCGTGGGCTCGGCGATCGTCAGCGCCGGGCGCTGCTGGAAAAATTCGACTTCACCTCCTAGGCACTGTTCTGGAGGGTCGTTGATCGCCGACGGGGGACCGGGCGGTGACAGCGACGGCAGTCTCGAGGCCGAACCGACAGGTCAGGCCGCGGGACGCGTCGTCGTCCTGTCCGGTCCATCCGCGGTGGGAAAGTCGACGCTGGTCCGCTGTCTGCGAGAACGGCTCCCGGACCTGCATTTCAGCGTCTCGGCGACAACCAGAGCGCCCCGCCCGGGTGAAGTCGACGGGGTGGACTATCACTTCGTGACAACAGGTCGCTTCCAGCACCTCATCGACGACGGTGCCCTGCTGGAATGGGCCGAGATTCACGGTGGACTGCACCGATCGGGCACCATCGCCGAGCCGGTTCGCGCCGCCGTCGCCGCCGGTCACCCGGTACTCATCGAGGTCGATCTGGCCGGGGCACGCGCGGTCAAGCGGGCGATGCCCGAGGCGCTCACGGTGTTTCTGGCCCCGCCGAATTGGGCAGCGCTGGAGGCCCGACTGGTCGGTCGGGGGACCGAGACACCGGACGTGATCGCGCGGCGGCTCAGCACCGCACGCACCGAACTGGCCGCTCAACACGACTTCGACAAGGTCGTGGTGAACAGTCAATTGGATACTGCATGCTCAGAATTGGTATCCTTGCTGGTGGACACCGCTCCGTGATATGGCGTGACCCGGCATCCAGACTCGAATCCACCGTTAACCACACCGTTTCAAGCCGCCAGGAGATTATTTAGTGAGTAACTCGCAGACCGACGCGTCGCTTGCCGCCGTGCCAGATCAGTTCGATCCGTCGTCTGGTGGCATCGGTGCCTACGACACGCCGCTGGGTATCACCAACCCGCCCATCGACGAGTTGCTTGAGCGCGTTTCCAGCAAGTACGCCCTGGTCATCTACGCGGCCAAGCGTGCTCGGCAGATCAACGACTATTACAACCAGCTCGGTGAGGGCATCCTCGAGTACGTCGGTCCGCTGGTCGAGCCGGGGCTGCAGGAGAAGCCACTGTCGATCGCGATGCGGGAGATTCACAGCGACCTGCTCGAGCACACCGAGGGCGAGTAGCGGGATCGAGCGGCTTGCTGTGAGCGGCTCCGGGCGGCAGGCGGGCGAACCGCAGACAGACGCCAAGCGGATCGTCGTCGGCGTCTCCGGGGGTATCGCCGCATATAAAGCGGCCACCGTCGTCCGTCAACTCACCGAGGCCGGCCACCGCGTCCGCGTCATCCCGACCGAATCCGCGTTGCGCTTCGTCGGCGCCGCCACCTTCGAGGCGCTATCCGGCGAGCCGGTGCAAACCGGGGTGTTCGACGACGTCCCAGAAGTGCCGCACGTCGCGATTGGCCAAGGCGCCGATCTGGTCGTCGTCGCGCCGGCCACCGCCGACCTGCTGGCTCGCGCCGTCGCGGGCAGGGCCGACGACCTGTTGACCGCGACGCTACTCACCGCGCGATGTCCGGTGCTGTACGCGCCGGCGATGCACACCGAGATGTGGCAGCACCCGGCGACCGTCGACAATGTGGCGACGCTGCGACGCCGCGGCGCCGTGGTGCTCGAACCGGCGTCCGGGCGGCTCACCGGCGCCGACACCGGTGCAGGCCGGCTGCCGGAGGCCGAGGAGATCACCACGTTCGCCCAGCTGCTGCTGGAACGGCATGACGCGATGCCCTACGACCTCGCCGGCGTCAAGCTGCTGGTCACCGCGGGTGGCACCCGCGAGCCGATCGACCCGGTCCGCTTCATCGGCAATCGCAGCTCGGGCAAGCAGGGTTACGCGTTAGCCCGGGTCGCCGCGCAGCGCGGCGCCGAGGTCACGCTGATCGCCGGGCACACCACCGGGCTGATCGACCCGGCCGGCGTCGAGGTCGTGCATGTCAGCACGGCCCAACAACTCCGCGATGCGGTATCCAAGCACGCGTCCGACGTCCACGTGCTGGCGATGGCGGCTGCCGTCGCCGACTTCCGGCCGGCGCACGTTGCAACCGCGAAGATCAAAAAGGGCGCCACAGAAGACACTGCACCGCCCACCATCGACCTGATCCGCAACGACGACGTGCTGGCTGAGACCGTCCAGGCCCGCGCCGCCGGGCAGCTGCCGAATATGCGGGCCATCATCGGGTTCGCCGCCGAGACCGGCGACGCTAACGGTGACGTGCTGTTTCACGCTCGGGCCAAGTTGCGGCGCAAGGGATGCGACCTGCTGGTGGTCAATGCCGTCGGCGACGGCAAAGCCTTCGAGGTGGACAACAACGACGGCTGGCTATTGGCCGCCGACGGCGCTGAGTCGGCGCTGCAACACGGCTCGAAGACACTGATGTCCAGTCGTATCGTGGACGCGATCGTGACGTTCTTGAACGTGGGCGGCGGGGACGCCACCTAGTCTGCGGGACACCGTGGACCGGCCGGTAGCATGTACGCGCCTAAAGAAATAATTTGTCTAACTAACGTTTTCGACGCGGACTTTGGAAGGGTGAGGGTGTGAGCGAAAAGGGTCGTTTGTTCACCAGCGAATCGGTGACCGAGGGGCATCCGGACAAGATCTGCGATGCGATCAGCGACTCGGTGCTCGACGCGCTGCTGGCCGGGGATCCGCGCTCACGTGTCGCCGTCGAGACGCTGGTGACCACCGGGCAGGTGCATGTGGTCGGTGAGGTGACGACGACGGCCAAGGAGGCCTTCGCCGACATCACCAACACCGTTCGCGAGCGCATCCTGGAGATTGGCTACGACCACTCGGACAAGGGCTTCGATGGGGCGACGTGCGGCGTCAACATCGGCATCGGCCGTCAGTCGCCCGATATCGCGCAGGGCGTCGACACCGCGCACGAGACGCGCGTCGAGGGCGCCGCGGACCCGCTGGACTCTCAGGGCGCCGGCGACCAGGGCCTGATGTTCGGTTACGCGATCAGCGACACCCCGGAGCTGATGCCGCTACCCATCGCCCTGGCACACCGGCTGGCGCGACGGCTGACCGAGGTCCGCAAGGACGGCACGCTGCCTTACCTGCGGCCGGACGGTAAGACGCAGGTCACCATCGAGTACGAGGACAACGTCCCGACCCGGTTGGACACCGTGGTGGTCTCCACCCAGCACGCCGATGGCATCGACCTCGAGAAGACGCTGGATCCCGACATCCGCAAGCACGTGCTCGAGACCGTCTTGGCTGACCTGGCGCACGACACGCTGGACTCCTCCTCGACGCGGGTGTTGGTGAACCCGACCGGAAAGTTCGTCGTCGGCGGCCCGATGGGCGACGCCGGTCTGACCGGCCGCAAGATCATCGTCGACACTTATGGCGGCTGGGCCCGCCACGGCGGCGGTGCCTTCTCCGGCAAGGATCCGTCCAAGGTGGACCGGTCGGCGGCGTACGCGATGCGGTGGGTTGCCAAGAACATCGTCGCGGCTGGGCTGGCCGAGCGGGTCGAGGTGCAGGTGGCCTACGCAATCGGCAAGGCCGCCCCGGTCGGCCTGTTCATCGAGACGTTCGGCACCGCGATCGTCGACCCGGTCAAGATCGAGAAGATCGTGCCCGAGGTGTTCGACCTGCGGCCCGGCGCGATCGTCCGCGACCTGGACTTGCTGCGCCCGATCTACGCGCAGACCGCCGCCTACGGCCACTTTGGCCGCACCGACATCGACCTGCCGTGGGAGCGCCTCGACAAGGTCGACGAGCTCAAGCGGGCGATCTAGCTTTAACGCTGCTCGCGGTGCGGCTCAGCGGGTGAACCGGTAGTCGTCGAGGTCGAAACGCTTACTGCGCCAATAACTTCGAACGTATTCGCGGGCCGCAAACCGACGTCGCCGTTCTTGTCGAAGTAGTGGCTGTTGGCCGCCCGGCAGCTGTCCTGCCAGAACACCTGACGGTGCCGACGGCTCAGCACTTCGTCGAAGTAGCGGGCGTTGGCCGCTTCGGTGACCTCGACCCGATTCGCGTCGTCGGCGCGGGCCCGCTTCAGGCAGCGCACGATGTGGCGGGCCTGCGCCTCGATCAAGGCGAAAAACGACGATCCGACATAGCCGTAGGGGCCCATTCAAATCACCGGCCGACACATGGTGCACCAGTGAGCGACAGCCCGCACGGTTGTCGCTTCGAGGCGGCAAATGCCATGTCGTCTCGGACCCCGGGCATTGCTCAGTGTTCGATGGCCGACGGCAGTGGGTGATCGGGACACAGAGTCGGCCGTTAGCCGACGCTGTGCCGATTACGCGGCCGAACGTCGATGCGCGGTCACGGTCCCCGGCTTCAGCGCGGCCAACCGGATGTCGCCGCGATAGAAGTCGAGTACGCGCGCGTCCATCACCCGACGCCACAACGGCGGGAACAGCGCCAACGGCAGCATGCCGCTGTACCCGCTCGGGAGTTGGGGTGCCTCATCGACATGGCGTAGCGCCTGGTAGTTGCGCAGCGGATTGACGTGATGATCCGAATGCCGCTGCAAACGGAACAGGAGGACGCTGATGACCACCGTGCTGCTGTTCCAGCTGTGCGCGGGGCCCACCCGTTCGTAGCGGCCGCTGGGCAGCTTCTGTCGCCGCAGCCCGTAGTGTTCCAGGTAGTTGACGCTTTCCAGCAGGCAAAAGCCGATAATCGCCTGCCCGATCAGCCACGGCAGCACGACGGGGCCAAACCACACTGAAAGTACGGCGTACAGCGCGATGCTTATCAGCCAGGCATTGAGCACGTCATTGCTGAGCGTCCAACGCGGTTTCCCGATCCTGGCCAACCGTGCGGCTTCAAGGCTCCAGGCAGACCGCAGACTGCCAAAGACCGACCGTGGAATGAAGGCGTAAAGGCTCTCGCCCAAACGCGCGCTGGCGGGATCCTCGGCGGTCGCTACCCGGGCATGGTGTCCGCGGTTGTGCTCGACAAAAAAATGCCCGTAACAGGTCTGGGCGAGCGCCACCTTGCTCAGGCGTCTTCCGGTCTGTACTCGCGTGTGTCCCAATTCGTGCGCGGCGTTGATCGCGAGGCCACCGATGAGGCCGACCGTCGCCATCAGGCCGAGCTTGTCGGCAAAAGTCATCGTGAGCCAGCCACCGCCACTCCAGAGCCAGCAGGCGAACAGCACCGATCCGTACTGATTGGGCAAGTAGAGATACGTGGCCCAGCGGTACATGCGGTCGTTTTCCAGCCATGCGAGGGCACTGTCGGGAGGGTTATCCGCGTCGGGCCCGATCATGTGGTCGAGAACGGGAATCACCCCGAACGCCAGGATGGGGCCTGCCCACCAGAACGCGGCGAGACCAGTAGCCCACACCATGAGCCATGATGCGGCGACAAGCGCCGGGACGACCGCTCCGACTAGCCATAGGTACCTCTTGGGGTCCTTCCAGCTCACAGCCGGCGTCTCCGGTCGACAGATCGCTACGCGAGCGCGGGATATGGATGGCACTGCCGTCCAGAAACGTTCAGACAGGCGAATTCGGAGTCGGTACCCTGTCATGCCGGGTTAGAGTAGCAGTACTGGCAACCTCATGCTGGCGTTAAGATGATGGTTACATCAAGTCAACAATTGTCCCGAAATGTGGGTGTTGACGGGCGACGGCCGCTTCCGTTTCAGCCTGGGTTAGACGAGGTAGCGGAGGTGCGCTGAATGTCTTTCTCGCGGAGACGTTTCCTTGGAGCCACAGTCGGGATTGCAGCAGGCGCTGCCGGTATTGGCGGGGCCATCGAACTCGGAAGAGGCCGCAACTCAACTGCTCCACGACTCCACTACCGGGCCATCGTTGTTGGTAGCGGCTATGGTGGCGGAGTTTCGGCGCTGCGGCTTGGCGAAGCCGGGATCCAGACCGTGATTCTGGAAAGGGGCAGGCTCTGGGACACCCCCGACGCAGACGGCAAGCGTTTCTCGCGAATGCTGCCCGCCGACAACCGCGCCGGCTGGTTCACGTCGGTTCCGCCGAGCCTGGTGACGTCTTATCGAGGCGTTTCGGTGGAGCAGGTGGCGAAGCACACGCCACAACCACAGCCGGTCCAGGCCGGGATCTGCGAAAAGGTTGTGCATGGCGCGCATACGGTGTTCCGCGGAAGTGCCGTCGGCGGCGGGTCGATGATCAACGCGGGCATAGCCGCAATTCCGACCCCGGCTCAGGTCCGTGCGGCCTTCCCGGACATCGACCCGGCTGTTTTCCTGGGCACTTATATCGAACGTGCGAAGGCAATGCTGCGAATCAGCAATCGCGACATGGACTGGTTCGAGCGGACACCATGGTTCCAATACGCCAGAGTGGGTCGCAAGTACGCGGCGGCCGCCGGCTACCGCGTTGACTACAACGGCAGCGCATACTCGTTCGACTACATGAAAAAAGAAGAGGCAGGCCAGGTTCCACGTTCAGCTTTCGCCTTCGAACAGCAGTACGGCAACAATTACGGCAGGTTCGGCAGTGTTGATCAGACGTATATTGCCGCCGCCTTGGCAACCGGAAAGGTCACCCTGAAGCCGCTCACTGAAGTGACGGGTATCCGGCGCGAGCGCTCGGGTGAGTACCTGGTATCCACCCGCGAAATCGACAGGTTCGGCAAAGAAGTCGGGCGCGCCGAACTCGGCTGTGACGAGCTGCATCTCAACGCCGGGGTACTCGGTACGACCGAGATCCTGCTACGCGCCCGTGAGACCGGGGCGCTACCCGACTTGAGCGAAGAGATCGGCCGCGGATACGGAAACAACGGAGACATCATGGTCGCCCATGCACTCCGGCCCAGCGACCCCGCGGGTACTCAGCAATCCTTGATGGGACTGATCAATCTCGACGGCCGAAATGATCCGGATAACCCGGTCTATGCCAGTATGTTCTCGATCCCGCTTCCGATCGAGACGTTCGCGTTGGGCTACTACGTGATGGTGCGGACCGGCGACCGTGCCGACATTGCATATAACCGGGCTTCGAACTCGATCGCCATCAGCTGGCCGCAGGGCTACACGGATCACTTGCGCGAGAAAGCGCAGGTGGTTTTCGACAAAGTGACACACGCCAACCGCGTGGACTATCGCGACGACCTATTTGAAGGAAAGGTCTTTGCGCCCAACACGGTTCACCCGATGGGTGGGGTTCTTCGCGGCAAAGCCACGGACGCCTACGGCAGGGTCAAAGGGTACGACAAGCTCTATGTCAACGACGCGTCACTGCTTCCCGGCTATCTGGGCTGCAACCCATTCATGTCCATCACCGCGCTCGCGGAACGGAACATCGAAGGAATCCTGCGCGCACGCAAGTGAATTGGTCCGTTAGCAGGCGAATCGGTAGTCGTTGAGGTCGAAACGCCTGCTGCGCCAGTACACCTCGAACGTAGTCGCAGGTCGTAGCGCCACGTCGCCGTGCTTGTCGAAGTAGTAGCTGTTGGCCTGCCGGCAGCTGTCCTGCCAGAACACCTGCCGGTGCCGGCGGCGCAACATCTCGGCGAAGTACCGGGCGTTGGCCTCCTCGGTGACCTCGACGCGGGTGGCGTTGTGCCGACGGGCCCGCTTCAGGCAGCGCACGATGTGGCGGGTCTGTGCCTCGATCAAGGCGAAAAACGACGACCCGACATAGCCGTAGGGGCCCATCACGCTGAACAGGTTCGGAAAACCGGGAACGCTGACGCCCTCGTAAGCCTGCGCCCTGTTCTCGTCCCAGAACTTCTTGAGCGCCAGGCCGCCGCTGCCGGTGACGGCAAATGTCGGCATCGTGTCGGAGTCGAACACATGGAAACCGGTCGCCAGCACCAGCACGTCGGCTTCGTGGGCCGCCCCGTCCCTGGTGGCCACCGCCGACGGGGTGATCTTGTCGATCGGCTCGGTGACCAGTCGCACGTTGTCCTGGTTGTAGGTCGACAGATAGCGGTTGTGAAAGCCGGGCCGTTTGCAGCCGATCGCGTAATTCGGGGTGAGCTGCGCGCGCACCACCGGGTCGCGCACCTTCAGCCGTAAGTAGGCGCGGCCGAGGGGCTGCATCCACCGGGCGAAGGGATACACCGTGAAGTATTGCGCCGGAATGGGAAACGTCACCTCGACGTAGGCCTGGCTGATCAGCCGGTGAATGGCCCGCACGCCCGGCAGACGCATCGCCCAGTGCGCAAGCCTGGGCAGCGGCACATCGAACTTGGGGAAGCACCAGATCGGTGTGCGCTGAAAGACCTTGAGCTCTTTGACGATTGGCGCGAGCCTCGGGATCAGCTGGACGGCCGAAGCGCCGGTGCCGATGACCGCGACTCGCTTGCCGGTCAGGTCCTCGTCGTGGTCCCAGCGTGCGGTGTGCATGGTGATGCCGGCGAAGGAGTCGACGCCGTCGATATCGGGCGGCTTGGGCACGGTCAACACACCGCTGGCATTTACCACGAACCGTGCGGTGATCTCGCCGCCAGGGTCGGTCTGCACTCGCCACAGCGCGCGCTCTTCGTCGAACTCCACGCCCAAAACCTTTGTGCTGAAGCGGATCTTGGGCCGGATGCCGTATTTGTCGGCACAGTAGTCGGCGTAGGCCTTCAACTCGTTGCCGCGCGCATAGGTCCGCGACCAGTCCGGTCGCTGCTCGAACGAGAACTGATAGGAGAACGAGGGGATGTCGACGGCGATGCCCGGATAGGTGTTCCAGTACCAGGTGCCGCCGACATCGTCAGCGTCCTCGACGATGAGGTAGTCGTGAAACCCCTCCGCATCGAGCTTGATCGCGACGCCGATGCCCGAGAAGCCCGCGCCGACGATCAGGCAGTGGTAGTCGGGCCGGGAGTCGCTCATTACTGCAATGCCGCTTTCAGGGCGGCCAGGCCGCGGTCCAGCGCAGCGGTGGCCGCGGGTACCACCCCGGCGTATCCGAGATAGCCGTGCACCAGCGTCGTGGCGTTATCCACCTCGACGGGAACACCCGCGGCGGCGAGCAACTCCCCGTAGCGGATCCCGTCGTCGCGCAGTGGATCGTGCCCGGCGACGCCGATGTAGGCGGCGGGCAGACCGGCCAGGTTCTCGGCCCGGCCCGGCGCCATCCCGGGCGGGGGATCGGACAGGTCGATCTCACCGGCGTACCACCGGGTGAACGCGGCGACGGCGGCACGGTCCAGAACGGGCGCGTCGGCGTTCTCGGCGAACGAGGGCAGCGATGCGTCCCACAACGTGGCCGGATACCACAACAGCTGGAACAGTAATTTCGGCCCGTCCTGATCGGCATTGTCACGCGACCGCTGCGCGATCACCGCTGAGATGTTGCCGCCCGCCGAATCGCCGGCCACCGCCAACCGGCTCGTGTCGGCGCCGAGCTCGTCGCCGTGCGCCGCAACCCATCGCGTTGCGGCCCAAGCGTCGTCGATGGCGGCGGGGTAGGGATGTTCGGGCGCCAATCGGTATTCCACCGACACCACCACGGCCGAGGCGCCGACGGCGTGCTGGCGGGCGGTCCCGTCGTGGGTGTCGAGGTCGCCGACGACGAAGCCACCCCCGTGGAAAAACAGCACCACCGGCGGCGCTTCGTGATCGCTTGGCGGCCAGTAGATCCGGATGTTGATCGGCCCGGCCGGCCCGTCGATGGTGCGGTCCTGCACCCGAAGCTCGGGATAGAAGCTGCGCCGCGGCAGATCCCGCAGTTCCTGGCGAGCCGATTCGATGCCGCCATCGGCGGATAACCGGAACGGGACCGCGTCCAGTACCTTCAGCAAGATGGGATCGATGGCGGACCCTGGGTCGTCGACGGTGGACATGCAGACACCGTACGCACCGCGGGTGATGCTCGGCGCATGGGTTGCCGCCGGTTGGGTCGGTCTCGCCTACGGATTGTTTCTGACTGTGACGGCCTTGCGGTTGCCGCCGGGGTCTGACCTGACCGGGCAGTGGGCGGCTCAGCCGGCGTTCAAGGCGTCGATGGCATTGTTGCTGGCGTTGGCGGCGGCGGCGCATCCGATCGTCCGGGAGCGGCGCTGGCTGATGTTGGCGTTGGTGTTCTCGGCCGCAGGCGATGCGCTGCTGGCGGTTTCCTGGTGGGCGGAGTCCTTCGTGTTGGGGCTGGCCGCATTTCTGTTGGCGCACGTGTGCTTTCTGGGTGCGTTGGTGCCACTGGATCGAGAGTCGAGCTTGTCGCGGCCTCGCTGGATCGCCGTGGCGGCGGTGTGCACGGCCTGCGCGGCGCTGCTGGTGTGGTTCTGGCCGCAGTTGGGCCGCGACGGGTTGACCATTCCGGTCACCGTGTACATGGCCGTGCTGGGTGCCATGGTCTGCGCGGCGTTGCTGGCGCAGCTGCCCACGCTCTGGACGGCGGTCGGCGCGGTGTTCTTCGCGGGGTCGGACGCGATGATCGGCATCGGGCGGTTCGTGCTGGGCAATGAGGCGCTGGCGGTGCCGATCTGGTGGACGTACGCGGCCGCGCAGATCCTGATCACCGCGGGCTTCTTCTTCGGCCGGGCGTCGGCGGACTCTGCTACACCTGGCGAGTGACCACGCGGACCAGGCAGGCCGCCGCATTCGAACCGATTGCGCGAGTGTTGCCGATGTTGTCGGTGCCGCATCTGGACCGCGACTTCGACTACCTGGTATCCGCGGAGCAGTCTGACGACGCCCAGCCCGGTGTGCGGGTGCGGCTGCGATTTCACGGCAGGCTGGTCGACGGGTTCATCCTGGAACGCCGCACCGAAACCGATCACGCCGGCAAGCTGGCCTGGCTGGACCGCGTGGTGTCGGCCGAGGCGGTGCTCACTCCAGAGATCCGCCGGCTGGTCGATGCCGTCGCGTCGCGCTACGCCGGGACCCGTGCCGACGTGCTACGCCTGGCGGTACCGCCCCGGCATGCCAAGGTGGAACGCGAAGCGTCAACGTCAACAACGCTTCCCGCCGTTGACGCCGTCGACCGGACGGGATGGGAGGCGTACGCCCGCGGCGGGCAGTTCCTGACGGCGCTGGCCGAGTCGCGTGCAGCGCGCGCGGTCTGGCAGGTGCTGCCCGGCGAGCGGTGGGCCGACCGATTCGCCGAGGCCGCCGCGCAGACGGTGCATACCGGCCGCGCAGCGTTGGCGATTGTCCCGGATCAGCGGGACGTGGACGAATTGTGGCGGTCCGCGACGACGCTGCTCGACGAATCCGGTGTGGTGGCGCTGTCGGCAGGCTTGGGTCCGGCCGCGCGCTACCGGCGCTGGCTGGCCGCGCTTCGGGGCGGCGCACGTCTGGTGATTGGCACCCGCAGCGCGGTGTTCGCGCCGTTGAACGACCTGGGTCTGGTCATGGTGTGGGATGACGGCGACGAGACGCTGGCCGAGCCGCGGGCGCCGTACCCGCACGCGCGGGAGGTGGCGATGCTGCGCGCACACCAGATGCGCTGCGCCGCCCTGATCGGGGGATATGCCCGCACCGCTGAAGCGCATGCGCTGGTGCGCAGCGGGTGGGCGCTCGACTTGGTCGCCGCCCGCGAGTTGGTGCGCGTCCGCACCCCGCGGGTGGTGGCCCTCGACGACGGCGGATATGCCGACGAACGCGATCCGGCGGCGCGCACAGCGCGACTGCCGTCGGTCGCGCTGCGCGCCGCCCGGTCGGCGTTGCAGACGCAGGCGCCGGTGCTCGTGCAGGTGCCACGGCGCGGTTACGTGCCGTCGCTGGCCTGCGGGCGCTGCCGGGCGATTGCCCGCTGTCGGCACTGCACCGGCCCGCTGTCCTTGGACGACCGCGCCGGGACGGCTCCGGTGTGCCGGTGGTGTGGCCGGGCCGACCCCGCGCTGCGGTGTGCGCGCTGCGGATCGGAGGCGGTGCGCGCCGTCGTGGTGGGGGCCCGGCGCACCGCCGAGGAGCTGGGCCGCGCGTTTCCGGGCACGGCGGTGATCACCTCGGCGGGCGAAGCGGTGGTGTCTGAGGTGGCCGATCGCCCGGCGCTGGTGGTGGCCACGCCCGGCGCGGAGCCACGAGCAGCGGGTGGCTACGGCGCGGCGTTGCTGCTGGACAGCTGGGCGCTGCTGGGACGTCAGGATCTGCGCGCGGCCGAGGACACGCTGCGGCGGTGGATGGCCGCTGCGGCGTTGGTCCGCCCCCGCGGCGCAGGGCTGTCCGGCGGGGTGGTGGCGGTCGTCGCCGAAGCGTCGGTTCCGACGGTCCAGGCGCTGATCCGCTGGGATCCGGTGGGCCATGCCGAGGCCGAGCTGGCGGCCCGCACCGACGTCGCCTTGCCGCCGACTGTGCACATGGCCGCTCTCGACGGCGCCGGCGAGGCGGTCACGGCGTTGCTCGACGAAATGCGGCTACCGGACAGCGCTGAGCTGCTCGGTCCGGTGCCGTTGCCGCTGGGTGCGCGCCGACCGCCCGGGACCCCGGCCGAGACGCCGGTGACCCGGATGCTGATTCGGGTGCGCCGCGAGCAGGGCCTGACGCTGGCCGCGGAGTTGCGGCGCGGAGTCGCGGTGGTCAGCGCCCGGCAAACCCACGAGCCGGTCCGGGTGCAGATCGACCCGTTGCACATCGGCTAGTCGGCCGCTCGCGTTATTCGGCCGCGCCACGTGTGTCGGCGTGCGAGGTGCACGTGTTCCGTGCGACGATCCACATGCTGGCCGAGTGCCGATGATGCCAACCGGTCGTTCTTTCCCGCGTCGAGGGAGGTCAGCCATGGCGACAACCACAGACACCACACGAATCGGCCGATGTCTGATTTTCGTGCGCGAGCACCTCAAGGAGGCCCGAGCCGCCGACGACGATATCCGAGCCATGAAATGGGACGCCGTCATGGACCAGTTCATCGACGCTTGGCCACGGCCGTAGTCGGTGGCGGCATGATCATCGATCCTGTCCACTGCAGCGAGATTGGCTGTGATTGTCCGGGCAATCGCTGGTGGACTGGCTGGATTGGACCCCGCGAAATCCACATCGTCCCGATAGAGGATCTGCAGCCACATCACATCGAGGAATGCGGCTGCGAGCCGCAGATCACGCTGCATGTCGCAGGCGATGGATTCGCGTCGTGGCGGGTGTCCCACAACAGCTTTGATCGCCGCGAACTCAGGGAGCAAGCGGGCTAGTTAGGTATGGCGGCCTGCCTCCTGAGCGAGCCGCACCCTCGGCCCATCCGGATTCAAAGTCCTGCTCGCCCAAGGCGTCCCGCAGCGCCGTCACC
>Ga0302326_10010857_pt1 | contig 19662 bp, 11 predicted proteins | sample Palsa_T0_3_FD_202264 | JGI IMG/M metagenome (GOLD analysis project Ga0302326, IMG submission 202264) | Peat permafrost microbial communities from Stordalen Mire near Abisko, Sweden - Palsa_T0_3 | ecosystem: Environmental > Terrestrial > Soil > Palsa > Peat permafrost | place: Sweden: Abisko...
CATCGAGCGAAAAATAATCCGGTAAAGCACTCCCGTCAAATTCGAGTTTCACGGCGGCAACCTTATAAGGAGTTTTCTCCATAAATACATTCAGCATCCTTCCCTTCAATGGAACAGCCTGCGGATTAAAGGTATTGATGAGATATTCTTTCCCCGCCTCATCATACGTGTAGACCTTATACAGAGCTCCGGGGTTGTACGATTCGGCAATAGCGATCTGCTGAACATACATGGGTGTATCGTATCCCAACTTGATAAATTCAGATCTTTTCGGTTTATCGGGGGTCCAGGCATTGGGATTTTGGCCCCCGGCGGGCAATACATTAGGTTTACCTAAGGCTTGCTTTGCAGAATATTGAACTGGAGTAAGTTCGGATGAGAATTCCAGCACTTTAGAGGCCCATTGCACCCTCTGGCCGTAGGAAAATGCACCCGCGAAAGCAAGGCAAAGGATAAGTGTTAACTTCTTCATGGAATAAGTCTCCTAGGTTGGAATATGAATTAGGGGATAAACATAGCTAAATTTTAAAAGAGCCGGAAACATTACACGATAATCCCCCTCGATCACTCTTCCAAACCATGAAAAAATCAAGATATTCGAAGGTTCTACTCCAAAGAAGTTTTGCCGAACAGCAAATATCCTACATGGAGCAATATCCCAAGTCTGTTCTTTTTATCATCATAGTAATTCATACTTAGACTGATGGGTCCAACGGTCGAATGCATCACAAAGCCCGCTGTTCCCGCCAGATAGATCTTGGTCAACGACTTGTTCAAAACGGCCTCTTGCTGAGGCCCATCTTGAATAGCGGCCAATGGCTTGAAAACGTACCCCTCCAAACGAAAATCAAGATTGCTGCGTATCCCAAAAACATTTCTCCATCCTCCGGCTGCATAGTTAAACGCCCTGAAATTCTCTAAAATAAAAGTACGGCTATCCTGAATAGGATTAAAGGCAGTGGCATTTATGATCGTCCCATAATAGTTGGAAAATACCGGTTGGTTGGAGATCACCGCATCCAAAAGATACCCTGAACTATAAATTCCTTTCTTGAAATATTGTTCAATCAATACCCGTCCCCTCATCCAGGTACGATGATGCTCCTGGGGCAACTTGGAAATGGAGGTTGACCCGGGCACGAGGGATTCATCCAGATCAAACCAATCTCCCGAAACCTGAATTGATTTCCCTTCTGAGGCATATTGTTTCCGGTTGAGCGTATTCGTCGATAAGCAGATTCCGGATCTGACTCCGGACAGGCGTAGCTGATCGAGGGTATCCGTCGAGAGGAAGGTATCGGTATCCACGTATTGGTCATGATTACTGATGTAGGCGCCGGATACAACAACTTTATATTTTTTCCCCACCGGGAAGCCGATGTTTACCCCCACCTTGCGATCTATCCGGTTGAGCAATGTTGGCGTGTAACCTTTTACGATGAGATCTTTGGTCTCCAGGAAACTCCAGTTATTAACCATCCCCTCCGGCTCAACATAAAATTGACCTAAGTTAGGGAGGTCAATCCTGGCTTTGACCTCGGCCGACTTGTAAAAATTACCGGCATAGAAATTAGCCTGAGCGTGGGTGAGTGCCTGACTGAAATAATAATAATTTAAACCCAGGAAAATATTACTAATGTCACGGGAAGCTATAACGCCCCCAAAATCGACCTGAAAATTATTCTGCGGTCTTCGTGAAAGCTGAAAATCAAAATGACTTGAGGTTGAGTCATAGATAAAATTCGGATACACATTTTTAAAATAGTCGTCCGAAACCAGCCGGTAATATCCCGATTTTATGTCGGAAAAATACAACGGCCTTTTCCCGCTTTTAAAAAAACGATTGAGATAAAGTTGTTGTCGGCTATTGAAGTTTTTGAGCCGGATTTTGTCGACGAGCAAAGGCTTGGTCCGATCATTAAATTTATTGCGGGCCTCCGCTACTTCTTCGCAGGTTCTCCTAACTTTTACCTTCGCCTTTATCTCATCCATTTGGCGCATCGTTTGGGCATACCCACTGTCAATCATGCTCTTTGCTTTGTCAAAGTCGAAGGCCGAGAATTTTTTCAGGTTAGGCTGAATATACACTCCTGATGCGGGAACTTTGCTGGGGTCCGACTTGTCCAGGAGCATGTAAAGCAGGGAACGGGAGATCAATTGTTCATCCTCCCCGTACGGATATTCATCGTACACTTTACTGGATACGTTGCATCCGATTACCACATCCGGATGAAAGTCTTTCTGGGCCACATCAACAGGAAAATTATTATAAACTCCGCCGTCAAAAAGATACTTTCCTTCCACACGAATCGGATTGTAAAAAAAAGGAACCGTCTGTGTAGCGCGAAGCGCATCGCTGAGTATCCCTTTCTTCAGTACGACTTCAGTTTGGGTGAAGATGTCGGATGCCACGACGCGCAAAGGAACAAATAGACTATCAAAATTATTTCGTGCAATGGCATCCGGCTGGGCCAACTTTTCCGCCAGTGCAAAATTCAGGGACAAGTCGTTGGCGAGGCTGGTGTTAAGAATAAAATTAAACGTAGAGTCCAGGGATAAATTAAGTTTAAGAAATGAAGGGTGATCATCATTCCTGTTGTAATAGTAATTATACCCTTCTTCCAATCTTCCGTTTACCCAATTCAGGAAGTCGCTGGATATCATCATTTCCTCAATTTGGTCGGGGCTCATCCCGGCGGCATAACATCCCGCGACAATGCCACCCATGGAAGTGCCCGCCACATAATCAATGGGGATGCCGTTTTCTTCCAACGCTTTAAGCATCCCGACGTGGGCAAGCCCCTTGGCGGCACCTCCGCTCATAACCACACCTATTTTCTGCTGCTGACCGACGGCTGCCAGTGACAAAAAACAGATGATCAGCATAAATATAGGCCGCATGAATAGTTAGAAATTAGGCTGCGTCAGTCATCCGTGCTCTGGAGTAACAAAAATGTAATCGAAATTGCAGGAAGAAAAAAATGGAGACTCATAAATTATCGTGTCGACGCCACCCCGGGAGTGAAAGATACCGGAAATGGAATACTTTGTATACGAATCAACGGGGTTTTCAGAAACCCATTGCACGGGTTATCAGAATGTTCTTTAGTTTGTATATAACTCTTTGAATTTCTTTTTTCCGCTATCTAAGAATTTGACAAACTTGTCCCTGCTCCGATTATAGGGATAGGGCCAGGCGAGGACTCTCTCGTCTTTTCCCAGGAGGATATAAAAAGGCTGCGCATTATTTTCAAGATTGCTGATTTGAAGGTCTGCATTTTGCTTGCCAATGGTTTTCTTCACTTTGCCGTCATATTTAGACGTGAACCATTCTGCCTCCGGCAATTCAGTTTTATCATCCACATACAGGGCAACAATCACGAAATCGTTCTGCAACCTGTGTAATACCTGAGGGTCGCTCCACACGACCGCTTCCATTTCCCGGCAGTTGGTGCACCCGTGTCCGGTAAAGTCAATAAACAAGGGTTTATTCAGCTTCCGGGCGCAGGCCAATGCCTGGCGGTAATCAAAATAACCTTTCAACCCATGGGGTAAATGAAGCGTTTCCGCAAAACGCGGTTCCTCGCACAACCCACTAACATTAATTTCACCTTTGGCAGCCAGATCAAAATCAAGCGTATGCTTGGGGGGTAAATACCCCGCCAACATTTTCAGCGGAGCCCCCCACAAGCCCGGAGTGAGGTAGAGCACAAAGGAAAAAGTGGCGATGGCCAACAAAAGTCTGGGCACACTGACCTTATCGACCGGGCTGTCATTGGGTAATTGGATTTTGCCCAGGAAATAAAATCCCAACAGGGAAAAAATAGCAATCCAAATGGCAATATTAACATCACGGTCAAGCAAACCCCAGTGATAGGCCTGATCGGCAATGCTGAAGAATTTAAGACATAAAGCAAGTTCGAGGAATCCGAGGGTAACTTTTACAGAATTTAGCCATCCACCGGACTTTGGAAGGCTTTTTATCCATTCCGGAAAAATAGCAAAAAGAGTGAACGGAATAGCGAACGCCAACGCATAGAAAAACATGGAAAGTACGGGCTTAATAATTTCCCCGCTAGCGGCAAGGAACAAGACACTACCCACGATTGGCACCGTGCAACTGAAGGATACCAGAACCAGCGTGGCGGCCATAAAAAAAATTCCGATAAGCCCGCCTTTCTCCGCGCGTTGATCTGCTTTATTGACCAGTTGATAAGGCGCGTTAATTTCGAATAAACCGAAAAATGAAAGTGCAAAAACGATAAAAATGACAAATACGAACAGATTAGGTGCCCAGTGAGTCGCCAGCGCATTCAGACCGTCTGTTCCCAGCAGAAGTGCAAACACCGTTCCTGCGGCGGTATAAATAACAATGATGGACAAACCGAAGATCGTCGCTTTTTTAATACCCTGACTTCGCGTTTGATTATCCTTTAAAAAGAAGGTAACCGTCATCGGAATCATCGGGAAAACACATGGTGTAATCAGCGAGGTCAATCCGACAAGGAAAGCAAAAAGCAAATACCCCAGAAATGATTTCTGATCCAGTGAAGATTCACCCTCTAAAATAGATTTATCCAGAATGGGGCCTTTGACATCGGTGTACGAATCATCCTTTTTTCCGATACCCGTGGTGGAAGAATCAATTTTATAAATTGATGACTCCTGTTGTTTTGTCTCCGGCATTGTTTTTTTTCCACCCACGTTGATTTTATCGAACACAAATTCATCATCAAAGGGAATACATTTCCCGTCGATGTCGGTACACACCTGATATTCATAAGAACCTTCAATTCTTAAATTGGCCGAAAGAATTTTTATTTTCTGACGAAACTCTCCTGTATTCTTAAAAATTTTTACATCGCACCCAAAAACCTTGTCATGCTTGAGCAGCGGCTTCACCGGAACAATTTGACCCACCAACGAGTAATTTTTCCCGGGCTTAAAATGGAACGTGGTAACCATGGGACCGCAGTTCGGATCGAAATCGCTGGAGTATAAATACCAGTCTTTATCAATCGTTGCCTGAAAAATAAGGTCGATCTCATCTCCGATGTTCACGGAAGTAGACGAAACGGAATTGGCCCACTTGGCGGGATGAAGAACCTGGGCGTTGGAAAACGCGCCAACAAAAAAAAGAAGGCAACCCAGAAAATGCTTTACAGGCATACTAATCCAACTAAGTGGTACAATAACGCGGCCGGGTGCAATTTAGTTGATGGTCATCAATTCATTTGTAATTCAATTGACAAAACTCGGGGTTATTCAATCCCAGACTCGGGAACCAAGTCTCTCCGCTAGTTTATTTCTGACTACTCTTCGAAAAAAATCCTGATTGAGTTAAGATCAATACTTGAATTTCCAGATTGTTTTAAAATCACGTGTCAGAGATTGGTTGGTTAACAATGCACGAAGTACTTCCACCGGAATCGGTCCATTCTGTAACACGGCATCGTGAAAATCCTTTTCTTTCATCTTACCGGAACCCACCAATTCGCCCCGCAAAGCATAAAATTGTTTCGCCCCAATCATATACGCCAATTGGTATAATGGCCCATATCCCCCCGTAAACGATCTCCGCACCTCACCCGCTGCATTGGCTCGTTCATGTCCCACTTTATCAACTAAATAATCGATGCATTGCTGTGGAGTCCATTTGCCCATGTGATAATTTAGGGAGAAGATAATCCGCGCACAGCGGTGCATTCTCCAGAACAACATTCCTACCCGATTTTCAGGAGATTTTTGAAAATTCTTCTCCCACAGAATCATCTCCCAATAGAGCGCCCATCCCTCCATCCAAAAGGGAGTATAAAAAAGCCGACGGTGGGAATTGTACCGGTTATTCATGAACGTTTGCAAATGGTGACCCGGAATGAGTTCATGAAAAACAGTAGCCCTGGAGAAATGCTTATTGTTTCCACGGAGGCTCATTAGCTTGTCGTCATGCTCCATCGTACTCGTGGGATAGGAAATCTGAATTTCTTCTCCACCCAAAAAAAACGGAGCAAAGCGCTGCCGCTCCGGACTCATCATCGTCATGCGCATCGTTTCTTTGGCCAATGCGGGTACGGTGACCAAATTATTTTTTTCGACATAGTCCATTGCCTCTTCAGAGAGAAACTCGACCCATTCCGGTTGCCGGCCAGGCTCGACGTAGTCGTTTTTCACCTTCTCAAGAGCATCCTTCCAATGATCACCAAAACCCATTTCCCGCGAAGCCTTGAGCATTTCCTGCTCGCACCAGGCAAACTCTTTGTTGGCGACATCCATCAGCTCTTCCGGTGTATAAGGAACAAATTCAAAACCCAGGCTCTTTATTATTTCCTCCCGTCCGATCGGGTTACCGACGATGCCACTACCATCGTCTCGTGAAGGATCAATCGTCTTCCAGGTTTTCAGGAATTTAATATAGTGTCCAAAAGCGGAATCCAATTCAACATGGGGAACACTCACCCACCAGGTAAACTGCGGGTCGTATCCATCGTAGAATTTGAACAATTCATTCAAGGCATTTCGATAACCCTGTACGGCGGCTACGGCTCGGTTGCAAAGAGGCTCTGAATACGTTGGCAACTTTTCTACCTCCTTTTGATTTGACTTCAAATCATTCGTCAACTCGTTGAGTATTCCCGCAGTCTTCGACGGATCTAATCTATCTCCTCTCCTCCGTTGCTCAATCAAGGGTGTCATTTTCGCCGCAAATTTGAACGTTGGTCTTACTTTCTCAAATTCAATTTTGTTTTGTTGCAAGGCATGGGCTTTTTGTTCGATCGTATTACGCAATAAAATATAATCCACTTTTCCTTCCTGATCCAGGGTTTCAAAGGAAAGTCCATTGATCTTTTTCATCCAATCATCATAAAATCGACCCAGCCGGGAATAATATTCGTCCGATTCTTTGAGCGTATACTTCCGGGAAAGACTTCCCGCATCTTCCTGATACTGCAAAATGTAATCGCGCATTTCAAGAGGATTTGTGAAATTCTGCGCATGTAGTGTTAAATAGAAAAAAACAATAATGCAGGATAAACAAATTTTTTTCATTGAAATGACTTTAGAATAACTCGAATAAAAATCAACTCAAGTTCATTTTTTTTCCATAATGTTTATAAAATGTAACTATCGTTTCGATTCCCAACAAGAAATTCTCAATGCCATAATGTTCGTTGGGCGAATGGATCGCATCTGAATTCAGTCCAAAGCCCATCAACACGGAATCAAGTCCCAGTTCACGCCTGAACAGCGATACAATAGGAATACTTCCGCCGTCTCGGGTGGGAATGGGCGCTTTGCCCCATACGTCAACAAACGCAGCGCTGGCCGCCTTGTATGCCGTAGAACTTGTTGACGTAACCGCAGGCTCACCTCCATGATGGGCAGTTACTTTTACTTTTACGGACTTGGGAGCAATGGACTTAAAATGCCGTGTGAACAGGTTGGTTATTTCTTGGCTGCTTTGGTTGGGCACAAGACGCATGGAAATTTTTGCATGAGCCTTGGAGGGAAGAACTGTTTTGGCTCCTTCGCCTGTATACCCGCCCCAGATTCCGTTAACGTCCAGTGTTGGCCGGATGCCCGTCCGTTCAATGGTCGAGTATCCTTTCTCGCCTTGTATCTCATTAATACCCAGCTCCTTTTTATAGGCCTTGAGATTAAAAGGCTCTTTATTCAAGGCTCTTCGGTCTGCGGAGGATAGTTTTTCGACCTTATTATAAAACCCGGGAATCGTGACACGTCCGTTTTTATCGTGAAGGGAAGCAATCATTTTGCTGAGTACGTTTACCGGATTCGCTACTGCACCGCCATAGACACCTGAATGTAAATCCCGAACAGGTCCTGTCACTTCAACTTCCATATAGCTTAGTCCGCGCAGGCCTACCGTGATGGAAGGGTGTTTCAACGAAATCATCGATGTGTCAGAAATTAAAATGACGTCGGCTTTTAATTTTGCCTTGTTTTCCTTGACAAAGACGCCTAGATTTTCCGAGCCCACTTCTTCCTCGCCTTCGATCATGAATTTTACATTGCACGAGAGCTGTTGAAGTTTAATCATCGTTTCAAATGCCTTGACGTGCATATACACCTGCCCTTTGTCATCGCAAGAACCCCGGGCATAAATGTTTCCCTCTTTTACAACAGGTTCAAAAGGCGGGGAATCCCAAAGGTTAAGGGGGTCGGCAGGCTGCACATCGTAATGGCCGTACACCAATACCGTGGGCAATGAAGTGTTAATTATCTTTTCTCCATACACGATCGGATGACCTTTGGTCTCGCAGAGTTCCACGTGATCAGCGTCAGCATCTTTCAATTTTTGCACAACATAAAGGGCGGCCTTGCGCACATCTTCTTTGTGACGGCTGTCGGCACTGACAGAAGGAATCCGCAAAAGGTCAAAAAGTTCAGAGAGGAAACGGTCCTTGTTGGATTGAATGTATTGCTTAATCATTGGATGAAATGTTTTTAACTTAAACCGGTCTGCAAATTACTTTTCGGGATCACCCATTACAAACGTTTTCGCTAATAACTGTTAGCCGATCTTGCAAAAAAATTTACCTGTTTTCTGCCACAATCTGCTAATCACCCCCTTTCATTGTCTAAATTTATAGACTGAGCTAAGTCTGAACTTTTGGAAGAACAACAACCATGCGGTCTTTATCGCCCGCAATTCGAACACGATTCCTGTGGAGTAGGGTTCATCACTAACATCAAGGGAAGCAAATCGCACCAGATTGTGATGGATGCCATCACTATGCTTGAACGCATGAGCCATCGGGGTGCCTGCGGGTGTGAGCCCAACACGGGAGATGGCGCCGGAATCCTGATTCAGATGCCCCATGAATTTTTTGCCAGCGAGTGCCGCAAGCTGGGTTTTAAACTTCCGTCTTTTTCACAATATGGCGTTGGATTGGTCTTTTTTCCGCGCGATCCAAAAGTCAGGGAAGAGTGTCGTACCGTCCTCAATCGTCAGATTAAGAAAATGAAAATGACGCTGTTGGGGTATCGGCTTGTACCTACGGGGTTTGCCGATCTGGGTGAATCCGCACTCGAGTCAGAACCCATTATGGAACAAATTTTTATTAAAAGACCCGAAGGCATATCCGATCCGGAAGAATTTGAGCGCAAGCTTTTTATTCTTCGCAAATATTCGACGCGCATCATCACGGAATCCGTATCGGGCGTGAACAATCAATTTTATTTCTCATCGCTTTCCTACAAGACGATCGCCTACAAGGGCATGCTGACGTCGCTCCAATTAAAACCTTACTTCCCCGACCTGGAAAATGAAGAAGTTGTTTCGGCGTTGGCTGTCATTCACTCGCGCTTTTCAACCAATACGTCTCCCTCCTGGCGTTTGTCGCAACCTTTCCGTTTCATTGCCCACAATGGTGAAATCAATACCATACAGGGAAATATCAACTGGTTAAAATCAAAAGAAGCTTTTTTTACATCGCCCGACTTCTCGCGCGAAGAACTCGACATGATTCTTCCGATCTGTAATCCGGCACAATCCGATTCTTCCAACCTCGACAATACCATTGAATTTCTGGTCCATGCAGGACGCTCCTTGCCCCACGTGATGATGATGCTGATCCCCGAAGCATGGGATGGCAATGAACACATGAGCCAGGAGAAGAGGGATTTCTATGAATACCATGCCAACCTCATGGAACCGTGGGACGGACCGGCTTCTATTACGTTCACTGATGGAAAAATTGTCGGCGCCACGTTGGATCGGAATGGATTGCGCCCCTCTCGTTTTATTGTCACAAAAGATGACCGGGTCATCATGGCCTCAGAGGTCGGGGTGCTTGATGTTGATCCCGAAAACGTGGTTATGAAAGGCCGGCTACAGCCCGGAAAGATGTTTGTCGTGGATCTGGAGCAAGGCCGTATCATCAGCGACGATGAACTGAAAAAAGATATTTGCGCGCGTCAACCTTACGGACAATGGCTGAAGGAAAATAAAGTCAGGTTGCAGGACTTGCCCGAGCCGGGCGGAAGTTTTCATAAATATGACTCCGTCACTTTTTTGAAACGTCAGATTTCATTTGGGTATACTTCGGAAGACTTGCGCATCATACTCTCGCAAATGTGCGAGACGGGTAAAGAGGCGTTAGGTTCCATGGGAAATGATACGCCTCTGGCTATTCTGTCGACCCAGGCACAACACCTCTCCAGCTATTTCAAGCAGCTTTTTGCGCAGGTTACCAACCCGCCCATTGATTCCATCCGGGAGAGGCTGGTGATGTCCCTCGCCTCGCACGTCTGCGGTTCGCTCAACCTTCTGGAAGAAACACCCGAGCACTGTATCACACTGGAATTGCCAACTCCGATCCTGTCTAACAATCAATTGGAGAAAATCCGGTACATCGATCATCGTCACCTTCAAACCAAAACGATTTATACCTACTACAAAGCCGATGGGAAACCAGGCTCGCTGGAAAAAGGATTGAACCGGGTTTGTCAATATGTCACCGATGCCATTGAAGATGGCTTCACCATCATTATTTTATCCGACAGGAGTTTTGACAGCGGGCATGCCCAGATTCCTTCACTGCTTGTGACGGCTGCGGTACATCATGATCTTATCCGGAAAGGGCTGCGCGGCAAGGCCGGATTGTTGGTGGAAGCAGGCGATGTCTGGGAGACGCATCATTACGCTACCCTTATAGGATACGGAGCTTCGGGGATCAATCCGTACCTGGTTCTTCAGACCATTCATGAAATGATAAGAAACAATCAGCTTCAGGCGGGATTGACGGAAGAAAAAGCGGTTTACAATTATACCAAAGCCGTTTCTGGAGAATTGCTGAAAATCATGAGCAAGATGGGCATCTCCACCCTTCAGTCTTACCATGGAGCTCAGATTTTTGAAGCCCTTGGAGTAAGTCAGGGGGTGGTGGATACTTATTTCACGGGGACGGTCTCCAGGATCGGGGGGTTGACGTTGGATGACATTGCCGAAGAAGCGCTGGTAAAACACCGTCTTGCATTTCCTGAAACCGCTAATCCATCCCCTAAACTTGAGGTGGGCGGCATGTATCAGTGGAAGCAACGGGGAGAGGTTCATTTGTTCAATCCCCAAACGATTCATTTGCTTCAACAAGCCACACGAAGAAATGACTATCCGCTCTTCAAGAAATATTCAAAACTGGTCAACGAGCAAAGCGAACGCGCCATCACGCTGCGAAGCTTGTTCAAATTTGGAAAGGGAAAATCAGTTCCCTTACTTGACGTTGAGTCGAAAGAGAAAATTTTGAAACGCTTTTCGACCGGCGCTATGTCTTTTGGCTCGATTTCCCATGAAGCCCACAGTACATTAGCTATTGCCATGAATCGCATTGGCGGCAAAAGTAATTGTGGTGAAGGCGGCGAGGATGAAATTCGTTTCTTGCGCAAAGAAAATGGCGATTGGGAAAATTCAGCCATAAAACAAGTGGCCTCCGGAAGGTTTGGGGTAACCAGTTACTACCTCAGCAATGCCCGGGAAATTCAAATCAAAATGGCCCAGGGTGCTAAGCCCGGAGAAGGAGGCCAGTTACCAGGATACAAAGTGGATGAATGGATTGGCCGGGTACGTCATTCAACGCCCGGGGTTGGCTTGATTTCTCCTCCACCACATCACGATATCTATTCCATCGAAGATTTAGCTCAGCTTATTTTCGATCTGAAAAATGCGAATCGGGATGCCCGGATCAGTGTCAAGTTAGTTTCCGAAGCCGGTGTAGGAACGATTGCTTCCGGAGTAGCCAAAGCACATGCCGACGTCGTCCTGATCTCGGGACACGATGGAGGCACAGGTGCTTCCCCGCTGAGTTCAATCCGGCATGCCGGTTTGCCGTGGGAATTAGGGTTGGCGGAAACTCATCAGACACTGGTAAAAAACAAGCTTCGCGGTAGGATAGTCGTTCAAACCGACGGTCAAATCCGTACCGGCCGTGACCTGGCCATCGCTGCCTTGCTTGGCGCCGAAGAATGGGGCGTAGCAACTGCGGCTCTCGTGACCGCAGGATGTATTATGATGCGGAAATGTCATTTGAATACATGTCCCGTTGGCGTAGCCACCCAAAATAAAGAATTGAGGGCGCTTTTTACGGGAAAACCCGAATACGTAGTCAATCTTTTTCATTTTTTGGCCGAAGACCTTCGTGAGATCATGGCTGAATTGGGTTTCCGCACCGTGAATGAAATGATCGGGCAGGTTGATCGGCTGGAAACGCACCAGATCGAAGGTCACTGGAAATACAGGAACATTAACTTGTCCCCCATTCTCTACAAAGAGAAAATGAGTCTTGACGCCGCGCTGTTCAAGCAGGAAGAACAAGATCATCAAATTGCCAATATACTCGACCGAGAACTGATCGCCCATGCGAAAAATGCGCTGGAAAACGCCGAGCCCGTGACGGGAAGCTATCGGATAAAAAACCAAAATCGGGCCGTGGGCACTATGCTCTCCAACGAGGTTTCAAAAGTTTTTTCAGGTCTTGGGCTACCCCACGACACAATTTATTACCGATTCAAAGGATCGGCCGGGCAGAGCTTCGCCGCATTTTCGGCACGCGGTCTTACGTTTGAATTGGAGGGGGAAGCGAATGACTATTTTGGTAAAGGACTTTCCGGAGCGCGTCTGATTCTCTATCCGGATAAAAAAATAATCTATGACCCCTCTAAAAACATCATCGTCGGCAATGTGGCCTTCTATGGCGCAACTTCCGGAGAGAGTTACATTCGGGGGTTGGCGGGCGAGCGTTTTGCTGTGCGTAATTCGGGCGTTAACGTAGTTGTGGAGGGTGTAGGTGATCATGGGTGCGAATACATGACGGGCGGAAGAGTGGTCATTCTGGGAGAAACAGGAAGGAATTTCGCGGCGGGCATGAGCGGTGGAGTGGCCTATGTGCTGGATGCAAACAGGACTTTCCCCAAGAATTGCAATATGGAAATGGTCATGCTGGATACCCTTGAGGAGGAAGATGAACAGCTATTAAAAATGATGATCAGCAACCATCAGCGTTTCACCGGCAGTAACAAAGCACAATCCATTTTAAAAAATTGGACAAAATCATTTCCACAATTTGTTAAAGTTATGCCTATGGATTACAAAGCCGTACTTGAAAAACGGAAAACCGAAATGAAAAAAGTAGAAGTAAAAGTTTAACATCTGAGCGACCCTCCTCACCCCCTACCCCGGAGAGGGGCCTGAAAGTTGGCACTAAAATGTCGAAATCAATAGACCAAAGTGCACAGGGTGAGGAGAAGAGTCTCGATCAAGTCGATATATTTTAAAATCAACTATGCTTTCATCAAGATACCCTGCGGCATAAAAAACCAACAATAAAACAATGTCGAAACCAACTGGTTTCCTGGAATTCGAACGTGAACTTCCCAAAAAACGGGATCCGAAAGAACGGATTAAAGATTATAAAGAAGTTGACGCTGCCCTGGATGAAAAAATAACCCGGGCACAGGCCACGCGGTGCATGGACTGTGGAACGCCCTTTTGCCATCAAGGCTGCCCACTGGGTAACATTATTCCCGAATTCAACGATGCGGTCTATCAGCAAAACTGGAAGCTCGCTTACGAAATACTCATCTCCACGAACAATTTCCCTGAATTCACGGGCCGTATCTGTCCGGCACCTTGTGAGGCATCCTGTGTTTTGGGAATCAATAAACCACCGGTAACGATCGAGTATATTGAAAAATCAATTATCGAAAAGGCATTTGAACAGGGTTTCGCAAAACCACTGATTCCTACTTCTCGCACGGGCAAGAAAGTGGCTGTCATTGGTTCCGGACCAGCAGGTCTTGCGGCGGCGGCACAATTAAATAAGGCCGGCCATTGGGTAACTGTTTTTGAACGCGCGGATGAACCCGGGGGACTTCTTCGCTACGGTATACCCGACTTCAAGCTTGAAAAACAAGTATTGATTCGCCGGATAAAGCTGATGGAGGAAGAGGGTGTAACGTTTGTAACCCGAGCCGAGGTAGGCGAAAACGTGTCTGTGCTGCAACTTCGTGAAGAGTACGATTCGATCTTGCTTTGCGGTGGATCGACTGTCCCCCGTGACTTGCCAATTCCAGGCCGAAATCTGAAGGGTATTCATTTTGCAATGGATTTTCTGACACAACAAAATCGCCGTGTCAGCGGAAAAGAAATCCTGTCGGAGGGCATCCTCGCTACCGGAAAAAATGTACTGGTCATCGGAGGCGGCGATACAGGATCAGATTGTGTGGGCACGTCAAACCGTCACCAGGCAAAATCCGTCACTCAAATTGAAATCTTGTCCAAACCTCCCGAGGACCGTCCGGAAAATACACCGTGGCCGAACTGGCCAACGATCCTTCGCACGTCTACATCTCATGAAGAAGGTTGCCAACGGCAATGGTCGGTCATTACCAAAGAGTTTATCGGAGATGAGCAGGGAATGCTCAAGGCGATAAAATTTGCAGAGATCGAATGGAATAAAGGCGATTCGGGAAAATCATATCCGTTCTCCGAAATTCCAGGATCCGAAACAACTATACCTTATGAACTGGCATTGCTGGCCCTTGGGTTTTTGCATCCGCAGCACCAAGGCATGTTAGATCAGTTCGGTGTAGACTATGATGAACGCGGAAATGTCAAGTGTACTCATTATCAGACTTCCGTGGAAGGCATTTTTTCAGCCGGCGATATGAGACGAGGTCAATCCCTGGTCGTGTGGGCGATCAGTGAGGGAAGAGAGGCCGCCCGGGCGATCGATGAGTTCTTGTGTGGTGTGTCTTACCTGGAGTCCAAAGAGGTAAGCATGCTGAATACCATGTAACGTCAGAACCTTCAGCGGAAATGAATTAGCGGGCATCGAATAGCTGATATCCCACGAACAGCTAGAGGTTGACTAACCCATTTTCTGAGCCTGTCGCGAACTTTGGATTTTGGCAATCCGACTGAAGACGAGTTGATTTTAACGCTTGCCCATTTTCCCTCCTCCAAAATCAATGGTGCACATATGGGAATAAACCAAATGACTTCCCACTGATATGCCTACGACGGAATACCGGGGGTCAAGAATAATTTTTCGGTGACCGCGCGAAGGAACACCATCATCGACCAGAAGCGAAATAACAATGCCCCGCGCCCGGTCCTCGCCATAGGATATGCATTCGGCGGAGTTCGAAAATTTCAATTTTCGCAAACGATCCTCAAATGTCTCACCATTGGGAGACGTGTGTCCCGTCTCACGCGTTTTGGATTGCGCAGACGTGTGGCGTTGCGCCACGTTGCAGAGGTCTTTATCCGGAGATAATGGTCCCATCTTCGCGGAAGCGCTAAGCCACGAGACACACTCCTTCATCGCGGTCGCACCCTCCCGTGTCTCAACGCGGGTTTGGGTATTTAATTTGCCCTTGAATTTTTCTATCTGCGGAGCTAGGTATACTCGGGCGTAGCGTCGGGGATCGGTTCTAACTTTATTCAATTCGAGAAGAACCTCCTTTTCAAGTAGAGAAAGATAGGAGACGGACTGGCCTGTGTTCAGATTTTCAGTTTCCCATTGACTGGAATCGCGCGCGCCGGTCTGCGGCGGATCAGGTTGTGCATACGCACTGAAGAATGAAAGATTTGTTAAGATAAGTATCGCCAATTTCATAAACCCTTGACACATTCTACTCCTTAGGGAACAAACTCTTGTCAATTCCGGGCACCAGACTCATCGCATTCTTATAGTATATTTTCTTCAGAATATCATCAGGTAATCCAATGCCGTACATCCGCCAAAAAGCGTGATAGCGTTTGTGATACGGAAAATATTCGTCAGTCGTTTCGAGCACTCTGAAATACGTCTCATATTCCTCCGGCACCCAGCTGTCCTTCCCAAACAAAACACGGTCCTGATATTTGGTTAAAAATGCCTTCGCTGCGCGGGGTTGTCTTCCCAACTCGGCGATCACGGCTCCAATTTCCGTGTACATGTTGGGATACTGGTCCATTAGTTGACCTAGTTTCCGTAAATCATTACCGTACCAGCCAAGGTGCGCGTTTATGAATTTTGTTCTCGGATGTTTCCGGAAAATTGCGTGCTGCTCGGCAATGATCGTTTCCCATTTTACAGAATCAGTATCGTGGCGCCGGCCTGGATGAAGTTTTAATTCAAGCCAACGTTCATTTTTGTTGTCGATCGGTTGCCAGAATGGCTTGGGGTCGGCTGCATGAATCAATACAGGAATGCCGAGTTCTCCACACTTTTCCCAAACCGGATCAATACGCGGGTCGTCAATATGGATTCGTCTCCCCTTTTTGTCTCTAGAAAACATGCCCAGACTTTTGTAAATCTTCAACCCTTTGGCGCCTTGTTTCACGTCCTGCTCAAGTTGCAAAACAGTTTTTGACGTCCATTGCGGATCATCTATACCGTCAAAGTCGATGTTGGTGAAAAGGATAAACCGGTTAGGATAATGATTCTTAATATTCTCCAGCGACTTTTCAAGATGATCCTTGCCAGCGCCTCCGAATCCCCGTCCGCTGAGATTATTCATCACGGCCATATTTAATTTGTCCATGGCTTTCACCAAGTCCGTCAAGTCGACGTTGTTCCAGTCCGACTGATGATTGTGGATATCAATAAAGGGAAATTTTGCATGCGTGAGATGATGCTCCTCCACTACCAATGTTGAGGGTGGATCATAGTCTTCAAATTCCATTTTCATATTCAACGACTTTTCCTGGGCGAAAAGAGACAGACCTGAAAAAAGGAATGTGGCGGCTAAAATGAATTTCATAGAAAACTGATTGAACCCCAATCTACGATTATCATCCCGTTATGTTTCAAAAAAATGATGGATGGCAGTGCCTTTTTGAGGGCAAAGGAATGAAAAATATTATCCTCGTCCTTTAAACCCCATCGTCTGCTTTACGTCTAAGTAATAACAAACAAAAAAGACATGAAAAAGCTGATTTCTCTTGCGGTGTTTGTAACCATTTTTTTGATAACGGTGGACTTTACTTCATTGCGTGCTGAAGGCGTCATGGTACGTCCTCCGGCTGCGTTGGTGATTGCTCCGCCCTATCCCGTACCGGGTGTCTGGGCAGGTGGCTACCGGGGTTGGAACCGGAGGGTTTATCACCCGATGTGGGTGCGCGGTTACCGGGCGAGACCTTTCTATTACAGACCGGTCGTTCGAATGAGAGTATGGTAAAACCTTTTGTCGAAGGTTGTTTTTAAGGTGGATTGGGAAGGCGGGGCGCAAGTCCCGCTTTCTTTTAAACCCCGGCTAAGAGCCCACATGATCTCCGGAATTTATTTCTACCTTGGCAATAAAGAACTCCGATTTATTTTTATTGTATGAAATCCGTTACACTCCTGCTCTTGGTTGTTCTGAGTGCGTCGTTTGCTTTTGCGCAACCGGATCTCCTGGATGCAGCCCGGAAGAAAATAACAGCCAGTGATTTCGTTGGCGCCAAAGTTGACCTTACCAAACTGGTGGAAAGCAATCCGAAAAACAAAATCGCTTTTCAACTTCGCGGCCTCGCCCGCATGGGTTTGCAGGATTTTTATGGAGCGATTGGGGATTTTAATTTTGCCCTGGAGATTGACTCTACCTTTGCCGAAGTTCTTAACAGCCGCGGCGAAGCGAAAATTAATCTGGGTGACAACGCCGGAGCGATTCCGGATCTGGATAAAGCCATTAAATTCAATCCTAAATTAACGGAGGCGTTCACCAACCGAGGCTTTGCCAAATACAACAGCGATGATTTGCAAGGCGCCTATTTTGATTTTTCTAAGGCGCTGGAACTCGGTCCCGTTGATGCCGATAAGTATTTCAACCGAGGGATCGTGAAAGCCGAACTCGGCGAATACATCAGTGCCATCGATGACTACACGAAAGCAATCGAATTGGATAAAGACGACCCCAGTCTTTATAATTACCGAGGTGTGGCACGCTATAACACCAACAACTTCACGGAAGCCATTGCGGATTATGATCAATCCATACTTCTTGATCCCAAGGATCCACTGAAATATGAAAACCGGGCGCTTGCACGAACGGCCAAAGAAGACCTGAAAGGAGCGCTGGACGATTATAACAAATCCCTGGACCTTGAAGCCGATCCCGAAACATTTAACCTAAGAGGTATACTCAAACATACCCTGCTGGACTATGACGGGGCCATTGCGGATTACACCAAAGCCATTGAGCTCGACGCGACCAACCCAACCTATTTTGACAACCGAGCCCTGAGCAAAACCGAGAAGGAAGATTATGCCGGTGCGGTAGACGACTATACTTCATCCATCGAACTCTACCCCACAGATGCTGAAAGCTATTACCAGCGCGGATTGGTGAAACTGCAAATGAACAATAACTACGACGCCTGCCTCGACCTGAAGCATGCTGAAGAATTAGGATCACCGGAAGCCAAAACTTCACTCAAGAAGAATTGCAAATAATGGTTTGCGGAGCAGTCATCCTCAATGGTGTCTCGCGCCGGAAAAAAAAATTCTACAGGGAAATTCTTCCTGAACTGCTCAAAAAATTCGCTCTTGAAATTTTTGAAACCCAATGGAAAGGGCACGCCGAAGAACTGACTTCGCAACATGCAGGCCGGTTCGATTTTGTTCTGGCCGCCGGGGGTGACGGTACGCTCAGCGAAGTAGTCAACGGCATTTTGCAAAATGAGCAACTCACGCATCCCTCCGTCGGACTTGTTCCGCTAGGTACCGGAAATGATTTTGCACGGGTGTGTAATCTTACGGCAAGTGCTCCTCAGATTTTAGACCTGTTGACGACCTCAAACCCCAAGCCGACCGATGTGGGGGTGATTATTTGTCATGACAGAACCGGAAAAAAAATCAGGCGATATTTCATCAATGACGCCAGCATCGGGATGGGGCCGGAGGTCGTCAATCGATTGGAAAAAAACTCTCGCTTTTTTGGCCCGTCACTGACGTATTTTAAAGCCATTGCCGAGACTTTTTTGATGCATAAGCCTCAGGAAGTACATTGCATAACACCAGACTGGGAATGGCAGGGCAAGGTTCGCGTACTCGCCATCGCCAATGGAAAGTCTTTTGGCAATTCAATTTATATCGCCCCCGACGCAATCCCTGATGACGGCGTGCTCAACTCCTTTATTGCGGGAGATCTTCCCTTATGGAAATTTCTGCTTTATCTCCAATCCATCAAAAGCCAGAAAAAAATCCAAGATAAGTTCATCCATTACAATCAAACCACCCAGATGGAACTCCGGGCTCCTGAACCCTGCGCTATTGAAACCGATGGAGAATTGGTGGGATACTTACCGGCTAAACTTGAAATTCTTTCTAAGCGAATAGACTTCTTTCGTTGAAAAATTCACGTAGACATTTAACTGGCTGAAGTTCCACTCGATTTTTTGACCACCAGCGTACCGGCAATAATATCATGTAATGCCTGCTTTTTATCAGTGAATCCGGCAACGATATATCCAATGGCCAGCGTAATATTGGAAATAAGCTTACAAAGATTTCTGACAAATGCCTTTCCAAAGTCAAGTTTTTGTCCGTTGACATCAGTGACAATCAACTGCAGGGCCATTTTGCCAATACTTCCCTGGAATTTGGAGGACTCCAGAACCGAATGGTATAAAATCAGAATGGCACGATTTACTACCCAGGCAAGTCCAATAAGTGCACTGCCAAT
>Ga0302326_10010859_pt1 | contig 19661 bp, 21 predicted proteins | sample Palsa_T0_3_FD_202264 | JGI IMG/M metagenome (GOLD analysis project Ga0302326, IMG submission 202264) | Peat permafrost microbial communities from Stordalen Mire near Abisko, Sweden - Palsa_T0_3 | ecosystem: Environmental > Terrestrial > Soil > Palsa > Peat permafrost | place: Sweden: Abisko...
CTCCAGGGCGCCTCTAGTCTCAGCAGCTGCTGAAAGAATTCATTGGTAGTTTCCTCCATCCATCCCAACTAGCCTTTCAGCCCCTCACCCACAACAAAACGTGAAGAACCCAATTTCAAGCACACGTTTCCGAACGGAAAGGGTTACTTCAAGGTGTCCGGGAAGATATTGGATGACCATACGGAATTTGAACTGCCCTTTCCGTTGCAGGGGACATCGACGAATCCCCAGACCATCCCGGGCGGCCCGAACATCAATACGGCTGCATCCCAATCACCCGATATGCGCTTTTTCTCTCTTCAGAATACGCCAGATGGTCCGCTCGACTTCGATCTCGCCAACGGAATTCAGGTGGACCTAGCGTACATCGGCAGCGAATTCGATTACGACTTGGCTGAAGGGCTGAAGATCGTAAACCGGAATCGGTTTTCCACCGTCAACAAATCCTGGAACTCGAATCCGTTCGGCGTACCCGCCACGTTGCAGTCTCTGGTCAACACAATGGCGACCTCAGGAAATGCGCCCGCGTCGCAATGGGCGAACGCCCTGTCCAACGGCAACTACGATTTCGAGCTAACCTATCCGGGCCAGAACGGAGCGGTGGCAGCGGCAAACGCCGCAGCAGCGGCAAATCTTAACGGAAACGGGCTAGGCGACATCATCAACTACAGGTACGCCGGCTCTAAAATTCGTGACTTTCAGGACGACGTTCGGCTGGAGGAAACGTTGGACACGGGCACAACGATTACCGCAGGCCTTTATATGAAGACGTTCCAAGAGACGATACAATGGTACTTTGAGAACGAGCTTATTGACGTAAGTCCGTCCTATCATCGCCTTGACGTTACTTTCATTAACGCGGCCACAGGGGCCCCGATCGGCCAGTACACCTACAATGGCATTGACCAGGCCGGAACGACGTTTCGGCACGCCACAGCGAATCTCGACGAAGCATCGCCCTATTTCGATGCGACCCAGAAATTCGGGAACCTGACACTGGATGCTGGCCTCCGGCTTCTTAACATGTCCTACGTCGGCGAGACCGAAGCCACTCAGGCTTACGATCTCAACTCATACCTCCATACGACAACCGAGGTCCCCGCATTGCAGAACGCGGTCTTTGGCAATGGCAATTATTACGGTGCCACTGCCGAGGAGCACAAGAAGGACTACACCTTAGGGGCAAACTACGTGTTCACTCCAGAGTTCTCCACATTTGTGCGTTACTCGTACGGCCCCCGCCTGCCAGAGGACAACGTGGTCATGGCGAATGGGGTCGGGGACACGGCCCCCGCCGCCGTGCAGGAGATCACACAATATGAGTTGGGCGTCAAATACACCGGGCACACGGTCGGACTGTTTGCCACGGTGTTTGATTTGGAGCAGCGCAATATATTGAACAACGGTTTCATCACCGTGAACAACCTGCCAGTTGCGGAAAACTTCCTCACGGGAGAGAATGTAACGGGCCTTGAATTGGAAGGCATTTGGAATCCGCTTCGCGGCCTGTCCGTGGACGTCCGAGGAACACTCCAAGACCCAAAGTATGTTACCCCGGGCCTGACCGAGATCACCTCAACGGACTTTGTTTCGCTTAACGGATTAACGCCGACCAGAACGCCAAAGATCTACGGGAGGGTCGACATAGGCTACACGCTTCCTAGCTTTACCCTCGGGAGCCTTACCGCGAATGTCGGCGTCGCCTACACAGGGGAACGACCGGGCAACCAGACCGCTGCCCCCAACGGATTTACCTTGAACCCCTTCACCGAAGTGTCGGCTGGCTTAAGCTTCGCGTTCCATGACGGATTCGTCGTGCGGCTCCAATGCTCGAATGTATTCGATAGTGCGGGCCTTACGGAGCAGGACCCGCGGTTGGCCGCTGGCTCGCAGGTGGGCAATTACTTCAACGCACGACCGCTGCTGCCCCGTTCGTTCATCGCATCGTTCGAATACAACTTCTAAGAAATCGGCGCTCACAGGGGCTGGTCGGGCAAGTGCCTGGCCAGCCCCTATTCGCTAAAAGGAATCCATTTCGGCCCCTTCCCAACAAAAAGAGAACTCATAGTCGCAGGCATCGTCCTCGCATTTTGGACCCTAATTAGGCTTGTTGCCGCAGATGGGATTGGTGTCGTGCCAGCCACTCGCCTATACCTACCAAAATCTTCGGTCCTGTGCCGCCTTTCGAGGTCGAAGGAGCATTCTTTGAGCGTGCTTCAAGGAGGCAAATGCCCGTAAGACACAAACTTTATATTACTGAAAAATGGGCACGTGGAGATTAAAGATTTCACTTTTCCTGAACTATTTTGTTTTCGCCGTGCTGCTCAACAGCGTCGGGACGGTTATCTTTCAAGTTCAGCGGAACTACGGAGTCTCCGAGTCCGCCGCGAGCATCCTCGAACCATGCAAGGACCTAAGCATTGCCGTCTTTTCATTCATCGTGGCGTCCTGCCTGACACGCCTCGGGTACAAGCGCGCCATGCTCCTTGCTCTGGGCTGCGTTGCTCTCGTCTGCCTTTTAATGCCGGGAATGCCCGGATTTGGGATGACCAAACTGCTGTTCGTAGCCATCGGAGCAAATTTTGCATTCATTAAGATTTCCGTCTACTCGACGATCGGCCTGATCGCGTCCGACGCAAAGGAGCACGCTAGCCTTATGAGCTTCGTCGAGTCGTTCTTTATGGTCGGAATATTTGCGGGATATTTTATTTTCGGCGCGTTTACGAGTGATTCGGCAGCAAGTTCAACCGCTTGGCTCAATGTCTATTATGTACTGGCCGCCCTAGCTGTAGCTGCGTTCCTGCTTCTCCTGACGGCACCGCTTGATGAGTCGGAAGTGCGCACCACCAAGTCCGAGGAGTGGATCCAGAACTTCGGCGTAATCGTCCGCATGGTGTTCACGGGCCTCGTTGGTGTGTTCATCGCCAGCGTGTTTTTCTACGTTCTCATCGAGCAGAGCATCATGAGTTGGCTGCCGACGTACAACAGTACGGTACTACATCTGCCGGCGAGGCTTAGCATCGAGATGGCGAGCATTCTAGCGGCGTCGACAGCATTAGGACGGTTCATCGCGGGTTTTATACTGCGGCGCGTGGGATGGTTTCCTTTTATCATGATGTGCCTGGTGGGAGCTGCCATTCTCGTTCTTATTGCCCTGCCGCTCGCGCGTGCTGGAAGTGCGGTGCAGGTAACGGGGTGGTTGAATGCCCCTCTCGCCGCGTTCGTCTTCCCGATGATCGGACTGTTCATAGCCCCGATTTATCCCGTAATCAATTCGGCCGCACTGAGCGCTCTACCCGTGAACAAGCACGGGATGATGGCGGGGCTAAGTGTCATTTTCTCTGCGCTAGGAGGCACGACGGGATCACTCATCACTGGCCGTGTCTTTCAATCTTACGGCGGCCAAACAGCGTTCTATCTGTCACTGGCTCCGATTGGCGCTCTATTTATCTGCCTCGCAGTCTTTAACCATCTGAGGCGGCAAGTCGGATCCGAAGCTGTGGTGCTGATTTAGCGGGCCTCTCGCAGAACGAATCACAGCCTCCATGGAGCCAAACAATATCTTCGATTACGGTCTGCTTTTTGAGGCAGTGCAGCTGCAACGCGTGTTCCCCGACAGCAAGACCTTCGTGGATTGCATCCCCAAACGCGGTCCGGTGGCAATTATGTCAGATTTTCTGGCCGTCCGCGAGGGGACCAGCTTCAACCTTCACCAATTTGTAAAAGACAACTTTGTGGTCCCCCCCTTAGTTCAGGTAGACGTGCCATCGGGCGAGTCCATAGAGCAGCATATCCGGACCCTTTGGCGGGTCTTGAGCCGCGCACCAGACTTGGATGTAAAGGGCTCATCTTTACTGCCTCTGCCATATCCCTACATCGTTCCTGGCGGACGTTTTCGGGAAATCTATTATTGGGACTCGTACTTTACGATGCTCGGCCTGCGCGAGAGCGGGGAAGAGGATATGATCGAAAACATGGCAAGGAATTTTGTATTCCTGACGAAAAGCCACGGATTCATTCCAAATGGCAATCGAGCCTATTACCTGAGCCGCTCACAAGCGCCATGTTTTGCGCTAATCGTAGAGTTGATCGCGGATCGCGCTGGAATGGAGGCATGCGCGGAGTATTTTCCCGCGCTAAAGGCAGAGCATGATTACTGGATGGACCGCTCTGCGTTGCCAACTTCTCATGTCGTCAAGATCGGAAGTGATCGAATACTGAATCGCTACTATGATCAGCGTGACACGCCCCGACCCGAAGCCTATGCGGAAGACGACGCTCTGGCCCGCCGATCGTTAAGGAATCGAGGCACCGTAATGCGACATGTGCGTGCGGCAGCGGAAAGTGGGTGGGATTTCAGCAGTCGGTGGCTAGCGGACGGAAGACATATTGAGACTATTCAGACCACCGACATCGTCCCGGTGGACCTCAATTGCTATTTGTATCAAACCGAGCAGACGTTATCTCGGGCGTACGAGTCGCTTGGTATGACTGAACTCAGCGCGCAAATGGCCCTCGCGGCAAAGCGCCGGAAGGAAGCCATCGTGAGAACATGTTGGTCCGATACCCTGGGGTTTTTCTGTGATTACGAAATAGTCACCGAGCGGGTAAGCGAATGCCTGAGTCTTGCCGGTGTCCTTCCGCTATTCTTCAAAATCGCGACGGTGGAACAGGCGGAAAAGGTCATGAAAATTGTTAGGGATAGGTTTCTTCAGGCGGGTGGCGTAACGACCACATTGCAGGCGTCCGGCCAACAATGGGACTCGCCCAACGGATGGGCACCATTGCATTGGTTTACGGTTCAGGGTCTGGAAAATTACGGCTACCACGACCTTGCCGCTGAAATTGCCCGGCGTTGGAATCGGCTCAATCGGAAGGTTTATGATCGAACCGGCAAGCTTATGGAGAAATACAACGTGGTTGATGTGAACCTTGAGGCGGATGGAGGCGAATATCCCGTGCAATACGGATTCGGATGGACAAATGGTGTCCTACTGAAGCTGATTAGCCTCTACGAATAATTGGCTCGGGGATCCAACTGAACCCGCTGGGCCAAAATTCGAATTCTCGGTAAGCTTTCCCCGGATCTGCTTGGTTTCGTCTATCAGTTCGGCGGCCTGAACGGCTCGGTGCCGGAGCGAACATCGCGTTATCAATATTTTCTGATCTTGGTCGGTAACCTGCGGGCCGCCCGGCGTTTGCGCCGCTCGAGAAGGGGAGGGCGATACTAACTCGTCTGGTGTACGTTTTGGTTTCCCCCTAACTCATGCAAGCGTTGCTCGGGGGTCGCTATTTCACTTGTTTGAGAATTTCTCCTATCGTCCGGAGATCCTTGGCTGAAAACACAGCCGTCGCAGACAGATAACGAGTCTTTGGAACGAGGATTGATGCGGCCTTTTCCAGTTGAGCGATATCGTTTCCGGCAATGCAAAATGCATCTGCTAGCCCCGACAATCGAGCGGCCGTCTCGAATTCTATCAATGAAAGCCTTCCGAGCAATACGCCCGCCGCCAAAGCCACGATCGAAGTGAGTGCGATGATCGCAACCGCCAGTATTCGTGAATTTGCGGCTGTGACAGTCTGATTAGAATCGATTTTTTGTATGGAAAGAAACGTCTTTTCGGCGACTTCCGGGAGCAAAAAATAAGCACCCAAGAGCAGTGCAATCGAAAACGATATCCACATTAGTGCGTAAATCCGCGAGCGCACAGCGCGCTTTCGCAGTGATCCTTCGATTGTCATTCTAATGCGTATTTACGTGTTTCTTTCGGAGCTCGTCGACTTGCTCAAGAAGTTCGGCGGCCTCGTTCATTAACGTTAGATCCTTTTGCTTGGATTCGTAAATCCGGCCCGGCCGCTCGGCCATTGCAGTTAGTACGTTTAGGCAAAGCTTTGTAAGGGGTGTCGGGTTCTCCGCATCACCCGCTTCGATTTTATCCATTTCTCGCTTATACCCTTCGAACGCGCGCGATATAGCCTCCTTGTACGCGTAATCCTCCTCCAATCGCAACGATAGCATGTAATTCCTTCCAGCGTAAATTGCGAGCCACACGAAAGGCACCACGATAGGCAAACGCATAACAACGCCGCGAAGTATCTCCTCCCAATCCATCGCTTTTGCGTCGCCAAAAACTGCTAGATAGAAACTCGGGGCCGCCACGAGAACGAGCCCCATCAGGCAAAACACAAAAATGTTTAACCATCGTTTTTGAGGACCGGTAAATGTGCCCCCACGTAAATTGAAGGAATGCGCGAGGCTGGCACTTGTCATTCCAGGGAGCAGGCTTTCGGCCCGTTTGTTCAGCGCATCAAGTTTCGTTTCAAGCTCACTCAATTTGGTTATATGTTCCCCGGAAATTTGATCACTTTTCCGTAAACCATCGATGATCTGATCGATACTTGTCTTAGCGGTTTTGATTTTCTCTGCCACTTCGCGCACTTGCGCCAACTCCTTGGAACTAGAGGAGCCTTGTTCAGTAATGACGGCCATCAACTCGTTGATCTTGCTCGACGATTTTTCCGCCTCCGTTTGAGCTCCCAAGGCCTTCGCCTGAGCCTGTGTTGCATTATCGCGGGCCTTTTCGGCATCCTGTTGAAGCGCGACAGATGCTATACGTAAATCGTCGATTTTCTTGTGCAATAGCTCACCGGCTTCAGATGAGCCGCGGAGCTTTATAGCCGCTTGTTCGATTTCCTTTTGCCCCTCTAACGCCGATTTCAAATGTGCCTCAATAGTTGCTTTTCCTATGGTAACGTTGGCGACCAGTTCATCAAAATTCTTTTTATTTGTGGCCACGGAATTGAGATCCGCTTCGGCCGTTCCTTTGTAAATGGCCGTGGCTTTTGAGTGTTCTTCCGTATTGATCTTAGCCTGGTTCGCGTAAGATGCATCGTCGTCGGCCCTCTTTCGCGAGGCTTGGACTGCCTTTAGTTCTTCTTCAGCCTGATCGCGAAATCCCTTGATTTCGGCGACCAGTGAAACCGTTTCTCTGCGGATTGGATCTTCATCCGAAGCCGTTGTGGAATCGCTCATGGCGTTGATGGGATAAGTCCGTTGAAAAGGACGTGGCTGTTGATTGATTGGCTGGAAACCCAAAAGCCAAAATAACGGGGCCGCGGCTTCAAGGATATCATTGCGATTACATGAATTTGCGTACTTTGCGGCAGAAGCGACGCGCGGGCCCGCGTCGGACCACTGCAGTAAGCTCATCAACGCTTCCAATCCGGACGGTCGCCTCTTAGAAAGCGCTGCACCTCGGCGTTGCTGTAGATCTTGCGCCGAACGCCAGGTATGGCCTTTAGCCGCCCGCTGCACTCGAGCTTATATATAGTATCAGGGGAAAGGCTGAGCTCGGCGCAAAGCTCCTTGATGGTATATGCCAGCTTGGGGGGCAGCTGTGGGATGTTGTCGAAAGCGTCGCCTTTTCGATCTGTGTCCATGTTGGATTGAGGCACTGGTGGGGCGGTGAGTCGTCTGCTAACAAGGTCGACCACGCGTGTCGCGATCGCCTGGAGATCTTCATCGGATAGAGTGCGTGACATAGATTCGGGTCTGGGCTCGTTGCTATCCGGAGCAATCGGCATGGCATATCGGGTGCCTCCCGCTCGGAAGCCGGCACAAAATGCTCAAATGACGTGAGCCGTCGGGCCGCCATCAAGCAGTCCGACATAGACCGCCTGGGTTACTTCTATCGACGAGTGTCCGAGGTACCTAGAGGCGGTAAGCATGCCATATTCCTCGGCCACGACAGAGCCGAACACTTTGCGAAGCCAATGATTCGGATGTTTTAGCCCGTCTTCCAGCAGTTTTATACGCAACCACTTTGCCAGGCGCCTCGATGTGCCAATGCACCTCTGTTTGGGAATTGTTTCTGATTTTGTGCGCCGTTTATTGGCAATCACCCAGTCAAGCGGGAAGCGCCTATATTCCTCCAACTTAGCAAGCAACCCCGGGCTCAGCTTTATACTCCGATCCTTGTCCGTTTTCGTCTGATGGACATAATCATTTCGGACATTGACGCCCTTGGTAGTAATGTCCTCCCACCGCACATGAGCAGCCTCCTGAAGACGCAGACCGCCGCCAAGGGCGAGCAGGAACAGGAGGTAGCCATTTGCGTCCTCGGGTTTGAGTTCCTTGTCAGCCAAGACTTTCAGCCGCAAAATCTGCTCTTCCGACGGTGCCTCAAAAAAGCGCCGCTTCATGACCTTGGGCAAGGTGAGGAACGGCGTTTCAATATCTGTGCCCTTAGTCTTATAGTGTTTTAGAACCTTCGGCCAAAAGGGACCTGCCGCGCCGCGGAGAAGCGAGACGAAGTTTGCCTTCGAGACTCCGATCTTGTCGTGGGTCAGCCCAGTCATCGACGCCTTGAGCTCGGAAACGGTTTCCGCGTTTACCAAGCGTGCCAGCTGTTTCAGGCGATTCGTATTCGACTTTACTGTCTGCGGTTGCGGTCTTTCTTCCCCTGGGGTGGCCGACGCGATCCAGTCGTTATATAAAATGATGATTTCTTTGATTGTAGCATCCACCTTTGCGACGCTAGGCACCGCAGGGATCGGTTCGCTGCTCGTCGGGCCGGCGGAGGCATTTGTTATCGATGAACCGTTCGCTGCGACTTTGGCCCCGTTGAACACACTGCGGATCTTGATATATTCCTCTGCGAATATTTCCGCCGCCCGGGCCTTGGCATCAACGAGGCTGGCAGTACCGCATGATCGAGCGAACTGCCTAGTTTTGACGGTGCCGGGCAATCGTATGCGGAAATAGACATAGTATTGGGTCCGGTCCTTTGGAATAAAAACAGTCATGCGCCCCTCCAGTCCGAGGCAATCGAGGAACTGATTTGGCGTGAGCCGGGCCATTGTAAACGGAACAAAGGCTTTGAGGCACCGTATTCAATGTCTAAATTCATAAATCGTTATCGACCGTTTCCAGAGGTGCTAGCACCCCTGCTAGCATGCTAGCAAATGAGGCATTTCTCATTCCTCCAATGTCAGGTATCTCCCTCTGAAATAGCAACTACCGGATGTGCTAAATGAGAACTCAGAAGCCTGTGCCTTAACAGCATGCGAGTTCGAGTCTCGCCTTGGGCACCATTTAGTTTCCGAAGGGCGTACCGGGCGGATGGAGGGGCTACGCAGGCCTCAGTGCTTACAACCGGTCAAGAGATGGGGTCAAAGGCCTTGAGCGCTTACTATTGTCCCAGAGTTGGGGATTTATGCTTGCATAGACGTTTAACGGTGTAGCGGCGACAAACTGATTCGGGCCATAGCTTTCGATCAACTCCTTGTTGACGAGTGTGGTCAAGGCGGTGGCAACTGAGCCGTCGTTCAGCTTGAGAGAAGCCTTAGCAGGTTTGGTATATGGGCTGATTCCAGGATTCATTACTATCCATCTGAGCACCTTCATCTGATTGCTGGTAAGCTCTGACGTCGTCCGGCCGAGAGTGGCCTGTTGCCTAGCCACGGCTTTGACTGCTTCTCGTTGGACACCCTCGTCCAAGACATCCTCCCTTTTCGAGTCGATCCAAAGTTTGTTACAAACTTCGACAACTTCACCAATTTTCCCCGCGAGCAATTCGGTAGCCGCGGAGAGGCTTGAAATATGACGGCCTCCCTTCTTGAAGAGCGGAATGGCCCATGCATCAATCTCGGCAGTTGTTAGGGGAGGCATGGTCAGTTCGGAGCCCCAATTCAATAAAGGGGCCTGGCGTCCGGCTTGGAGTTTGGCGAACAGTCGTTGATTGCTCCCTGCAAAAACGTAACGGCATGCCGTGTGATGTTGGGCCTCGTTCCTGATCGCCCATACTGTTGGCATGCCGGCTTCGTCATTCACAAGCAGCTCTTGTATCTCATCGAAGAACACAATGGGCCTGGTGTTGGTGGCCATAGCGGCCAACTCGAGACAGCGTAAGGCAGCAGCAATCTCGGCATCTGCTTGCCTCGCGGCAACAGCTTCGGTGGTCCGTGTTTTCTCTACCTTGGCGCTAAGCGAGCCAAAACCGCCAGGAATTCTGAGTTCTGCTTTTGCTTCCCGTTTAGTTTCACTTTTTCTTTTGTTCCTATCCGTCTTCCCCAAGATTTTTCCGAGCTTTGAACCTGTCTGGATCAATGCGGCGATCTCCCGTTCCAGGATTGCCAGGACAATGGACCCGGCCCCCAAGTCCCGTGGCACCTGCTGAATAGTGACACAGAGTATCGGTGTGTTTTTTTCACGGGCGTAGGATGAGACAGCTTCTGTTTTTCCGATTCGCCTTGGCCCTACAATCCGTACAACTGCTTTTTCTCCATTCATCAGGGCCGCAAGTTTGTCATCAACAGGGCGGCGAAGCCGGTTGGAGCTTTCGTTAAAAGGCAATGTATCCGTGGGCATACTTGCTAAAGAGCAAGTAAACTTGCTGATTTGCAAGTAAAACTTTCCTGAAGCGATCTTTGAACAGTCGACTACCGACTTGTCACCATGCACAATCTGTTTCGGTAGAGGCAGACGGTACGCGGACCTCGGCTTCAACAGAAGCCGGTTGCTTCGAAATGATGCAGAAATGCGCCTGCGACCGCCGTTTCGTAATTGCTAATCACAGTCGCGGACGCTCAATCAATTGCGTGGTCCCATTCGCCCAAATTCAATCCTACGTCAGGGAAGTGGCGCGCCAATTCAAGCCGAAGAAGGTGGTCCTTTTTGGCTCCCATGCCTACGGAACCCCCGGGGTCGATTCCGATGTGGATTTGCTAGTTATCATGACTCATTCCGGCCGTCCCCCTTACCAGGAGGCAAAGATCAGGACAGCGGTTCGTGCCCCGTTTCCCGTCGATCTGATGGTTCGGACCCCGGGGCGATTGCAAAAGCGCCTCGCCATGAAGGACAGCTTCATGACTGAGATCATGCACAAAGGGCGTGTTTTGCATGAAGGCTGAGACGAAGGAGTGGGTCGCCAAAGCTGAGGGTGATTTTCATGACGTGCTTCGCGGGATCAGGGCGCGCAAGAACCCGAATTTTGACAGCGTCTGCTTTCATGCCGAGCAGTGCGTCGAGGAATATCGGGATTTCGATTTAAAGGGTTGATTAATGGCTTTTTGGGGCGTTTCCGCAGTTCAGCGGCCAACGTGAAAACTCGACTCCGGGATGGGTACTGAGTTACAACAGGCTCGAGTTGACAAAGCGATGCTAACCGCTTAGCTTCGATCAATGCTTCACGCTACTATCAGCCGCAGAGGAGGGAAAGTGCGATCCGAGGCCAAAACAGTCGCCAACCGGGCGAAAGCGGCTGCGTATTGGGGGAGGGTTCACTCCGGTGAGATTCCGGCTCCAAAGCGGCACAGGAAGCCACCGTCCTTGGAGAAGATCGCAGCGTTGCTGGAGCCCTATTGCCGGGAGAAGGGTATCACCCGTCTCCAGGTCTTCGGCTCTGTTGCACGCGGTCAGGGCCGCCAAGGAAGCGATGTGGATTTGATCGTGACGTTCGCTCCAGGCAGGGAACCTCGCAGCCTCGATTTTTACGCTATCCCCGACCAGATGGAGGCGCTCCTGGGCGTGCCGGTCCAGTTGATGACAGAGGAAACCGTGGCTGAAATCACAAACCCCTTTCTCAAGAATTCCATTGTAAAGGACACCCGTGAAATCCTCACCCTCTGACGAAGCGCATACCCAAGGAAAGTACCTAGCTGACATGCTGGAGTCAGCGGTCGCCATTCAGCAATATATGCAAGACGTGTCCTTCGAGGGATTTTGGGATGATTCGCTCAAAAGGGATGCCGTTACCTATAGAATCAACATCATTGGCGAAGCGGCGAAGCATATTACACGCGCTACGGAAAAGGCGCTGCCGGAAATACCGTTCGAGATGATACGAGGGATGCGTAATCGAATCGCGCACGAATACGACCATATCGACTACCGAAAAGTTTGGGGCGTGACGCAGGATCACATCGGGCCGTTGATAGCCGCGCTCAAAAGGCACTTTCTCGCCCATCCACCTCCGCCCCTTGTGGAAACTGAGATTGAACGGGTTCGCGCCCACCAAAAAAAGGCAATTCAGGAGGCATTGGAGTCCAATTCAGATCCGCTCCCAGGGTCCAACAAAGGCAAATCACACGAGCGGGGGCACTGACGCGCCGATCCCGATGGTCTGGCCGGCTCCTGCGGCAAGCTTGATCGCTCCTGTCCTCGGAGCCGGCCAAGACTTCACTTCTGCATTCGTCTCCCGCTCAAACAACCGATGGCGGTTTCTAATTGCCGTCAACGCCGGGAAACATCTGTGGTTGACGAGGCTTGGATCTTCTAACCAGCTTCGCGATCGAATATCGTTATCCCGGGGGAACAGGCAGTCCTACGGCGTGATCGTGTCGATCGCTTCTTTGCCCCTACGGCGATACACGCTGAAATCCCGTTTGTCGGTCGTGTAAACAATGGCTTTGGGCAGGATTTCGCTCAGACGCACGATACACGCATCGGCCAACTGCATTTTGGGATATCGCGACATCAGCGTAGCGAGCGATTGCGCGTCGCCAGGAAGAAGGTGCTCCACTTGGAGGGCACCTCGACGGACCATCTCCATCAGCCGCGGACCAGACCCCGGTACCAGATACTCGGTTTCAGCGAGGACGGCTTCGCACGTCACGAGGCTGCCTCGCATGCGGGCGAAATGTCCTTTTGCCCATGCGTGGTACTGGTCGGACGCATCCAAGAATCCGACCAGAAGCCCGGTATCGGCGATCTGAGTCACGCCCGATTGCGTCCGAATCCGCTCAAATTCTTAACCGGGATGCCTGTTCGGAATGAACCGCAGATGTCATTCAACTGGCTGCCAAGTGACGAGCCAGGACCCTCCGCCCGAAAGAGAAACCTGCGTCCGGTCCGGTCCTTCACGACAAGCTCGGTCCCGTTGGCAACCGCTTTCTTGTAGCTTGAGAATCTCCTGACGAAATCGCGCGAGGTGACGATTGTTGGCATGTCACACATCAATGGCAGACATCATTTGAATGTCAAACTTTCCCGATTCCATTTGGTTCTCGCTCAAATGGTGGGCACCGCCCGCGGTGCCTTCGTAAGAGCACAGGTCTTGCAGACCTCTGCGTCTACTGGCTCGAAAAAGGCACATTATACATGTGTAGGAGCTTGCGAAAGATGAGCGCGGCCTGGAGCATTCTGCTACCTCTTCGAGCCCAACGCCGACTGTCTTGCGAATTGGCCCGTACCGCTTTCACTTCTATTCGGATGAACCCGGTGAACCGCCACATGTCCACGTCCGCGTTTCGGGCAAGGAGTGCAAGTTTTGGCTCGAGACGGTTTTGCTCGCCAGGAATCGCGGAATTCCGGTACATGAGCTCCGCGAAATCGAACGCTTGGTCTCCGAGCACCAAGAGGCGCTAATCAAGAAGTACCATGAATTCCATCACCACTGAGCCGCCTGTGTCGACCGAACCCGCTGCGATACGCGCATGGGCTGAAAATCGAATGGTCTATGTTGAACTTACCGACGGCAGAATCGTCGGGTTTCCGGCTGTCCGATTTACGAGGCTTAAAGCTGCAACAGACCAGCAGCTAAGTCAGGTGAAGGTGGAACTCAATGGTTACGCTTTGCGATGGGAAGAGATTGACGAGGATATCACGGTGCCATGTATCGTGGCCGGCAGGTTTCAATTGGCGCTCCCATAAGCAGATTCGATTGAGGACCGAAGGTTGGGTCCTTCTCGGATTTTTGAGTCTCCATGGTGGAGCAGAAGAATGGATATCATAGTGGCAATTGCTACATGACCTTCGAACTCTATACTGAAGTGGCACTCGGCCCACGACATACCTAAACACCGGCTTCGTCACGGTGATCTTGTGCGATTGGGCGAGCATCATATTTCACCGAATGGTGAGGAGGGATATTCCGCTGAAGTCCTGGGGGCAAAGAGACAGACATTGGCTGTTATCGCGATCTCAGCAGGATCCCTAGAGGCGCTTCGGGATGATGACGTGCTGAGCATTAGGGCGATATCCCCCTAGTTCTCGCTTAACTGGCTAACGCGCAACTGCAGGCTTCAACGGATCCGAGCGATCATGATTTGAGCTGAACGCTAAGAACAAGGACCGGGCAATAATACCCCGACACCCTCTATATCAGTTCTTGTAGGAATCTCGCCAGGTCGACCGCCCTTACCCCGGGTGCAAGGGCCGCCGTGTCCGTTGGTGTCTTTGAAGGCCGATGTAGCAGCCACATTTCCGCGCGTTTCCCGAGAGTCCTGCCCAAAGACTGAAGAGGCCGCGCCATGACCGGCAGGGGAGTGCGGGTGGCTTTGACTTCCACCAATCGCAGCTTTCCCTGAGGGCCCGGAAGGATGAAGTCGACTTCCAGTCCCTGCTCATCTCGAAAATAGTAGAGCTCCCGTCGTCCCCCGGCGTTGATCTGGCTCTTGATGATCTCGGCGGCGACGAATCCCTCCCAAAGGGGTCCGTAGAATGGGGACCGCTCGAGTTCCGAGCGCGACCGCAGGCCAAGGAGGTGGGAGGCCAGGCCAGAATCCAACCAGTAAAGACGCGGCGATTTGAGAAGCCTTTTCCCAAAGTTCTCGAAATAGGGTGGAATAAGCGCCAGTAGACCGGTCGTCTCCAGGACACCCATCCACTGGGAGACCGTATGGACGGATACTCCCAGAGGGCCGGCGAGATCCGTCTTGTTGAGGATCTGGCCATGGCGGCTCGCGACCAGCCCCATGAACCGCCGGAAGGTCGCCAAATCCCTGACTTGGGTCACCGCCCGCACGTCGCGCTCAAGATATGTCTGCAGGTACGAGCTGAACCACAGGTCCCTGGCGCGCGGCCGCGCGATGACCTCTGGGAAGCCGCCCAGCCACAAGTCCACTTTCGAACTCTCCTGGGTGCTGAGCGGCAACAGGTGCAGGATCGCTGCGCGGCCGGCCAACGACTCGCTCAAGCCCTGCATCAACTCCGATTCCTGGGAGCCGGTGAGGAACCACTGGCCTGTTCTCCTGGGTACCCCGTCAATCCGGGTCCGGACATAGGAAAGCAGCTCAGGTGCGTTCTGAATCTCATCGAGGATGACTGGCTGCTTGAGCTCGTCGAAGAATCCCCTGGGATCGTCCCTCACTCGCGCCAAGACGTCGGGATCCTCCAGCAGACGGTAGTCCGCGCCGGGAAGGACGTGCCTGAGGAGCATGGTCTTTCCCACTCGCCGGGATCCGGTGAGGACAACCGCCGGGAAATTCTGGCGCGCCTTGTGGAGGGCGCCTTCGAGCACTCGGGGCAGGTAACGCATGTGAGGAAACAGGCATATCACTTCATAAAACTCAAATAAAAACTGAATGCTCTTCAGGACCGCCCGCGCAGGATACGAACCTCTATTCGGTTAGGGCACAGGTCGAAAAAAGCTCTAGCCCTACCGCGTCGGTCGCTCAGTTTTCACTAAGGACGGAGGTTTTGCAGACCGCCGTATCTACTCATTGGAAAGCGGCTATTTCTACCGGCTTATCGCGATGTCGATATATCATAGAATGGTAAGAATATAGATTTTCCGATCGCGCGCTTGAAAAGGGCAGCCGCCCTTCCTGGGAACCATTGCAGGCACCAGACGAACGATAGCTCGAGGGAAATCGGTTGACTTTAATAGGTAACTAATTATCCCTTAAAGCAACAAAATGGCCTCAAGAGGTAATATATTACCCATAATAAGTGGATCCCCCCGAGCAATTGGGAAGGCCGTCGGTTCCCGTGTGAAGTTTCGTCGACTCCAACTCGGTTGGTCGCGCCGAACTCTTGCAACCCGGGCTGGCGTCAACCCGTGGTCGCTTAAGCGCTTTGAAGTTTCCGGTCAGATCGCACTCGAGAGCCTGATCAAGTTGGCGATCGTGCTCGGTAACATTGGCGATTTTGAGAGCCTATTTTCGGCCCGACCAAAAGAGCCCGCCTCGATGGATGAGCTCGAGAGGCTCAACCCTTCTTCCCGCGTGCGAGGCACGACGCTCCCATGAGCGCATTGCGCAAACTGCAAGTGCATATGGGCGACCGCCTTGTCGGGACGATCGCAGAAACCCAGCAGAACGAGATCTTCTTCGGGTATTCGCCCGAATGGCTGCTAGGCGGCTTTTCGATTTCGCCCTATTTTCTGCCGTTCACCCCGGAATTGAAGCGCGAGAAAGATTTAAAATTTGAAGGCGTGTTCGGCGTGTTCGACGATTCGATCCCCGACGGGTGGGGCCGCCTTCTGATGGATCGCTTTTTCCGGGGCAGGGGAGCGGCGCCCGAGGCGCTTTCGCCGCTTGACCGCCTTTCTTATGTTGGCGACCACGGAGTAGGGGCGCTAAGCTACAGCCCTGTCATCCCTGGGGTCTTTGCACCTGGCGGAGTTATGAATCTGCCTATTGTTGCCGAACAGGCCGAGCGCATTGCGGCCGGCAGTCCTGAGGAGGCTTTGCCGGTCCTGCAGACGGCAGGCGGCTCGCCGGGCGGCTCGAGGCCGAAGGTGTTTGTCTCATACAATCCCACGAGCGGGCTCATGTATCCCGAGACAGCCCTTCCGGGGGAGGGTTTTGGGCATTGGCTCGTAAAATTTCGGGCCCGCGAAGATCCGGCCGACGCGGGGAGTATTGAGGCCGCATATGCGGACATGGCTCGAGCCGCCGGAGTGGAAATGCCGCCGACGGCGATCTTCGACACCACAGCCGGTCGCTTCTTCGGCATCCAGCGCTTTGACCGTGGTCCCGGAGGCATGCGGATCCACACCCATACCTTCGGTGGACTGGTTAACTCCGACTTTCGGCATCCCGATCGCGACTATCAGGAGTTTCTCTCCGTTGTCTTCACGCTTACGGGGGAATTCGCTCAGGTTGAACAAGCATACCTAAGGGCGGCCCTCAACGTGCTCGCCCACAACCGAGACGATCACGTCAAGAATCATGCATTTTCCGCAGGGGCGAAGGGAGGATGGCGGCTCTCGCCAGCATATGACGTCACCCATAGCTACGGCGTGAACGGCGAGCACAACATGACGGTCGGAGGAAGCGGTAACCCGGGAGTCAAGGAGCTGATGATATTGGCCGAAGAAGCCGGTCTAAAATCGAAAAGGGCAAAGGCTCTCCTCGCCTCGGTTGCGGCCTCCATAAAACGCTGGCCCGAATTTGCCGAGAAGGCCGGAGTGTCGGAATCGTCGAGTCGAAAGATAGTTTCGTCATTCGTCACAGCGGATTGACCGCGCCTCGTTCGACAAAGGCGCAGGTCTTGCCGGCCCCTGTCTCAACTCGCTTGTAAGTGGCATTGTTCATTGGAGGGGATCTTACGACCGCAAATTGCTATCGACAGGCAGGGAGAGTGGGCGATCGGACTGTCGAAATGATTTTCTAGTGCTATATTGGGTGAATGGCATCTCCATCATCAGACAAGAAGCTCCTTCTCATAGGCGCGTCCCGCGGCCTCGGGCTCGCCCTCGCCGAGGAGTACCTTAAACGCGGTTGGCGGGTTGTGGCTACCGAGCGGGCTCAAACTCCATCGAAGTTGGGTGGTCTCATGGGTTCGTCCGGCGGACGACTCGAGATCGAATCCGTCGACATCGTCCATCCCGGTCAGGTTGCCGCACTGCGGACGCGGCTAGCATCGAGGACATTCGACATGCTGTTCGTCAATGCCGGCGTCATGAACGACAGAAGTGAAACGATTGCCGACGTTGCGACCGACGAGTTTGTCCGCGTGATGGTGACAAACGCCCTGAGTCCCCTACGAGTCGTCGAGGCGTTGAAGGATCTCGTGGTTCCGCGCGGCACGATCGCGATCATGTCCTCTGGGCTGGCCAGCGTCGCCAACAACGAAACCGGGGGCTACGAGGTCTATCGCGGAAGCAAGGCGGCACTCAACACGCTCATGCGCAGCTTCGCCGCCCGCCATGCTGGCGATCCGCGAACCTTGCTGCTGATGGCTCCGGGTTGGGTGCGCACAGATATGGGCGGGCCCCAGGCGCCCCTGGGCATCGAGGAGTCCATCCCAAAACTCGCAAACACCATGGACGCGCAGGCCGGCCGTGGGGGTCTGCAGTTTCTGGATTACCTGGGCAAGAAGGTCCCGTGGTGAACTAGGGGCTCCATCGGTTCGTCCGGTAAGGGCACAGGTCCTTACAACCTCCGCCTCAACTGCCCGAAAAAGGGGGAAATTTGAAGAGAAGGGATCGACAAGGTGAAGGACGCGGGTGCCTCATGAGACCACGATGCGCGCTCCACTTTCTGCCCGATGTTCTTGAAGGTGTTCGACAATCTGCATAATGTCAGACAACTCTGAAACATGATCACGAACACACGCAATTTTCTTCGCTCCTTTACCTCTTACAAGGCGAAGGCTCGCAAGGGTGAGACAGTCCGAGTTCAAGACAAGGAATGCGAATTCCTATTCACCGCTGCTGTGCCCCGAAAGTCACTTATCAGTTCCGCGAAGGGCAAAATTGAATTCCGAGATGACCTAACGAAGCCGACACTCCAAAACGATGGCTGGAAGCCTTCGCTGTGATGGCTCGGCTCAAATATTTGCTAGATACACACGCGTTTCTTTGGGCCGCAACAGATGAAGATCGACTGAGCAATAGAGCCACGCGTGCGATCAGCACAACGCCTTACGATCGATTGGCCATTGCCGACGTGACCCTGCAGGAAATTGGCCTTCTGCTCCATTCCGGGCGCATATCGTTCAAGGGTTCTCCGGCAGGAATTCTTGCGAACATGCTTAATTATGTGACCGTGCTTCCCATCACTTCGGAGATAGCCATCGCAGCGCCAGAGCTGCCCCTGCCTCACGGCGATCAATTCGATAGGATCATCACAGCCACCGCGAAGGTCCATCGGTTGCCACTCATCACAAGGGACCCGAACATTAGCGCAGCCTCGGTGATCTCTACCATCTGGTAGCGTATAACAGCCAGGTGCCGGTCGGCGCTCACATCCGGTAAGAGCAGAGGTGGTTCAAACCTGTGCTCTCACAGCGCAACGCCGGCGCCCGAAAAATTTCGAGTTAAGCGATAACCTTGCTCGCTGAACTGGACGACCGTTTTACAGGTTTTATCTGTAATACTGTATACCCGCGATCCTTCAGCGATTTGAACGAAGCAAGCGACGACAAGTCGACTTCGGTCATTTTACATTGGCCATACACTCCTTCTGACGAAATGACCGAGTCGCGTAAGCTCAAAGCGTCGTTAAAGATATCAGCTTTAGAAAACGGGTACTTACGAGACTCCTTATCTACTTTCTTTAGTAAGTACTGATTGATGCGAGCTGTGGTTGCATGATTTTGTCCCGGCTTCCTTCCGGCTCCTGGTCGGAAACCGCCGTGTGTTGGCCAACGTTGTGCAACCACTGCTGAAACTTGTATATCTTCGTCTAAATCAGCCCAGCGCAGTGCCTCACCCATGCGACGCAGCTTAACCGCGGCTAGTTGTTCATCGGTTGCCTCTGAAAGGCGAGGGAACTTCCCGATAGGTAGTTCAATCACTCGGCCCGAAGTCAGATGGAGAGTTATGTGTCGCCCCACGACGTGTACTGCAGTGGCCGACATCTCATCTTTTCTTGGCGTGATGCTCATAGTATTTTTTGAGAAAAAGTTCCCGGTTTGCAACGACCAGTCGCCGCGCGGTTTTTAAGTCATGGCTTCGGAATCCCCAATTCTTTGCCAGTCTAATCGGCTTCAG
>Ga0302326_10010860_pt1 | contig 19660 bp, 16 predicted proteins | sample Palsa_T0_3_FD_202264 | JGI IMG/M metagenome (GOLD analysis project Ga0302326, IMG submission 202264) | Peat permafrost microbial communities from Stordalen Mire near Abisko, Sweden - Palsa_T0_3 | ecosystem: Environmental > Terrestrial > Soil > Palsa > Peat permafrost | place: Sweden: Abisko...
CGCCTGGCAAAAAGCATCCCGAAATTCTCGACGACTTTGTCCGCCAGGCCCGCACCGCCTTCCTCGAAATCGAGCCGCCCCCCATGCTCCCGAACGCCGCGAGCCCGGTGTAAGGATGACCATTCTCGACTCCGGTAGAAGAGCCGCCCCTGTACCCTGTAACCTGCACCCTGTAACCTGAATCTATGGCAGCTGTAACCGCAAAGCCAGTAGCCGGCCGCTTCGGCCCCTATGGTGGCCGCTATGTTCCGGAGACCCTCGTCGCCGCGCTCGATGAGCTCGACCACGCCTACGCCGAGTCCCAGGCCGATCCCGACTTCCATCTGAAGCTCGACTCTCTGCTGCGCGATTACGCCGGCCGCCCCACTCCGCTTTACTTCGCCTCACGTCTGACCGAATCTCTGGGCGGCGCGAAGATTTATCTCAAGCGCGAAGACCTGCTTCACACCGGCGCACACAAAATCAACAACTGCCTGGGCCAGGCGCTGCTCGCCGCCCGCATGGGCAAGAAGCGCATCATCGCGGAAACCGGCGCAGGCCAGCACGGCGTCGCGACTGCTACCGTCTGCGCGCTCTTTGGCCTCGACTGCGTCGTCTACATGGGCGAGGAGGACATGGCGCGCCAGCAACTCAACGTCTACCGCATGCGCATGCTCGGCGCGGAAGTCCGCGGCGTCTCCTCCGGCTCGCGCACCCTCAAGGACGCCATCACCGAAGCCATGCGCGACTGGGTCACCAACGTCCGCACCACGCACTATCTCCTCGGCAGCGTCCTGGGCGCGCATCCGTACCCGACCATGGTCCGCGACTTTCATCGTGTCATCAGCCGTGAAGCCCGGGCGCAAATCCTCGAAAAGGAAAACCGCCTTCCCTCAGCGATCATCGCCTGTGTCGGCGGCGGCTCCAACGCCATCGGCGCGTTCTACGAATTCATCCCTGACAAGGAAGTTCGCCTCATCGGCGTCGAAGCCGGTGGTCGCGGCGCTCTCCTCGGCGATCACGCCGCGCGCTTCAGCGGTGGCTCTCCCGGCGTTCTCCAGGGCACCTACTCTTACGTTCTGCAGGACGACAACGGCCAAATCGCGCTCACGCATTCCGTTTCCGCCGGCCTCGACTACGCCTCCATCGGCCCCGAACACGCCGCGCTCCACGACTCCGGCCGCGCCGAATACACCTCCGCCACCGATGCCGAAGCACTCGACGCCACGCTCCGCCTCGCCCGCACCGAAGGCATCATCCCGGCGCTCGAAAGCGCGCACGCCGTCGCCGAATGCATCCGCCTCGCGCCCACGCTGTCCCCCCGCGACGTAGTCATCGTTAACGTCTCCGGCCGCGGCGACAAAGACATGGGCATCCTTACCCGCGAACTACACCTGGGAGCCTAGACGACGATGCCCATCCGTTTCGCCAACAAGCCCGGCCTCGTCGCCTACATCACCGTCGGCGATCCCGACCTTGCGACGAGCGCCAACATCGCCATCGCTGCCATTGACGCTGGTGCTGACGTCCTCGAGCTCGGGGTCCCCTTCAGCGATCCACTCGCCGATGGCCCCGTCATCCAGCGGGCCAGCGAGCGCGCGCTCAAACATGGCACCCGCCTTCACGATGTCCTCGCCCTCGCCGCAGGCCTCCGTATCGCGCGTCCCAACGCCGGCCTCATCATCTTCACCTACTACAATCCCGTCCTCCGTTTCGGGCTCGAGAATTTCTGCGTAGCTGCCGAGCAGGCCGGCGTCGATGGCGTCCTCGTCATCGACATGATTGTCGAAGAAGCCGGCGAATACCTCGCCACTCTCCATCGCCATCACCTCGCACCCATCTTCCTCGTAGCGCCCACCAGCCCCGACGAGCGTCTCGAACGCATCGCTGCGGTTTCTCAGGGATTTATCTATGCCATCTCGCGCACCGGCATCACCGGCGCGCAAAAAAATCTGACCAACGAAGCCGAACAGCTCGTCCGCCGCCTCCGCCGATTCACGAAACTCCCCGTCGCCGTCGGCTTCGGCATCTCCAGCCCAGAACACTTCGCCGCAGTCGGTGAATTTGCCGACGCCGCCGTCGTTGGCACTGCTCTCGTTGCCACCATCGAGCAGGCCGGCCCCAAACACGCCGCCAGTTCCATCGCGCGATTTATCCAGGGCTTGCGCGGCGCCATCGAAGAAGCTGCCGTACCAGCCGGATAATCCCCCGCTGAACTGAGCCCAATTTTTTTGCGACGCGCCTTCTCCGCTCGCGGAAAAACTCGAGAGCTTTGAAGGGGCACAGCTTTAGCTGTGCCATAACGGCCTCAAATCGATGTGGCTTCAGCCACTGAGGGATGGTTTCCTCTGTAGAATTTTTCTTTGATTCGGAATGCACAGCACGATGGATATTGAAACCCTCCGACGCAAGATCGACGAACTCGACCGGCAACTGGTGATCCTCATCAGTGAGCGCGCAGCTGCCGCGCAGGAAATCGGACGCCTGAAGCGCGCCACCGACCTGCCCGTCTACGAACCCAATCGCGAGCGCGTCATCTTCGAAAACATCCGCAGCCACAACCCCGGCCCGTTGCCGGACAGCGAACTCGTCCACATCTACGAGCGCATCGTCGACGTTATGCGCGCCCTCCAGCGGAACGAGCTCGCCTCGCGTCCCGGCACCCCGGCGAATCTGGCGCACCCGAACCAGACAGGAAAAGAAAAATGATCGTTGCAATGCAGGACCGCGCGACGGAAGAAGAAATTCAATCCGTCGTCGAGCGTATGATGGAAATCGGCTTCAACGTTCACCGCACCACCGGCACGGTGCAGACCATCCTCGCCGGTGTCGGCACACCAGGCGTCTTCGACCACAAGGAATTTGAAGTCTTCGCCGGTGTTGCCGAAGTCATTCGCATCTCCTCGCCCTACAAGCTCGCCGGTCGCAGCTTCCGCCCCGAAGGCACCATCGTCCGCTTTCCCAACGGCGTCACCGTCGGCGGAGACGAAGTCGTCGTCATGGCCGGTCCGTGCTCCGTTGAAAGCCGCGACCAGATTCTCGCCTGCGCGAAGCTCGTCAAAGATGCAGGCGCAAAATTTCTCCGCGGCGGAGCCTTCAAACCGCGCAGCTCGCCGTATTCTTTCCAGGGCCTCGGCCTCGATGCCCTCAAACTCCTTCGCGAGGCCGGCGATGCCCACGGCCTCCTCATCGTCAGCGAGGTCATGGAAATCTCGCAGATCGAGCTGATGATGCCCTACGTCGACCTCTTCCAGGTAGGCGCGCGCAACATGCAGAACTTCAACCTGCTCCGCGAACTCGGCGAAGTCCGCCGCCCCGTCATGCTCAAACGCGGCATCGCCGCTACCATCGAAGAACTGCTGCTCTCCGCCGAATACCTCCTCGCCGGCGGCAACTACGACGTCATCCTCTGCGAGCGCGGCATCCGCACCTTCGAAACCTACACCCGCAACACCATGGACATCTCCGCCATCCCCGTCGTCAAAAAGCTCTCCCACCTCCCCATCGTCGGCGACCCCTCCCACGCTACAGGGCGCCGCGATAAAGTCCCCGCCATGGCACGTGCCACCGTAGCAGCCGGCGGCGACGGCCTGTTGATCGAAGTCCATCCCAACCCCGACAAGGCCCTCTCCGACGGCGCGCAGTCGCTCTTCCCCGAGCAATTTGTAACGCTCATGGATACACTTCGCATCATCGCCCCCGCCGTTGGCCGCACCCTCTGAATCCCATGCCCATCGAACGCATCGCAATCCTCGGCACCGGCCTCATCGGCGCGTCCGTCGGCCTCGCGCTGCGTTCCCATGGATTCTCGGGCTCGATCACTGGCTGGGACCCGAACTCCGATCAGCTACACGCCGCGTTCCGTCGCGAAGCCATCACCGTGATCGCCGACGACCCTCTCGCCGCGGCCACCGAAGCCAATCTCATCCTCCTCGGCGGTCCCGTCTTCACCATCCTCGAATGGCTCGACCGCCTCGCGCCCATTTTGCGTCAAGACCAACTTGTCACCGACGTTGGCAGCGTCAAAGGCGCTATTTGTGACCGTGCCCGTGACAAATACAACGCATCCGATCAGCCTGGATTTCTTCCCGGCCATCCCATGGCAGGCAAAGAAGTCAGCGGCGCAGAAAACGCCGACCCTAACCTCTTCGCTGACGCTGTCTGGCTTTTCACTCCATGGAGTCAGGCCGAAGGCGTTTCGCTGGCCGCGCAGGCCTGGCGCGCCTGGGTCACTCGCTTCGGCGCACGCATCATCGACATCGATCCCGCCCGCCACGATGTCCTCTGCGCCTGGATCAGCCACCTCCCGCAGTTCGTCTCCACCGCCATGTGCGCACTGCTCGAGGACGAATTTTCCGCCAACGCCGACCTCCTTCCCATCGGCGGCCGCGCTCTCCGTGAAATGACGCGCCTCGGCGCCAGCCCCTTCTCTATGTGGCGTGACATCGCCCACACCAACTCCGAAGCTATCGGCCGCTCGCTCGAAGCGCTCGAGCAACGCCTCGCCCACATTCGCGAAAATCTCAAAACGCCGGAGCTCCGCGACGAATTCGACCGCGCCAATCGCTTCCGCCTTCGCGATCCCAACAAGCCCTGAATCCCATCGCCACTCCACGCCGCCCACCCGTCCCAAACGCATAGCGAACCCGCAACAAGCCGAGTACACTTGCCATTCACCCCTGATTCAACCGGAGGTTCCGTGTCTCGCTCAGTACCCCGTCACGTGTCCGCTTTGCTCCTTGCGCTCCTCATTCTGCCTCTCGCCTCCTACGCGTCGGGGTCCCCGGCGAGCGCGGGGTTGGCTCGCCGGGATGACGCACCCTTGCTCCTGCTACATCCCTCGCTCAGCAAAGATCAAATCGCCTTTCGGCACGCCGACGACATCTGGGTAGTCGCGCGTACCGGTGGGGAAGCGGTTCGTCTCACATCGACCGCATCCGTTATCGGCGGTCCATACTTCTCGCCCGACGGCCAGACCCTCGCGTATTCTGCGCGCGTCCACGGCAACGTCGACGTCTACACGGTGCAGGCGAACGGCGGCATCCCGCACCGCCTCACCTACCATCCCGATGCCGACCAAATCGTAGGCTGGACGCCCGACGGCAAAGACGTCCTCTTCCTCAGCGGCCGCACCAGCTGGAATGATTTCTCCAAGTTATTCAGCATGCACGCTGACGGCTCCGGCCTTCCCGTCGAATTCCCACTGCCCTCCGCCAACAGCGGCTCGCTCTCGCCCGACGCGAAAGAAATTGCCTACACGCCCTTCAACCAATGGGAGCCCGCCTGGAAGCGCTATCACGGCGGACAAACGCAGCCCGTCTGGATCGTCAACCTCGCCACCCTCGACCTCACCAAAATCCCGCGCGATAATTCCAACGACTCCAACCCGCTCTGGATCGGCGACAAAGTTTACTTCCTCTCCGATCGCAACGGTCCCGTCACGCTCTTCAGCTACGACACGAAATCCAAACAGGTCGAACAGGTCGTCGAAAACAAGGGCTTCGATCTGAAGTCCGCCAGCGCTGGCCCCGGCGGCATCGTCTACGAACAGTTCGGCAGCATTCACTTCTACGACGCTGCGGCCCGCACCGAACATGCCGTCGACATCACCCTTCACGGTGACCTCCCCGCGCTCGAGCCCACCCTCACCGTCATAGACCCGCACACCATCCTCAATGCATACATCTCGCCCACCGGCGCGCGGGCCGCATTTGAAGCCCATGGCGACATCTTCACCGTCCCCGCCGAGAAAGGTGACGCGCGCAACCTCACCAATACGTCCAATGCCGCCGAGCGCGACCCCGCCTGGTCCACCGACGGAAAATCCATCGCTTACTTCAGCGACGCTTCCGGCGAATATCAACTCTTCATCCGCGACCAGGACGGCATCAAACCGCCGAAGGTGATTGACCTCGGCCCCTCTCCCTCCTACTTCTACGCGCCCCACTGGTCGCCGGATTCGAAGCGCATTCTCTACTCCGACAAGAAACTCAACCTTTGGTATCTCGATGTTGACAGTCCGCACCCCGTCAAAGTCGACACCGAAGATTACGAGGGCTTCGATTTCGCCGGCAGCGCCACCTGGTCGCCCGACGGCAAATGGATCGCCTACCTCAAGACCCTGCACAACTTCATGCACGCCGTCTTTCTCTACTCCCTCGACACCGGCAAAGCCACCCAAATCACCGATGGCATGAGCGACGCAGGCAGCGTCGTCTTTGACCGCAATGGCAAATATCTCTACTTCACTGCCAGCACCAACGTCGGCCCCTCCGTCGCCGGATTCGATCTCTCCAGCCTCGATCGCGCCGTCTCCAGCAGCGTTTACGTGGTTGTGCTTTCGAAGGATTTACCTTCGCCTCTGCCTCCGGAGAGTGATGACGAAAAAGCGAAGGACGAAACCAAACCGTCCGACGACGCAAAGAAAGCGGACGACCAATCCGCCAAAGACAAGGACAAGAAAGACGACACCGCCAGCAAGGACAAAGACAAGAAGGACGAGAAGAAACTTCCCGTCGTCAAAGTCGACTTCGACGGCATCGACCAGCGCATCCTCGCTCTCCCCATCCCGCCGCGCAACTACGTCGATCTGCAGGCAGGCAAAGAAGGTGTGCTCTACATCGCGGAAGGTGGCCCCGTAGCCAATCCTTCTCACGAAGGTGGCCCCGGCATCCACACCCTGTGGCGCTTCGCCCTCGACAAGCGTGAGACAACCGAGATCCTCTCCGGCATCGGCGCCTACACCATCTCCGCCAACGGTGAAAAGATGCTCTACCGCAAAGGCGATGCGTGGCTCATCGCCACTGCCGACGAGGCCAAGACCGCACCCGGCAAGACTCTGAACCTCGGCAGTCTCCAGTCCAACATCGATCCGCGCGCAGAATTTCGTCAGATGTACCACGAGACGTGGCGCATCGAGCGCGACTTTCTCTACGACCCCAACCATCATGGCCTCGACTTAGCCAAAGCCGAAAAGCTCTATGAGCCTTACCTCGACGGCATCGGCTCACGCGACGAGTTGAACTACCTATTCGAGGAGATGACCGGCGAAATCACCATCGGCCACATGTTCATTCGCGGCCCACGAACACCCGATCACTCCCCGCAAACCGGCCTCCTCGGCGCCGACTACTCCGTCGATCACGACCGTTACAAATTCGCCCATATATACAACGGCGAAAACTGGAACCCCGCTCTCCACGCGCCTCTCACGCAGCCTGGAGTGAACGTGAAGGAGGGCGAATATCTCCTCGCCGTCAACGGCCGCGAGCTTCACGCCACCGACAACCTTTACAGCTTCTTTGAAGGAACCGCCGGCAAGCAGGTCGTCCTGCACGTTGGACCTAATCCGGACGGCACCGGCGCGCGAGACGTCACCGTCGTCGCCATCGATTCCGAACACGGCCTCCGCAACCTCGCCTTCATCGAATCGAATCGCCGCAAAGTCGACGAGATGACCAACAGCCAGGTCGCCTACGTCTACATCCCCAACACCGCAGGCGAAGGATTCACCAACTTCAACCGCTACTTCTTCGCGCAAGTCCAGAAAAAAGGCGTCATCATCGACGAGCGCTACAACGAAGGCGGCGACATCGCCGACTACATCATCGACACGCTGCGCCGCGTCCCCATGTCCCGCTACGAAACCCGCGAAGGCGAGGACGTCACCGACCCCACCGGCGCCATCTTCGGCCCAAAGACGATGATCATCAACCAGGCCGCGGGTTCCGGCGGCGACCTCATGCCGTGGTATTTCCGCAAAGCCGGCCTCGGCCCGCTCATCGGCGTGCGCACCTGGGGCGGACTCGTTGGCATCGGCGGTTACCCCGTGTTGCTCGATGGTGGCACGGTCACCGCGCCGCGCACCGCAATCTACGGCCTGCATGGACAGTTCGAAGTCGAGAACCAGGGCATCCCGCCTGACATCGAAGTCGAGTACGATCCGAAGTCCGTCGCCGCCGGCCACGATCCGCAACTCGATCGCGCCGTTCAGTACGTCATGGAGCAGCTCAAGGAGCACCCGCTCCCGACCTATCCCAAGCCACCGTACCCGAACTACCACGAGCATGACGGCCTCGGCATTCACTAACCATCCCGCATTGCGAAACTCCGGCCGGAGCCGCGCGCTCCGGCCTTTGCCTTTGCGGATTACCATGGTGGTCATGTTCCGCCGTGCCGCTCTCTGCCTCGCCTTCTGCGCCGCGCTCCTCCCCACTGCCGTTCGCGCTCAACAAACCACAGTGCTCGTCGATGTCGACCATCGCGCGCAAATCAGCCTCGATGGCCCCTGGCATTACATCCCCGATCCCTATCGCGAAGGCTGGGGATCGAATCCCGACCACGCCAGTTCCAATGGCTACGCGAAGAATGCGCACTACGTCCCCGGCGGTCCGCTCGTCCAGTACGACTTTGCAACGTCACCCACATTGAACGTCCCCGGCGACTGGAACTCCCAGAAAGATTCTCTCTTCTACTACGAGGGCCTGCTCTGGTATCAGCGCGACTTCACGTATCACTCGAAGCCGCACACCCATCTCTTCATCCACTTTGGCTCCGTCAACTATGCGGCGCAAATCTTCGTCAACGGCCAGTACGTCTGCAATCACGAAGGTGGCTATACTCCCTTCGACTGCGAGATCACCAGCCTCGTAAAGGACGGAGATAACTTCATCGTCGCTGCCGTCGACGATCAGCGCACCGTTGACCGTGTGCCCACCGTCCGTATGGACTGGTGGAATTACGGCGGCATCACACGCCCCGTCTCCCTCGTCGAGTTGCCCGACAGCTACATCGACGACTACTCGCTCCAGCTCAAACGCGGCGCGCAAAATCAGCTCGACGGCTACGTTCACCTCGTCGGCGCGGATCCGGGAACTCACGTCACTCTACGCATTGCCGACCTGCACTTCGAAAAAGATGTAGTCACAGATACAAATGGCCGCGCCGAATTTTCCATCGCTGCTCCCGGCCTCGAACTCTGGTCACCCGACCATCCGCGCCTCTACGCCATCTCGCTCCACGCCGGACCCGATGACCTGAAGGACGACATCGGCTTCCGCACCGTCGAGGTCCAGGGCGACCAGATTCTCCTCAACGGCAAACCCGTATTCCTCCGCGGCATCAGCTTTCACGACGAGGCGCCCTTCCGCTCCGGCCGTTCCTGGTCCGACAAGGACGCCGAAACCTTGCTCGGCTGGGCGCAGGAACTCCATTGCAACTTCGTGCGCTTGGCCCACTACCCTCACACCGAAAACGAAATCCGCCTCGCCGACCGCATGGGCATCATGGTCTGGGATGAAATCCCCGTCTACTGGGGCATCGACTGGACCAACCCGCACACGCTCGACGTCGCTAAACATCAGCTCTGGGAGATGATTCGCCGCGACCACAACAAGGCTTCCGTAATCCTGTGGTCCATGTCGAACGAAACGCCGGAAAGCCCCGAGCGCAACGCCTTCATCCATCAGCTCGCCGTCGAAGCGCGCAGCGAAGACCCCACGCGCCTCATCACCTCAGCCATCGTCACGCATTTCAAAGGAACCACCGCTACGCTCGACGATCCCCTCGGTCAGGATCTCGATGTCCTCGGCTACAACGAATACCTCGGCTGGTATCAGGGCAAGCCGGATGCGATCCCCGATTACACCTGGCAAAACCCAATGGGCAAGCCGGTTATCATCAGCGAATTCGGGGCCGGCGCCAAAGCCGGTCTGCATGGCCCCGTCACCGACATGTTCACCGAAGAATACCAGGACAACGTTTTCCGCCAGCAATTCCAAATGTTGGCAAAGATGCCGTTCCTGCGCGGCATGACGCCCTGGGTGCTCATGGACTTCCGCAGCCCCATGCGCCAGCTCCCCGGCATCCAGGACGACTACAACCGCAAAGGCCTCGTCTCCGACAAGGGAGAAAAGAAGAAAGTCTTCTTCACGCTCCAGGACTACTACGCACACAAACAGCAGTGATTCGGAAGCAGGCGCGGCAGGGTCGGAATGCGCTTTTCTGTGCCCTGTCCCCTGGTTTCTACGCGCCCAAATGTCCCAGCCCAATCCCAATCACATAAGTCGCCGCGCCTTCCAACGCACCCACCAGCGTCATCTCCAGCCCGCTGGCCCACCACGACCGCACCGTGATCAGCGACTTCGCCGCGCCGACAGCAAAATGAGCAATCAGCGAAACAATGGCCGACACAATCACCGCCGGATAACCGCTCATAAAGAAGAACGGCATGATGGGGATGAACGCGCCGACCGCCGTCGACAGCGCCCCTGACCACGCCGACACAAACGGCTGGCTCAGCCCCTCCTCCGTCATGTTCAAACGCTCCGCCGCCAGCGCGCGCGTAAACTGCGCCGGCGATTCGGCCAGATGCCCCACCACATGATCGGCATCGTCGCGCGGAATCCCCTTCACCTGGTAGTACAGCGACAGCAGCTCGCGCGCCTCGGGCCCGTTCATCTCGATGGCCTCGCGTTCGCGCGCCAACTCCGCTTCATAAATCTCCCGCTCGCTCTTCGCCGCCAGATACGCGCCCGAGCCCATCGACAGAGCGCTCGCAACCATCCCCGCCAATCCCGAAAGCAGCACCCACTTCTGGTTCCCCAGCGTCGCGCCCGATACCCCCGACACGATCCCGAAAATCGCGCCCAGCCCGTCATTCACGCCGTAAATCGCGTCGCCGATCCATCCCGCCGTCTGCCGGCCCGAAGAATTCCGCCGCGTCAGCAGATCGTCCAGTTCCTTGCGCGCCATCTCCGAGCTCACCGCCATCTTCGGATAGCGGTGCCGGATCAGTTCGCTCAGCTCGCGATAGTGTTCCTGCTCGTCCGCGATCACCTGGTGCAGGATCGCGATGCTCGGCTCGTCTCCCAGCTCCTTCAGTTGCTGCCCATACCGCGCGATGTCTCGGCTCTCATCGATCTCCAGCCGCCGCAGCGCCATCTGGGGGCCGCCCAGCCGATTCACCAGCGTGTCCGCGTCCCCCGTCGGCTTGCCATCGTACTTCGGCACCTCGGCGCCCAGCTCGCGAATCCGCTTCGCCCACATTGCGGCATGCTGCGCCTCTGCTTCCGCCATATGCCGCAGGGTCTTCTGGCGAACCGAATCGTCGTCGCGTTCCGCCAGCGTGTCGTAGGTGTGGAAGCCGCGCATCTCGGCTTGCCAGTTTTCGCTCAGCGCCTCCAGGATCTTCTGCTCTTTTTGTGACAAACTTTGCGCCATGCTTTGCTAGCTCCCGATCTGATAGCTGAAGCCGAAACGGCCAATCTGGATCGCGGCGCGCTCCGCCGGCGGCCAGATACGAAACGATTCCACTCGTGTCACACCCGGTATCAACGTGGCAGCGACGCTGCCCACCGCCCGTCCCGTCGCCGCTTCATAAAAGTGAATCAACAAACCATTATCGCTGTGTTCGTAACCCAGTAAATACTCGCCCGGCGCGAGCTTCGTATCTGCTCCCAGTCGCAGCGGAACCTGCGTCAGAAAAAAATGCGAATACTTTCCCTCCGCGGAGTATCCCGCGGTGATGAGCACTACTCCCGCAATGTATTTCCCACGTCCGTTGGTGATGCCCGAGGCCGAGCGCATCTCCGTCTCAATCCGCTCCTGCACCACCGGAGCACGCGCAGGAATCACCGATCGCAACTCTGCATCGCTCGCCGAATGCCACTCCACCAAACGAGTCTCCTGCGCCCGCCCACGCGACAACAGAACCGCTACCAAGCAGCCAGCAACCATCCAACCTCGAAACCGATTCTCGCCCAGGCAAGTCATCCCTATTCCCTGTTCCCTGTTCCCTGTTCTTTCAGTCCAAATGCACAATGCCCCGCTGCAGTGCTGTGGTCGCCGCCTGCGTTCGATCCTCCACGCCCATCTTGCTCAACAGGCTGTTCACATGCGTCTTCACCGTTGCCTCAGAAATAAACAGAGCGCTCCCGATATCCTTATTGCTCTTCCCCGCCACAATCAGCCTCAGCACGTCCAGCTCACGCGCCGTGAGCGAGGCCCCGCTCATCCGCTCCGCCAGCTTTTCCGCAACACGAGAAGGAATCCGCGATTTACCCGCATGGACGATCTTCACCGCTTCCGTCAGCTCGCTAAGATCCATCCCTTTCAGCAAATAACCCTTCGCTCCCGCCTGCATGGCGCGATAAATATCCTCATCGCCATCAAAGGTCGTCAGCACAATAATCCGCGCCGCCGGAAACTCCCCGCGAATCCGCCCGATCGCCTCCACGCCATTCATCTTCGGCAGTCGCAGATCCATCAACGTCACATCCGGCCGAAACTTTCTGAACAACTCCACCGCCTGCTCGCCGTCCGACGCTTCGGCCGCCACCGCGAACCCCGGCACCGTCTTCAGCAGCGCCGACAGGCCCTGGCGCACGATGTGATGATCCTCCACGATCAGGATGTTAATTGTATCTGTCATAGTTACGTTTGCTTCTCCGTCTCCGCGGCCGGAACAACGCCCTGCGCGAGCGTCAGCCGCACTGCCGTTCCCTTTCCCGGACTGCTCTCTACCGTCAGCGTCGCGCCAATCGCAAACGCGCGCTCGCGCATGCCGATCAATCCAAAGTGCCCGCTCGACCCGTCCGGCGGTGTCCCCGCGAATCCCCGCCCATCGTCGCGAATCTCCATCCCGAACATACTCCCCTCGAACTCCAGCCGCAGCACAATGTTCTCCGCATCGCCGTGCCGAACCGCATTCGCCACCGCTTCGCGCGCAATCCGCGTCAACTCGCGTTCCACATCCGGATCCAGCGGGTGATTCGTACCCGTCACATGCATCTGCACTCGAGCCTTCGACTTTGCGCGTCCCGTCACTTCTTCAGCCGTCCTCAATAGCCGCACCGCCAGATCCTCACGCTCTGCTCCCTGCGATCGCAGTTCCCAAATCGAAGTCCGCGCGTCTTCCAGACTGCTTCGCACCAGCGCCTGCGCATTCTCCAGCTGCGCTCGCGCTGCATCCATCGAACTCCGCATCAGCTGAGCGACCAGTTCCAAATGAACTGAAACCGCAACGAATCCCTGAGCCAGCGTATCGTGAATCTCCCGCGCAATGCGCGTGCGCTCACCAAGCACGGCCTGAAATTCCCGCTCCACATGCAACAGTCGCCGCCGCCACGCTGCATAAGCAAGACCCGCAATCGCCGCCAGCACCAGCAGCCGAAACCATACCGTCTGGTAATAATGCGGTTCTATCGTTAGCTCCGCCGTTGCCGCCGCTTCGCTCCACACGCCATCGTTATTGCGCGCCGCCACGCGAAACGTGTAATGCCCATGCGGCAGATTTGTGTAGTACGCCGCTCGCCGCGTTCCAGCATCCACCCAGCCGCGATCGAACCCTTCCAGCTGATAGCGATACGCCACCTTCAGCGGCGCAACAAAGCTCAACCCCGCATAGTCGAACTCGTAATGGCTGTGTCCCGGCGCCACCGTAAGTTCTTCAACCGAAACCTGCGCCACATCGTCCACTCTCACCTGCTCGATCGCGACCTTTGGGGCCACGCGGTTCACAGGCATATGCTCCGGATCGACGCGCGCAATCCCCTTCAGCGTCGCAAACCATAAAGACCCATCGCTCAGCCGCACCGCTGCAGGATGTCCGCCGCTGCTGCACTCGCTGATACGCATTCCGTCCGCCACCCCGAAGCGAATCACCTCCGCCGCAGCACCGCCATCCGCCATCCGATTCAATCCATCGCGGCTCACGCGATACACGCCGGTATTGGAGCTGATCCACAAATCCCCGCTTCCATCTTCCAGAATCCCAATCACCCGCGCCGGTATTTGCGTGGACCCGAGACTCACAATCCTGCCGTTCCTCCAACGATTCAGACCGCCGTCGTTCGTCCCGATCCAAAGCGTTCCGTCGCGATCCGCATAGAGCGCCGTCACCACGTTGCTCGATAACCCATCCTTCGTCGTGAAGTTCGTAAACCGCCCATCGCGAAAGCGGCTCAGCCCTCCCAGCGTCCCGATCCATAAAGATCCGTCATGACCCTCAACCATCGCTCCGATCAGGTCGCTGCCCAGCCCATCGAGCGCTGTCCACGTCGTGAACTTCCCGTTCTCGTATCGCGAGAGCCCGCGCCGTGTTCCGATCCACAGCTCTCCATGCCCGCCAACATGCAGTGAGCGCACGAAATCATCGGCCAGACCATCCGCCGTCGTAAAAACGCGCGGCCGATTTTCGCGAACCAGATCTCCGTGGATCAGGTTCAGACCGTCCGGCGTTCCAGCCCACACATCGCCATTGGGAGCCGCAGCCATCGCGAGCACGACGTTGCTGGCCAACCCCTGGGCCGTCGTCACCGCGCGAAAACTGCCGTCGCGAAAAATATTCAGGCCGCCGCCCTTCGTTCCTGCCCAAACTTCACTCCGAGTATCCTGCGACAGAGACAAAACATACTCATCCGTCAGTCCATCTTCCGCCGTCAACGTCGAGAATTTCCGGTCGCGCAAAACCGCCAGCCCGCCCGACTCCGTCCCCAGCCACAGATCGCCTTCACGATCCTCCGCCGCACTCAAAAGCACATCGCCGCCCGGCAGCGACTCGACGTCGCCGTGCAGCCCAACCCTCATCAGCCCACGCGTCGTCCCGGCCCAAATCATCCCCGCGCGGTCGCAATAAATAAAGCCTACCCCTCCGGGTACAGCGGGCATTTTCCGAAGCTCGCCCTTTTGCGCGATGAACAACCCCGTACCCGTTCCCACCCAAATCCCGCCTGTAGCGTCCATCGCGACCGTTTCAACTGCGCCACCGCCCGGAACAACATAGTTCTGACAGTCCGTCGCCCAGCACTCTTCCAACCCGGAACGCATCCCCACCCACACTCGATCCGACAAACCCTTCACCAGCGCTACGACCTCACCAGCCGCGCCCATCGCGTGAAACGCGCCGTCCGCACCAGCGTGCAACAACCCATCCGCAGTCCCCAGCCATAGCGAACCATCAGAACTCGCAACCATCCTGCTGTTCTCGCTCAGTGCCACATCCAGCGCCACGTGCGTCGCTCTTTCTCCTTCAATCCGAAACAAGCCCGCCGCCGTCAGGGCCCACACCGCTCCCCGTGCATCCTCAAAAGTCCGCCAAACCTGCGTCGCAGGAATACCCTTCTCTAACCCAAATGCCTCCACGATCCCGGCACGCATGCGCGCCAGACCGCCAGATGTGCTGATCCACAACCCATCCTCGCGATCCTCCATCAGGTCATCGATCAGGTCGCTCGGCAGTCCCTGCGTGTTCGCCCGCGTGTACGCCCTGAACTCCACCCCATCGAAACGCACCAGTCCGCCCTCGGTCGCGACCCACAAATACCCATCGCGCCCCTGCACAATCGCATGCACGGTGTTTTGCGGAAGGCCCGTGTCGGTCTGCCATGATTGATAGCCGTATTGAGCCAGCGCCGTGTGGGTATCGAGCGCTCCCGCTGGAATCGCCTCGAGGACGAGCGATAAACCGCAAAGCCCGACAGCAACACGCAGCGCAGATAGGGCCGGAAGCATTGCGAAAATGCTAAATGCCCGCCCCATCCCCGTGTCGCTTTTTATTAATCCGCGTCGCTTCAGAGGCACTTCATTGGTCGCCCCGAGAACTCCGCCCCGGACTTCGCTTCACGCGCACCTTCTCCGCAGCCGCCGGCCCAATCGTGAAATGCCCCGCCGTCGTCTCAATGGCCACCGTCTGATCGTAGTTGCGCTGCACCACGCGCACGGCCCCGCCCGGTTCGATCCCCGCCTGCTGCAAAAACCGCAACAGCTTCTCATCGCGCTCGTAAACGCTGGTCACCGTGTAGTCCGTCCCCTCCGCCACTTCCGCAAGCGGACGCACGCCATACTTCTTCCGCGTCGCATCGCTCTCTGGCAGCACCGCGTTTCCGTGCGGACACGTCCCCTTCTCTCCCAGCTTCTTCATCAGCAGCGCTTCAAACGCTGGCGAAACCGCATGCTCCAGCCGCTCCGCCTCGTCGTGCACTTCGAACCACGGCATCCCAAACATCTCCGACAGCATGCGCTCGATCAGATGATGCCGCAGTGCCGTCTTGTACGCGGTCTCGTGCCCTTTCGCCGTCAGCCGCACCACCCCATCGGCCCGCACCTCGACAAACCCGTCCCGCTTCAGCCGCCGCAACGCCATCGAAACCGCCGGCGGAGAAACCTCCAGCCAATGCGCCAGCGTCGCCGAGATGACAGTCCGCCCCTCGCTCTCGGCCTCGAGAATCGCCTTTAGATAATCTTCTTTCGAAACGCTGATCGCCGTCTTCACAGGAATTCCTACATCCAGATTACTGCCCCGGACCAGGCAAATGGGCCGCCACCAACGCGCGAAACTCCTCCTGCTGCAGGGGGTTCATCGACCGCTTGGGAAGAAAAACGCACTGGCCTCGATTGGGGAACAGGGCAAAGACGCGCTTAGATTCATCTGCCTTATCAAATATGGACCAACTCAGGCGCCCTTCTGCTGTGCCATCGACTCGCGCGAATGAGATTCCGTCTTCGTTCGCCGTCACGACGCACTCTGCAGATCCCTTCAGTTCGTTAAAACGACGAGCGAGCTTCCGTCGATGCCACCACGGATTAAAGAGCCAGCCCACCCCACCCCCGAAAACCGCACTAAAGACCACAATCGACCCAATTCCGCCGGGATGCCGGGTGCCTCCCAACAAGAAGATAGCGACTGATGCCGCTATTAGGATCGGGCCCACAACGAAGGCAAATCTTATATAGAGGTAATATTTCAACTTCTGGACACCCCCTTTGTTCAACAACAGCAGGCGGTTCCCCTCTGCGTATTCGTCAAGAGTAGACGCGTAGCGAATCTCCACAACCAACCCCTTTGGACCCGATGTGAAAACCAGTTGCATCTTACCCCTGAGGGTTCCCATTCCGCCGCCAAATTCCGAAGGCCCTGGTAGGAAATCGAGTCCATTCCATTCGCTCGTAGAGGCTCGTGACCGTGTAGTCCGTACCCTCCGCAACCTCCGCCAGCGGCCGCACGCCGTACTTCTTCCGCGTCGCATCGCTCTCCGGCAGCACCGCATTCCCGTGCGGACACGTCCCCTTCTCCCCCAGCTTCTTCATCAGCAGCCCTTCAAACGCCGGCGACACCGCATGCTCCAGCCGCTCCGCCTCGTCATGCACCTCGAACCACGGCATCCCGAACATCTCCGACAACATGCGCTCGATCAGGTGAGGCCGCAGCGCCGTCCTGTAAGCAGTCTCGTGCCCCTTCGGCGTCAACCGCACCACCCCATCGGCCCGCACCTCGACAAAACCGTCGCGCTTCAGCCGCCGCAACGCCATCGAAACCGCCGGCGGCGACACCTCCAGCCAGTGCGCCAGCGTCGCCGAGATGACAGTCCGCCCCTCGCTCTCGGCCTCGAGAATCGCCTTTAGATAATCTTCCTTCGATACGCTGATCGCCGTCTTCACAGGTCTTCCCGGTTCCTAGATTACCGCCGAGCCTTCAGCAGAAGATTCGCTTCGTAGCTAGATCGGACTTGTCTCTATGCTGGAGATGAACTGGACTCCCGGCACAATCTGCTTCGTCAACTGCTTATCTCCAGTCAGGAAGAGGTCGACGCTCTTTGAGGCAGCACAAGCCAGGTGAATTGCGTCAGCCGTGGCCAGCTTCTGCTCCGCGCGGAGAGAAGCGAACGTGTCCACGGCACTACCATCGAAGGACAGGAACTGAACCTTCATCTCCGCGAATCCCTGGCGGACCATCTGTGCTGTTTGCGGCGACCGCGGTGAGCCCGCCAGAATTTCCCCGAGACTGAGGTAGCTGGTACACAGCGAATCCCCCCGCAGGCGCATGCGGCTGTAGATCGCCTTCACCGCCGGTCCGAACTGTCGGTTGCCTTCCAGCAAGTAGATAAACAGCATCGTGTCCCAATAGACCCTGCTCATCGCCTATCCTTCTCAGGATCGGTCCGCAACCGTTTCAGAAAAGCCTCGCCCCCTCCGAGCTCCGCGAACTCTTTTCTCATCAGACCCCACAGCCTCGAAATGGGCGAATCTTGCTCCCCTCCGTTGGCGGCCACTGAGTGCTTTGCACCTGACATGCCGCGCTGATCTCCAGACGGCTCGTCCAGAAATCGGTAATGAAATACAACAGTCGGACTGGTTTGCGATGGAGGTCCCTCCACCTTCTCAATCTCCAGGCCAAATGGCTCCAGAAATTTTCTGCTTGAGCGGAGCGCACTGCATACCTGTGCAGCGTTCTGCCGTGGAAGCTCCTGCCGTTCCACCATCGTGTTTAGCACGTCGCGTACGCGAATCGCGAATCCCTTCCGTCCCGCGCGCTTTGCGGGGGCAACGTACTGGTTGTCGGCGAAACTCCGAATCCTGTTGCTATAGTCGCCAGCCATCGCATTTACTCCTCCTATTCATCAGTTTATTCTGTTCTGTTTTTTAGTCAAGACAGAAATAGACACAATAAACAAATAGTTGCGTCGGCAATCTGACACCCGCGACCTTCCCGTTACAATATCCAAAGCAATTTCCCTCACGAAGGATTCCGTGTCGAACCCCACTTCTTCCAGCCGTAAGCGCGTCCTCAGCGGCATGCGCCCCACCGGCAAACTCCACCTCGGCAACTACATGGGCGCCCTCCACAACTGGGTCCGCCTGCAGGATGAGTACGAGTGCTACTTCTTCATCGCCGACCTCCACGCCCTCACCACCGACTACGCCGACCCGTCGGGAATTGGGCCCAACACATTCGAAGTCGCGCTCGACTTTCTTGCTGCGGGACTTGACCCCGAGAAGTGCACGGTTTTTATACAGAGCAAGGTGCAGCCGCACTACGAGCTGCCGCTGCTGCTCGGCATGATCACGCCCCTGGGATGGCTGGAGCGGGTGCCCAGCTACAAGGAGATGCAGGAAAACCTTGCCTCCAAAGACCTCACCAACTACGGATTCCTCGGCTACCCCGTCCTCATGGCGTCTGACATCCTTCTCTACCAAGCCGACTTTGTCCCCGTAGGCCAGGATCAGACCGCCCACGTCGAACTCACCCGCGAGATCGCCCGCCGCTTCAACCAGTTCTATTCGAACCCTCCCAAGCCGGGAAGCGAATACGTAACCTTCGAACGACTTTCAGCCGAGATGGGGGAGAAGTTCGCGCTTAGCATCATGCCAGACAGGAAACCAAGAGCAAGGCAGAATTGGCGCGAAGAGGATCTAGCACATGGACTTGAGCGCGCCCCGGTTCTCCCCGAGCCCCAGGTCCTCCTCACCCCATCGCCCAAGCTCCCCGGCACCGACGGCCGTAAGATGTCCAAGAGCTACGGCAACACCATCCTCCTCTCCGACCCCGAGCCCGAAATCCGCGCCAAGCTCAAGCCCATGGTCACCGACCCGGCGCGCATTCGCCGCAAAGATCCCGGCAATCCCGACAAGTGCCCCGTAGGCGACCTCCACAAAATCTTCTCCACCCCGGAGACCATCGCGAAAGTCTACGAAGGCTGCACGACCGCCGGCATCGGCTGCATCGAATGCAAATCCTGGGCCGCCGACGCCATCGTCTCCGCGCTCGCGCCCATCCAGGAGCGCCGCACAAAGTTCGAGCAGAACCCAACACTGGTGTCCGACATTCTCGCCGACGGCGCCCGCCGCGCCACCACCCGCGCCGAGCAAACCATGCACGAAGTCCGCACCGCCATGGGCCTGGGTC
>Ga0302326_10010865_pt1 | contig 19655 bp, 22 predicted proteins | sample Palsa_T0_3_FD_202264 | JGI IMG/M metagenome (GOLD analysis project Ga0302326, IMG submission 202264) | Peat permafrost microbial communities from Stordalen Mire near Abisko, Sweden - Palsa_T0_3 | ecosystem: Environmental > Terrestrial > Soil > Palsa > Peat permafrost | place: Sweden: Abisko...
GACTACGGCGATCGTGGCGTTGAGTGTTTGAGACATGGCGTGCTCCTTGTCTTTGGTGCCCCTTGCCAGCTTCTATCGCTGGCGGGGCAGGAGCACGGCCGGACCATTCCATTAACGGACATGGCGTGTGCGCCTCAGAGTCCTCCTAATTCGCTTGCGCGAGGTCATCGACCTGCCGTCGAGCAGAGACGAACGCATCCTTAATGGCTTCCTCAACATGCTCGTGCCGTGCATCCTCCGACGGCGTGTGGTTGACGAGAATGTTTTCGTGAGGCGGAACTGTAAGCCAGATATGGACCTGGAACCCGGTACCGTGACGATGCTTGTGACTAGGCGCGATCACAGCTACGCGGTATCCGATGATGTGATGATTGTGTTTCTCCAGCCAGTCTACCTCATGATCGATTACGGCGCGCACAGCCTCCGACGGCTCGGTTCCTTCGAACGTCACTTCCAATGGGACTTGCATAACGGCCTCTCGATCTCGAAGAGTCAGCAACTTTGAAGCCGAGGAGGATTAACCGAACCGTCGGCCACGGAAGACCACGTCGAATGGCAAGACTATCGGGACTGACCGAGTGTATCCGGAGCTTCGGTGCTGCTCGTTGATTGGGATGTTGCGCTGGATTCCGATGCGACGGCAGGCGCGCTCGATGTCCCTGCCTGATGGTGCGGCGTCATGAACGACATCGCCAGCGCCATGGCAACCCACAGCCACCAGTAATTATTCTGTAGATTGAGGACTTTTGCGATTCCTGGCGCGGCATTTACGGTCCCTGCTGTGGCCATAGGCGCAGCCTCGCCCGACTGCGGCAGAAGCCGAACCAGCCGCGCGGCTATGGCCGCCGCTTCCGGTGACTTCCAGCTCCGGCCCGTGACTAGTTCTAGGATCGAGAGCAGCGTCTTCTCCGCGATCGCCTTGGGCATGGCCGCCAACCGGGTTGCCTCCTCCCACGGATCGACATTGGTCCGGGCCAAAGCAGAAATGACACTGAGGCGCATCCCGTTTGCGTCCTCGCAGACTGGAGCAAACAGAAAATCTTCGTAACTGGCATTCAGCGTTGAAAATCTCGCGCGATGATCCACTGTAGAAGGGCCTTTGGTTACAGCTCCCAGAGTACTACTTAGGCTTCAGTTTGGGATTGATTGGACGCGTTCGGACTGCAAATCGGGGCGGTACGAAGATCGTTGGCGTAGGGATAACTGCCATCGCGGCTAATCGTTCGGGCTTGCGAGAACATATATTGTGCGAAGTATGGAGCGAGGCTTTGTTGAGCCCTCCCCCAGCGACTATCTCGATAAGCCACCGTGCTCAGTTGCGCGCAAGGCAGACGTCGGCGACACTTAGTGAATGAACGGGACCGACCAAATCGCCATCGTTCGCATTGAGCTGGAAGGTATTGAACCGCTGATCTGGCGCCGCGTTGGTGTGCCTACGTCGATGACTTTGTCGGCCTTACACAGTGTGATCCAAGCCGCAATGGGTTGGCTGAATTCCCATTTGTGGGAGATCGAGGTCAATGGGCTGAAGTATGGCCCGCGCGTGCCGGATGACTCATCTCTGCTCGCTCGCGGTATAGCGGAGTTCGGTTACCTCTACGACATGGGCGACGGCTGGCAGCATCGGGTCATCATCGAGAAGCAAAAAACCTGCGAAACCGGAGTCCGGTACCCGCAGTTCCTCGGAGGCGAGCGACGATGTCCGCCCGAAGATTGTGGCGGCATTCCCGGGTATTACGAATTTCTGAAAAATATCGCGAGCAAGCAGAAAACGAAACGCGAGGACGCGCTCCGTTGGTATGGTAAGCCCTTCGATTCGAACGACACGGAGGAGAAGAAGATTGTTATCAGCCTCATGCGCATCGCAACTGAACCCCGGTCGCCGTGACATTTGCGCGAAGAGGTAGTGTCTTTTAGACAAGACAGAGTTACGCGGCCCTCCTCTTAGAGAGCATTATATGACGGTTTTTGCTTCGGCCCGGCCGCAAGGCCGCTTTCGGGGCTAAACAGACATCGACCAGCAGGCAATACCGGCTGGGTCAGTCGAAAATGACCCGATGCGGACATCTAGAACAGAACAGATATAAAAGAGCCGAATTGGAAGTTGCCCGAATAATTTTATCACTTAGCAGGAAGACGCAGGCTCACAAGATCGGTGCCGACAATAATCGTTCCAGTAAAGCCCCCGTCACGAACCGATTTCTCAAAATCCGCTTGCGTCAAAGGAGCGCCCGGAATTTTCCAATTGTCATCGCCCACCAACGCTCCAAGTGACGGAGTGAGGTGCGTCAGCATCAAATATTTTATCCCATCGCGTTGTGCCATAGCACCTAAATCGGGGGCGGTGCTCTGCCGATAAAATATCGGTGCGGGCATGCCGCCGCCTTTTTCCGGTCCCATGTTGGGATGTGTAGTCGTGTGAACGAGAATATCAGCGCCCTTCGCCAGTAATTCGACCTCATCGGAGGTCGAGTGCGCCCGCGGCGGCACCCGTGTATCGTTGGACGCGTCACCTCCAATCACAACGCTCCCTGCCGGTGTGTCGACACGATAGGAGGCATGATCCGGCGTGTGGGTGGACGCGATTGCCGATACTTTGACATCTCCCGATGTCCAGACGACTTGCGGTGTGTTCGCCCGCTCGAACGTCTTCAGATTGATCATTTCGGCCGGCCCGCCCGCGGGTGTCTCTTTGCGCTCAAAGTGGCGTTGAGCAATTTCACCCGATGCGAGGTAAGCGTCTGCAATGTGCAGCGCCAGATTCCGGCAGCTTGTCGTGAACCCTCCCGGTCCTACCACATCAGCGCTGCAAACTAGATCGATCTTTGGTCCGGTCGGATAATAGTGCCAACGCAACTGCATGAGATCTGCCAGGCCGTCGACGTGATCAGAGTGGGTGTGCGTAAGGAAAATCGCGTTGAGGTCGCCGATCGAAATATTGATCTGCGACAGGCGCATTGTCGTGCCGCGCCCAACGTCGAATTGGAGCAAAACAGAGCGGCAGTCGTTGCTATCATCGCCGTAAGTTACGAGGGTACCCGGACCTGCCAATCCCTCAAAGACGTTTGGGCCGCCCTTTGTGCCCGTCAAGGTCACAACAAGGCACGGTGCGGCCGAAGCTGGCGGTGCTGCTGACACCATCGCCGCCGCAGCCAACGCAGCTGTCGCTAATGCTGTTTTCTTCACTGATTTTTCCTGTCGTTGTTCAACGTGACGAAGGCAGGAAGCGTACCATGGAAACGCCCGAGGTTGGCCGGTGCCTCCATTGTTCTGGACACCGCGAAACGACGTTCCTGGCCCAAAACGGTCGCGATGCTTTTTGGCATTCGTGTCCGCTATCGAGGCAATTCCGGTCGCGCGGGATCTTGGTCGGCGCGGCGGTTGATGACCCATCAGCGACATTCACCATCGTCGATTATTGCGGAGCTGTTTCTGCCCTAGGCCTTCCTGGGTGTCCTCATCAGTCATGGCAAGGAGCGACTCCCATTTGAATTAGACACGTTTAGAAAAGCTATCGAACTTTTCACGCGATCGATGCGAGGTTGCCCTCGCCGCGTAGTCCTCACAGCGCGGCTCGTTATCTTGGAAGCAGGGTTGGGAAGACTAACAGGAGCAAATCATGGCACAGCGCCCGCCGAGGCTACTGGTGCTTGTACTTTCGGCCGTCGTTTTCGTGGCGCCCGCGATCGATACGGCCCTTGCATGCACGCGGACACTCTATGTCGGCGCCAACAATACCGTGATTACGGGACGTAACATGGATTGGATGGAGGATATGGCGTCCAATCTGTGGGTGTTCCCCGCGGGTCTCAAACGCGACGGGGCCGCAGGGCCGAAATCGATACAGTGGACGTCCAAATATGGAAGCGTGGTGGTATCGGGATATGAAGCCGGCAGCGCTGACGGCCTGAATGAAAAAGGACTGGTCGCAAACCTTCTGTATCTAGCAGAGGCCGATTACGGAAAGCCGGACCCGGGCCGCCCGTTTCTTTCGATCGTCGCATGGCCGCAATACGTGCTGGACAATTATGCCACGGTTGCCGAAGCGGTTACGGCTCTGAGCAATGAACCTTTCAGCTTGTTGGCGCCGACCCTGCCGAACGGCTCGGAAGCCGCGCTCCACCTCTCGATATCGGACAGTTCCGGCGACTCCGCTATTTTCGAATACATCGATGGCAAGCTGGCCATTCATCACGGCAAGCAATATACGGTAATGACGAACTCACCGAGCTACGACAAACAACTGGCGCTGAACGAATATTGGACGGACATCGGCGGCCTCGCGTTTCTGCCTGGCACCGATCGCGCCGCCGATCGATTTGCGCGGGCTTCGTTTCTGCTCGGCGCGATCCCCAAACAAGTGGCGCCGCATTACATCAGCGGCGTTCCGCAACAATCTTATATCTATCAAGCGGTGGCGGAAGTGTTGAGCGTGCAACGCGCCGTCAGTGTGCCGCTCGGCATTACAACACCGGCGGAGCCGAATATCGCGTCAACGCTCTGGCGCACTGTGTCCGATCAGAAGAACTTAGTATACTACTTCGACTCCGCCACCCGGCCCAACACCTTCTGGGTATCGTTGACGAAGCTCAATCTCAAGCCCGGCGCCCCGGTCAAAAAACTGACGATCCAGAACGGTGAGGTTTTCTCGGGCGAAGTGGCCGATCAATTCAAGGACGCCGAGCCGTTTAAGTTCCTGCCGGCTTCTCCCCCGGTCGTGGCCAATTAGGAGCGGCACCCAAATGACAGTGATTTTGACTTTGCCCGTGCAGACTTAGAACACCGCGTCCGCCGGGTCGCCCTGTGTGAACGCGACAGCGCTATTGATCTTGATCAACGCCTGGCTCGTTGTTCCGCTTAGTTTGTGTCTGTGAAGCATTGTGGGCTGCTTCGCCCAAATGGCGGCTGGACTGATGAAGAGCGGCGTATGAACAGGTTTTTGATAATAGGTGCTTCGGCAGCTTTGCTGATGCAAATTTTGCCGGCTCGGGCTGATGAATATCCCGTTCTCAACGTGCTACCTCTCTGCCACGGGATCGTCGATCAAGGGGCCGATCCGTTGCAGGCAGGTGATCCATCCGTGTCGCTCAAGCAATGCCTGGATGCCGAGCAGGAAGATCGAGGGACAATGAAAAAAGAGTGGTCTACGTTTTCGGCGTCGGACAAGAAAAATTGCGTTGCGGAAGCAACGATGGGCGGTGAATCGAGCTATACCGATCTCATCACTTGTCTCGAAATGGCAAGAGACGTCAGAAAACTGAAGTAGCTGCCTGACTGGTATAAGCAGATTCCTTGATACGCAACTCAATTGGGCTTTAGCTGCGGGGTGACCAATCGGCGTGTATCGCTGACGGACTTTTCAGTGAAAATGATGTGTGTTGCGGTGCATGAGTCACCATTTGGCCCGAAACGGCCGCGCGGTTCGATCAGCGTCGTGTCCGTTGTTGGGAGTCTTTCTGCCGCGACGACTTATTGCAGTCGCTGCCCATAAGCGACATTGGCTGCGACGATCCGGTGCAGCGCAGTATGTGCCATGTGCAGCTCTCCACTTATCCATCCTCGGTTCAAAGTGAGCAATTTTATACAGACTTAGAAAAGTGGCCGGTTCAATTTCAGAGAGAGCATTTCGGGTTTAACCCCCCTAGCTCCGAGCGCGCCCGGTTAGTTGCGTGGACTAGCCGCCCGCCTGCCTGCTCTGTCATGGCCGGGGTCCTTTTACTTCGGTGGGTAAACTGCAATCGGCTGACATGTGCAGCAGCCTATCTGAGTGTTCAAAGTTGCTCAGGCTGCGTTTTTCGACAGAAACCGTCTGAAGCCGAAGGCGTCTCATGAACGGAGGCCAACATGGACCGATTCATCCGAAACCAGAACGTTGAGCGCTACCGGCGTCTTATTGAGAGCGTGAATGAGGACGAGAGCGTGACTAAGGATGTGAAGCGGCAGACAATTATAAATCTGCTTGCGGAAGAGCTTCAAAAGCAAACAGACTCGGGCGATCCAAACTAAAAGGCTTGGCATGCAAACTAATTGAGCCAGACGTCATGACTATTTGCAGCCCGTACTTGTTACGACCTCTCCGAACCCTTCGCCAGGCTTGCCGTGACGTCTCGGCATTACATCCAGAACTGATACCACCCGGATTTGATGTCTACGCCAGCGCCGAACATTGTGTGGCGTACGACTACACTCTCGCTATCAAAATCAAAGGTCGACCATCCAAACCGTGGCGCTGGGAAATTTACACAGCCGGAAAGAGCAAACCAGTGCGGCAATCTGAATTTTTTGAAACGATGTCCGAAGCTACCCGCACAGGCAAGGTAGTATTGGCAGAAATCCGGACCCTCCGAGCTTGATGGCTTTTATTGGCCCTTAGCGTCACTTCGGTGCTGCGGAGCAGTCTGGTCGCATTCGGAGCGAAGCGGACATTGGGGCGCTCTGACGCAGCAACCCCCCGGTAGCGAGTGATCCTAGCTGAGGCGCCTATCGGGAGACGGCGCAGCAGCTTTCGGAAGCACGACAGACATTGCCATATTGGCAGCGGCGCAAGATTGCGCCTTAAAAAAAACCTCGCCGCCACAGAAGCCACCGGCCAGAGGGTCAAAGAAACCGAATGGGACTTCGCTCGATAGCGCGATCATGACGGCCGAGGCGAAATCCCCGCCCGACCCGAACAGATCGAACAGGTATTCGCCAAGCGCAAGATTGACCGAGCGTTCATCCGCGAAAACCGGTTGGTCGCCGGAGTGAATACGCTGAACGAGCTGTCGCCGAAGCTGCGGCAGGCAGTGCTCTTGATGAAAGAAAGGGTCGCAGCCGGCACGGGATGGCGCTTTCGGTTGTTCTCTGCATCACGCCCGATGCAAGGGGTCTTTTGCATCAGGCGTTCTGTCCAAACTCCGATGTTTTCATTGGGCGTGATGAAGGGAACTGGTTATAGTATATCATGCACTATGAACGACGATCCGAAGCACCTCGAATTCAGTGAGATCACAGATGTCGTAGCGTCTGTGCATTTGATCGCCATGCTGGCAGAGCGGGTGGCGCAAGAGCCTATCTTTTGGAAATGGGTTGTTTTGGCAGCATATAGTGGCCTTCAAGGCGCAATGGTTTGCAATTTGGGTGGAACAAGCACACTTGGTGCGCTTGATGAGCGGTCCAAGTCGAGCATGCTTGAATTTCTGGAGAGCAAGGATCAGGACAACATTAAGAGTCCGAAACATTGGCTTGCTAATTTCGACGCGCTTTTGAAGTGGGCGCAAGACCCAGCGCGGACGCCTGATGGTGCGATTTGGAAGCTGACCAAGGAACAGCGGAAGAGTTTGGATTTTTTACAGCACGTCAGAAATGAGTTTACGCATTTCAAAGCGATGTCGTGGTCTATCGAAGAAGGCCCAATGATACGGGCGGTGCATGTCGCGTTGGAGGCTACTGAGCGTCTGATGCTTCGCTCGCCTTGGGTTCGACGGCATGCTGAAGGTGATGAACTGGAGCTTCTCGAAAGCTCACTCGCTAAAGCGCGGCAAACTTTTGGGTAATAAAAACCCCAGCATTTGCGCTGGAGTCTTGTGCGCGGGTAGTCATCTGCTCCGAGAACCTGAAACAGGCGACGCAACAATATCTGAGGTCGGTGATCATTTCGTGCAGATACGGTCTTCAAGCTCGTAGGATCCGTGACAGACTTCGATACGTCCGCCCTTGAAATGTTTGCGGAGCTGATCGTTGTTGTAGATTGTTTGTTCGATCGCGTTCATGCGCCGACTCCTAATCGTCTGCACCTCATTCTAACAAGTGGGGACGGGCGCGATGGTGCACGACGTGCTATCGCGTGGCAGCATCAACTTTTGTTGCAACAGAAACAGGTATTCGAGGTTATCGACGGCTTTGTTGATGTCGGTACACGTGCGCTCATGGTCATTGACCCCGTGTGGTTCGGTATAATCGCGCTGGCTGTTGCCGTTGCAGCTTTGGTGGCGATCTGGGAAACGTTCCATGTCGAAATCATGGGCTTCCTCGACGATCTCAACGCGAACACCGGCGTCATCGAGTTCTTCAAGCAATCGTGGCAGAGCGTCTCAGATAATTTCAATTCGGAGCTGCTACCTGCGTTAGAGCAGCTTGCCGGGCAATCGCAGTTCCGGCACTTCAACTGTTTTGCTGAAGCCTACGTATAGCTTGTTGGTCATGGGCGGACGGCGCGGCGAGGTAGAGCCTCAAGCGGTGCGAAAGGGTGCCTGCGGAGCTGCCCGCCGCGAAAGAGAACTGCCTGCCTACATTTTAGCGTGTTTTCACAATGCCTAATTCAGCGCCGAACGCGGCATTTTGGATCGACCGGAGCTCTGCGCTTTTAGGAACGTAACAACTGCAGCCGAGTTGACCTCATGCGTAAAACTTCAATAACACAAGAGGAACACACATGACTCAGAACCAAAACCAGCCCGGTCAGCAGGGCGGACAAAGCGATCAAAAGCCCGGACAGCAAGGTGGTCAGGGCGGTGGTCAGCACCAGCCAGGTCAGCAGCAGCCGAAGCCCGGTCAGGGCGGCGGACAGCAAGGCGGCGGACAGAACCAGAACCCGCAGAAGTAACTAGAGAAGCTACTCCGTGTACTTAAGCCCCGCTCAAAAGGCGGGGCTTTTCTTTTCGATGCTTGCTGGTCACCCGCCGTGAAAGAGCGATGCCTACAATAATTGTACCGCGCCGAATGCAGAAACCGCATAAGCGCCCGTCGCCGCCGTGAGCGAATTTCGACGAAAGCAGAATATCGCACTGCTCGCAGTTTTTTATTTGCAGATTGTGTTTACGCCGATACCGCTCGCGTTCTTTGTGCCGCAGGCGATCTAAATTCCTAGCTCTATATGCCGGGTATATTTGCCTCACGCGTGCCCGTGCGCACTCCGGTTTCGCGAGGCGGACCCCTAAACAGCTGGCAGAGCGGATGACGAACACCGACAATTCTATCGAGGATTGTGTCAGTCGCTCATGTCCGTTTGTGGCCCAAAGCGGCGTTTGTTGCGCGCGCCAACTTGGTCGCGATTGGGGGTAAAGCGGACGCGGCCGTTCCGCATCCAAACCGCCGGTTGTGACCCGTTGCGGAAGTGCCGCGAACCTCTCACTTGTGGCAGCAAGCGGCGGCGATTTATCGAGGGAATAGGGCTGTAAAAGTCGTTCCAGTCTTTTCCGATGAGGTTACGCCAACCGTTCCACCATGGGCAGAAACAATTTGCTTCGTTATATAAAGTCCTAAGCCGAGATTCGTCGATTCTACATCGTTGGCGCTTTTTTCTCCCCCGCCGCGAGTTAACGAATTGAATATTCCTCCTAATGCGTCGGGCGGAATCGGAACGCCGTCGTTGTGCACGGATACTAAGATTGCTTCCGGGCCGCCCTTGATCGTTACGCCGATAGGCAGGTCCTTAAATCCGTACTGAACTGCGTTGCCAAGCAAATTTGAGAAAACTTGCCCAATACGAGCCTTATCCCATTTCCCTTCCGTCTCCCCAGAGATTTCCAATTGAAATGTGCGGCTCGGATGCATCGCCCGCATCTCATCCACCAGTTGTCGGCTTACGAAGGCCATATCCATGGGCTTCTTGATAACCTGTAGCCCTGATCCAAGCCGGGCACGGGTCAGGTCGAGCAGATGATCAATAATTTCCGTTGCACGGCCGGCGCTCGCGACGACTTGAGACACCAACATTGTTTGCCGTTCGTTGAGGGGTCCAATATTCAAAGTAAGCTGAGCCGACATCTTCATAGTGCCGATGGGATTGCGTAGGTCGTGGCTCAAGATAGCTAGAAACAGATCCCTCGAATGATCGATTGTCTTTGTGTAGTAACTGATCGCTTCGGTTATGGTTTGATCGAGGGATTCGTTGAACCGGGTCAAGTCCGAAATGTCCGTTCTGGTCGCTTCCGTCAGCTGCGCTTCCCATAATCTAATCACGCTGGCACGGAGTGCTCGGAACTCCGAAACCATTTGCTCCATGGTAAAGCCGCCGGATTGGCGAAGAGAGGCGTGAATTTCCGCTGCGCTATGCTCGGTATTCTTGGGCTTGTTCCCTTCCGATTTTTTCAATTGTTCAGAGTCGGTTTGAGAAGATTCGATGTCATCCGCAATAAAGGCGAGCATATCCTTGATATGATTGCGCAGGGTACGCGGACTCATATCGGCGGCGGCGGGGATCAGCGTTCCCGCAAAGATTTCCCAGTGCTCAACTATTGGTTGTTCGTTTTCACGAATGAACGGGGCTAAACGCATGTTGTCTGTTTTCGGTAAAGCCAATGGGGTTACGGGAATGAGCAAGATCGAAACTCCCAAAAAGAAAGTGACGCGATTTCATTAGGACATACAGCCGGGTGGCGAATGTATAAAATGGCTCACGTCTACGAGGTTTGGCGAAGTGAGATTTTTGGTCAGTAAACAATTTAGACTCAGAGCGAACGAAGCTAAGCAGAAATACGTATCGCTCTTTATTCGGCGCTGTCGATTGACGCGCTGCAAAACGCTTAATTGCCTGCCTGACGCAAACGACATTCGCCTAACGGGAACTATGGAATATCGGACCGCGGTTGCCCGGATCACTCCGCCTTGATACCCGCGAACTTGATCACCTTGGCCCATTTCTCGGTTTCGGCAGCAATGAGTACGCCAAATTCAGCCGGTGTGAAGGGCATTGGGATCGCACCCAAGTCTGAGAACTTCGCTTTGATCTTGGGGTCAGCAAGGCCAGCATTTATCTCCTTGTTCAGTTTCTCAATGATTTCGGCGGGTGTGTTCGCTTGGCGTGGTCTCAATCGTCTTTGCTGCTTGCCGCTAACGTCACAAGCCAGGCCAATCCACATAGCGATTTGCTTCGGCCTTTTGTTCGTCGTCAAGCGCGGCGTAAAATCTATCGGCGACTGGTTTGAGTTTGCGGACGCCTGCCAGCGCGGCTTGAAGGCGCTCATCGGCCGCTGCAAGTCTGGCCGGAACGTCTACAGGACTGTCGGCGCAAACCTCGGACATGCGGTCGGAATAGCTCTTTGCACTTTTCTTGAGTTCATCCAGCGCTGCCTTTTGAGTCCCATTCACCTTTATCATGAGATCGATGTTGGAAAGGCTGAGATCAAGCAGTGTCCCGCTCATGCAGAGGTTGCCAGCACCGGCATCTCGTCCTCCACCACGGTGGCCGCCACGCGCAAATGCGAACGACGCGAACGCGGCTACTGACAGAACAATCACGCTGACCACCGCGCATCGTGAAGTACTTTTCATGTCGTCTCCTCTTAAGGTCGATTACTTTTTGGGCCTGAGTGCATAAATGCCAAATGCGGCCGGTATTAAGTCCTGTAGATAAAGCGGAAGCTCCATACATGGCCCCAACTGCCTCGACGGCAGTCGACTCCCGTGACCGCTTTTAGGGGAACACCGGTCGCGTGCGCTCTTAGTTGGCGCGACCGAGTCTGACCCATCGCGTCATTTCGCGGTGACGAAATAACTTGACCGCTGACTGCTTCATCTCGGTCGAATCTGACCCAAGCGGTCATGCATCGATTTGTCTAGGACCTTCGAAGCTACGCAAACCTATAGCTGATATTCGCTATGGTGATGGCGTTGGCTTCGACTAGAGCTACCGCAAGCGATGGCGCGCTTACGCGCGCACGAACTCCTTGCCCTTATTGGCAGCCACGAAGCCGTTGAACACCTCGTTGACCTCGTGCCACGACTTCAGCTTCTTCATGTTGTCCAGCCACCGCTTGATGTTGGGGTAGGCGGAGAAGTCGCAATCGATCAGTTCGCCGATCGACACGAGCCCGGCGCCGAAATAGTCGGCAATGGTGAGTTCGTCGCCGCAGAGATATTGATTTTTCGGCCCGATCCAATGGTCGTTGAGAATCTGCAGCCAATTTTTGGCGCCTTGCTGCCCCCAGGCGACGGCTCCGGCATGGGCCTCGTCGCTGCGGCGCTTGTGGTGCGGAAACAGCTGCGGGTAGACCAGCCCGTAACCGAAGTCGCGATAGAATTGGGTATTGAGCCAGTCCATCACTTCATTGACCTTGGCGCGTTTCTTGAGGTCCTTCGGGTAGGATGGCAGGTCGTACTTGTCGGCGAGATATTTAAGAATCGCCGAACCCTCCGTCAGGCGGAAATCGTCGTCCTCGAGCCACGGCACCATTCGGTTGGGATTGAGCGAGGCGTACGGCTCCTGATAGTGGGCGCCTTGGAGAATATCGATCGTCTCCTGGTCGCATAGGATGCCGCTTTCGGCGATGAGCAACCGTACGGGACGGCATGCGGTCGATACCGGATGCATGTAGAGCTTCATAGTCACATCCTCCCATTATTCATTGTGGTTAGCTTTGTATCTGGATCAATCCGGCGGCTGGCGCAAGCTTATCATGTCTGCTCGCGCCGCAACATTAGCTGCCGACCGCGCCGCGAATGACCGGTGCGACCTTGGCCGCGAATAGCTCGATCACACGGGCAACGTCTGCAAAAGGCAGGCCGCCGATGTCGATTTGCGCCAGGAAACGCTGGTGGCCGAACAGCTCGCGCTCATACAGGATCTTGTCGATGATTTGCTGCGGGCTGCCGACGAAAATCGCGCCGTGCGGGGCTGCGCGCTCGTCATAATCGGCCCGCGTGACCTCCTGCGCGCGATACTGCGAAGGTGTGTGGGTAAAAAAATAGCCAGCATAGTACGGATAAAATGTGTTCAGGGCATCTTGCGAATTTTCTTTGATGTGCATGTGGGTGGCGATGCTGACCTTTAGTGTGTTCGCGGCGTGCCCGGCTTGCAGCCCGGTGCGCCGGTAGAGATCGGCGAGCGGCGCGAGCTTCGCCGGCGGCATGCTGATATTGGCGAGCGCCAACGGCAAACCGAGCGCGCTGGCGCGCACGATGCTGCTCTGCGTGCCGCCGGTGCCGACCCAGATGGGCAGGCGACTTTGCGCCGGCCGCGGCGGAATTGGTGCATCCTTCAGGGGAGGACGGAAGCGTCCCTGCCAAGTGACGTGCTCGGCGGCGTTGAGCTGCATGAGCAGCTCAAGTTTCTCCGCGAACAAATCGTCGTAGTCGGCAAGATCATAGCCGAACAGCGGAAACGATTCGGTGAAAATGCCGCGTCCGACGATGATCTCGGCGCGTCCGCCGGAGATAAGGTCGATGGTGGCAAAATCCTCGAAGACCAGGACCGGATCCGCCGTGCTGAGGATGGTGACCGCGCTCGCCAGGCGAATGCGCTCGGTCACTGCCGCGATTGCCGCCAATACGGCAGAAGTGGCGACGACCGCCATATCCAGCCTATGATGTTCGCCGACCGCGAAAACATCGAGACCCGACGCATCGGCAAGCTTCGCTGCCGCAAGGATTTCCGCCATGCGTTGCTGTGCGCCCATAGCCTTGCCCGCCTGCGTTTCCGGCATAAGGTCGCCGAACGTATAGAGCCCCAACTCGAATGCCGCACCCATCGGATCTGCCTCTTTGCTGATCGGATAATGTTCGAAACCAGTGGTCCAGATACGAACACCGTTCGCATTGCCCCCGGGGCAAGTTATAGCTTGCGACGCGCGATGTCTCTTCCTGGCCCTCAACCGCCCGACTGGCGAGCGACCGTCGCGGCGGCTTTCGGAGGTACTTCTGCCGTGTTGCCGGCGAGGTGGCGCGGCCGAGTCTGGCCCAAAGCGTCAGATCGCTCACTTATTGAACTAGCGAACACTTCTTCGCCCAACGTAGCCCTCACCGGCCACCCATGTTTCGAACACCTCGATCGTCGTCCCGTCGAGTGCCACCATGTCAGCACGGAATCCCGGCGCGAGCTTGCCAAGCCTGTCACCAAGGCCGAGGAATTCCGCCGGGTGCGTTGACGCAAAACGAAGCGCGTCGGTGAGCTGCACATCCAACAAAGTAACGCAATTGCGGACCGCGGTGGCCATGTCGAGACAGGCTCCGGCCAACGTGCCGTCCTTTGTCTCGCAACGGCCGTTGCGCACCACGATGGTCTCGCCGTTGAGTACGAATGACGATTGTACTCCGCCAACCAGTGGCATGGCATCGGTCACCAAGATGGGATGGCCGGCGCCGCGCAGCGCGAGCCGCAGCAGGGCGGGCGCGACATGAACACCGTCAGCAATCAGACCATATGACGCGCCGGCAGATTCGAGCGCGGCGGCAATCGGTCCGGGTTCTCTAGAGTCGAGCGACCGCATCGCATTGAACAGATGGGTGAAGCCGGTAAGCCCTTCCGCCATCGCCGCACAGGTCTGCGCATAGGTCGCCATGGAATGGCCGAGTGCGATCCGCACGCCGGCGGCGGCAAGCTTCGTGATGAATTGCTCCGGCACCTCCTCGGGCGCTAGCGTTAAGAGGGTAACGCCTTGCCGCGTCGCCGTGATCATCCCGAGATCGTCCGCGGTCGGTCGACGAATAGCGCGCGGATCATGCACGCCGGCCTTGTTGGGTGAGAGAAATGGACCTTCGAGGTGAATGCCAAGCACCGCCGGCTCGGCCCCGACCAACGCTTCGGCTCCAGCGATAGCGGCCCTCATCTTCGCCGCACTGTCACTGATGAGAGTCGGCAACAACGCAGTCGTTCCGAACTGACGATGTGCGGCGACGATCGTGCGAATGGCATCGGGCGTCGGCTGGTCGTTGAACAGCACATCACCGCCGCCGTTGACCTGAATATCAATGAAGCCTGGAACCAACCATACGCTTTCGGGCAGATCATGAACCGGCAGCGAAAAAGGCACGTCGGCGCGCGGAACAATGGTAACGATCCGGGCTCCGTCAATTACTACGGCCGCGTTCTCGCGCAACTCCATTCCATCGAAAACGCAGCGGGCGGCGACGGCGTGCTCGGTAGCTCTCATCGGGTGCGCGTTACTTTCTGCAGATGGCGCGGCTGATCGACGTTGGTGCCGCGGTGCGCGGCAAGGCTTACGAGAAATGTGTAGAAGCTTTGTATGAGACAGATCGCATCGGCATCGGGGTGATCAGGCACCAGCGCGGGTAGACGACCGCTCTGCCGGCCTCCCGGTTCGGCAACGAGCACGCAGGCGCCTTTGTGGCGCAGGTCAACAACGAGGTCCGCCAAACCCGCAGCCGATTCATCGGTCGAACTGAAGGCAAGAATGGGATAGGCGCTCGAAACCAGGGCGATCGGCCCATGACGGAATTCGGCAGCGCTGAAGGCCTCGGCATGTAGCTCGCACGTCTCCTTTAGCTTCAAGGCCGCCTCGCGGGCAATCGCAAGCGTCGGACCGCGGCCTATTGCAACTAGGCTGTTCGCAGTCGTCAACGGGCCCAGCGCTTCGCTCCAATCGAGCTCCGCCGCCTCGGCAAGACGGCTTGGCAGCCGCGCGCAGGCCAGGTGCATCGCCCCGTCGCCCATCCAACTGGTCGTCAATCGCAACAGAGCGGCGAGCGACGTAACAAAGCTTTTTGTGGCGGCCACGCTCAGTTCGGGTCCTGCTGCCAACGGCAGAACGATCTCTGATGCGGCAGCCAACGGGCTATCCGGATCATTGACGATGGCCACGGTTAGTGCGCCCGCGGCGCGCGCCATCGCGGCAGTTTCAATCAAGTCGTCGCTGCGGCCCGACTGGGAGATGGTCAGGAACAGCTGATCCTTCAGTTTTAGAGAGCGATGGTACACGGCGGCGATATTTGGTGCCGCCGCGGCTACCGGCACTCCGAGGTGCCGCTCGATCAAATGCTTGGCAAACGTCGCTGCGTGCGCGGAGCTTCCCCTGGCGCAGGTCACAACGACGTCTGGTCGCCGCCGAACGAGCCGCTTGACGAGCGCGGCGAGCGGCTCTGCGAGAATTTGCGCTTGCAGGTGCACGGCCGCGGCTGCCTCGTGCAACTCATCTTCCATACCTCCACCCATTGACGTCATCGCCGTTCGTTCCTTCGAGTGCTGTAAACCATCAAGCAACCCGTGCCAGAGATTTCGCGGCGGAGCGCGCCAGCCAAAGCGCACCAGCCAAGGCATCGCCGGCGGACTCGACAAGATGCGATGTCGTCTCTTCCGCGAGCCAAGGCTGCAAGGACGGCGCTAAGCCGCCGACCAGTGCTAATCGAGAGGTGCCGGCAGCGACGAGTCGAGACGCAAGCGCGTCGATATGAGCGGCGGCGAGATTCATCATTTCGATTGCCGTAGTGTCGCCGCGTGCGGCGTGATCCACGATGCACGGCGTGAGCGAACCGAAGTCGCGGGGCGATGCGGTCGCGGTCCAGCGTACGATCGCGTGCGCGTCATTTTCGAAATCGGCAAACAGCATGCGCAGAAGGGGTGTCCACGCGATGCGGCCGTCCCAGGCCCACAGCGTGCGCCGCAGCGCCTCCCCGCCAAGCCAGGCGCCACTTCCTTCATCTGAGATTGGAAGGCCCCAGCCGCCGACGCGGTGTGTTTGTCCATTCAGCACCGCCCACCCAATCGTACCCGTACCCGCGATGATGACCCCGCCATCCCTCTCGCCATGCGCACCGATGCAGGCGGCATGTGCATCGGTGGTAATGATGACTTTGCGAAACGGGTGCTTCTGTCGCTGCGCAGCGGCAAGAAGCGTCGGCTCGCTGGCGCCGGCCAAAGCAACGCAGGCAACAATCCGCGCTAGACTCCCGCGAGACAGAGCTGCCAGGTCCAGGCACTGCGCAGCCACTTCGAAGACTGTCGAAAAACTTTGCGCCAGTCCGAGGCGAAGGTTCGCCGGCCCGACTACAGCTTCGCCGAGGATTTCGCCCGAAAACGCGCACAACCGTGCCCGGCAGCGAGTACCGCCGCCGTCCACACCAAGTAGCAGTATGTTTGGATTCACGGTCGGTACCCTGTTTGACACCGGAATCGCTTCCCCAGACTATAAGAACAAAGAAGCAGCGAAATGGTTTGATTTGAGGAAGCCTATCCGACTTTTGAGGCGGTTTTGATGCCCTTGGATACCGAACGCGCTAGTCCACGCTATTCCGATATCGACCTTTGGGAGCCCTCGGACATTCTCCATGCGCTGATCGAGAGCCAGATAGCCGCCGTCGCCGCCGTTCGCGCCGCGCTGGCCGCGATCGAGCGCGCCGCTGGGGCGATGGAGGCGCGCCTTCGCAGCGAGGGTCGTCTGATCTACGTCGGAGCGGGAACCTCGGGGAGGCTTGCCGTCCAGGATGGCGCCGAGCTCATTCCGACGTTCAACTGGCCGCAAGACCGCCTGTTGCTGCTGATGGCTGGCGGTACGGATGCCCTCCTGCGCACGGCCGAAGGGGCGGAGGACGAGATCGATCATGCCGCGCGGCTGCTGCAACAGCATCGGATCGGTGCACCGGACGTCCTCATCGCCGTCGCCGCCAGCGGAACCACGCCTTTTACGCTCGCCTGCATGCGCGAGGCGAAGCGACGTGGTGCCCTTGCCGTCGGCATCGCCAACAATCTCCGTACGCCGATTCTGGAGGAGGCGGACTGCCCAATCTGGCTCGATACCGGTCCTGAACCGATCGCAGGCTCCACCCGAATGAAGGCGGGTACCGCCCAACGCGTCACGCTCATCCTTCTGTCAACGCTGGTGATGATTCGCCTGGGCCGCGTTTATGAGGGGCTTATGGTCGACGTTCAGGCGACTAACGCGAAGCTTGTTGAGCGCAGTGAGAGTATTCTGCACCGGCTGAGCGGGCGCAGCGCCGAGGAGGTACGCGACGCGCTGCGCCGCGCCCGTGGAAACGTCAAAGTCGCGATGCTGCTTTTGCACGGCTGCGGCACCGATGAGGCCGCCAGCCTGCTTGAGCAGGCAGGAGGACAGCTACGCACCGCGCTGAGATATGCCGGACGTCACGAGGCCGCCGCGTCAGACGTGTTGACGACCCCCGAAGACGTTTCCTCAGCCGCTTCCGAGAGCGTGGGCGAAAAGTAACGGGGCCATAGAGAGCCTCCACGCCGCCTGCGCTGTGAGCGCGTCGTCGATGCCGTCGACGGCTTCCTCGATTTATGTCTTGTGTCACCTTCGCCCATGATGCGGATCGCCAGCTTGGTGCCCGAGGACCGCACCACAAGCTGGCCGTGGCCCCACCTCACCCCAACGTCCCTTATTCATTCTGTCTCGCGCCGGAGAAAGATGCGCCAGATCGCCGCGATTATTAAGAGGTAGATGCACAATAGCACTACAAGCAACGCGCAGCTAAATTTTGGTCGTTATTGGAGCAACAACAGACATCGGGCGACTCTAAGACCGCGAAGCCTCGGTCGCTTCTGACCCTTAACGTCGTTTCGCCGCCATCAATAATACGTCGGCTATTGGGGGAATCTGTTGCAAAACTCTGATTGAGACGAATCACGAACGATGATTCGGCTGGATTGGGGCGGGCATCGGCGGGAGCGGGTCATGATGGGTCGGCGGCAAGGCGGTGGCCGACGCCTTGGTATAGGTGTGAGAGTTCCCTTGGCGCCTTGTGAAATGCCGGTTCCGTGTTTCTACCTAGCGGGAAATTCATCCGGTCGAAACGATTAGGCGCAGAGATTCGAGTACTCGGTCAACGACTGTCCGAGCCAAGGAGTCACAAGATGAACCAATCCATCGTTCGTTTCCCGAAGAACCCGCTCGTAACGGGTTTGGCCGTCACCACGCGGTGCGTCGAGTACGGATTTATCACGGTCGGCGCCACGGCGGCGGCCTTTTCCGCTCTAGAGTCTGTCGTAATCGTGCTGAGTTGGATCAAGGTATTGTAGATTACGCGGCGACGCTGTCCGGATCGCGCGCCGGCACCAGGCCGCGTAGCTTCGGCGCCATGTGCTCCAATGAACAGCCGAAGCGAGCGGAACACCTTTTCGCGGGTCGCCCACTTTTTGCCGTTGACGATCAACAACGTGCCGAAACGGCCGAACGCGCGCTGATAGTAAACAGCGACTCCTCATCCCATATGTGCGCTATCGGACACAATGAGGGTTATGCCATGGCGATTAAGCGCCAACCGTCATTCAATTCGACATCCTTTCTCGCCAAGGTCGGCGAAGGCCGCAGCTTAGGTAAATACCGCAAAGGCCAGGTCATCTTTTCACAAGGGGACGCGGGTGACGCGGTTTTCTACGTCCAGAAAGGCAAGGTGAAGGTCACCGTCTGTTTCGGAGCATGGAAAGGAAGCAGTCGTCGCAATTCTTGGAACAGACGAATTTTTCGGCGAGGGATGTCTTGCAGGGCAGGCGTTGCGTATATCGACGGTCACGACCATGATGGACTCCGCCATCGCCCGAATAGAAAAGGCGGCTATTATCCGCGTGATCCATCAGGAGCCAACGTTCGCCGAGATGTTCATTGTCCATCTTCTCGGCCGAAACATCCGCGTTGAAGCGGATCTGGTCGATCAGCTATTCAATTCGAGTGAGAAACGTCTTGCCAGACTGCTCCTGCTATTGGCGAACTTCGGCAAGGAAAGCAAACCGAAACCGGTTATCGCCAAGATCAGCCAGGAGACGCTTGCGGAGATGATCGGAACAACCCGGTCCCGCGTGAGTTTTTTCATGAACAAATTTCGTGAACTGGGCTTCATTGACTACAACGGCAGCGGCCTGGAAGTTCACACCTCATTGTTGAATGCCGTTCTGCACGATCAAGGGGGCCCAACTTTCGAAACTTGTTCATGAAGAAATTCACACGAGAGCGGGTCGCGCCAATCATCTCAGCCAGTGTCTCATGGTT
>Ga0302326_10010867_pt1 | contig 19654 bp, 20 predicted proteins | sample Palsa_T0_3_FD_202264 | JGI IMG/M metagenome (GOLD analysis project Ga0302326, IMG submission 202264) | Peat permafrost microbial communities from Stordalen Mire near Abisko, Sweden - Palsa_T0_3 | ecosystem: Environmental > Terrestrial > Soil > Palsa > Peat permafrost | place: Sweden: Abisko...
TCGCTGTTAGCGGAGATGCTGCCAACCTGCGCGATCATGTCGCCGGAGACGGGCTTGGAGAGTTTCTTGATTTCTTCGGTGACCACTAGAACGGCCTTATCTATGCCGCGCTTCACGGCCATCGGATTGGCGCCGGCAGCGACCGCTTTCACGCCCTCGCGGTAAATCGCCTGGGCCAGGATTGTAGCCGTGGTAGTGCCGTCGCCGGCAACATCGGAGGTCTTCGATGCGACCTCGCGCACCATCTGGGCGCCCATGTTCTCGAGTGGATCCTTCAAGTCGATCTCTTTGGCAACCGTGACACCGTCTTTGGTGATGGTCGGGCCGCCGAACTTCTTTTCGAGAACGACATTGCGCCCCCTGGGGCCGAGGGTGACCTTCACTGCGTCGGCAAGTTGGTTGACGCCGCGCAGGATCGCTTGACGCGAATGATCGCTATAAACAATCTGTTTTGCCATAAATTGGTTTCCTTTTAGAGTCTATGTGAACTAGCTGGCTTTCAAGAGCGCTTTGGGGACCGCGTCCAGCACTCCGAGGACGTCGTCCTCGCGCATGATAATGTACTCGGTGCCATCCAGCTTGATCTCGTTGCCAGAGTATTTGCCGAACAGGATGCGGTCGCCCGCTTTCACGTCGAGCGCTACCAGCTTGCCGTCGTCGAGGCGCTTACCCTTCCCGATAGCCATTACTTCGCCTTCCTGCGGTTTTTCCTTGGCGGAATCGGGGATGATGATGCCTCGGTGCGTGGTTTCCACTTCCTCGATCCGCTTTACCACGATGCGGTCGTATAGGGGTCGAATGTTCATGATGCTACTTGCCTCCAGTTGGATTGAATATATGATGCCATGAGATGGCTCGAAACTACTTTGGCGAGAAGACCACACCCTTCTGCAGGTGCCGCGGATGAGCGGTGACACTTACGTAGGGCACACTGAGGAATGACTTACTGGTTACCTGAGTAATCTCGATGCTGTTGCAGTGCTGAGATTTGACGTTTCCGATGAGCCGTTTCAGGGCGCCGCGCAGTGACTTTTGCTTATCGAACCCGAAGGCCGTGGCCTTGATTTCCCCGGCCATGAAGAAGAAGGTCCATCCCGTCTCCCGAATCTCTTTCTCGAACACGGCACGGGCGCCATTGAGCGCTGCCCATCCGTTTGAACCAGGCTCGCTCCGAAGCAGTTGGGGGTTCTGCGGATACGTGCCGTCTTCAATCAAAATGCTCCCGGCGGTGATTGCGTCTGCCATAAGGTCCCTCAAACCGGGATGGCGCCCCCCGTATGCGCCAGCCATGCCACCGGATGGCTGCGGACCAGGCCATTGCGCTGTTTGATGTCCGCCCACTTGACGTCGTCTTTCAGCTTGACAAAGATGCCAAGGGTGCCCTGGTATGTGCCGCTGGCCAGTCGGACTTCGTCGCCTTCGCGGAATGTGGGGGTAACCGGTATAACGCTCATTCTGTTCCTTCCTCGTAATTGCGCCAGGCCAGCGACGCCACGAATGGGACGGCGCTTGCCACGACCAAGGCGCGTTGCCAGCCGCCTGAAAAACTGAACAGGGGCGCCACCGGGTTGTAAAGCAGCGCCAGTCCTCCGAACACTGCCGCAACAGCGTAACGCCGTGCACGGAATGCTTCGAACATCTCGACCGCCGCGCCGGCAGCCACGATGAATCTGACCACGATTTCGAACGACGCCAGGTAGGACCACAATGCCGCCGCGGCGAGCAGCACCGCAATCGAAACCCACTTCACCACTTTCCTACGAGCGGCTGTCCTCAGCTTCGCTACCGGCGGCACCCATGCATCTTGTCCCGGCAGTGCGATTGAAGTAGACATTATGCGATCCTTTCTTGGGTATATCGAACCGCGGCAGACGTTCGCGGCTCGGTAGCTTCAGCGTGTTACCAAGCCGCGATCGTCAGCAATCCGCCTCAGGTTACCTGAGCGTGATCGGCGTGCCGATCTGCGTGCCAATCACTTCGCCGGAGATCACGATTTCTACCCGGCGATTCTGCTGCCGTCCCTCCGCTGTGTCGTTGGAAGCCACCGGCCGAGTCTTACCGAAGCCCTTCGACGTAACCGAACCCGCCGCCATTCCCTGGTCGGTCAGATATCCGCGGACTGACTCGCCGCGTTGTTCGGAAAGCTGCTGATTGTAGTCATCCCCGCCGACGCTGTCAGTGTAACCTTCTACATCCAGCCTGAGTCCCGGATGCCCGGAGACGATGCCGGCTACCTTCGCCAACTTCTCGCGCGCCAGAGGCCGCAAGGTAGACTTGGCGGTGTCAAAAAGCACATCCGACATATTCACGATCAACCCGCGCGCCGTGTCCGTTGTTTGCAGGACGGCGTTGAACTGGGCCAGCAACTCGGTTCGCAGTTCGGCCTTCTCCGCCTGCAACTGCGCTGTCTGCTGGGCCGCGCTGTCGAGGTTGGCCTGGTTGGCCGCCCTTTGCGCCTCATTTTCCTGCCTCAGACTGGCCGTCTCGGCCGCCGCGGCAGTGGCGCTGTCCGCATTCTCCAACTTCAAGCGGTCCGCGTCCGCCGCGGCAGCGGCCATGTGCGCGTCAGTTTCGCGTTTCACACGATCGGCTTCCGCCAGAGACGAGGCTGCCTGCGCATTCTTCTCCTGTGTCAGGCGATCCGAATCCGCTTGTGCCTTGATCCGCGCCGCTTCAGCTTCGCGGGTAACGCGGCCGGTTTCAGATTCCGCGGCAGCGCGTCCGCTTTCCGCGCTCGCCTGGCGGTCCACCGCCTGCTGGCGCTCCGCGCTCAGGGCATCTGCATCCTGACGTTTGACGGCGATTGCGCGCGCGTCTTCCGCCGTTTGCACGGCTTCCCGGGCGGTCATGATTACAGCCTTCCTGCCCGCGTTGCGGTCCTGGTAAGCGTTAGCCTGAGACAGGTCCCCTTCGGCCTTCTGGAAGGTCTCGGCCGCAAAACGGTCCGCGCCCACGGCCCGCGCGATCTGCACTGCGTTGCGCGCTTCGTAGAGTTCCAGCGGCTGTTTCCGATCGAACTTCAGCGCCAGCGGATTTGACAGACGCTGATACTGGCCGCGCTGCAACAGTTCGTACTTGGCGTCGATCTCCTCGATCTTCCCCTTGGTGTCCGCGCGTATTTCGTTCTTCATCACGATCAGGTCGCTAGGCTGGGTGACCGCGTAATAAGGTTCGGCGGTGACCACCAACCCGAACACCTGCAGTTCGGTGGTTACATTCAGCTTGCTCTTCGTTCCATCCAGCAGCACTTCACCCAGATTGGCCGTGCGCCCTTCCGGGGTGATGGCCCACAAGACATACGTGAGGTATTCGGCTCCGTTGTTTGTGGCAGGCTGCAGGCCATCGAATTCCGCTTCGATCCGGATGTAGCCCTTCTCGCCCGCGACTTTGGCCTCGCCGCGGCCGCCGGGGAGCAGATCGGTTCCCTGGAAACCGATCCGCGTGGCGCCGCTGCGGTGCTGGTAATTGACGGCCTTCACCGTCCCCGAGGTTACGGAGAGCCGGTAAAGGGGCGCCGGCTCCTGGGCCAATAGCAGCCCGCATAGTATTCCACATGCGGTCAGCGATGCGCCAATGAGTTTCATTTGAATCATCTTTATGTTTCCTTCCCGCGGACTAATGGCGGCCGGCATTCGACGCAACCGTGCGTTCTCGTGACGGGTGACGGTCCAACTCGTTGATCAGCTTCGCGGCCGCCCTGGGCGTGCGTACGGACTTGGTCAGAATTTCCCGGTTATCGAGCTTTCTGCCGTAGATCTGGGCGTTATCGTTCAGATCCTGCCGCAACGTGGCGCCTTCCAGCGCAACGCCCGCAAACAGGCCCTGGGATCGCGACCATGAGAGTATCTCGGCGTGCATTTGCAGGTCAGTTTCAGCGGAGGCCGTCCGTCCTACCGGGCCGGCGGCGACCGATGCATCTGCGCCCAGAGTGAACTTGCTGGCTAGCAGCTTGTCTTCTCCACCCTGGTTCATCACGAGCATGATTACATCCGTCGTAGAGCCGCCTATTTGGAAGCCGAAGCTGCCACCCTCGATGATCACCGTGCCCGGCGCGGACCACCCGCCATGACGGCGGCACGACACATAGCCTTTTCCGTACTTGGCGCCGACTATGAAGGCAGCGGCCTTCTCGCTGGGGACGATTACGATGCAATGGGCCCGCGCCAGCAGGTCTTCCGGGATGCCCTTGTCCGGTGTGGCCATAACCTCGGAAAACACGATGGCGGCTTCGTCGAGCCGTTTTATGGAGTTGTCTTTGGCCAGCAAGGGCGTAATCGCCAGAGCGGCCGCTATCATCATTCGCATTATTTAACCTCTTCCGGTCGACCCGGTGGCCCGGCGGGGCTTTTTGGGCGACACGCCTCCCTTCAGTGCACGAGTCGCACCAATCGGCTCTTTCGTTGAGCCGGTTCGCCGGGGTTGCGTCTCAAACCCGGCTGGGCGCGAACTAATCGACCCGTAAGTGACCGCCTATGGTCATCTGACGAGGCGCGGTCATACTCCACGCCTCTTCGTGGAGCATGCGATTCGTGCCTGGTATGCCGGGGCTCATCCCGACGCTCCAGATAGCGGAAGGCCTGTCGGGAACGGCGCCGAGCGAGCGGCCAGTGGCATGCACGTCCGGAATGCCGAGGCTTACAAACATGCATCGTTTACGAATTCTAGCGGGCGGCTTCCTGCTGGGCGCGGCAATGCTCGTCCCGATTGTGGCGAGCGCCCAGGACCACCCCTACAACGGAAGGTACTATGACAACCGGCGATACTACGACCGCGATGGCCGCGATTATCACGTGTGGAACGCCCAGGAAGATCGCGCTTACCGCTTCTACCTGAACGACCAGCACCTGCCATATCGCGAATGGCGGAGCGTGCGAGGACCCGATCAGCGGTCATATTTCCGGTGGCGGCACACCCATCCGGATTCCGTGATTGTCACTGTGCGGTAAGCTGGCGCACGCTGAGTGGTCTGCGCGGTCAGAGATCCTTGCGCGAAATCCCCAGCTTGCGCATCATGGCGTTCAAGGTCGTGCGGTGCAGTCCGAGACGAGTGGCGGCGGTGGTTACCACGCCGCCGCTCTCTCGCAGCACCCGGATGATATGATCCCGCTCCACTTGCGCGAGCGTGCCGCCGCCGGTGGCGTCTGCCGCGTCCGCCCGTATCTCGGCCAAAGGCGCGCGCAGGCTGATTCCCGTGGATAGGATGACCGCCCGCTCGATGAAGTTCTCAAGCTCCCGTACGTTCCCCGGCCAATGCCAGCTCACCAGGGCCCGCATCGTCTCCGACGGGATATTCTCAATGTGCCTGCCCATTTTCCCTGCGTATTTCTTGGTGAAATGCCGCGCGAGTATGGGTATGTCCTCTGGGTGATCGCGCAACGGAGGCGTAGTGATCGGGAAGACCTTCAGCCGGTAATAGAGATCGCTGCGGAACAGTTTGTCCCCCATCATCTGAGTCAGATTCCGATTGGTTGCCGCCACCAGCCGGACGTCTATGGGAATCGTTTTGGTGCCGCCCAACCTCTCGAACGACTTCTCCTGCAATGCGCGAAGCAATTTCGGTTGCAGGTCCAACGGGATATCGCCCACCTCATCCAGAAACAGAGTCCCCCGGTGAGCCATCTCGAAGCGCCCGATCTTTTGCGACAGGGCGCCGGTAAAGGCCCCTCTCTCGTAGCCAAACAACTCGCTTTCCAGAAGCCCGGTCGGAATAGCTGCACAGTTCAATGTGACAAAAGGAAGATTCTTCCGCGGACTCATCCGGTGGATGGCGCGCGCTACCAGTTCCTTTCCGGTACCGGTTTCTCCCAGGATCAACACGTTCGCATCGGTGGGAGCAACCACCTCAACCTGGCGCTGGACCCGCCGCAGTGCCGCGCTGCCGCCTACAATCTCCTCGAAGTCCTGTTTCGGGGCGGTATCTTCTTCTTCAACACTTTCCAGCCGGTCCCGTTCCCGGAGGTCCTGCACAAAAGTGATCCAGCGGAAGGGAGCAAGCTTCAACACCGCCGTGACCACCAGGACCGGGACGCGTGTCCCATCCTTTCGAATCAGCTCCTTTTCGAATGGCGTGCAGGCTCCGAACCGGAGACCTTCTTCATGCGCCAGATCGTCAAGCGCGGAGTATTCCGGCGGAGTAAGATCTGGCCAGTGCAGGCGGCCTTCCAGCAAATCCTCGCGGCTGTATCCGATCAGTTCGAGAAACGCGTCGTTCGCCTCGGGAACACGGTCGAACTCACCGGAAACGACGCCGGCGATGGTCGATTGCGATGGGATTGGCCGGATGCGCGCGTGGCTGCGCCGCAACTTCTCGTCCCTTTCGTGACGATCGCTGAAGTCGCGCACGGCTCGCGCAAAGCCCTGCAATTCTCCATCTTCATCTTTAAGGGCCATGGTGATGGCATTGGCCCAGAATCGCGATCCGTCCTTTCTGGCCTGCCAGCCTTCAGTCACCATATGGCCTTCGGCCGCGGCCCGTTTGAACTCTTGCTGTAGCTTCGCCCGGAGTGTATCCTCGCCGGGATAGAGGAAAGCTAAGTGCTGGCAGACGGTCTCGTCTGCCTGATAGCCGTAAATCCGCTCCGCTCCCGCATACCAGGCGACCACGGCTCCATCGACATCCAGTAAATAGAGCGCGAAGTCCTGCACCCATGAAGGAGCACGCTCAGTGGCGGCCTGCTCTGTTTCTGCGGGCGCCTTGTCGTGCAAAATAAGGATGTGGCGCACGGGCAAAACGTTGCCTTTGGCCGTGTACTCAACTTCCCGCGGGCTGGCATCCGGACGCACCAGCCGGAGCGTGCCTTCCTGTTGTCCCCGCTCCTGCAAGGCCCTCCCAAGCTGCGCAATCTGAGGTTTGAAGCCCGGCTGGGCAAAGTCGGCGATCGGATGCCCGATGATTCTCTCCCGCGGCAGCCCTAAGAGCTTGCCCACGCCAACGCTGGCGTCCCTGGAATTGCCATCGTCGTCGGCGATGAGGATTGGTGCGGAAACATGATAGACAATCGCCCGAAAGAGAAGCTCAAGCTCTCTTGGGCCGTTTTCCACCAGCCAGCGGGCGGCTGGCGGCTGTGAGCCGCTGGAGCGCATCTTATTTTACACCTTCCCCGCCGTCGATCCTGGCCGTCCATGGCCGCCTGAGAGAAGAGATCGGTTCACCCCGAAGTAATCCCGCAAACAGTCGGAAGCCAAGAACGGTAGCCAGATACTATGTTAACACTCGAGCAGGGTGCGGCTGTTCACTTTTGACCACGATTTGCCGCGGGCCCGGCCTGCCTGGCCGCGGTTGTGGCCGGTATTACGATGCCGCGGACGGGGCGGGCCGAACCAATCTGACCATATTCGGTCGTTTGACGAGGGCAGGTCGATTGGTGGAAACCGCGCGCCCGCGCCGCGCAGCGGTCCTTCACAAGCCGAGCCCGCGCATCGGGCCTTGCCACGCAAGCCGGCTCGACGCTGGAGCATTGGGCACCCGATTGCTCTTTCCTACCTTGAAGGAGCACGAAAATGCCTTTGCTGAATCTTGTCGTTGTGTTGATTATAGTTGGCGTGGCGTTGTACCTGATCAACCGGTACATACCCATGGCCTCCAGCATCAAAACTATTCTGAATGTCCTGGTAGTTGTGGTCGTCTGCGTCTGGCTATTGCAAGCCACCGGATTGTGGGGGAATGTAACCAGCTTTCGGATCCCGCGGTGAACGGCCGCGGAGCGCGATTTCATTGCAGCGACGCGAAATCCCGATCGAGCTGGTAGTTCGAGAAACGAATGTCCAGTTCGGTCGGACCAAGCAGGAAGCTGGACGTGACGGATCGCACATGTTCCGGTAGCCAGAAACCCTGCACCTCGACAAATTCCTCGCTGATGTGAGGCGCGCCGATTAACATGGATAGGCTGGCGGAGAACTGGCCTTCAATCCGCACCACGGCGTAACTCTCGGCATCCACCCAGGCTTTCCCGACGATCAGGTACCGGTTCTTCACCTTCGGCGCCAGTTCCAGGACATAGCAGCTCCGGCCCGCCGCGGCCTCTCTTCCGAGCAGACGAACCCGATAGTTCGCAGAGGTGATCTGGTGGCGGGCATTCTCCGGCGGCAAGCTTGCGCCTGCCTCCGACGCGAGCACCCTATCGATGATCGCGTTGAGCTTGTCCGAGCCCGATCGCATCAACACTGTATAGCGCTCGCCTTCGGCCTGGCGGTAACTCATGAGCACCATCACCGCCGCTTCTTTGCCAAACCGCACATTTTGCAGCGTGTATCGCCGCGAACCCAAATACTCCTTCAACTGCGTATGGCGTCTGTTGTTCTCGCTCTCGACCCTGGCGAGGATCTCATCGGTGGACGGCGTCAGGGAACCGGCTGTGAGAGCGGGGCTCAACCCGCCGGCTGCGATCAAACAGACAAGCCAGCGCCGGACGCACGGTGCGACCCTGTATTCGTCGATCACTTGAAAACCGCCACGCTAAGCGCGGTAGGCGATTTGGAGGTTCCGGCAGCCATATCCCGGTTGATAGCCCCCAGATGATTGAGTTCCTCCTGCAGCCGGGCCCAGTCGCTCTCGTTGGCTTTGGTCGCGATAGGCAAGCTGAGGTCCAGATAGTAAACCAGAATATCGCTCCTGAGGTCTTGCGGCATGTCCGCGTAGTGACTTTCCAATTTGTGCACCAGTTTGGCGTACGCCTCGTCCGCCAGCTTATATGAGCCTGCCTTGGTGACTTCTCCCACGTCGATATTGTCATTCTGCAGGGCAAGCTGGCCGCTGCCCACGGCTGCAAGCAAGACGCGATACCGGTCGATCGACGCGTTGAAGCTGGCCATGTACAACTTTTCGATCTCCGGTGTCAGCCGCTTGAACGCCAGCGCCTTGAATGGACCCGCTCTGGGCACGATGCGAAAGAACGCCGCCAGCATTCTAGACTTGATTGTCGGCCGTTGATAGGTGCCGCCCCAGTTCTTCTCGTAGCTCGAACGAGACAGATTGTAGAGGAATTTCCTGCGGGTGATTCCCGGAGCGTCCTTCCTGATCTCCTGGCGCTTAATCTGCCACGCGACTTTGGTCAGGGCTGGAAGGAATGTTCCCACCGCCCGCCGGTAGGATCCAATCGCCAGATCGACGTTGAAGAATACCTCCTCGATCCGCATGCCATAGGTATCCAGAAACGCCCGTTGGAGTACCGGTTTTGCTACTTCAAAGCCGATAAAACCTTTGTAAGCGTCCGAAGCGTAGCGCCTTTTCGCGGCTTGAAACACATCGAATCCAAATTCTGTCTTGGTGTGCGAGAAGGGATCGTCCCCATAGGTGATGGTGTCTCCGAATTTCAGGCGAAGTTTGGGGAACAGCAGCGGCACCGAGACGTTGGTGGCCAGGCGGTGGCCGTTGTCGTCGGCCGCATAATGCGACAGCGCGCCTAGGGCGAACGCAAATTCATCGAGGTCTTGAGACTCGCGAATCAGGTTCAGGATAAAGTCGCCGCTTCGCACATAATGGGTTAAGTCGCTGTAGAACTTGCTGCCGAACGGATAATATCCCAAATCCTGAATGATGCTTCCTCCGTAGGCGTAGGCGTGCGCCTGCGTCAGCTCGTCCGCGGTGGAAAGGGGAAATCGTTGCAGCAGCAGGGGCTTAATCGCACTATCCCAAGTGGAATCGATAATGGCTTCGTGCGTGAGAACGGAATACGCGGAGGCGGTTTGAACGAAAAACAATAGCGCAAGCCCAAAGGCAAAGGATTGCAGCTTCCCAATCCGGCCCGAGTTTTGGTGTCCAATCATGGCCCTATTTTCCGGTGGAATATCTTGGCTTTGATGTCGGGCCAGAACTCCGCGCCCAGATTGCTGGCCAGGCCGAACCCCAGCGTGAGGGTTCCCTGAGAGAATCCCAGGCGGGCGGTATCCAAACGGTCCGGATACCACAGGTTGGAGAGAAACGCTGCGCCATAGGCGCTGCCTATGCGCCAGGTGGATAGGGTCTCGCCGCCCGCGTCGGTGTGCGTGAGGATGGTTTCGCGCAACGCATGTCCCGATCGGCGCCAGAACCCTGCGCTACGCGATCGATAGTAACGCGGGTCCTGGTGCAGGGTGGAATCCAGGCCAAAAGCCAGAACGCCGTGGATCCCCGCCCAGCCGGCCGTGGAGGCGAGACGCTCGCCGTAAGCGGAGCCGCCCTGTCCCCACTCTGCCGGAGTGTTGATCTCCTGGAGGAATCCGGCGTATGCGGCGATGCCGGCAACAGCCCATGGCCCGTAGGCGCTTTCGGCATGAAACTGTAGCTTGCCTTGCCAATCCAGCGCGCCCATGGCTTGGGGCGCTTGGGGCATCCCGGTCAAGGAGGGCTGCCCTGTCACGGGAACCGCGCCGAGGAGCGCCAGAATCGATACCGCCCCGGCTCCAAGGCTCGATCCAGGCGGCTTCAGGTGTCTCTTCATAGAGTCTCCGTTTCTGCGCGGCCTTGACTGGCATCACACCGCGGGCACTGGCTGCCTCCGGAATGCCGCCAACAAACTCGTGAAGGTCACCATCGAGGTGAAGCCCATCACGAGAAGAACCTTAATGGCGAGCGAGAGCGGGCAGAAAACTGCCACAATCGCAAGAAACCCGGCCGCCCAAAGATATTCCTTCAGCCAGATCGCCCGCACTATGAAGACGATGGCGCCCAGACACATCACACAGTCCACCAATGGTTCGTAACTCGCTGCGCAACATGCAAACAACGAGGCAACCAGGAGGGCCGGAATGGAAACCCACTTGATGATTTTCGTAACCGTTTGAAACATCGCTTTTCCCTTCGCTCAATCTCGCCGGTTCCGGCTGCACTCCGGATAAGGCATTCCTGAGTCCATCCATTAGTGAACCGGCATAGGCCATGTGTGCCCGCGCCGGCCGCCCCGCGGGGCCTCGGTTATTAAGGTGGAATCTGACCGCGCGGAGTCATGTGACCGCATGTGGTCGAATTTGGCCTGGGCTCCCGCGATGGATGGCGTCGGGTGTCTCGCTATTCGGGCACTGCCGAATGGAGGTATTGGCAGGCATATACGACCTGAACTGCGGTTTTGTGACGATGGACCCCGGAATGCGTTATGTGGAACGCAGGACGTGCCCAGCGGGAATCTGCATCGCGCAGAACTCGGGCGAACGGCAGGCTACAAAATCCGAAGCAAAAGGAAAAGAGAAATGAAATTATTCAAAGCAGTGACGACGGGGTGTTGCATGGCGCTAATGGGCGCGGCGCTGGCGCCAGGCGCCAGAGCGGACGAATGGGACCGGAAGACCGTGTTCACTTTTAGCGGTCCCGTGGAGATTCCAGGCGTTCACCTCACCGGGTGGGGTGTGTTGCCCGCGGGAACCTATGTGTTCAAGATCCTGGATTCGCAGTCCGACCGCCACATCGTCCAGATCTTCAACAAGGACGAAACGACCATCTACGCCACGATTCTGGCAATCCCAAACTATCGCCTCAAAGCCACCGACAAGAGCGTGATCACATTCAGCGAAAGACCGGCCGGCCAACCGGAAGCGCTACGCGCCTGGTTCTATCCGGGCCGGAATTGGGGCGAGGAATTCGTCTATCCTAAGGCCAGAGCGATGGAGCTGGCCAAAGACACCGATACGCCCGTCCTCTTTACGGCGATGGAGATCCCGATGGAAGTCGCCGAGCCCGTCAAGACGGCGGACGAGCCCGTGGTAGTCCAGCTCAAACAAGCCCCCATCATGGCCGCTACGCCGGCCGGAGAAGAAGTGCAGCTCGCCGAGGTGGTTACGCCCCCGCCGGCGCAGACCGAAGTAGCCATGGCGCCGGCGCTCCCGTCGACGGCCGGCACGCTGCCGCTGTTCTGGCTGTGCGGATTGATGGCCTTGGGCGCGGCCTTCGCCGTCCGTGGCGCTGCCAAACGCCTTCAATAGATTCTTGCGCGGCGCGCCGCACCGATGCGCGCCGTGCCAGGCAGGATCAAAAACAAACGAGGAAACAGCATGCGACATAGAGTTATCCCCGAATTGGCGCCGATCACAAAGCACCGGCTGAACGGGGACAATTGCCGAGAGACTCAAGCTCGCGGCTTGGCCGTGCTCAATTCGCCGCTGTTGAACAAGGGAAGCGCCTTCACGGCGGAGGAGCGAACCGCACTGGGCCTCAAGGGTCTGCTCCCCCCGGATATCAGCACCTTGGGGGCGCAGGTCAAGCGCGCCTACATCCAGTATGAGAGGCTGTCGGATGCGCTTAGCAAGAACATCTACCTGGCCGCCCTGCACGACCGCAACGAGGTGCTGTTTTACCGTCTGTTTTCAGAGCACCTGCGGGAAATGATCCCCATCGTCAACGATCTAACCGTCGGCAAGGCGATGGAGCAGTATCACCTTGAATGCCGGCCTCCGCGCGGCGTCTATCTGTCGATCGACCAACCTGAAGGGATCGAAGAGGCATTTGCCAACCTCGGCGTAAGCGCCGGCGATGTCGACCTGGTCCTGGCGACCGACGCCGAGCAGATTCTGGGAATCGGCGATTGGGGGGTGGGTGGCATTGAGGTGTCCATCGGCAAGCTGGCGATCTACACGGCGGCGGGCGGGGTCGACCCCACCCGCGCCATCCCGGTGATGCTGGACGTGGGCACCGACCGCGAAAGTCTGCTCGACGATCCCACGTACATCGGCAACCGCCACGCCCGGATACGCGGGGAGCGCTACGAAGCCTTCATCGACGCCTACGTCAAAGCTGTGACCACGCTATTCCCGAACGCACTGCTGCAGTGGGCGGATTTCGCGCCTTCCAATGGACGGCGCATCCTCGAAAAGTACCGCGACCGGATCTGCACCTTCAACGACGATATGCAGGGCACCGGCGCGATCACGCTGGCGGCCGCGATTTCCGCCGTCAGGGTGTGCGGGACGCCGCTGCGCAACCAGCGCGTGGTCGTATTTGGAGCCGGTACGGCAGGTGTAGGAGTGGCCGACCAGCTTCGCGACGCCATGATACGTGAGGGGATCTCCAAAGAGGATGCCGCCCGGCGTTTCTGGTGCGTGGACCGGCAGGGGTTGCTCAACGCCGAAATGGATGGCCAACTGCGCGACTATCAGGTGCCGTACGCCCGCCCGGCCGCCGAAAGCAAGAGTTGGAGCCACAACGGAAATGGAAACGGCGCGAGCTTGGCCGACGTGGTGCGCCGGGTGAACCCCACCATGCTGATCGGTGCGTCCACCGCCGCGGGCAGTTTCACGGAAGCCATCGTCCGGGATATGGCCGCGCACACCGAGCGGCCCATCGTCTTCGCCCTCTCCAATCCACGGGCGTGGGCCGAGGCAAACCCAGCCGACCTGCTCGCCTGGACCGACGGGCGGGCGCTTATCGCGAGCGGAAGTCCGTTCGCTCCCGTCACCTATAAGGGTCTGACTTATGTCATCGCCCAGCTCAATAACGCCATGCTATACCCGGGCTTAGTCCTCGGCGCTATCGTCGCACGAGCCAGTAGGATCAGTGAGGGTATGTTCGTGGCGGCGGCCAGCGCCGTCTCCAGCTTGGTGACTGTACGCCAGCCCGGCGCGTCGCTGCTCCCGCATATCGACGACTTGCGCAGCGTGTCTATGACGGTGGCGGTGGCGGTCGCCGAGACCGCGGTCGCCGAGGGCTTGGCCAGGGTCAAATTTCACGACATCGTGCAACAAGTGCAGGATGCCATGTGGCAGCCGGAATATCGGCGGATTCAGGCATCCTGATGAGAACCGGAATGAATCTCCTGGCAGACTGGTTGCGCGGTTGCGCGCATCGCAAAACCACCTTTCCGATGACTCTCCAATCGCACACTTACATTGTGTGCCTGGAGTGCGGACGCCGCTTTGCATACGATTGGACTACCATGCGCATTGCCGGGCAGCCGGCTGGCCGGGATCGGTGGGGCAGGCGTTTCCGCCTGCCGAGCCCGCCGCCCAGTCCGGCGACGGACCATTCCTCCGCAACTGAGCCGCGCGCATACGTGACCGAGCGGCGCACATGCGTTACCGAGCCGCGCGCGTAACAAGCGGCTGGCCCAGGTTGAAGCCCCGGCCAGCTACCTCGTTCACGGCCGACAACCAACCTTTTATCGCTCCCTGAAGGGCGCGTTGCTCGCCAGCCTACCGATAGGTGTTAGCACCTGGACGTTTCCGTTGGTCGCGCCGGCGAGTACTGTGGCGGTGAGATCAGGTATCTCAATACTACGGGGAACATAGCCACTGTGCCATTGAAGGTGACGCTGCTCGCGCCGGTCAGATCGCTTCCCATTCCAGGGCAGCACCCGGAAGGCGAAGTTGCGCGCGCTTCGCCTTGTATCGAGATACCTTATCACTACCACCGCGCCGGCCGGGGCCACTACCGGCCGGGTTGACGTGACAATGCCATTGGGGACGCTGAGATCGCGTCGAAGAGCTTTTCAAGGAAATTAATCTAGCGTTGGGCAAGAATTATGATTCGTCCACATTTTCCAGAATCGGCCAGCAACTCGGAGCACGGGAACTTATTCGAGGAAGCTACACGATTCAGTCGTTTGGAGCAACTATCAGCATCGCCGCCCAGCTTGTCGATGTCGAGACGGGCCGCATCATCGGCGGTGATCTCGCCGAACTCCCTTACACCGGTGACATCAAAGCTATGCTGGCGTGCCAAGACTGTTCAAGCAAGGATTCATCCTTTTCGCCAACTGCAAAGGTATTGAGCCCGGCGTCGTCGAAAGATGGATCTGAGGCACTCCCAGAGTACAAGGCAACTGAGAATGAACCGCCGGGCACGATCTTTCAGATCAACATCAGCGCCGCGCCAGCCGCCCCAGCGGAGTACTACAACTCTGTATACGTTTTGCTCTCAACCAGGATGCAGCGACGGCGAGTATCCCTTAGCGGGGCCGGTCCAGGGGACCGACGGATACTTATATGGGACAACATCCGCGGGCGGAGGAGCGGGAGGCGACGGGACGGTCTTACAGTTCAATGCAAGTTTGCCGCCACCTGCGGAGACGGTTCATAAGCAATCCATCACAGTGGTTCGGTAGCTTAGGTTCTCCTCAGCGGGCCGGTTTTATCAGCAAGACATCAGACGACGCGATGCCGCGAACCATGGCGTGGTCATGCGCATTCGGCGACCAGTCAAAGGAGACAATCTTGTCCTCCTTGAACTGCGTCACCGGGACTTCCAACCCGCTGTTGATGACCGTCTTCCATAGGTTCGATATACCTTTCTCATCTTTCACGTAGACCAACGCCGTCTCGTCCGGATACCACTGCACAGGTGTGTCAATGGGAATCCGGTCCAAGCGCTTGACAATCCTGAGCTTGGGTAAGTCGACGACGGTTACTTGCCATTCACCAGAATGCTCCTCCAACATTTTGCATACCAGATATCTCCCACCAAGAGATACGACTGGGGAGCCAGCGTCCATAGGGAACAAAATGGACGAGATTGCCGCCCGTCTTGGCGATGCGCCATATATGCAAGTGGCCGTCGGCCCGACGCCCGAACAGAACCGCTCCGTCGGTCATGAATGTTGGGGATTGGTCTTCGATGCTTTCTCCATGGGTCAGTTGCCTGAGAGCTTGCCGCGAGCGACGGCCTGGTCCTGCACATCCCTGGGCGGTTCTGGAACGCAGGTCAGGAACGTCTTGGCCAGCACGTCTACGAACGCGAACAACGCCTGCTGTCCTATCCGCAAATTACGGATTTCTCGCGCCATGCGATCCAGGCTCGCCGCGATCCTTTGTTCCGCCGCGTCGACGCCACTCTCGCGGCCGGCCAGTTCGCGCTCTATCGCCTCTCGCATGAACGCGCTGGGGCTCGAGAAATGCCTGATCAAACCGCAAGCGCAGTGGACGCAGACAGACAAGATCCGGGCGGCGAGGTGTCTACGAACGCAAGGCTGGCAGCGGTACCGAGAGCGGCTGGGGAACCGTCTGGAATGGCGTTACCGAAAGGAGGACGCCTGAATGTTCCCAGTCTTGTTCCCCAGTTTGTTCCTAGTCCATCCCCTGGAGTTTCATCGTGTTCCTAGTGTTCCGTGTGGCCTGAGTTCGCTATATAGTATGGCTGCTGTGCCATATCTTCTGTGACATAGAACAGTGGGAACAATGGGAACGAGGCTGTAAACACAATGAGTTTCAGCGGTCTTCCTCAGGAACAGACTCGGAACAAGCGTGGGAACACGATTCGTTTGAGCGATCGGCGATGGCCTACGGGAGGGCACTGGCAGAGCGCAGCTCTGAAAAGGCTGGCGTCGGCGGTTCGATTCCGTCCCTGGCCACCATGGGCATTACATTCTGAACCGCCACATCAATTCCGCCGGAGACCTTGAAGACTCTCCCGGACGGTTGGTCCTCTGGCGTCAACACCAACTGCTTGATGTGCTTCATGAGCGCCGCCTTGGCGGTCGGCGCATCCCGCCCCAGCAGGCTGCGTAGTTGCATCACTTGGCCCGTAACGAAGCCTTGGAGCTGCTCAACGCTGGCGGCTACATTGACCGGCCGATAAGCCGCGATTTCCCGATCCACCCGCGCCAAGTCGGCTTCGGCAGTTGTCAAGCGCGATAGCAGGGCCGGCGAATGCCCGGCGTCGGCAATGGCGTCGGCCAATCGCGCAGCCTGGACTTGCAGGTCGTCGCGCTTCTTGTGGAGTTCTGCCAGCGGCATGGATTGCGCAGCCTGCTTTCGGATCTCGGCCATCCGGCCCTGCAACTCCTGCTCGAACCGCTGGATCATGTATTGAATCATTTCCGGCGTCAAAATACGTGTCTCGATCGCGCCTAGCAACTGCTCTTCGAGCCGGTCCTGTCGCATCGTCAACTTGTTATCGCATACCCCCCGGTAACGGTGGCTGGGGCAGCCGTACTTCACATATCCACGGGTCCCGCGACCACTGACAATCACCATTCTGGAACCGCATTCACCGCAGACCAGCAGCCCACTGAACAGATATTGCCGGCTGCTTTCGGTCCGGTTGAGGCCACCACTCCGGGAACGTCCCATCTTTTCGTTGACGGCTCGGATCTGGGCATGCGCCGCGTTCCAGAGTTCCTCAGAAACGATGCGCCAAGCGGGAACTTCAACCCGTAGACGTTCCGATGCGGGACGTTCTCGGCTGATCTTCTTGCCGGTCTCGGGATGGCGCTGCTTCTCGGTCCGGTTCCAGACCTGCACACCGCGATAGCGCTCGTTACGAAGCATCTCCCGGATGGACGATGGGCACCATGCCCGCAGCGCTCGTGTGCGGGGCGGCTGTGGCGCCGGCACACCTTCCGCGTTCAAGGCCTTCGCGACCCGGGCCAATCCGTGGCCCTCGGCATACATCCGGAAAATGCGGCGTACCACGTCCGCTTGGTCCGCGTTGATTTCCAGCTTGACCCCGCTCACAGCGGGCCTTCCGTACTTGCCGGGCCTGCTCGGGTCTTCGATGGGCACGTTGATGTAGCCGTAACATCTACCGCCCGGATTCAGGCCCTTTAGCACACGTCCTTCCTGACCGCGGCGAACCTTATCGCCAAGGCCCACCAGGTATTGCTCGTCCATCATGCCGTTGATCGTGACCAGTTGGCGGGCGCTCTTGTCGAGCGTGTCGATGCCTTGACTTACGAAATATACGCCGACACCGTGGAACTTCAGCGTGGCTACCATCGTCAGCGCCTCGGCCACGTTGCGCGCCAGCCGCGAGGTATCGTCTATCAGGATGCGGTCGAAGGGTCGAGGCTTTCTCTGGGCAGCGGCGAGGAGGGCATACAGTGCGTCTCTACCGGCCAGGGCTGCCCCGCTGATGGCCTGGTCGTAGCGCACATAGTCATCCAGAATCACCCAGCCTTTCGGGGCGGCAAATTCACGGCATTTGCGGATCTGATCTTCAATCGAGGTTTCCCGTTGCAGATCAGAGGAGTATCGGGCGTAAATGGCGCACTTCATAGTTGGGTCTCATTATGCACTGAGTTGGTGTGATCTGGCAAGTTCCTCCGGGTCCGCAGGAACTCGTCCACCAACGCCGGCACGATACAATCATCCACCAGCTCAATGAGAACCTCTTTCGAAAATATTCCGCCGGTGATCACCAGCACGGTCTCCGGCCGCGAACCCGATATGGTAAAGTCACGGTCGCGCGATCTGCGGCGAACAGGAGGCGACACGGAGGAGCCCGCGTGGCCGAGGGCGACGGCTATCGGCCCGGGCAACCGAAGGTTGTCCGAGCCTGGCCTGCTGCCATCAAGAGGTTCCGGCGCGCTTCCGTGTGGTGTCTTCATACACCCTTACTGAGCGACATGTCGCCGTTGGCACCGACTTGTCGACGGACAAGTACCGAGCCTCTTCAATTCAAATGGAATATAAATCGCGTAAATCTAGAACGGACAATTCGACTTGTCGGAGAGGTCACGCTTGGAACGACGGAGCACATCCGATCTTAAATCGGCAGTGGTAGCCGCGTCCTTTATCAAGTGGTATCGGGTCGGAAGTGATGTGAAAGTGATCCTTCAACGTCTTGCGCGTGCGCTCGATGCGCTTCCCCATCGCTATGAAGTCTATTGAATTCCGAGCCGATTCTGAAATGACACCATCGGCTTTCGCCAGCGCGCGAAGTATCCCCCACGCTTGATTCGGCTTGCCGGTCCTTCTATCCTCAAAATGCATTTCGGCATAGCTGTAAGTTTGAAGTTTTCCGCCGAAGTTCACTTGCACCCGTACGTCGCTGATAAATGAGATATCCACGTCCTCCCAGACCGCCCGCACCGCTGGCTGCGCCGACATTGTCGCATCCGCTGAAGCTGCGCAGTTCGCTGCGGTGCTGGTAGCGACGGCTAGGTCTAACAGGATGTCTTCGTACTCCCGCCATATTGGCGAACTCTCGAATGCGCGGCGGACATCGAAGAGGATGCTCCCGTCCAGATTGGATACCATATCGGGAAGTTGGTGGGCGGCGCCACCGAAGGTATTTCCGTATCGTGCATAGTTTGTCAACCAACGTAGAAATTCCTGCGACTCCGATTCCAGCCGATCAACGCTCCAGTTCTTGGTCCCTTTGCGGACCAATGCGCCGCCCTCTCTGACGAACACAATAAACACCCTCAGGATGCAACTCCTCAGGAGATCTGCCAGGTCCGACCTGTCGCGCGCTCCCCATTCGGCCTCCTCAAAAGCCCTGCCTGCCTTGATCCTTTCGGCCAAGACACGGGAGCGCGATTCTTGGGGAAATTCCCTAGGGTACGGGTATTCCATTCCCTTGTCAGCCCTCCGTCTGCCGGCGATTCGACACAGGTCGAGTGGAACGACGGTGACCCAAAAGTCTCCGACACGGTTGCATTCGAAAACCAGCTAATCCTTTCAAGAATAAGTATATAACTTCCTTCATGAAGAGGTTTTGAACCGGTCTTGTCAGGATCAACTACCGCACAATCTATCGGGAATGACGGGAGGGGCCAAGGGCCACCAAGTGGGCCGGCCCGAGGACCTGAGTGCGGAATTCGTGTCCGCGCGCCGGAAGGTACGCGCGCCCCAACGCCAGCCGTCATCGAATCGCCAGACGCACTGACGGCCTGTTCCCGGCCTGATCGATGCCAGCGCCTGGTATCGCAGGCCCGCTCCTGGCCAAACAGGCGCGATTGCCCAGTAACATCAATAATATCAATAGCTTAATTGGTTGATGCCGCAAGGTTCACTGCTGAATCATAATGTCATG
>Ga0302326_10010868_pt1 | contig 19653 bp, 20 predicted proteins | sample Palsa_T0_3_FD_202264 | JGI IMG/M metagenome (GOLD analysis project Ga0302326, IMG submission 202264) | Peat permafrost microbial communities from Stordalen Mire near Abisko, Sweden - Palsa_T0_3 | ecosystem: Environmental > Terrestrial > Soil > Palsa > Peat permafrost | place: Sweden: Abisko...
TCGCCGACGACGTCCTCGATGCGGACTCGTTCGCGGATGGCGGCGATATCGCGATCGGAGATACGGCCGGCCATCGGCTCAGTGTAGAGCCGCCGCCCGGCGACGATGCCCGAAGCGCAGCGGAGCGAGGAGCCGGGCAATCAAACCCCGCGGCGACGCCGCGAGGATTGACCCGCCAGGATTAACGGGTGCCGATCACGCCACACGCGAATCGCTTCTCGGCGTCGGGGCTGTGCTCAGCGCCGTGCAGCAACAGCGCTGTCTTGGTGCCGGCCAGTAGGTCGTCCCTGGTGAACGCATCGGTGGTGGTCACGAGGTAGCCCGCGCCGTCCTGGCGCACCTGCAGTGCCGTCAGGTCCCCGCTCATCGGTTCCCCGGTGTGGCCGGGCGCCTGGTAGTGCATGCCGGCCGACAGGAAATCGCCGGGCGCGCCGCCCATCATCGGGTCCACCGAGTTCGGCTCGCACTTGCCCACCTCGTGTACATGCAAAGCGTGCAAGCCCGGCGTCAGGATGTGGTCCGCGGTCGTCTTGACGGTGACGGTGGCGTACCCGTTGGCGAATTCGAAGGTGGCGGTGGCCACCGACCGTCCGTCGGCGGTGTGCAGTTCAGTGCTGAGCGTCTGCGCGCCTGGCGCAGCGCTCGTAAAACTCGCGGTGGACGACGGCTGATGCGAGCTACAGGCGCTCAGTGCGGCGACGGAGAATGCGGCGACGATAAGAGTGGGCTTGACCATGAACGGCGAGCCTAGTCCGGCGACGATGCGGGCCCGGCGGCCCGCTGAGGAGTCGAACCAATCAGACCTAGTCCGGCGACGATGCGGGCCCGGTGGGCCCGCTGGCGGCTCAGGCCTGCGCGGCCTCGATTCGTTCCAGTCGTCCTTCGGTGTAGGAGGCGATCTGGTCGACGATCACGCGCAGCCGCCCACCGTCGTCGGCGGCGGCGTTGAAGGCCGGAATGAACACCGGGTCAAGGGTGTGGGGCGCTCCGATCACTAGCCCATGCGCCACCCGCTGGACCCGTTCCCGTTGCCGCGCCTGGATTTCCTGGTGTCGCGGATCGGACATGATGAACTGCAAGGCCAGCGTCTTGAGCAGGGCAACCTCGGCGCGCACCACCTCCGGTACGGACAGCTCGGCCCGGTAGCGAGCCAGCGGTCCGGGTCCGTCGACCGCACGGGTGGCCGCGATCGCCGCCGACGCGAACCGGCCCACCAGCTCACTGGTCATCCGCTTGAGCGACACCGCGGCCGACAGCGTCGCGTCGTACTTGCCGACCGCGGCCACGACCGGGAGCCCTGACAGCCGATGCGCGGCGGCGGCGAGATCGTCGGCACGAACGGCGGCGAAGTCGCGCTCACCGAGCTGGGCCAGCGCGGCGGCTTCGTCGTCGTCGGCGAGCACGCGGAGGTCGATGCGCCCGGAGACCACCCCGTCCTCGACGTCATGCACCGAGTAGGCGACGTCGTCGGCCCAATCCATGACCTGGGCCTCCAGGCAGGGCCGATCTGCGGGTGCGCGGTTGCGCATCCACTCGGCGCCGCCGCGGTCGATGTCGTAGAAGCCGAACTTGCGTCGATGCCGATCCCGCGGCCACGGGTATTTGGTGACCGCATCCAGCCCGGCTCGAGTCAGATTCAGGCCGACGCTATGCCCATGCAGGTCAAGAACTTTGGGCTCCAGGCTGGTCAGGATCCGGAAGTTCTGCGCATTTCCCTCGAAGCCGCCATACGCCGCCGCGAACTCGTCGAGGGCCTGCTCGCCGTTGTGGCCGTACGGCGGGTGCCCGATGTCGTGGGCCAAACCGGCCATGTCGACGAGGTCGGGATCGCAGCCCAGTTCGGTCGCCATCCCCCGGCCGATCTGGGCGACCTCCAGCGAATGCGTCAGTCGGGTACGGGGTGTGTCTCCTTCCCGTGGCCCGACGACCTGTGTCTTGTCCGCGAGCCGACGAAGCGCGGCACTATGCAGAACCCTGGCGCGATCCCGGGCGAAGTCGGTGCGGCGCTGACCCTCGGTGCCCGGCAAGCCCGCGATCTTCGGCGCCTCGGCCACCACCCGCTCGCGGTCGAAATCGTCGTAGGGATCTTGCTGAGTCATCGATGCCCAGTCTGCCAGCCGCAGGCAGCGGTGCCGCGCAGCGCACTACCTGGATTGCCCTGGGGCCCGGCTCGCCGCCGGGCTAGATTGTCGAGCATGAGCACCCTCCGCCGCTCGGTCGCCGTGTTCATGGCGATGCTGATCACTGCCCTCACTGCACTCATCGTGGCGCCCTCGGCCACCGCCCAGCCGCCGTTCCGGCTGTCCGGCTACATCACCGACGACGCCGGCGCACTGAATGGCTCCGGCCGCGCGGCGATTCAGACGGCCACCGGAAAGCTGTACTCCGATCGCCACATCCAACTGTGGGTGGTCTTCGTCGACGATTTCTCCGGACAACCGGCAGTGAGCTGGGCGGAGAACACCCGAGCCGCCAGCGATCTGGGTGATTTCGACGCGATACTCGCCGTGGCCACCGTCGACCACTCCTACGCGTTTCTGGTGCCGCACCGGGTGCAGACGATTAGCGGCAGTCAGGTCGACGATCTGCGACGCAACCAGATCGAACCCGCGCTGCGCCGCGGCGATTGGAGCGGCGCAGCGGTCGCGGCGGCCAACGGCCTCGATCGGCGCCAGCAGCCGGCCAGCGCCGCGCCGCTGCTGATCGGGCTGGGCGTGATCCTGGTCGCGGCGCTGGCTCTGTACGTGTTCACCCGATACCGGCGGCGCCGGCGACGTGCCGCCGAGTTGGCCGCGGCGAAACGGGTCGACGCCACCGACCCCGATGCGCTGGCGGCATTGTCGTTGGGCGCCCTCGACGACCTGTCCCGGTGGAAGGTCGTCGACGTCGACAACGCGGTCCGCACCAGCGCCAACGAGCTGGCGCTGACCATCGAGGAGTTCGGCGAACAGCGAACCCAGCCGTTCACCCGTGCAGTCGATAACGCCAAAGCGGCTCTGTCCCAGGCGTTCACCGTGCGTCAACAACTCGACGACGCGATACCGGAGACCCGGGCGCAGCGGCGCGAACTGCTGACCGAGGTGATCGTCGCCGCGGCGCGGGCCGATGCCGAGCTGGAGTCGCAGCGGGAGGCCTTCGAGGAAATGCGCGATCTGGTGGTCAACGCGCCGTCACGACTGGACGCTCTGACCCAACAGGTCGTCGACCTGACCGCGCGCATCACACCTGCTGAGCAACGAATGACCGAGCTGCACAACGAGTTCGATTCTGCGGCATTGGCTTCAGTGGCCACGAACGTGACGACGGCCAAGGACCGGCTGGCCTTCGCCGACCAGAACCTCAGCCGGGCCCGCGAGCTGGCGGCCCGGCCGGTCAGCGGCGAGCAGAGCGGTCTCGTCGACGCGGTACACGCCGCGGAATCGTCGCTGGGACAAGCCCGTTCGTTGCTCGACGCCGTGGACAGCGCCGCCAACGACATTCGGCACGCGGTCGCGACCCTGCCGTCCCTGATCGCCGACACCCAGTCCGGAATCGAGCACGCAAACACCGCGCTGCAAAACACCCAGCAGGCCAAAGCACCGCACCTTCGCGATCTGGCCAACGCCCGGACCGGCGCCGCCCAGGCTCTCGACCTGGCCCGGACCAACGGTTCATCCGATCCGCTCGCCTCGTTCACCGGATTGACCAAAGCCAACGCCGACTTGAGCGGGCTGCTGGCCACCGTCGCCGAAGAACAGGCAGCCACCGAGCGGCTCACCCGGACTCTCGAGCAGGCGTTGTTCACCGCGCAGTCGCGGGTGCACGCCGTGTCCGAGTACGTCGACAACCGCCGCGGCAGCATCGGGCCCGAGGCGCGCACCAGGCTTGCCGAAGCGGGCCGGCAGATCGAAGCGGCGCAAGACAAAAAAGCGAGTGCCCTCAGCGAGGCGATCACCCATGCCAACAGCGCCGCATCACTGGCGGCACAGGCCCAGTCGCTGGCCGAGGCCGACGTCCAGTCGGCGCAGCGCGCGTACACCTCCCGCTACGGCGGAGGCAACCAGACCGGCGCGATGATGGGGGGGATCATCATCGGCGACATACTCGGTGGCGGCGGGTTCGGCGGCGGTGGGTTCGGCGGCGGTTGGGGCCCGACGTCATTCGGTGGCTCCGGATCCGACGGCGGATTCATGGGGGGCGGCGGCCGGTTCTGACGGCGACGACTGCCCAAAATGGTGGACGCGGCAGCTCACCACGCCCTAGTGAGCCGCCGCGTCGACGTGCTCATCATATTGATCATGTGACCAATAGGGGAAGGGTTTTTGCGAAATTGGTTAGACGAGTTTCGCTTATCCCCGCGGTCGCAGGCTAGCAACCCCGCAGCCGCGAACCCAGATACTCAGACACCGCGTCGATCGCCACCCGCTCCTGCGTCATGGCGTCCCGCTCCCGGATCGTCACGGCGTGATCATCGAGCGAGTCGAAATCCAGTGTCACGCAGTAAGGCGTCCCGATCTCATCCTGGCGTCGGTAACGCCGCCCGATCGCACCGGCGTCGTCGAAGTCGACGTTCCAGCACTTGCGCAACTCGGCGGCCAGGTCGCGGGCTTTGGGGCTCAGGTCGGCGTGCCGGGACAGCGGCAGCACCGCGGCTTTCACCGGCGCCAGTCGCGGGTCCAGCCGCAACACGGTCCGTTTGTCCACGCCGCCTTTGGCGTTGGGCGCCTCGTCCTCGTGATAGGCATCGATCAAAAACGCCATGAACGACCGGGTCAATCCCGCTGCCGGCTCGATTACGTACGGCGTATATCGGGCGTCATTCGCCTGGTCGTAGAACGACAGGTCGACACCGGAATGTTTTGTGTGCGTGGACAAATCGAAGTCAGTGCGGTTGGCGACCCCCTCGAGCTCACCCCACGGGTTGCCCGAGAAGCCGAAGTTGTACTCGATATCGACGGTGCGGTCGGAGTAATGCGAGAGCTTTTCTTGTGCGTGCTCGTAGAGCCGCAGATTCTCCGGATTGATGCCGAGCTCGGTGTACCAGGCCAGCCGGGTGTCGATCCAGTACTGATGCCATTCCCGCGCGGTCGACGGCTCGACGAAGAACTCCATCTCCATCTGCTCGAACTCGCGGGTGCGGAAGATGAAGTTGCCCGGCGTGATCTCGTTGCGGAAGCTCTTGCCGATCTGGCCAATGCCGAACGGCGGCTTGCAGCGTGCGGTCGTCACCACGTTGGCGAAGTTGACGAAGATGCCCTGGGCGGTCTCGGGCCGCAGATAGTGCAGCCCCTCTTCGGTCTCGATCGGGCCGAGATACGTCTTGAGCATCATGTTGAATTCGCGCGGTTCGGTCCACTGACCTTTGGTGCCGCAGTCGGGGCAGACGATCTCGCTCATCGGCACTGAGTCTGGCTCGACGGCCGTCTCGCCCTTGCCCTTCTTGAGTGCGTAGGCCTCCTGCATGTGGTCCTGCCGGTGCCGCTTGTGGCAGTTCAGGCATTCCACCAGTGGGTCGTTGAAGACCTCGACATGTCCCGAGGCGACCCACACCTCGCGCGGCAGAATGATCGACGAGTCCAGGCCCACGACGTCGTCGCGGCCGGTCACCACCGCGCGCCACCACTGCCGCTTGATGTTCTCCTTGAGCTCCACGCCCAACGGCCCGTAGTCCCATGCCGATTTGGTCCCGCCGTAGATCTCGCCGGCGGGATAGACCAGGCCACGCCGTTTGGCGAGGTTGACGACGGTGTCGATGACAGACGCCACGAGGTGATGTCTCCTGTGTTGGGGAAGGCGGACGATCCGTCATCCTAGCGATCCACGCCGGGCTCTTTGACATGCGTGGTTGTGCATGTGACAGTGGAGGCAACATGTCCCTCTCATCGTCAACCGCAGCTGACGGCGACGAACTGGTCGTCGAGCACCACCACGGCGACGCCGCGGAGCTGCCGCCGCCACCGCCGCGCGAGATTCTCGACGCCGCCGGCGAGCTGTTGCGCGCGCTGGCCGCGCCAGTGCGGATCGCAATCGTGCTGCAGCTGCACGTGTCCCAGCGGTGCGTGCACGAGCTGGTCGATGCGCTGGGCGTGCCGCAGCCACTTGTCAGCCAACACCTGAAGATTCTCAAGGCCGCGGGCGTGGTCGCCGGAGAGCGATCAGGACGCGAGGTGCTGTACCGGCTGGCCGATCATCACCTGGCCCACATAGTGGTCGACGCTGTCGCACACGCCGGCGAGGACAAGCCATGAGCCGTGCCGGCGACGATAAAGAGCGCAGCGATGCTGAGGAGCGGCGCCGATGAGCGCTGCGGCCGGCGAAACCAAAGCCGGTGTGCGGTCCACGCGGCAGCGGGCGGCGATCGCGAGCCTGCTGGACACCCTGGACGATTTCCGCTCGGCTCAAGAGCTCCACGACGAGCTGCGTCGGCGTGGCGAGAACATCGGGCTGACCACCGTCTACCGCACGCTGCAGTCGATGGCCAGCGCGGGCATGCTCGACACGCTGCGCAACGACACCGGTGAATCGGTCTACCGGCGCTGCTCGGAACACCATCACCACCACCTGGTGTGCCGCAGTTGCGGGTCGACGGTCGAGGTAGGCGATCATGAGGTCGAGGCGTGGGCGGCCGAAGTCGCGACCAAGCACGGCTTCTCCGACGTCAGCCACACCATCGAGATCTACGGCACTTGCTCGGACTGCCGCCCCTGAGCGGCGCTATGCCGTTACCGCGCGCCGGATTTCGGCGCCCTTGTCGAGCACCATCAACGCCAGCGTGCGCAGCGCGTCGTCGTTGAGGCCATTGCCCGGAAAGTTGTAGCGCAGCACGACGTCTGCGGCCTTACCGGAATTACGTTTGGCCGGCCCGTCGGCGGCCTTCTCCTGCAACGCCACCGATCCCAGCAGGGTCGAGTGCGACTGCTGGGCTACAATGTCGCGAATCTTCTTGGTCAGCACCAGATCCCACGCCACCATCTGCGTCAGCGACACCAGGTCGAGGTCCTCGCTGATCGTCACCACCCGCAGCGAAGCGATCGTGCCGGCGTGGTGCACGGTCAGCGCTCCGTCGGATTCTTCCTCGACGGGCAGCACTTCGGAGAGCACCGTCAGCAACCGCTCCTGCAATGGGGGCATCAGTGTGGTCCCATTCCGCGCCGAGGAGACGGGGTGCGATGTGCCCGCCTCTGAGCGACAAGTAGCCGCGCGACGGTCGAAAATCGCTCGGAGGCGGGCAAAAAGACAAGTCCCTCGCCGTGCTCGCGCCGGTTACCCATCACGCCGTCCCGAAACGTCGATGCCGCAACGCGTACTCTTCGCAGGCCGCCCACAGGTCGCGGCGGTCGTAGTCGGGCCAGAGGGTGTCCTGGAAGATGTACTCCGCGTAGGCCGCCTGCCACAGCATGAAATTACTGGTCCGCTGCTCACCGGAAGTCCGCAACAACAGATCCACGTCGGGAATGTCGGGGCGGTGCAGGTGCCGGGCGACGGTCGCCTCGGTGACCCGTTCGGGGTTCAGCTTGCCCGCCGCAGCCTCGCGCGCGATATCCCTTGCGGCTTCGGCAATTTCGGTGCGACCGCCGTAGTTGACGCAGTAATTCACTGTGATTACGTCGTTGTTCAGGGTTAGCTCCTCCGCGATCGCCAACTCGTTGATGACGCTGCGCCACAGGCGTGGCCGCGAGCCCACCCAGCGGATCTTGACGCCCATCTCGTTGAGGTTCACCCGGCGACGGCGCACCACGTCGCGATTGAACCCCATCAGGAAACGGACTTCATCGGCGGAGCGCTTCCAGTTCTCGGTGGAGAACGCGTACAGGCTGAGCCACTTGATTCCCATTTCGATTGCACCGCAGACGATGTCGATGACGACTGCCTCGCCCATCTTATGGCCCTCAACGCGCGGCAGCCCGCGCTGGGTGGCCCAGCGGCCGTTGCCGTCCATCACGATCGCGACGTGATTGGGCAACTGCTCGGCCGGGATCAGCGGTGCGGCCGCCTTGGAGATGTGCTGTGGCGGCCGGCGGGGCCCGCCGTCGGGTGAGCGCGGCAACGCGGGGAAAACCACCGGCCACGTGGACGTGTCAGGGAAGACCGGATAGTTGTCGGGCGCTGGGGCAAGCTGCGGAAAGTCGGACTTCCGCTTGCGCTCAGCCCTCCGCTCTGAGCGGCTCACCCGGCTCGTCTCCATGCGCCACATCCTGCCTGACCAGAGCTATCCGGCGGTCGAGGAGGCTGCGATCCATGCGATCCATCGGATCGCCAGGTCGGACCCGCTCGACCAACGGCAGTGTTCGCAGCTGCCGCTCCAGATGCCATTGCAGGTGAGCGGCCACCAATCCGCTGGCCTGACTGCGGGCAGATTGCGGCGCACCCTCCGCGGCTTCCCAATCGCCGTCACGCAGCGCTGCCATCAGATCCAGCACGCCCAGCGGCGGTGTCGTCGCACCAGCCGGGCGGCAGTAGTTGCACACGCTGCCACCAGCGGCGACGTGAAAAGCCCGGTGCGGGCCCGGCGTCGCGCAGCGCGCGCATTCGGTCAGCGCCGGAGCCCATCCGGCGAAGCTCATCGCGCGCAGCAGATACGCATCGAGCACCAGCTCGCGGGGGCGGTTGCCGTCGGCCACCGCCCGCAGCGCACCAACCGTGAGCCGGTGCAGTTCCGGCGCGGGTGCCCGCTCCTCGCCAGCGAGTCGCTCGGCGGTTTCCAGCATCGCGCATGCGGAGGTGTAGCGGCCGTAGTCGCTGACGATGTCGGTGGCGAACGCGTCAAGCGAGACGACCTGCGTGACGATGTCCAGGTTGCGGCCCGGGTGTAGCTGTACGTCGATATGCGCGAACGGTTCGAGTCGCGCGCCGAACTTGCTGCGAGTGCGGCGCACACCTTTGGCCACCGCGCGAACCAGCCCGTGGTCGCGGGTGAGCAGTGTGACGATCCGGTCGGCTTCGCCAAGCTTGTGCTGGCGCAACACCACCGCTCGATCCCGATACAGCCGCATAGATATCAGTTTGTCACCACGTTGCGACGGCACCCGGTGCACGCGCCGATAATGTCGATACCGATGAGTAACTCGCCCGATCGCCGCTTCCCGACATTGACCGACCAGCTCTACCAGCTGGCCAGCGGTGAGGTGACCTCTGCCGAGCTAGTACGTCGCTCGCTGCGGGCCATCGGCCTCAGCCAATCGACGCTGAACGCCTTCCGGGTGGTGCTCACCGAGACGGCGCTGGCCGGCGCCGCCGAGGCTGACCGCCGGCGCGCCGCCGGCGACCAGTCACCGCTGCTGGGTGTGCCGATCGCGGTCAAAGACGACGTCGACGTTGCCGGGCAACCAACCGCCTTCGGCACCTCCGGGTATGTGCAGCCGGCCACCCAGGACGCCGAGGTGGTTCGCCGCCTCAAGGCCGCCGGCGCCGTGATCGTCGGCAAGACCAACGCCTGCGAACTGGGCCAATGGCCGTTCACCAGCGGACCCGGCTTCGGCCATACCCGCAACCCGTGGTCGCGCAGGCACACACCGGGCGGATCCTCCGGGGGTAGCGCTGCTGCGGTGGCCGCCGGCCTGGTCACCGCAGCGATCGGTTCCGACGGCGCGGGCAGCGTTCGTATCCCGGCGGCCTGGACCCACCTCGTCGGCATCAAACCCCAGCGTGGCCGCATCTCGACATGGCCGCTGCGCGAGGCATTCAACGGGATCACGGTCAACGGCGTGCTGGCCCGCACGGTCGCCGATGCGGCGCTCGTGCTGGACGCCGCGTCCGGCAACGTCGACGGCGACCTGCACAAGCCGCGACCGGTGAAGGTGTCCGACCATGTCGGCATCGCACCCGGTCCGCGGCGCATCGCGCTGTCAACCGGGTTCCCGTTCACCGCTTTTCGAGCCCGCCTGGATCCGGAGATCAGGGCGGCGCTGGAATCGATGGGCGACCAGCTTCGACTGCTCGGCCACAACGTCGTCTCGGGTAATCCCGACTACGGGCTGCGGCTGTCATGGAACTTCTTGTCGCGGTCCACATCCGGGCTGTTGGACTGGGCCGAGCGGTTGGGTGACGGTGTGGAGTGGGATCACCGGACGCTCTCCAACATGCGGATGGGTCGGGTGCTTTCGCAACACATATTGCGCGCCGCCCGTGCGCACGAAGCCGCCGATCAGCATCGGGTGGGCTCGATCTTCCGCATCGTCGACGTCGTGCTCGCGCCGACGACCGCGCTGCCTCCCCCACAGGTACATGCCTTCGACCGGCTCAGCGGCCTGGGCACCGATCGCGCGATGATCGCTGCCTGCCCGGTGACCTGGCCGTGGAATGTGTTGGGCTGGCCGTCCATCAATATCCCGGCGGGCTTCACTTCCGAAGGCTTGCCGATCGGCGTGCAACTGATGGGCCCGGCCAACAGCGAACCACTGCTGATATCGCTGGCGGCCGAGTTGGAGGCGCTGGGCGGCTGGGCGGCAAAACAACCCGCGGTGTGGTGGAACACCGAGTCCGATGCGGTGCGATAACCCGCATTATCTACCTTAAAAGCCAAGTCTGCCAAGTTGTTTAGGGTCGCGCTGCCAGTTCTTGGCAACCTTGACGCGCAGCTCGAGATAGACCTTGGTGCCCAGCAGCTTCTCGATCTGCATACGTGCCGCGGTACCCACCTCACGCAGTCGCGCCCCGCCCTTGCCGATCACGATGCCCTTCTGGCTGTCCCGCTCGACGAACAGCACGGCGTGCACGTCGATCAGGTCGTCGCGGCCCTCGCGTGGATTGACCTCGTCGATCATCACCGCCAGCGAATGCGGCAACTCATCACGCGCGCCCTCCAGAGCGGCTTCGCGGATGAACTCGGCCATCAGAACTTCTTCGGGTTCGTCGGTGAGTTCTCCGTCGGGGTAGTACGGCGGTCCGGGTGGCAGTGCGGCAAGCAATACGTTGATGAGTACGTCGACTTGCTCACCGGTGGCCGCCGAGACAGGAACGATCTCCGCGCCGTCGCCGACCAGCTCGCTGACCGCGACGAGTTGGGCAGTCAGCTGATCCTTGGAAGCCTTGTCGATCTTGGTGACAACGGCGACCAATGTCGTTCTGGGCGCAATGGATCGGATCTGGTCGACGATCCACCTGTCCCCCGGTCCGATCGCCTCGTCGGCAGGAATACACAAGCCGATGGCGTCGACTTCGCTATAGGTGTTGCGGACCAAGTCGTTGAGCCGCTTGCCCAGCAGGGTGCGCGGGCGATGCAGCCCCGGGGTGTCGACCAGGATGATCTGGAAATCCTCCCGGTGCACGATGCCACGAATCGTGTGCCGGGTGGTCTGCGGCCGGCTCGACGTGATCGCCACTTTCGAGCCGACCAGCGCGTTGGTCAAGGTCGATTTCCCGGTGTTCGGCCGGCCGACGAAACAGACGAAGCCGGAACGGAATTCAGCCATTTTCCGCACCTACCACTTCCGCGCGACTGAGCAGCACAGTGCCGATGCGGACCCGCCCGCGGTGGTCGGGCCCACCCTCGGCATGTAACAGCAGACCATGTGATACCACCTCGGAGCCGGGTAGCGGAACGCGCCCCAGCTCCAGGGCCAGCAGCCCACCGACCGTGTCGACGTCGAGATCCTCCTCGAATTCCACGCCGTACAGCTCGCCGACATCTTCGATCGGCAGTCGCGCCGATACCCGAAACTTGTTGTCACCCAGCTCTTCCACGGGTGCGACCTCGGCGGCGTCGTACTCGTCGGCGATTTCGCCGACGATCTCTTCCAATACGTCCTCGATCGTCACCAGCCCGGCGATCGCGCCGTATTCGTCGACCAGCAATGTCATGTGGTTGCGGTCGCGCTGCATTTCCCGCAGCAGCTCATCGAGCGGCTTGGAGTCCGGCACGAACACCGCCGGCCGCATCACCTCCGTCACAGTGGCGTCGCGACCACCGGCTGACGAGTAGTAAGCCTGCTGGACACAGTCTTTCAGGTACACCACACCGACCACGTCGTCGACGTTCTCACCGATCACCGGGATGCGGGAGTGCCCGCTGCGCACCGCGACCGATGTTGCTTGATCGGCGGATTTGTCGCTTTCGATCCAGATCATCTCGGTGCGCGGCACCATCACCTCGCGGGCCGGCGTATCGCCGAGTTCGAACACCGACTGGATCATCCGTCGCTCGTCGGCGGCGACCACACCGCGTTGCTGCGCCAGGTCGACGACTTCACGCAACTCGATCTCGGACGCGAACGGTCCGTTGCGGAAACCACGGCCAGGCGTCAGCATATTTCCGAGCACGACCAGGATCCGGCTGATCGGGGCCAGCAACACCGAAATCACCTGCAGCGGTAGCGCTGACACCAAGGCAATAGAGTAGGCGTTCTGGCGGCCGAGTGTCCGCGGACCGACGCCGATGACGACGAAGCTGATCACCACCATGACGACCGCGGCGATGAACAGCCCCCATTCGCGGCTGACGGCACGGTAGAAAAACTGCGCCAGCAGCACCGTCGCGCTGATCTCGCAGACGATCCGCAGCAGCACCACCAGGTTGATGTACCGAGGGCGATCGGTCATCACCTTGGCCAAACGCACCGCGCCGGTCCGCTCGTCGCGAACCAGCTCTTGCACCCGCGCCATCGACACCGTGCTGATCGCGGCGTCGATGGCCGCGAACACGCTGCCCAGACAGATCAACACGATCGCGCCGAGCAGCGAAGCGGAGCTGTTCAATTCTCGAAATACTTTGATTTGTCTAGCAACCGCTGATCGCGGTCATGCTGGCGCTGCTGACGATAGAACTGGACTTGGTCGGCGACCCACTCCTCGAGCAGTCGGTACTGCAAGCCGAACATCTCTTTTGCTTCGTCCGGCTCAGCGTGGTCGTACCCAAGCAGGTGCAGGATGCCGTGAATCGTCAACAGCGCCAGCTCATGCCCCAGCGTGTGACCGGCAGTGGCGGCCTGTATTGCGGCGAATTCGGGACACAGCACGATGTCGCCGAGCATCGCCGGTCCTGGCTCCGGTGCGTCGGGACGACCACCCGGCTCCAGCTCGTCCATCGGGAAGCTCATCACGTCGGTCGGGCCCGGCAAATCCATCCAGCGCATGTGCAGATCAGCCATCGCCGCCATGTCCAACAGCACCATCGACAGCTCGGCCGCTGGATTGACGTCCATCTTATCGATGACGAACCTTGCGACGCTGATCAATTCGGATTCGGAGACGTCGATTCCGGATTCGTTGGCGACTTCGATAGTCACTGGCGCCGCTCCTTCTCATCGCTTCGCTCTGCATCGTCGCCGGCGCGGCTCATGATGTTGTCACCGACGGCTGCGTGCGCTCGGGGCCCGTCGCTCGGCCCGGTTCATCCTCAGCCCGGGCTCCTCGTGTCGCGCATAGGCGTCGACGATTTCGGAGACCAACCGATGGCGGACCACGTCGGCACTGGTCAACTCCGTGATGTGGATGTCGTCGATGCCGTCGAGGATATCGACCGCCGCACGCAGACCCGACCTGCCGGGACCCGGCAGGTCGATCTGCGTAATATCGCCGGTGACAACGACTTTGGAGCCGAATCCCAACCGAGTCAGAAACATCTTCATCTGTTCGGCGGTGGTGTTCTGAGCTTCGTCGAGGATGATGAACGCGTCGTTCAACGTTCTCCCGCGCATGTAGGCCAGCGGCGCAACCTCGATCACCCCGGACGACATCAGCTTCGGGATCATCTCGGGATCCATCATGTCGTGCAGGGCGTCGTAGAGCGGCCGAAGGTACGGGTCGATCTTCTCACTCAGCGTTCCTGGCAGAAAGCCAAGTCGCTCACCGGCTTCCACCGCCGGCCGGGTCAGGATGATGCGGGTGACCTGCTTGGCCTGCAGCGCACTGACCGCCTTGGCCATGGCCAGGTAGGTCTTGCCGGTTCCGGCCGGGCCGATCCCGAACACGATGGTGTGGGCGTCGATGGCGTCGACGTAGCGCTTCTGATTGAGCGTCTTAGGCCGAATCGTCTTGCCACGACGGGACAAGACGTCCAGCGTCAAAACCTCGGCCGGTGACTCGTTGCCGGTGCCGACCAGCATCGCGACGCTGTGCCGCACCCCCTCCGGGGTCAGCGGCTGCCCGCCCGCCACGATCGCCACCAGTTCGGACAGCGCCCGCTCGGCGAGCGCGACGTCAGCGGGTTCGCCGGACAGCGTCACAGCGTTGCCGCGCACATGTAGATCCGCGGCCAGGAGTCGTTCGAGGGCGCGCAGGTTTTCGTCGGCGGAACCGAGCAGGCCCATGACGAGATCGGGCGGAACGTCGATGCTGCTGCGAACCGGAGATATGGACGGACCAGCAGCGTTGGTTTCGCGGGGCGTCACGTGCGTCCTAATGCCTGCTTTCTGGGGTGTAGCCAGCGGGTTAGCGTCTCGAGTCTACCGCCGGTCGGTTGGCGAACCCAATGGTTAGCCGCTGCCAGACCCGCGTTTGGGCTGTTCCCAGCGCGGCGTCAACACGCCCAGTGCGCCCAATGCGACGGCCGCCGCGGTCGAAGTACGCAGCACGGTCGGGCCCAGCCGAACGGCGGTGGCACCGGCAGCCGCGAACCCGGCCAACTCGTCCGGAGCGATGCCGCCCTCGGGACCCACCACCACCGTCACCGACTTCGCCTGCGCCAGATGCAGATCCATTAGCGGTCCATCGGCAGACTCGTGCAGCGCCAGCACCGTGCCGCCGGAGGCCACCTCGTCGACGATCCGCTGGGTCAGCACAGCAGTCGACAGCACGCCGTCTACCGACGGGATGTACGCGCGCCGGGATTGTTGCGCGGCGGCGCGTGCGACCGCGCGCCAGCGCCGCAGACCCTTGTCGGCGCGGGTGCCCTCCCAACGGGCCACGCAGCGTGCGGCCTGCCAGGCCACCAACGAGTCGGCGCCGGCTTCGGTGGCCAGCTCGATGGCCAGCTCGGAACGTTCGGATTTCGGCAGCGCCTGGACCACAGTCACCGGTGGCCGGACAGACGGCACCTGCCAACGCTTTACGACCCGTGCCCGCAGACCGTCGCGGCCGGTCTGCTCAACGACGCAGAAAGCCAACCCGCCGACGCCGTCGCCGAGCATCAGCTCCTCACCCTGACGGATGCGTCGCACGGTGGCGGCGTGGAAGCCTTCGTCGCCATCGACGACGGCCAGCTCACCGCTGTCAGGCAGCGCGTCAATGTAGAACAGGCCAGGCAATTAGCGCCCGGTAAAGGTTTCACGCAGCCGGCTGAACAATCCGCCGTTGGTGGCAGCCGCATGCGTCGATCGAACCTCGGTCACGTCACGGGCGCGGCGGTTCTTGAATTCCCGCAGCAGTTCGGCGTCGTTGTGATCGAGCCGATCCGGCACCACCACCTCGACGTGCACATGCAGGTCGCCGCGTGCACCAGAACGCAGATGCGGCATCCCGTGGCCGCGGCGGGTCGTCACCGAACTGGGCTGGGTCCCCGCCGGGATGGTGATCTCGGTCAGGCCGTCGAGGATTGCGTCCACGGTCACCGTGGTGCCCAGCGCCGCGTCGACCATCGGCACCGAGATCGTGCAGTGCAGATCGTCGCCGTCGCGGACGAAGATCTCGTGCGGCTGTTCGTGAATCTCGACGTAGAGGTCGCCTGCCGGTCCCCCGCCAGGCCCGACCTCACCTTGGGAGGCAAGCCGGACCCGCATTCCGTCGCCGACGCCCGCGGGAATCTTGACGGTGATCTCGCGGCGGGCCTGCACCCGGCCGTCGCCGCCGCACTGGTGGCACGGGTCCGGAATGACTTCGCCGACGCCGCGACAGGTCGGGCACGGCCGCGCCGTCATCACCTGGCCGAGCAACGAGCGCTGCACGGTTTGCACCTCGCCGCGACCGCCGCAGGTGTCACAGGCAATCGGCGCCGAGCTGCCGTTGGTGCCGCGGCCCTGGCATCGGTCGCAGAGCACCGCGGTGTCGACGGTGACCTGCTTGCTGACGCCGGTCGCGCAGTCGGTCAAGTCCAGTCGCATCCGCAGCAGCGAGTCCGAGCCCGGCCGGACCCGTCCGATCGGGCCGCGCGACGTCGCGCCCCCGCCGAAGAAAGCCTCGAAGACATCTCCCAAACCACCGAAGCCGCCGAAGCCACCTCCGGCCGCCGCGGCGTTTTCCAGCGGGTCGCCGCCCATGTCGACGATGCGCCGCTTGTCCGGGTCGGACAGCACCTCGTAGGCGGCGCTGATCTCCTTGAACTTCGCCTGGGCGACCTCGTCGGGGTTGACGTCGGGATGCAGCTCACGTGCCAGCTTGCGGTACGCGCGCTTGATCTCCGAATCGCTCGCGTTCCTGCCCACGCCGAGCAGAGCGTAATAGTCCCGTGCCACGCTTGACCTTCCTAAACTTCCCTGGGCTCTCAGGCCCAGATCGGCCGCGCAACGGCGGCCCTCAATGAATTGTGCCTGGAATGCGCTCTCATCGCGTACCCAGCACCTCGCCGATGTACAGCGCAACCGCCGCGACACTAGCGATAGTTCCCGGATAGTCCATTCGGGTAGGCCCGAGCACGCCCATGCCGCCGTAGACGGTGTCGAGGGTGCCGTAGGTGGTGGACACCACCGAAGTGCCCATCATCTGCTCGGCCTCGGTCTCGTGCCCGATGCGCACGGTCACCTTGCCGGCCTGTTGCTGGGCGGCCAGCAGCCGCAAGACGACCACCTGTTCTTCGAGTGCTTCCAGGATGGATCGCAGCGAACCGCCGAAGTCGGCGGTGTTGCGGGTCAGGTTGGCGGTGCCGCCCAGCAGCAGCCGCTCTTCGGTGTGCTCGACCAGCGACTCGAGCAGCACCGTCGCCGAGCGGCCGACCGCATCGCTGAGGCTCTTGGACTGGCCGCTGCGACCCTCGAGCTGGGCGGCCAGGTCAGCGACGGCGACGGACGCCGCGGAGAGCTTTTTGCCGTCCAGCGCCTGCCCGAGCATCTCGCGCAGCTGGGACAGCTGGTGATCGTCGATGACATCGCCGAGCTCGACGACGCGCTGGTCCACCCGGCCGGTGTCGGTGATCACCACCATCAACAGCCGGGCCGGAGTCAACGCGATGACTTCCAGGTGCCGCACCGTCGACGTCGACAAGGTCGGGTATTGGACGATGGCGACCTGACGGGTCAGTTGGGCTAGTAGCCGCACCGCGCGCCGCAGCACGTCGTCGAGGTCGACACCGGACTCCAGAAAACTCTGGATGGCGCGCCGCTCGGGTGCCGACATCGGCTTGATGTCGTCGAGCCGGTCGACGAATTCGCGGTAGCCCTTTTCCGTCGGTACCCGACCGGAGCTGGTGTGCGGCTGAGTGATGTAGCCCTCGGCCTCGAGGACGGCCATATCGTTGCGCACCGTCGCGGACGAGACGCCGAGGTTATGCCGGTCCACCAGCGACTTCGAGCCGATCGGTTCCTTGGTGGCGACGAAGTCGGCGACGATCGCGCGCAGCACCTGAAAGCGGCGCTCGTCGGCAGTTCCCATCCGGATCGACCCTCCTAATCCCAACCAGTTTACGGGGATCACCAGCGACTACTGCCCCGCGCACGCCACACACGCCGCACGTGGTCGTCGCGATAGCCTGTCCTGCATGGCCGCATCGGCGAGACCCGCGCCGGAGACGAGCCGCGGATGATCTTCAAGGGTGTGCGCGACGGCAAGCCGTACCCGGAGCACGGCTTGTCCTATCGGGACTGGTCGCGGATTCCCCCGCGACAGATACGGCTCGACGAATTGGTCACCACCACGACAGTGCTGGCGCTTGATCGCCTGCTCTCGGAGGACTCCACGTTCTACGGAGATCTCTTCCCGCACGCCGTGAAGTGGAAAGGCATCTGCTACCTCGAAGACGGCCTGCACCGGGCGGTGCGCGCGGCGCTACGAAATCGCACCGTCCTGCATGCGCGGTTGCTCGATCTGGATGCGGTCACCCAGCACGCCGACGAGGCCTAGCGCCGGTCGGTCACGTTTCCGCGCGGCCCGGTGTCGATGTAAGTGACACCGCCGCAAAGCTTGAAGGAGACCACCATGCCGCGAATCACCGGACTGTCCGACCGAGATGCCGGCCTTGGCGCCAAGATCGCGTACTACTTCACCAAGCGGCGCTTCAAGCAGATGACGGGGCTGGAAACCGCGACGATGCTCGAGCCGCTGCGGATGTATGCGTATATCCCCAAGCTGCTCAACGCATATGGCCGCTTGGAACTGGCGGAGGCGAAGATGGACATTCTCAGTCCCCGGCATCGTGCGCTCGCAGAGTTGAAGTCGGCGATGACGGTTCGCTGCGAGTACTGCATCGACCTCGGCTCGGCGATCGCCCGCGGCTGGGGGCTGACTGACGAGGAACTGCTGGCCTTGTCCGACTACCAGAACGCCACCTGTTTCTCCGACCTCGACAGGCTCATACTCGACTACGCCACGGCGATCAGCCGGACGCCGGTCGAGGTGAGTAATGACCTATTCGACTGTCTGCGAATGCATTTCGACAATGCCCAACTAGTCGGGCTGACCCACGTCATCACGCTCGGCAACCTTCGCGGCCGGTTCAACCTCGCGTTGGGCATCGGAGCCTCCGGTTTCAGCGAGGGCAAGGTGTGCCCGCTGCCCGACCCCGCTCAACGATGACCGCGGACGCGGACCTGGCAGCGCGATTCCAGGCAGCCCGGCCGCATCTGAATGCGGTGGCCTACCGCATGCTGGGCTCGGTCGTCGACGGTGAGGATGCCGTGCAGGAAGCCTGGTTGCGGCTGAGCGGCGTCGACGCCAGCCAGGTGGACAACCTCGACGCCTGGCTGACGACGGCGGTGGCACGGATCTGCTTGAACACCTTGCGAAGCCGCCGGGCTCGGCCACCCGAAGAGTTGGTCGCCCAGGTGCCGGATCCCATCGTCGACGCGGTCGGCGACGTCGATCCCGAGCATCAGGCGATGCTGGCCGATGCGGTCGGAATGGCGCTGTTCGTGATTTTGGACACCTTGGCACCGGCGGAACGACTGGCGTTCGTCTTACACGATGTGTTCGCGGTTCCGTTCGACCAGATCGCACCGGTCGTCGAGCGGACTCCAGCAGCCACCCGCAAATTGGCCAGCCGTGCGCGCCAGCGCATTCAGCAGGCCGGGCCCAACCCGGACACCGATCTGGTGGCACAGCACACCGTCGTCGACGCTTTCTTCGCCGCCGGACGCGCCGGCGACTTGGATCGGCTCGTCGCCGTGTTGGACCCGGACGTGTCATTGCGCGGCGACTTCGGCCCAGCCGGACAACGTTCGGTGCGAGGGGCATCCACGGTTGCCGGGCTGGCCAAGGGCTACGCCGCCCCGGAACGCGAGGTCCGCCCGGCCGTCGTCAACGGGGCCGCGGGTGCGGTGATCTTCGTCGACGGCCGGGCGACCGCGATCATGGGCTTCGTCGTTCGCGGCGGACGGATCGCCGCGATAGATGTGCTGGCCGATCCCGAGCGGGTCGCGAGGATCGATGTGCGCGCCGTGACCGGCTAGTTGACGGCTGAGGCGGCCTGCACCAGCGCGAGCGCAGCGGCGTGCTGCAGCACCCACGTGCCACCTTGATCGACGAACGCGAGCTGCTTGTTGACCGGCCCGGCGAACTTGGGACCTGTGATGGCGACGTCGGCGCTGACCCCGTTCGGGCCGATCGGCTGGATGTTCGTGAAGGCGAACTGTTCCGGGAAGTTCCCGTTGCGGA
>Ga0302326_10010869_pt1 | contig 19652 bp, 16 predicted proteins | sample Palsa_T0_3_FD_202264 | JGI IMG/M metagenome (GOLD analysis project Ga0302326, IMG submission 202264) | Peat permafrost microbial communities from Stordalen Mire near Abisko, Sweden - Palsa_T0_3 | ecosystem: Environmental > Terrestrial > Soil > Palsa > Peat permafrost | place: Sweden: Abisko...
CCGACAGGAATAGCTCGGCGCCTACGATCGTGCCACCCAATATCAGACCCACCCGGGTTAATGCGTCTCTTCTGTTCATATGTACTATTTTTTAAGTGCTCTGTTGATTGAATAGTTTAAATATTTACTTTTTTCAATTCCGTCACGGCGAAATCCGCGGCCCTCGCCGTCAGCGCCATATAGGTCAGCGACGGATTCTGACAGGCCGACGAAGTCATGCAGGCGCCATCCGTTACAAAGACATTTGTCGCATCCCAGACCTGGTTATGCGCATTCAGCACAGAGGTCTTTGGATCATTCCCCATACGGGCCGATCCCATTTCATGAATGCCGTCGCCTACATGATGCCCATTGTCCCATGACCGCAACTGCGTCACCCCCGCAGCTTCCAGCATGGCCTTCGCCTCCTCCTGCATATCCTTCCGCATCTTTTTCTCGTTGTCCTTCAACTCGGCATCCATCGACAACACCGGCAATCCCCATTTGTCCTTGGTGTCCTTATCCAGGGTGATCTTGTTCTCGTGGTAAGGCAGCAACTCGCCAAATCCGGTGATCCCGACCGTCCACTGACCCGGCTCCGTCAACGTTTCTTTCAACCCGGCGCCGATGCTCATCTCCGCCACATTGCGCTGCCAGCCTTCCCTGCTCGCTCCACCCTGGTAGCCAAAACCACGGAGATAGTCCCGCTTGTCCCCGAAAAAATTGGCAAAACGCACGATATAGATGCCATTGGCCCTTCTGCCATAATAATACTTGTCCTCATACCCCTCCATGACCCCGGACGCCCCTACATTGTAATGATGATCCATGATATTGTGACCCAACTCCCCGCTGCTGCTGCCCAACCCGCCGGGCCAGATATCCGTTGCCGAATTCATCAATACCCAGGCGCTGTTCAGCGCACTGGCATTTACAAAGATAACCTTTGCATAAAATGTATACGTCAGATTGGTCTCCGCATCCACCACTTCCACACCCGTTGCCTTTTTCTTGTCCTTATCATAGAGTATCCGCGTCACGATCGAGTAAGGCCGCACCGTAAGCTTGCCCGTAGCCACCGCCGCCGGCAACGTCGAAGACTGCGTACTGAAGTATCCGCCAAAAGGACAACCTTCCCAACAACGGTTCCGGAACTGGCATTGCGTCCTGCCGGGGATAGGCGCCGTCAGATTGGCCGAACGGCCGATGATCATGTGACGCTGCCCCTTATATCGCTCTTTGATCCTTGCCGCCACATCCTTCTCCACCCAGTTCATTTCCATCGGGGGCAGAAAATGCCCATCCGGCAATTGCGCCAACCCTTCCTTGCTTCCATTCACACCGGCAAACCGCTCCACATGATCATACCACGGCTCCAGATCCTTGTACCGGATCGGCCAGTCGATGGCCCATCCATCCCTGGCGTTGGCTTCGAAGTCAAGATCGCTCCACCTGTAACTCTGCCTTCCCCATAGGATCGATCGACCGCCCAGCTGATAAGACCGCCACCAGTTAAAGGGCTTTACCTCCGTGTACGGGCAGTCTACATCCTTCGCCCAACTGTCGATGACAGCCTCCGTAGCACCCCAGGTCCTGCCGATATAGGGATGATCCTTTAGTTCCTGCTGCGTTACCTTTCCCCGGTGTTCAAAGTCCCAGGGATTCTTATTCGCCGTTTTATAATCCTTTATATGCTCATAGTTTCGCCCTCGCTCGAGCATGATCGTCCTCAGCCCTTTTTCGGTCAATTCCTTGGCCGCCCAGCCACCGCTGATGCCAGACCCAATAACAATAGCGTCGTATGTCTCCATGCCTAAAATTAAATATTTCCCTTCTTCAATTCGCTCACCGCATGATCGGCGGCCCGGGCCGTCATCGCCATATAGGTCAGAGAAGGATTGACACAATTGGCGGAAACCATGAAGGCGCCATCGGTAACGAAGACATTCTTCGCGTCCCATACCTGGTTGAAGGAATTCAGCACCGAAGTCTTCGGATCCTTGCCCATTCTTGCCGTACCCATCTCGTGGATACCCCTGCCCGGGAAGGGATTGTCACTCCGGCTCTTCACGTTCTTCACCCCGCAGGCTTCGAGCATTTCAACCGCATCCGCCTCCATATCCTTTCTCATCTTCAGCTCATTGTCCTTCAACTCACAGTCGATCGCCAGCACATTCAGCCCCCATTTATCTTTCTTCGTCTTGTCCAACGTCACCTTATTCTCATGATACGGCAGTATCTCCCCGAATCCGCCGATATTCATCGTCCAGGGTCCCGGCTCCGTCAGCGCTTCCTTGTATTCCTTGCCGATCGCATATTCCGCTACCTCATGGTTATAACCCTGACGGCCACCCCCACCCTGGTAACCAAAACCACGGATATAATCCCGCTTGTCCCCATTGATGTTACGGAAACGGGGGATATAAATGCCGTTAGCCCTTCGACCAAAATAATATTTGTCCTCGTATCCGTCCACATGCCCGCTGGCGCCTACACCTAAATGATGATCCATTAGATTGTGACCCAACTCTCCACTGCTGCTCCCCAGTCCATCGGGCCAGATGTCGGTAGCGGAGTTCATGAGTATCCAGGCGCTGTTCAGCGTAGAGGCATTCACAAAGACGATCTTGGCCTTGTATTCGATGGTCTGGTTGGTCTCCGCATCCAGCACCTCCACCCCCGTGCCCTTCTTTTTGTCCTTGTCATAAAGGATCTTGGTGACGATGGACCAGGGACGCACCGTCAGATTACCCGTAGCCACAGCCGCCGGCAAGGTCGACGATTGCGTAGAGAAATAACCGCCGAATGGACAGCCCAACGCACATTTGTTCCGGAATTGACAGCCCGGTCTTCCCTCATGCGGAACCGTGATATTCGCCACACGCCCGATGATCATATGCCGCAACCCCTTGTAATGCTCCTTCAGACGCGCCGACACATCCTTCTCCACACAGGTCATATCATAGGCAGGCAGAAAATGACTGTCCGGCAGATGTGGGATATTTTCAACCGAACCGCTGATGCCGGCCCATTTCTCCACATACGTATACCAGGCCTCGATCTCTTTATACCGAATGGGCCAGTCAATGGCGATCCCCTCCCGCTTATTGGCCTCGAAATCAAAATCACTCCAGCGATAGCTCTGCCTCCCCCACATCAGCGACCGGCCCCCCATATGATAGCCGCGGAACCAGTCGAACCGTTTTACCTCCGTATAAGGACTCTCACTGTCCTTGCACCAATAATCCAAATTGGTCTCACTGAGCGGATAGTCCCTCTTCAGCACAGGATACTCTTTTATCATCTCCTGCGTGCGCTGCCCGCGATGCGGATAATCCCATGCTTCTTTATTGGCATTCACATAGTCTTTGATATGCACAATGTCACGCCCCCGTTCGAGCATGATCACCTTCAAACCTTTTTGTGTAAGCTCCTTGGCAGCCCAGCCACCGCTGATGCCCGAACCGATGACAATCGCGTCGTAAGTATTGTCGGCCATAATCGTTAATTATTTATAGTTTTCAAATTCAGTTTTCGTTCCGTCGGACCACTCTTGCCCCTGCGGCCACCGCCTGCATTAAACATCGCAGATCAGCACGCCCTGCTTCAGCGAAGCCAGTTTATCGGCATTGGCAGGAATGAACTCCTGCGCCACATACCCCTGAAAGCCCGTGGCGACAATCGCCCGCATGATCGCCGGATAATACAATTCCTGCGTTTCATCGATCTCATGCCGGCCCGGCACACCACCTGTATGATAGTGTCCAAAATATTGGTGGTTGTCCGTTATGGTGTGGATCACATCTCCTTCATCGATCTGCATGTGATAAATATCATAGAGCAGTTTGAAATGCTCCGACCCCACCCGCTTCACCAGTTCGATACCCCACTTGGTATTGTCACACATCTGGTCCTTATGATTGATCTTGCTGTTCAGGAGTTCCATCTGGATCGTTATCCCCTTTTGTTCCGCCTGCGACAGGATCTGCTTTAACCCGTCGACGCAGTTTTTGAGACCCGTCTCGTCATCCATTCCCTCCCGGTTGCCGCTAAAACAAATGAGATTCTTGTAGCCTGCCGCCGCCACAAGGTCGATATGCTCGGTATAGCTCTTGATAAGCGTTGGATGATACTCGGGGTGATTCCAGCCCTTCGTCAGGCTGATCTCTGCGCCATTGCACATCGAAGACCAGATGCCATGCTCCTTCAGAACAGGCCAGTCCGCGGGACCTACCAGGTCGATTGCGCTAAACCCGATCTTTTTTACCCCTACGCAAAGATCGGCTAAGGGAATATCGCCGTAGCACCACCTGCATACACTGTGATGAATTGCACCGTTGACTTTCAATTTTTTACTTTTGGTGACCGGCGCAGCTGCAGAACTAAAAGCAGCTGCGGCCTCAATGGGGGAAAGCATTCCGGCCGCCCCGATTGCAGCACCACTGGCAAAAATGTTCTTAATAGCACTGCGTCTTGAGGGTTGGTTGGCCATAATTTAGAATAGGGCATTGAGCCCGGAAATTACAAAATGTTCTGATTCACTGAAACTAATTCTGACGCCTTCGGACTATTCCTTCCACGCATATAAAACACCAATACGGCAAACGCCAGGATCAGCACTACAGGGATGATCAATGTCGTCATCAACACCTCCGGCCCCGCCGCGGCACGAGCGGCATCATAGGCCTTTGCCATATCCGTCCCCCCCGCAGCCGACCTGTAGACGTCAAGACTCGCGCCCGCAGGCAACTTTCCAATCATCAACCGGTCGTAAAAACCACCCATGAACATCATATAGATCGACACGCCAAACATACCGGCGCCACCCATCAAATTCAAACCCACGGCACCTGTCCGCGGCAGGTTCTCCGCCACAAACCCGATCATACAAGGCCAAAAGAACGCCACACCCAACCCAAAAATGACCGCCCCTCCGAAGATAGCCGTCCCATGCAGGTGGACAAGCAGGTAGATACCCAAAGCGGAAAAGATCGCCGAAAGCAGCAGCACACCCTGGGGCGCAAGACGATGCACGACAGGACCGGCAAAGGCACGACCCAATACCTGTACCGACGCCACAAATGTGAGAATGAGGATCGAATTCTGCGTCACCGTTCGGAACAACACATCGGTCCATTGATTGGTGAATAGTTCCGTTATAGCCGTGCCGAACATACAAATGATCATGAATATGAACAGCGGATTGGCAAGGGCCTTATACATCTCACCCGTTGTAACACCCGTGGCCACCCTTTCCGTGACCGGGAATTTCAACTTCGAGAACAGATAGCCATAGATCAGCGTCGGGATCAGCATGATCGCGATCTCAACCTTTGCCAGCCAGAGTGGCTGCGGGTCAACCCCGCCCGCCAGCAGTTTATTCAGCAGGAATACGATCAGCGTCCCGATGACGATACCCGCCGGGAACCACAGATGAAAGTGATTCAGCTTGGTCGTCTTGTTCTTCGTGAACAAAGAAGCTACCAAAGGATTACAAGCCGCTTCCACCGTGCCATTGGCAATACCGATCAGCAGGGTAGACAGAAAAAGGGTCCAGTAACCGGTGGCGAACATCGTCAGCAATATTCCCGCCAGGTGAAACACAAAAGCCGACACCAACAGCTTCTTCATTCCGATGATGTCAACCACGAACCCTCCAATGATGATCGCCAATGGAAAGCCCCAAAAGGCCGTAGCGGCGATGGTCCCCAACTCAGATCCGTTGAGATGAAAATATTGTCCCTGCATGTTCAGGATACCCGCCCTGATCCCGAAAGATAGCGAGGTCACGAGCAGGGCCATACAACTGGCGACAAAAAGCTTGTTAACGGGAATGTTGGAAGTAGCAGGCATGGCAATCGTTTGTGTTTTACCCATGAGCGCCTATGGGTGCTCATGACACAATGTAAATTAATTAAATTATCGATTATTTCGGCAAAGAAGTCCTAAAATTGCAATCGATTAATAATTCATTCGCATATGAACAGAAAATTACGAATGGGAATGATCGGCGGCGGCAAAAACGCCTTTATCGGCGCCGTCCATCGTATCGCCGCCAATATGGACGGGCTCATCGAACTCGTCTGCGGTGCCTTTAGCAGCCACCCCGACAACGCCCGGGAATCCGGCAAGGCCCTCTTTCTTCCCGAAGACCGCGTCTACACTTCCTACCAGGAAATGATGGACAAAGAAAGCCGCCTCCCTGAAGGCATACGAATGGATTTCGTAGCCATCGTAACCCCCAATCATCTGCATTTCGCACCTGCCATGCTGGCCCTCGAAAAAGGCTTTCACGTCGTGCTCGATAAGCCCATGACCTTTTCCCTGCAGGAAGCACTCCAGCTACAGAAAAAAGTAAACGAAACCGGACTCCTGCTTTGCCTTACCCACACCTATTCCGGCTACCCCCTGGTTAAACAGGCCCGCGGAATGGTAAAGGAAGGCCTTTTTGGCAAAATACGCAAGGTCTATGTGGAATATCCGCAGGGCTGGCTGAGCCGCCTGTCGGAAAAAGACGGAAGCAAACAGGCCGAATGGCGCACAGACCCGTCACGCTCCGGGAAAAGCGGCGCCATGGGTGACATCGGTACCCACGCAGCCCATCTCGCTGAATACATCAGCGGACTGCATATCAAACAGCTCTGCGCCGACCTGAGCATCATGGTCGAAGGCCGCGCGCTCGACGACGACGGCAACGTATTGCTTCGATTCGACAACGGCGCCACGGGAGTCCTCTATGCATCACAAGTGGCCGCGGGAGAAGAGAATGCCCTCAAGATCCGCGTCTACGGCGAAAAAGGTGGCATCGAATGGGCCCAGCAGGAACCCAATACCCTGCTCGTAAAATGGCTGGACCAGCCTACCCAGATCTACCGCGCCGGTATGCCCTATCTGTCTCCCGAAGCCAAACACAACACCCGCACACCCGCCGGTCATCCGGAAGGCTACCTCGAAGCCTTCGCCAATCTCTACCGCAATTTTGCCCTGACACTCATGGCCCGCATCGACGGCACCAAACCGCCGAAGGAAGCACTCGACTTCCCCTCTGTAGATGACGGCGTGCGAGGCCTGGCCTTTATCGATAACCTTATCCGCAGCAACGAAAGCGTGGAAAAATGGACCACCTTCACTATTTAATTATCATCATATGCAAACTATAAAAGGACCAGCCGTCTTCCTGGCCCAATTCCTGGGCGACCAGCCCCCTTTCAATACCCTCGCCTCCATTTGCAAATGGGCCGCGGAGGTAGGATTCGTCGGCGTACAATTGCCTTCATGGGATTCCCGCGTAATCGACCTCGGGAAAGCAGCAGAAAGCAAGACCTACGCCGATGAGATCAAAGGCACCGTCGAAGCAGCCGGCTTGCAGATCACCGAATTGTCCACCCATCTCCAGGGACAGCTGGTGGCCGTTCATCCGGCCTACGACGCCTTGTTCGACGGTTTCGCCCCCGCCGCCGTACACAACAACCCAAAAGCCCGCCAGGAATGGGCGGTGCAGCAACTGAAATATGCCGCCAAAGCCTCCCGCAATCTGGGGCTGAATGCACACGCCACCTTTAGCGGCGCCCTCCTTTGGCCCACCTTCTATCCCTGGCCGCAACGCCCTCCGGGACTAGTGGAAACAGGTTTCAAAGAACTCGCCAGCCGCTGGCTGCCCATATTGAATGAATTCGATCACCACGGCGTCGACGTCTGCTACGAGATCCACCCCGGGGAAGACTTGCACGACGGCATCACCTACGAGACCTTCCTGCACCACACCAACAACCATCCCCGCGCCTGCCTCTTGTACGATCCTTCACACTTTGTCCTGCAATGCCTCAATTACCTGGAATATATCGATAACTACCATGAACGTATCCGCATGTTCCATGTCAAAGACGCGGAGTTCAACCCAACCGGCAAACAAGGCGTATACGGCGGTTACCAATCCTGGATCGACAGGGCCGGCCGCTTCCGCTCCCTGGGCGACGGTCAGGTCGATTTCAAATCCATTTTTTCCAAACTGTCCCAATATGATTTTAAAGGCTGGGCCGTGCTGGAATGGGAAGATTGCCTCAAGCATGCCGAAGACGGCGCAAAAGAAGGCGCGGTCTTTATAAAGGAACATATCATCCGGGTAACCGAAAAAGCCTTCGATGACTTCGCCGGCACCGGAAAAGATGAAAATTTCAATCGTGCCGTGCTGGGTTTAAAATAATTCCGCGTGCCGCCCGTAAACCCAAAATATTTCCGAACTTGTTCCGCGAAAGCCAACTAAAAATTCTACCATGCATTTTAGCAAACAATTAGTAGCCGTCTTCTCTTCCGCCCTCTTGCTCAGCGCCTGTGGAAATAACAGCGACACCAAAGCCTCTGCCACCGACACAACCGCAGCAGCCCCCGCCACCGCTCCCGCAACTTCCAGCACCGCTTCCGATAAGGGCCTGGAGCTGATCGGCGCAAGCGACTGTACCACCTGCCACAAACTGAACAAGGATGCGACCTCCGGCGCCAGCATCGGACCGGCATACAGCGAAGTAGCCGCCAAATACAGCCCGGCCGCCGACACCACCGTAGACCGCCTGGTAAAAAAAGTGATCAGCGGCGGCAGCGGCGTCTGGGGCACAGTTCCAATGACACCCCACCCCACCCTCAAAGCCGAAGACGTGAAAACAATGGTGACTTATATCCTTTCGTTAAAGAAATAACACGTGATACGATCCCTGCTTGGCCTCGCCTGCTGCGTACTGCTCCTCTCCTCCGTCAGCCGCCCCTGGCCGGAACTCTTTGCAAAACCAAAAGTGTTGATCTTTTGCAAGACCAATGGTTATCATCACGCCAGTATCACCACGGGCGTGGCCGCCATCCGCCAACTGGGCGAGACTAACGGCTTCGCGGTCGACACCACGGCCGACTCCACCTGGTTCAGGCCAAAGATCCTCAAACGATACGCGGCCCTTATCTTCCTCAGTACGACCGGCAAAGTATTCGGACCGGAAGAAGAGGACGCGCTAAAGGATTACATCGGGCACGGCGGCGGCTTCGTGGGCGTCCACGCCGCTACGGATTGCGAATACAACTGGCAGTGGTACGGGGATCTCGTGGGCGGATACTTCAAGTCACACCCCAAACAACAGGAAGCCCGCTTCATCGTGGTCGATTCAACGAATCCCGCCATGAAAGGATTCCCCAACCCGTGGATGCACTTCGACGAATTGTACAATTTTAAATATCTTAACCCCGACATAAAGGTGCTGCTCAAAATAGACGAGACCTCCTATACAGGCGGCGCCAACGGGGACAATCACCCTTTTGCCTGGTACCATGAATACAACGGCGGCCGCGCCTTCTATACGGCACTGGGGCATACCGACGAAACCTGGTCGGATACTTTGTTCCTGCACCACCTGCTGGCGGGCATCCAATACGCAATGGGTAGTAAAAAATAAGTTCGCTAGAACGTCTTGACGTACGCTAACCCAAAAGTTCCGCTCTGGTAAGTAGGCATAAGCACCGTGACCTTTTCGGGATCTTTTTCTTTCTTGCCGAAAAGCCGCTGCATCTTCGGATAAAGCCAATAAGCCAACCTCGCAGAAGCAATACCCACACCCGCACCGGCTACCACATCGCTCGCCCAATGCTTGTCATTATACATCCGCAGCAGCCCCGTGGCCGTTGCCGCCGCATAGCCCGCGAAACCATACCAGGGCGAGACATCCTTGTACTCCTCCCGCATGAACTCGGCACCGACGAAAGCCTCCGCAGTATGACCCGAAGGGAAACTCTGATAATTGGAGCCATCAGGCCTTAGTTCATGCGACCAGTTCTTCACCGAGAACACCGTCCCATTGGCAAAGATATTCGCCATCAGCAGGATGATCGTTCTATCCTTGAAATCATGCTCGCCATGGATCCCTGCGGCATTCAATGCATATACCGCCAGCGTGGGCGTAAACATGAGGTAATTGTCGATGGGAAATGGCTTGTGAGGTATGTCGGACCATATCTCCTCCTTGGCGGAGGAGTTCAACTTCTGCAACGTCCCATTGTGGACCGCCGTAACGCCGTAGGCGATCATCGCCGCTGGAAGGATAAAGCTCTGAACGGGAAATGGCCTGTTCAAAACAGCCGCCTTCTGCCAGTCATACCGCCTGTGCAGACTGTCCGTCCACACCGGAACCGTATCCCGCTGTTGCAAGAAGGTCGTCCGATGCGGAAACACACCCGGTCCCGATCCCCAGCCCGGGGTCACACTTACTTCTTTAATGGTATCGGAAACCTGTGCATGGCCCAATGCACAAAAACAAAGTACAAACAGTACTACGGCTGCGGGTCTCTTCATAGTTGGGTTTTTGTTAATCTGAGTAAATTGGCGCCGCGAGTCGAAAAAAAGCCCCGCCGCTTACCAGACCACAAAAATCACAAGAAAATTAGAAAAAATCTTGTTAAATCACCGTTTATAACCTGTTAAAACCGTTCATACCGGTCATATCACAGGCAACCTGTATCCGTTGTGGTATGCTTTCATCAGGTATTCCCGGTTGACCTCCTCGTCCGTGAACCGGTCCGTTCCCTTATCCCAGTTCAGCCTTCGCCCGCTGCGAAAACTGATATTCCCCATCTGCGCAACCGTCGCCACATGCGCCCCGGCTCCTATAGGACAGTGAAGGTCCTCCATCCTGCGCGACCGGACGACATCGATAAAGTTTGCCCAATGGTTATCTAACCCATTGTCAACAGATTTTGCAAACGGTTTGCTGACCTTATTTTTACTCTGGTGCTCTTCGATCACTTCCCAGCCTCCCCTGCTAAGCACCAGCGTGCCGTTGTTGCCGATATATGCGATACCATGGTCCCGGCCATAACTGCCGTTGTCAATACCCATCGCATGATCCCAAACCAGGTTGAACCCATCGAACTCATATAAGGTCGTAAGCGTATCGGGCGTCTCTTCGTAGAGATCGGGATAAGCAAAATTCCCTCCAAGAGCGGCGATCGTCTTGGGAACATCGGCCTTCATACCGAGCAAACCATAGTCCAGCAGATGCACCCCCCAATCCGTCATCAGCCCGCCTGCATAATCCCAGAACCAACGGAAATTGAAATGAAAACGACTCGCGTTGAACGCGCGGGTCGGAGCCGGTCCCAGCCACATCGAATAGTCCACACCGGGTGGTGGCGCTGTATCCGGAACGACCGGCTGCGGTTTCATCCAGCCCTGGTAACACCAGACCTTGACGGTGCGGATATTCCCCAGCTGCCCCGAGTATACAAAATCCACTGCATCCTTAAAATGCTGCTGGCTGCGTTGCCACTGACCGCCTTGCACCACTCGCTTGTATTTCGCCTGCGCTGCCATCATCGCCCGGCATTCCCCAATAGAATTGCCCACGGGTTTTTCTACATAAACATCCTTGCCCGCCATACAGGCTTCGATCATGATCAGGGCATGCCAGTGATCCGGCGTGCCGATAATGACGACATCGATATCCTTTTGTTCAAGTAACCGCCGGTAATCGCCATACGTCCTGATCTTGCTGGTATCGATATTTTTGTCCGCCAGATCCTTCATGCGACTGTTCAATACATTTTTGTCGACATCGCAAAGCGCAACCACATTGACGCCAGGGAGCTTGATGGCAGACGAAAGATCCGCCCAGCCCATCCCGTTGAGCCCGATCGCGCCGACATTGATCTGATCGGCGGGAGATACGCCGCCGGAAAAGGAAAAAGAACGAGTGCTGAACGCAGGTGCCAGAAACAAACCACCCGCAAGGGCTGAACTCTGCCGCAGGAAATTTCGACGATTATTATTCATATGGTAAAAGCGCGGCATATGCCACGCTTGACCAATATACTGAATTAAGTTGAATAGGCAGTCCGCCGACAGATCATGACATGGCCAGATCGAACATCACCCTATTGCTTCACCAGGTTGATGACGCCGGTGCCCGTTTGTAACTGGCTATTGGTGGTGTCGCTTGCCGAAATATATAGCTTGAGCGTATCCCCGGAGACCACGAACCGCGCACCCTGGCCCGCGCCCGATGAGGTCAGCCCGGTAGGAATAAGACCGCCGTTGGGGAAATAAAGCGAATCACTGTTCACAACCGTATATGCTCCCGAAGTGGAAGTGGCAGGCACCGTCGCGGTAAATGCCGTTGTATCCGCTGCATAAAGTGTACCGCTGAAATAAAAATTCGTAATGACCGTCGTATCCACCGAATACCCCAACCCGCTCACATCCATGGAGTCGACCGTGAATTTGACGGTTCCCGTATTGTTCTGTGTAATATAGTTGGCCAAAGACACAGCCGTGATCCCGCTTGCCTCAGACGCCGTAATCTGGGTCTGGGCATTCATGTTCACAAATGTATACGTGCCGGAAACAGCATTGGTAGGTGTGGATGGAGGATTAGACTTTTTACAGGAGACAACGATCAGCACAAAGGATAAGCAAATGGTCAATACCGAAGTAGCGCGCATAAGTTAGGATTTAGAGAAAATAACGAAAAAGAAGCCTGTTTTAGTATTACAAGCCAGCGGTCCATAAAATGGCCATTAACAAATCGATCACATTAATTTAGCCCCCGAAAGGCCCCCCATGCAGCTTATCTTTCTACTTTTAACGAAAAGAAGTGCCCTTCCCCAAAAGCAACTATCCAATCCTTGTCTTCCTCTTCTTTTTCTACCAGAGCTATTCCCAGGATACTACCCGGACCGCCGCTGCCACCCAGCCACTACCTCACGAGCGCCTTCATGTCTTCTCAGGCAGCAGACAGGTAGACGTTATCGACATTTTGCGGCACGCACTCTTGCGAAATCCAAAACCCCGCATCGACGATGACGTCAAGAAACCCGGCCGGCTTTACGCTTCCCTGCTGCCCTCAGCCGAATATACCTTGCAGACAGGCCTTGCCGGCGACCTCGTCGGGAACCTGGCGTTCTATACGTCCAGCGAAGGAAAAGAGAACCTCTCCAATATTTATCTGAACACTACCTTCACCGTGAAGAACCAGGTGCTTATACCCCTGCAAGGAAACGTATGGAGCAAAGGAAATAAGTATAACCTCCTAAATGACTGGCGATTCGAAAAATATCCGCAGGATACTTATGGATTGGGAAGCCTCACGAAGACCAGCGACGCCGACGGCATCGACTTTCGTTACCTGCGGTTTTATACCACCTTGCTAAAAACGATCGCCACCGATTTCTACCTGGGCCTCGGCTATAACCTGGACTATTTCTATCACGTCAGCGAAACCTCTCCGCCCCCGAATACCATCACCGACTTCGAAAAATACGGACTCCATCCGACGGCCAGGGCTTCCGGCCCCACGCTTAATGTCCTCTACGATGGACGGCGCAACTCCATCAATCCCGAGCCCGGCTATTACGCCAGCCTCATCTATCGCCCTAACTTCACCTTCTTAGGCAGCGACTCCAATTGGCAAAGCCTGCAGTTCGATGCCCGCGCATACCGGCATTTTCCCGCAGGCTCCAAAAATATCCTCGCCTTCTGGACCTTCGACAACTTCACGCTAAAAGGCAATCCACCGTATCTCCTGCTACCCGCCACTGCCTCCGACACCTATAGCAATATGGGCCGGGGCTATATCCAGGGAAGGTTCCGCGGAAAGAACAACCTCTACCTGGAATCGGAATATCGGTTCCGGATATTGGACAACGGCTTTCTCGGCGGGGTCGTCTTCGTCAATGCACAAAGCTTCACCGAACCGGTCACCAACCGATTCGAAGCCATCAACCCCGGCTGGGGTGCAGGACTCCGCATAAAACTCAATAAATTTTCTAGAACAAATATCTGCCTGGACTATGGCTTCGGCCTCCACGGCTCGGGCGGCCTCTTCGCCAATCTAGGGGAGGTTTTTTAACTCCGGCGAAGTGTTTTAATGCAGCACCTTACCCGTAAGCGTCTGTGAATAATCTTCATAAAATTTGTTAACTCCGCCCGTCGTGTCGGTCAGCCAATCATCGATCCGCACTACCCCTACGCCAGGGCTCAGCCAGACATCGGTCTGCTCGAGCGTAACGCCGTGACAATCCGTGACCACCTCTGCATTGTAGTAGCAGGGATATCCATACTCCTGCACTTCATTGGCATACCCGATCTGCTGGTATTCGATCGCACAGGCAGGATTGCTATAATCGTACTGGGCAGGGCCGATCGGACCATCCTGATTCACCAAAGCCAATAAAGTATAAGGCTGATAGCCCGAAATGCTATCCATTTCATAAACAGCGTCATTGCTGGGGTCCACGGCGATATAACTACCATCAAACCAACCATATGGGTTGTTCATCTCCAGATATACCATGCCCGTCGCATCCTGCATCGCGGTCTTGGTGGCCACCATAGTGTCCGTATAACCAGTGATAAGGGCGCTATCGTTAAAAGCAGAATCCTGGAAATACCAGGTATCCCCGTTGGTTGTCGGAAACAGGGAATTGGGTCCATAACCGGCACTTGGCCCGGAAGAATTTTTGCTGCAGGCAAAAAGGAATAATGTGACGAGTCCGATCAGGAAAAATGCTGAAAATCTATTCATATCAAGGGATTTCATGCCCTTAGATCGGAAAAATGGCCAAAAGTTTAAGGATCTGGTCCCAAAAATCAAAAAAATGGCATTTTTGCCGCCCCTCGGGCTGTCTTATGGCTAAAGTTTACTCAAAACATGAAACGTAAAGATCGGGTTTTTAGTTGCTTTTTCCAATTGGCTGCAATGGTTACCTAACCACCGTCCGCCACTGCATCTTTTCCCAGTAATCTTCGAGCCTTTCCTGGAACTGGTACTCAAAAGCGGCCCTCAGACGCTGTTCAGGTATGCCACATTGCCAAATCAACGAAGAGAGGGAAATCGTGCGCGCGGGATTATGCTGCAAAAAAATGCGCATCGCATAAGCTGCATCGATATCCGATTGGAACGGAGATTCGCTGGGAGCCGATGATGGCGCTCCCGGATTTAGATCGGTGGACATAGGGCGCGATTTGCAGGAATCTACGAAACACCCTCACCCCTGGTTTAGTAAAGTGCCTAAGAAAAACACCTATTGTACTGGATTACCTCCGGCCTACCGGCCTCCGGTGATCCCGATACTACTTCGGGCCCCTTACTCAAGGCCCCTCATCCCGCTATCGCGGGATGGGGCTTTTTCACGCGTCCGCGCCTGCGAGCAAGCTAGACCTTCGTCGAAGCGTCGTCCCTCGCTTCTCCTCGGTCGTACCCTTCGCTTCCGCTCGGGTACACTCCGTATGAAAAAGCCCCGCGGCTATCGCCGCGGGGCCTTGTGGGTTGTACTGGATTCGAACCAGTGACCCCTACCATGTCAAGGTAATACTCTAACCAACTGAGCTAACAACCCAAAAACAAATCGGGCCGTAAAAGTAGTTATTTTTTCTAGATTTACAGATCAAATATTGCCGCTTGATAACTAAAATTCAATATGACCACTTCCTCAAACTGGCTCCCTACTACAACGGAAAATTTGTCCTCTACCTCTGCAAAAGACCCAAGACACTCTTCAGCAAATCCTTTGATAGCTTATCCGACGCCTTTCCCTTTATCCAATCGTTTGTCAATGACCCGACCGGATTCGATACAGCCGCCCTCAAAAAACAAACGACCTGGTTCCAGGATCCTACACCGCATTTCCGCACGGGCAATTTTACCTATGACCTCAACGGCGCAAGACTCTTCAGTGCCTCGGCTCCCTTGCTGGTGGCCATCCAGAGGCCAGGTACTCATCCTTTCAAAAGGCCAGGACGAATTCGCATACGGTCCGGCGGCCAATCCCATTTGGAGGAACAAAAAGGATATCGTCGAATTGATCACCCATGGACATCGCGGCCGGGGAGGCAGCTATTACGCCATGACAAGGGTCGAGATCATTTTTCATAATGGCGAAGATCCCCTCAATGTCTCCTGTCTCCTCCTGGAATGACCTCATGAAGAAATTCTCCGGATGCCCAGCCTCGGCGACATCCGAGCTCTTCCCCTTTATGCCCCCCGACGCTTTAGCTCCTTCTTGATTAACCCCAACTCTCGCCCGGTCTGCCCGCTCACCGAACTGTTCTCCTGCGCCCTCCGCATGAGATAGGGGATCACATCCCGGATGGGACCAAAGGGAAGATATTTACTCACGGCACAACCCGCTTTCGCCAAATTGAACGTGATATTATCGCTCATCCCATACAGCTGAGAAAAATGAATATGCGGATGATCCAGTGGCAAGCCCCTCTCCTGTAACATTTTTACGGCATTCAGATTACTGTATTCATTGTGGCTGGCTACGATCGTCGCGATCCGCTCCAGATGCACGATGCAAAAGGCCACACCGGCATTGTAATCCCGGTCTGTCGACTCCTTGTCCAACTGGATCGGCGAAGCGCATCCCGCCGCCATGGCCCGCTTCCGTTCCTTCTCCATATAAGCCCCGCGCACCAACTTGGCCCCCAGGATAAAATCCCGCTGCACGGCCGCTTCGAAAGAATCCTGCAAAAACACCAACCGGTCATGCCGGTAAAGCTGGATCGTATTGTAAACAACCGCCCTGCCCCTGTTGAATTGATCCATCATCAGGATCGTCAGCACATCCACCGGGCCTTGTATCCAGGTCTCTTCGGCATCTACGAGCACCCCGACGGCACGCTCGGCAGCCGCCACGCAGATCCGTCGCATCCGCACACCCACAGCTTCCCATTCGGCAGCCTCCGCCGCCTCAAGCGATTCCAAAGCCTGTGCATAGCGTTTCATCAACGGCCCCTGCGCGCCAGCCATCCCAGTCTCCAGCTTTTCTAAAAGCCCAAACCGGGCAAATCCCGTCACCTTGATGCTCATGAAAGGAATATTAGGCTGCGAAGCCGCATATTCGATCACCCGGATAAACTCTCCACAAGCGTGCTCGAACCCCTTCTCCCCTTCTTCCCCACCCTCGACCCCATAGTCGAGGATCACCTGCACATGGTATTCACCTAATTTCAGGCACACGGCAGCCGTTTCTTCCAGCGTCTCACCGCCTACGAATTGGGAGAAGATCGTGCCCCTGATCAGTCCCCTCACCGGCATCCCGGACCGGATCATCCAGGGCGTAATCCGCGTCCCCAACTTGACCAGTGGAGAATATCCCATGCTGGAAAAAAGGAACCTGGCCTTTTTCAGCTCTTTATCCGTTTTGTATTCAAACGCATTGGCAGTATTCTCAAAAGAAACAGATGCAGGCATTATATTCATACGCTCAGACGGCATTTTGCCGGCAAATTTATCTATTTTCATAACAAATCAACCGCTCATGAGAAAAGCTTCCCCTTTGTGGCTCGCCATATGGCTCCTGGCGTGCTGCCATCAGCCCCCTCACTACGACACGATCATCCGCCACGCAGCCATCTACGACGGCACCGGCAAACCGGTCGCAAATGGTGACCTCGCGATAAAAAACGATACGATTGCAGCAATCGGCGATCTCTCGGCGGCAAAAGCCGACCAGGAGATCGACGCCAAAGGCAAAGCCGTCAGTCCCGGCTTCATCGATGTGCAAAGTCAGTCCATGGAATCCCTCTTGCAGGACAGCCGCTCGATGGGCGCCATCAAACAGGGCGTCACCCTCGAGATCTTCGGCGAAGGCGAGTCGGAAGGCCCCCTTACAGACACCATGAAAAAGATCGGCGAACGCATGCAGGGCGACATCAAATACAAGATCGAATGGACATCGCTGAAAGATTATCTCCTCTATCTCCAAAAGAAAGGTGTCTCGACAAACGTCGCCTCCTTCGTGGGAGCAGCCACGATCCGCGAATATTTTCTCGGTTATACCAACCGCGCGCCCGATAGTACCGAGATGCAAAAAATGAAGGCGCTGACCCAAAAAGCAATGGAAGAAGGCGCGCTTGGTGTAGGCTCCGCCCTCATCTACGCCCCCGGCAACTACGCGCAAACCCCGGAGTTGATCGAATTGTGCAAGGCCGCAGCCCCCTATGGCGGCGTCTATATCTCTCACATCCGCAGCGAGGGCAACCAACTCCTCGAAGCCGCGGACGAACTCATTCACATCGCGCACGACGCTCATATCCCCGCCATCTTCTACCACCTCAAACAGGCCGGCAAAGCCAACTGGCATAAGTTAGACAGCCTTACCCGGAAGATCGACAGCGCCCGGAAGACCGGCCTCGACATCTCCGCTTGTATGTATACCTATACAGCAGGCGCCACTGGTTTCGACGCATCGATGCCGCCCGCCGTACAGGAAGGAGGACTCGACAAATGGATCGAGCGACTAAAAGACCCCGCCATCCGCAAACGGGTCATAAAAGAAATGAGCACACCCACCAACGCCTGGGAAAACCTTTACCTGGGCGCCGGCGCCGACGGCATCATCTGCACCGGTTTCAAACAGGATTCTCTCAAATACCTCACCGGTAAAAGACTCTCCGAGATCGCCGGCATGCGCCACAAGACCCCACAGGAAACGATCATCGACCTGGTCATACAGGACCATTCCCGGGTGGAGGTCATCTACTTCCTCATGAGCGAAGACAACGTAAAAAAAGAGATAGCCCTGCCTTATATGGCTTTCGGGTCAGACGCCGCCAGCATGGCGCCCGAAGGCGTATTCCTCAAGAGCAGCACTCACCCCAGAGCATATGGAAACTTCGCCCGCTTGCTCGGCAAATATGTCCGCGACGAAAAAGTGATCCCTCTGGAAGAAGCCATCCATAAACTCTGCGGCATGCCCGCCGAAACCCTGCACCTCAAAAAACGAGGCAGCCTCGCCGTCGGCAACTATGCCGACATCGTGATCTTCGACCCCGCCACGATTCACGACAACGCCACATACGATAAACCCCACCAGCTGGCCACCGGCGTCTCCGACGTATTCGTCAACGGCGTCCAGGTCCTCAAAGACGGTAACCATACCGGCGCAACCCCCGGAAAAGCCGTCTTCGGCCCCGGCTACAAAGAACAAAATCCATAACTCCGTATCTTCGCACCATGACCATCCTGCATATCGATATTTACAAATTGTCCATCCCTATGTACCCGTTTACCATCGCAACGGGAACAATGCATCAAACCCAGAATATCCTCCTCCACGTGTTCACCGATGCCGGATACCACGGCGTAGGCGAATGCTCCGCCTTCCCGATGATCGTAGGCGAAACGCAGGCCACCTGCTTCGAAATGGCCAAGGATTTCGCAGCGATCTGGAAAGGAAAAAACCCGCTGGACATCGAGGCCCGCATGCAACAACTACACGACTTCACTGCTTTCAACGCAACTATAAAAAGCGCCTTCGATATGGCCCTGCACGATCTCGCCGCCAAAGCCGCGGGGCAGCCACTCTATCGCTACCTTGGCGGCAACAACCAGGCCCTCGAAACAGATCTCACCATCGGCATCGATACCCCGGAAAAGATGGCGCAAAAAGCCATTCAGTTCAAACAGGATGGCGTCCGCATGATCAAGATAAAGATGGGTAAGAACGGGCCGGAAGACGTGGAACGCGTCCGCCAGATCCGCGCCGCAGTCGGCGAAGCCATCATCCTGAGGATCGATGCCAACCAGGGCTGGAGCTTCGACACGGCAAAAGCAGCCCTCCGGGAGATGGGGCCCTTCAATATCCAGTTCTGCGAACAGCCCATGCGTCACTACAACGACCACCTGCTCCCGGAACTG
>Ga0302326_10010872_pt1 | contig 19652 bp, 15 predicted proteins | sample Palsa_T0_3_FD_202264 | JGI IMG/M metagenome (GOLD analysis project Ga0302326, IMG submission 202264) | Peat permafrost microbial communities from Stordalen Mire near Abisko, Sweden - Palsa_T0_3 | ecosystem: Environmental > Terrestrial > Soil > Palsa > Peat permafrost | place: Sweden: Abisko...
GATAAAGACATCGCCCATCGCGGCGCCGACGAGTCCACCCCGCCGGCAGTGGCGAACGAACAACTCGGGCAGGCCGTCCAGGTTCAGGCGGAATCCGCCGCCGCGATTGCCGAGGCCGGTCTCACCGCCGCGGCGCCAATTTTCGAGCGCGACGGTAATCTCGCCCGCATGGTCTACGAAGTCGCGCTTCAGATGAAGCTCCCAGCCGTCGGTGGCGATTCGGGAGAAGCCGGCAAGGCCGCCGTACGAACCCGAAGCATCCGGCCGCCGGCGCGCGATCACTTGAGCGGAGCCGCCTCGTCTATCAGCATGATCGGAATATCGTCTTTGATCGGATAAACCAGCCGGCAGACGTCGCATATGAGGCCGTCGCCGGCGGGCGTCAAACGCACCGCGGCGTGACATTTCGGGCAAGCGAGAATCTCGAGCAGGTCCTGACTTAGCGCCATCGCGATTCCTTTTCGAATGGGCTCACGAGCGCGCCATGCGCGCCGGAATGGATACCGCGTTCGTAACCATCGCGAGCAGGCGCGCCTCGTCGCCGGGATCCATCACTACTTCAACGCGCAAAGCGTACAAGGAATCGCGCGCGAACGGAAACTTTTCGAGTTTCACCAGATCCTTCTCGGTCGTGATTATCGCGTCGGCTTGCATCGCAGCCTCGCGGATATTCTGGCAGTCGGCGACCGAGTAGCGATGATGGTCGGGAAATTCGAGCACGCCGACCAGGTCGGCCTCGAGGCTCCGGAGCATCCGGTAGAACGCTGCCGGTTCGGCGAGTCCGCTGACCGCGAGGATACGGCGGCTATGCAGCGCGAGCGGCGTCTCGTGCCAGCGGCCAAGCTCGAACTGAATCAGCGCGGTCGGCACCAGCCGCGCCCTCATCACCGGCTGACGGGCGCTCGCGAGCATCCGGGCCAGCGCCGGCGACGGCGCCGACGGTTCGCCGTCGGTGGCGATCATGATAATCGCGTCGGCGCGGCGCGCCGCCCGCGGCGACTCGCGCAGTGGTCCGGCCGGCAAGGTCCATCCGTTGCCGAGGCCGCGATCGCCACCAACCACGAGCAGATCGAAGTCGCGGCGCAGGCGCACATGCTGAAAGCCGTCATCCAGAACGACCGCATCGACGGCACCGGTGCGTTCGAGCAGCGCTATCGCGTCGAGGCGCCGGCGTCCCACGGCAACCGGCCCGTCGAACGCGCGCGCCATCATGACCGGCTCGTCGCCGGCCTCTTCAGGCGTGAGCAGGATCGTGCCGCCATTGGCGACGATCGCTGCCGTCGTCGGCGGATTTGCCGCGCCATAACCACGGCTGACGATTCCCACGCGCACGCCTCGCGCGGCCAAGCGCCGGGCCAGATAGAGCGCAAACGGAGTCTTGGCGTTACCGCCGACGGTGAGGTTGCCGATACTGATCGTCGCGACCGCGGCGCGCCGGTTGAACATCCGCCACCATCCCCGCCGCACCGCCGCGGCCGCGCCGTACACGGTCGACAACGGCGCGAGCGGCGACCACAGCGCGCGCTGCCGCCAGCTCAGATCATCGCGCCAAAGAGTGGTGACCTTGCGGGCGCCGGATTTGATACGCGATCCCATGTCATGATTGCGAAACGAGCGAACGCAGCAAAGGCAGACTCGCGTCGATCGCTCCGCCCAGGCCTTCGAGTGATCGACGTGCGGCGCGGCCCGCCTCGACACGGGCGGCTTCGTTGGCGAGCAGTTCACTCAGGGCAGCGGCAAGTTCGCGGGCGTTGCGAACGACACGTCCGCCGGCGCCGGAAGTAAGCGAATCGGCTATCTGGCGCTGACTTTCGTGCCACGGACCGAACAGCACCGGCACCGCAGCGGCCGCGGGCTCGGCGAGACTCTGGCCACCGCGGCCGGGAACCATGCTGCCGCCGACGAAAGCCGCCGCCGCGCGATAGTAGAGCCCGCGCAGATCGCCCATCGTGTCGAGCAGAATCACCTCGGCTGTGTTTTCATTGGAGCCGTTAGCGCCGTCGAGGGCGGTCGCGCGAATATAGGGCAGACGAGCCGTGTCGAGCATGCGGGCGACGTCCTCGGTCCGTTTCAGATGGCGCGGTGCGAGCACGAGCCTCAGCGCGGGATCTCGCTCGCCGTTCATGCGGATCATGCGCCACGCCTCGATAACGATTTCATCCTCACCCGGCGCCGTCGATCCGGCCACCACGATCCGGCGGCCGTCGCAGAGACGGCTGAGCGGCGGACGCGTCGTCGGCGGCGCGGCGGCGAGGGCGAGGTCGAACTTGGTGTTGCCGGTAACCACCACGCGGCGGCGCGGCGCGCCCAACACACGATAGCGGGCGGCGTCGGTGGCGGTCTGCGCCAGCACCAGGTCGGCAAGATCGAGGGTGCGGGCGAAGAGCGGACGCAAGAGCAGGTAACGTCCCAGGGTGCGCGGCGAAATCCGGCCGTTGACGATCGCAATCCGCGATCCCGCTCGGCGCGCTTCAAAAAAATAGTTCGGCCACAGCTCGGTCTCCGCGACCGCCAGCAGGTCGGGACGCAGGCCGGAGACGAACGTTCGCACGAGTGGGCGGCAATCGAACGGAGCGATGAGACATGCGCGGGCGCGCGGGATTCGTCGTCGGGCGGCGTCACGCCCGGCGGCGGTCATGCTGGTCGTGACCAGGCTGGCGTCTGGCAGGCCGTCCATAAGTCCGGCCGCGATGCCGCTCACGGCTTCGACTTCGCCGACCGACGCGGTGTGGAACCAGATGACGGGAGAATCGTTGGAACCGGGACGCGTCGCGGCAGGAATTCCGGAGCGTCCCAGCCGCTGCGCAATACTGCCGCCGCTGCTGCTGAGCAACGCCAGCGGCAGCGCCGGATACCACAACGCGTTGTAAATCGAATGGAGTGCGTCGACCACTGGCCGGCCGGCCTCAGCTCACGAGATCGCCGTTGCCCGCCATCGCCGCCGGTTCCATGAACTGCAGATCATGAAGCTTGCGATATTCCTGCCCGAGCGCGAGCAGTTCGTCATGAGTGCCCTCTTCGACGATACGGCCGTGGACGAGCACCATGATGCGGTCGGCGCGGCGAACGGTCGATAGGCGATGCGCGATCACCAGCGTGGTGCGGTTTTCCATCAGCAGCTCGAGCGCCTGCTGCACGAGCCGCTCGGCCTCGGAGTCGAGCGATGAAGTTGCCTCGTCGAGAATCAGGATGGGGGCGTCCTTCAGCAGGGCGCGGGCAATCGCGATACGCTGGCGCTCGCCGCCCGACATCCGCACACCCAGCTCGCCGACGACTGTTTCGTAGCCGTTGGGAAGTCGCGAGATGAAGTCGTGGGCGTTGGCCTGGCGCGCTGCCGCGATAATCTCGTCCTCGCTGCGCTCCTGGCCGCCATACGCGATATTGTTGCGAATCGTGTCGTTGAACAAAAAGGTGTGCTGGGTGACCAGCCCGATATTGGAGCGCAGCGAATTTATCGTCAGGCGGCGCAGATCGATCCCGTCGATTTCGATCGCGCCGTTTTGCGGATCGTAAAAGCGCGGGATCAAGTCGGCGATCGTCGACTTGCCGCCGCCGCTCATGCCGACCAGCGCGATTACTTCGCCCGCGCCGATACGGAAGGACACGTCGTGCAGCACCCAGTCGCGGCCATAGCGGAAATCGACGCCGCGAAAATCGATCGAATGGTTACCGGGTCCGAGCACGGTCGCGTCGGGCGCTTCGGGCACGTCGGTTGGCGTATCCATCATTTCGAAGACGCGCTCGGCGGCCGCCATTCCCTGCTGGATGTCATTGTTGGTCCCGGTCAGGCGCTTGAACGGCTGATAAACCAGCAGCATCGCCGCGACGAAAGCGCCGAACGATCCCGGCGTCCGTGTTCCCGCGACGACCGAAGACGTCCCCCACCACAGCACCGCGACGATCGCAAACGCGCCCATCACTTCGATCATCGGACTGGTGAAGGCGCGAATCACTACGACGCGCATGTAGGTCTTGAACAGCCGCCGCAGCTCGAGGTCGAAGCGCCGCCGCTCGTAATCCTCCATGCCGAACGCCTTGACGACGCGATTGCCCTGATAGGTTTCCTGCAGCAGCACGGTGAGCCCGCCGAGCTGCTTCTGGGCGCGCTTGGTCATCTTGCGCATCTTCTTGGAGAAGCTCATCACGGGCAGCACGGCTACCGGAAAAACCACGAAGGCGGTGAGCGCGAGCTTCCAATCGATATAAAAAGCCGCGCCGAGTAAGGCGATTAGCGACAGACCGTCGCCGAAGATCGAAAAGACCGAATCGGCCGAAGCGTTGACGACCTGGCGGACGTCGTTGACGACGCGCGAGATCATCACTCCGGTCGGCGTGTGGTTGAAAAACGACAGCGGCAGGCGCTGCAGTTTGTCGTTAAGCTGCGAGCGCAAGTCGCGCGTGATCCCCTGACCGACGTAGGCGCCGAGGTAATCCGACACGAAGCTGGTGATCGCGCGCAGCAGAAAGACGGCCAGAATCTCGATCGACAACAGATGGAGCCGGCCGATGTTGTGCAGGTTGGCAAGCTGGTTGATGAACTGCTTGATGAGCAGTGGAATGCTACCGGCGGTCGCGCTCGCGATCAGCAAAGTGAACGTCAGCAGCACTATCGGTGGAAACAGATAAGGCTTCAGGTAGGCGAGCAGGCGGCGTTGCAGCGGAGACAGAATCTTCATTTGGTCATTTCCAGCGCGAGCGCGGCGACCCGCGCAGCCGCCCCCGGCGTGCCGAGGCGATCGCGAATCATCGCCAAGTCGGCGCGCACGCGGCTGCGAACCGGCTCCGACAGCATCGGCTCCCCCGCCTCGACGAATCCTGCCGCCGTCACGTCGCCCTGAATCAACTCGGGCACGATCCGGCGTCCGGCGAGAATGTTCGGCATCCCGATAAAGTCGACGCCGCTGACCAGCATCCGCGCGATCGCGTAAGTCAGCGGCGACATCTTGTATGCGATTACCATCGGGCATCCGAGCAGCGCGGTTTCCAGGGTGGCCGTTCCCGAAGCGACCAGTGCGAGCTCGCTTGCCGCGATAATACTATACGTATCCGAATCGAAAATCCGCAGGCCGGCAAAGCTGTCGCCGGCGTGCTCGCGCAGGTCGTTAGCGGTAAGCGTCGGCGCCTGCGCAATCCATGGTATCAGACCGTTACGCGCGGCAAGCTGATGGGCGGCGGCGGCCATCGGGCCGAGCATATAGCGCACCTCGCCGCGGCGGCTGCCGGGCAGGATAGCGAGCAACCGGGCGTCGGGCGGTAGTCCGTGACGGGTCAGCGTTGCGGCGCGATCCTGCGCAGGCCGGGCCAGATCGAGCAGCGGATGGCCGACAAATGCGACGCGGCTGCCGGCGCTCGAATAGACGTCGGCCTCGAACGGGAAGACCACGGCCAGCCGATCGGCCCGGCGCACGAGCTTGCCGATTCGTCCGCGCCGCCATGCCCACACTTGCGGCACGATATAATAGAGCACGGGCACGCCGGCGCGGCGCGCGACACCGGAGAGAATCATGTTGAACTCGGCGTAGTCGATCAGGATCGCGAGGTCGGGCGGATCGCGCCAAAGGATCGTGCGGAGTGCGCGCATCGCGCCGACCGTGCGGCCGATCGTCGAGGCCAGCTCGGCGACGCCTAGTCCGGCGATATCTTCCGTATTGATAATCGCGCGCACGCCCGCCGCGCGCATCCGGGTCCCTGCGATACCTGTCATCTCGACATTCGGATCGAGTCCGTGGATCGCGGCGGCGAGATTGGCGCCGTGCAGATCTCCGGACGCTTCGCCAGCAACCATCAGGATACGCCGCGGCCGTGACGCCGCGTGGTGGCCAGGATCGACAGTGTCGACCGTATCGGCTGTGCCAGGATCCATCGGCTAACCGCGAATTTTCATGCGAATCCTCATGATGGTTCGGCGCCCGTCATGACGGTCTTGATCCACTCGATCACTTCCATCGCCCGCAATCCGTCGGCCGCCGCGACGACCGGAGCGGTGCGCGTACGCACGCTGGCGACGAACGCCGCGATCTCGTCGGCCAGAGGATCACCCTTGTCGAGCTCGATCTGTTCGGCCGAGATGATCGGCCATACCGATCCGGGCGGCGGCGGACTCTTGCGATAAATCTGGATTCGGCGGTCCTCGTAGTCTACCGAGATGTACGCGTCGGGCTGGAAGAAGCGAATTTTGCGCTCGCGCCGCGGCGCCACGCGGCTGGTGTTGAGGTTGGCAATCATGCCGTCGGAAAAGCGCAGGCGGGCATTGGCCACATCGATCGTGTCGGTCAGCACAGCGACGCCGACCGCTTCCGCGCCGACCACCCGCGCCTCGGTAAGGCTCATGATGACGTCGAGATCGTGGGTCATGAGGTCGAGCACCACGTCGACATCGGTGCCGCGCTCAGTGAAGGGTGCGAGCCGATGGCATTCGATAAAGCGCGGAGCCCGCAGATGCGAACGCAGATGGACGATCGCCGGATTGAAGCGCTCTAGATGACCGATTTGCAGGATACGTCCGTTGCGATCGGCAGTCGCAGCAAGCTCGCGCGCTTCGTTAAGCGTGGCGGTCATCGGCTTTTCGACCAGCACATCGATACCCGCTTCGAGCAGCCATGAGGCGACCGCGAAATGAGTCTGGCTCGGCGTGGCAACGCTGACGAGGTCCACCTTCGAGGCCAGTTCACGAAAGTCCTGAAGCGCAATCGCGCCGGAAGATTGGGCGACCAGCGCGGCACGATCGGCGTCGACGTCGACGACGGCGGCCAGATGCACGCCGTCATGCGCCGCATACTTCTGCGCGTGCAGCGAGCCTAGCCGGCCCGCTCCGACCACGGCAGCCCGCAATTCCTTAGTGGCCATAAATTGTGACGCCGGCGCTGTCGGCGAGAGCGAAGGTGCGCGCGCGTTCGAGAATCAGCGCCTCGCCGGCGGCGACCGCGAGCATCGCGGCGCCCAACTCGGCCAAGAGTTCGATCGTGCCCGGCCCGATAGCGGGACGATCGAAGCGCATGTCCTGGCCGCGTTTGGCGGCCTTGGCGACGACCATTCCCCGCCCGCACAACGACGCTGCCCGGCGCAGGGCCGCGTCGGTGCCCTCGACCGCCTCGACCGCGGCGACGACGCCGCGATGGATCGCGACGGCCTGTCCGATATCGAAATCGCCGAGCGCGCGCATCACCGCGAACGCGAGTTCCAGGTCGGCCATTTTATCGACGGGCGGTTCCGGTCCGGCGAGGCGTCCTTTGCCTGCCACGGCGTCATCCATGAACGGGACCGGATCGATCACGGGGATGCCTTCGGCCTCGATCTCCGCGGCGAGCGCCCGCAGGACAGCGTCGTCGCTCAGGCGGCCGATCCGAGTGATCATCGAGATTGCGCGGGCGTCGGGCGCAAACGATTCGCCGAGTCGGGCGCGCGCGATTCCGCCGGCCATCGCGGCGTGATCGACGCCAGCGGTATGAAGCACATCCATTATCCGCTGAATTTCGCCGACTCGAATCCAGGTGATTTCGTCGCAGGCCGGGGCGAGTTCAGCGATAGTCTCGCCCTGGTGGGCAATCGCGATGACGGCGATTCCGCGACGGCGAGCAGCCACCGCGACCTCCAGCGGAAAGACTCCGTTGCCGGCAATCAGTCCGAGCCTTTTCATCGAAACTCCGCGGCGCGGCGGCAGGCGCCGCATGGCCGCAGGTCACCTGTTGCCCATTGCGGCGTTGCGCGGTCAGCCGTTGGAGGTTCCACCTTTGCGCTCACGCCCGACGACTCCGCGGCTCGAACCCTTGATGAAGTCGAGCACCCGGCGGACCTCGGTGACGCCGCCGTCTTCGGCCTCGACCTTGGCTATCGCCTCCTCACGCGACAGGCGCGAGTAAAAAATCGTGCGATAGGCGCGGCGCAGCGCGCTTATGGATTCAGGGCTGAAGCCGCGGCGTTCTAGGCCGATCGTATTGACGCCGACCAGGCGCGCGCGGTCGCCGGCGACGGTCGAGTAGGGCGGGACGTCCTGCGAGACCTTGGCACCTGCCGCGACCATCGCATGAGCGCCGATCCGCGCGAACTGATGGACGCCGACCATTCCGGCCGCGACGACCCATTCCTCGATCACCGCATGGCCGCCGAGCTCAGTCGAGTTGGCGATTATCGCGTGATCGCCGATATGGCAGTCGTGCGCGATATGCACGTAGTTCATCAGCATCACGTGGCTGCCGATACGCGTGACCATATCGCCGCCCTCGGTGCCGCGATGGATCGTGGTGAACTCGCGGACGATGTTGTCGTCGCCGATTTCTACGCGCGAAGGCTCGCCGCCATACTTGAGGTCCTGCGGGGCGGCGCCGATCGAGGCGAACTGGAAGATGCGATTACGCGCGCCGATGGTCGTATTCGATTCGATCACCGCGTAGGGACCGACGGTAGTGCCGGCGCCGACGATGACGCCCGGCCCGATAAATGCGCCCGCGCCGATAACGGCGGTTGGGTCGATTTCGGCGGCGCGATCGATTATCGCGGCCGGATGGATCGTGCCGGCGATGGCCGTTACCCTCCGACTTCCATGGCCGATATCTCGCCCTCGGCTGCGAGTTCGCCGTCCACGTGGGCCTTCGCCGTCATTTTCCACAACGGGCGGCGATGCCGGGTGAGCCGCACTTCCATCATTAATTGATCGCCCGGGATGACCTGGCGGCGGAAGCGGAAATTGTCGATACCGGTCAGCATAAAGATGCGGCCCGGCTGCGCGCCGGTCGCCGACAGGGCGAAGATGCCGGCCGATTGCGCGAGGGCCTCGACGATCAGGACGCCCGGCATCACGGGGCGACCGGGAAAGTGGCCCTGGAAAAAAGGCTCGTTGAAGGACACGTTCTTGAGCGTGACAGCGTGATCGGAGTCGAGCTTGAGGACGCGATCGATCAGCAGAAACGGGTAGCGATGCGGCAGCATCCGCATCAACTGATCGAGGTCGGGAAGCGCGCCAGGATCATCCACAGGATCATCCATCCGATCGGCTCCGATTCCCCGCTATCAGCGCGAAATTGTGGAGCGTTTCTTACTCGTATAGCTCGAACCGAACTGACCGGAGTCCTGCGAGCCGCTGTCATCGGAGCCGTCGGCGGACGCAGGCGCCTCGGGCTGACCTTGCTCGGCCAGGGCGCCCGCCTTGACGTGCATACCGTCGTAGGCTCGGATGACCTGATCGGTGATATCGACTGACGGCACGCCCCACAGAATCTCACCCTTCTCCATGACCATCGTATAGCCGCCCTGTTCACCGATATTGCGGACCACGGTGGCGAGGTCGCGGACGATGGCGCCGGTGACTTCCTGGTCCTTCTGGCGGAGCTCATCCTGCGCGTTTTTGTAGTTCTGCTGGAAATCGCGCAGCTTGGCGGCGTACTCGTCAGAGAGATTCTGGCGCTGATCGGCAGGCATCAGCATGCCTTTTTTCTGCAGCTCGTTCTGCAGATCCGTCACTTCGTTCTGCTGATCGCGCAGCTTGTCCTGAATCTCCATGACGCGATCCTGGAGCTGAGCCTTGGCCCGCTTGCCAGCCTGGCATTCGTTGAGTGCGCGCTGGATGTCCACGAAGGCCAGCTTGACCTCGGCGTGGGCCGAAACGGCCATGCCAAGGGAAAGTAACACTACCAAAGCTATGACTCGCTGCCTCATCACCTGTCGTCAGCCTCCAGTGGCCAATTAGTCCGATTCCGCAGTCGTGAACCCGCCGCGTAAACAGCGGCCGGGGTCGCGCAAAGTCCCCACGGGTTCAATTAAAACCGATTTCCGAGACGCAAGGCTATAGTGTGCCAGCCCCGACGTCAAAAGTGGTCGTCTGATCGTTGGGCCGAGGATTGATCGGCCGCGCCACGTCGACGCTGATCGGCCCGAACGGCGACTTCCAGAAGATACCGACGCCGTAGGAGGCCTGGAGCGAGTCGAGCGGCATCGCAGCCTGCAGCCGATAGGCGTTGCCCGCATCGGTGAAGACGAAGCCGCGGATGCCGAGGGCTGATATAAGCGGGAAGCTTATCTGATCGCTCAGCAGCAGCTCCTTGCTGCCGCCGATAAGGCTGGTCTCGATCGGTTGCCCGGCCTGGTTATAGGTCACGACTTCGGGGCCGAGGGAGAATATCTGGTAGCCGCGCACGTCGCCGCCGCCGCCCAGACCGCCCGGGAAATAGCGCGCATACAGTGGCATTTGGCCGCCGCTGCCGCCCTGCAGGCTGGTTCCGATACCGAACGTTACGCTGGGCGATTCGACCCATGAACCCCATTCCTGGCTCTTGATGAAGTTCCAGAAGTAACGGTAGTGGATCAGGGTTCTGGCGTATTGAGAATCGCCGCCGCCACCGGCCAGATCGATATTGGCGCTGAATACCGATCCGGACCGCGGATCGATCGGATTGTCGACCGTGAAGCGCTTGATACTGGGCGAGATGATCGACAGCGTCCGGTAGCCCTTGTAGCGCGAAATCGCAAAGGGAGTCAGCGGCGTCAGGCCCGTGACACCGAGGCTTTCAAACTGGTATCCGAGACCCGCGCTGACATCCTTGAGCGACAGCGGGCCGATCTTCTTCAAGCCCAGCTCTTCCAGCGGATAGTAGCTCTGGATACCGAAGCCGGCTGTGACCTGGTTGAAGCTTATCAGGTAGCTCTCGTTGTCGAAGAGCTGAAGGCTCACCGCCAGCGGCATATCGAGGAACCACGGCTCGGTATAGGTCACGTTGAAGTTCTGAAACAGGAAGCCGACCATCGCGTTGAACATCAGCGATTCGCCGCCGCCGAACAGGTTGGTGTCGCCGAGGGTGAAATTGCCGAACAGCGATGACGCGCTGTCGAAGCCGCCGCCCAACTGGAAGGTCGCGGTATTGGCCTCCTGCACGTTGACGTTCAGATCGATCTCATCGGGCTGCGGGGCGGGCGACGTGGTGATATGGGTCTGCGAGAAAAAGCCCAGCCGATCGAGCCGCGCCTTGGACTCCTTGATTTCGTCGGCCGAGTACGGCTCCTGCTCCTGAATCCGCAATTCGCGTCGAATAACCTTGTCCGAAGTCTTGGTGTTGCCGCTGATATTGATGCGGTCGATCAGCACTTCCTTGCCGGGAGTGATATTGAAATCGACGGCGACCGTATGGCTGGTCGGGTCGAGATCGGTACGCGGATCGACGGCCACATAGGCGTACCCAAGGTTGGAGTAAAAGTCCGACAGCGTTATCAGGTCGTGCTGCAGATGAGATCCGCGAAAAATCTCGCCCGGCTTCACTGTGAGCTGCTTGGACAGCTCCTTCTGAGGAAATTTCAAGTCGCCCGAAAAGGCGATCGTTGAGATCTTATAGATCGGTCCCTCATCGACGTGGAACGTCACGTCGAAGGTATTACCCACGCGGGCGACCGTCGGCTCCGATAAATGCGCGTTTAGGTAGCCGTGGTCATAGTAAAAGGCGGTCAGCCGTTCGTTGTCACTGGTCAGCTTCTTGTGATCGAGCACGCCGGTGCCCGTTATGATGCTCAGGATGCTGTGCGGCTGGGTCTCGATGACGCTTGCGAGAATGCGCGGCTTGAAGTGGTAATTGCCGGTGAAGTCGACCTTGGCGATTTGTACCTTCGGCCCTTCGGTTACCTGGAAGGTGATCAGGACGGTGTTGCCGGCGCGCGGAATCTCGTCGGCGTCGATACGAGTGTCGGGATAGCCCGCTTCTTCGTAGACTTCCTTGATACCGTTGATCGTTTCCTGCACCAGCGACGGATCGAGCAGCGACCCGCTGTGAATCTTGATCGCCGCAACGATTTTGTCGTCGGTGGCCGATACCGCCTTGAGTCCTTCCAGCCGCACATCGGCGACCATCGGCTGTTCTTCAACGCTATAGACCAGGACGTTCTTGCCGCCCTGGTTCACCACGTCGGTGCTGACGCGGCTGAAGAAGCCCATCCGGTAGATGGCCTTGATGTCCTGATCGACCGCCGGCTCGTTGAGCGGCTGGCCGGGCTGCTGGGAGATGTGGAGTCTGATCGCGTCTGATTCGACGCGCGAATTGCCGGTTACGTCAACTGAGTCGATTATCGGCGGCGACGGTTGCGCGCGGACAGGGATCGCGGACAGCATCAGCGTCAGGGCCGCCAGCAGGGCCAGCGCCGCCAACGGCGACCACGTCGGCGACCACGTGAAGATCGGCGTGCGCCGCACGCGAGATTTTTTGGCGCATTCTCCGCGCGACTTAGAACTTTCCGCCGTCACCAAACACCACCGAAGCGGCGACCAACCTAACCAATCAAGCGCGCCGTGTAAATCAAAGCCGCGCTATTATGAGCTATTTTGCCAACACCCATCGGCGCGGCGCGGGGATCAGTGACGCTCTTCGGTATGCAGACGGCCGTCTTCGAGTCGCATCGTGCGTGTCATCACCCTGGTCAGGCGCTCGTTATGGGTCGCCACGATAAGCGTGATTCCGAGCTCGCGGTTGAGCAGCGTGAAGAGCTGATGGACTTCGTCGGCGGTATGGGGATCGAGATTGCCGGTCGGCTCGTCGGCCAGCACCAGGCGGGGTTTGAGCATGACGGCGCGGGCGACGGCAACCCGCTGCTGCTCGCCGCCGGAGAGTTCCGACGGCCGGCGGCCGTGCTTGTCGCCAAGGCCGACCAGTTCGAGCAGTTCGGCCGCGCGCGCAAGCGCCTCGCGCTCAGGCATCCGGGCGATAAATCCCGGCATCGCGACGTTTTCAAGCGCGGTGAAATCGGTCATCAGGTAGTGAAACTGGAATACGAAGCCAAGCATCCGGTTACGGAATTCGGCGAGCGCGGCCGGCCCCATCGCGAACAGGTCGGTGCCCTCGAACAGGACTTCGCCCGCCGTCGGCGGCTCGAGACTGCCGAGCACGTGCAGCAGCGTCGATTTGCCTACTCCTGACTGGCCGACGATTGCGATCAGTTCGCCCGCGGCGACCTCCAGATCGAGCCCGCGCAGAACTCGTGTTTCGCGATCGCCGTCGTAAAAATTCTTGACCACGCCGCGCGCCGAAACCAAAACTCCCGGCGTCGCCACCGCTGCGAGCGCGCCCTCATTACTCATAGCGAATCACCTCGACCGGCGAGAGCCGGCTCGCCCGCAGGGCCGGATAGAGCGCCGCTATCACGGACAGCGCAACGGCGGCCGCCGCCACGGCAATAAAGTTCGCCGAGTAAAGATCGACCGGCAGCGCGCTGACCATGAACAGGTCCGGCGGCAGATGGATCAGGTGGTAGCGGCCGATCAGGTACGACGCGATAAAGCCCAGCCCGACTCCCGCGACGGTGCCCGAGCCGCCGAGCGCCGCGCCTTCGCACATGAAGATCCATGCGATCGATCGTGCCCGCGCGCCCATCGCGCCCAGAATAGCGATCTCCTTGCGCCGTTCCATCACGACCATCACCAGCGTCGCCACGATATTGAAGGCCGCCACCAGCACGATCAGCATCAGCACGATGAAGTAGGTCAGCTTCTCTAGCTGCAGTGCGGCGAACAGCGGCGCGTTGTCCTGCGTCCAGTCGCTGACGGTAAAGCCCGCCCCGGTGATCGCGGCTATCCGCTGGCCGATCTCGGGCGCATCGAAGAGTTGCGCGACGCGCACCTCGAGCCCGCTCTCCATCCCGGCCTGATTGGCCAGCAGGGCCCGTCCGTTGGCGATCGAGACGAACAGCAGGGTCGAATCGAACTGGTACATGCCAGAATAGAAGATGCCGCTGACGATGAAGCGCTTCAGCCGCGGCGGTCCGATTCCCGCGCCGAGGCTCGCCGGTGAGACGATCGTCAAGATGTCGCCGGGCCTGAGGCCGAGCTGCAGAGCGAGCGACTTGCCGACGATCACGCCCGGCAAATCGACCACGCGGGACTGGCCCTGATCTTCAATCGTCACCGGATGGGGCTGGTCGAGCGAGGCCAGGTCGCCGCTGATGAGCGTGTCGTGCAACTCGGTCAGCACCGGGTTGTTGGCCGCGATTACGCCACGAAGGATTCCGCCCGACACGTATCCGGGCTGTCCGGCGCTGTTGTTCGAGACCGCCATCACCTGCGAAGTGACGAACGGCGCCACCGCGACGACGCCGGGCATTTTGGCGATCGTGGCGGCCAGCGCGGCCGAGTCGAACAGTCCGCCATCCGATTTTTCCACAGTTATATGTGGATTGAAGGCGAGCAGGCGGTCGCGCAGGTCGTGCTGGAAGCCGCTCATGACCGAAAGAGTGACGGTCAGGGCGAAGGTGCCGATAGCGACTCCGGCGAGCGAAATGATGGCGATCATCGAGACAAAACGCTCTCGGCGGCGTGATCGCAGATAGCGCAGGCCAATCAGAAACTCGAATCGCACCGTCAGCCTACCGTCCGGAATTGTGGCCGGCATTTCCGCCCGAATATCAACAACAGACCCCGAGGATTGCCAGCGATCATGACTGCAATCCTTCTTGAGTCGGCCGGCCTTTGCAATCCTGTTTTGGTTGCAATGCCTCATAAGGGCTCGTATAAACCGAATGGGCTCAAATGCGGAGGTATTTCAGCGTGAAGATTTGGTGGGCGATTATGCTGACCTTCGCGATGGTCATCCTGGCTACGCGAGCCATCCACGCACAGGACGACAGTTCCGATGACGGCTCGGGCGACACGCCCGCGGCCACGGCGGACTCCGATTCCGGCGACGGCTCCGCCACTGACGGCACCGACGGCAGCGCAGCCAGCGCTGACGGTACCATCACGCCCGACGCCAACCCGGCCACGCTCGAGCGCGCACCGTCGGGCCAGGCGCTCATCACGATGAACTTTCAGGACGTCGATATCGCCGTACTGGCGAAGTTCATCAGCGAGATAACCGGCCGCAATTTCGTTATCGATGACAGCGTGCGCGGCAAGGTGAGTATCATTTCGCCGACCAAGGTCACGCCCGAGCAGGCGTACTCGATTTTCCAGTCGGTTTTGCAGGTAAAGGGTTATACGACAGTCAACGCGGGTGCGATCACAAAGATTGTGCCGTCGCGCGAGGTGCGCGAGTCAGCGGCGCTGACCGATTCGCAGCGGCCGGGCCTGCAAGGTGAGGAATACGTCACCCGGATGGTCAAGCTGCGCAATACCGACGCCGGGGCGCTGGTCAGCGTAATCCAGCCGATGGTCTCGCACGACGGCCTGATTGCCGCTTTTCCCGCCGACAACACCCTGATCATTACCGACGACGCCTTTAACGTCGAACGGCTGCTCAAGATAATCGGGAGCCTCGATATTCAAGGCGTGCAGGAAAACGTCGAGGTGATTCCGCTCAAGCTGGCTTTCGCCGGCCAGGTGGCGCCCGAAATTGAACAGATCATGGGAGCGCGGGGCAACGGCGACAGCGGCTATATGCGGCGCCCAGGCTTCGGCGTCGTCGCGCCGTCGGCGGAAGGTCCGGGCACCAGCTTCAAGGTGATCCCCGACGAGCGGACCAATTCGCTGATCGTGCTGGCCGGTCCGCTGCAGATGCGGCAGATAAAGCAAATCGTCAGCGAGATCGATATCGAGCCGCCCAATGAGACCGCCAAGGTCCATGTCTACCATCTGAAGAACGCCGACGGCCTCGAGATGGTGCAGGTGCTCGGCGGCCTGCTGGGCGGCGGCGGCGCGGGCGAACTGTCGCCGACCACCGGCCGTGATTCGCTCGGCCGCGGCAGCTCGCTCGGCATGTTCAACAGCGGATCGTTCGGATCGGGCTTCGGCGGCGGTTCGAGCAACAGCATGGGCGGCGGCATGGGCGCCATGAGCTCGAGCGGCAGCGGGATGGGCGGCGGCATGGGCTCGATGGGCGGCGGTGGCGGCGGCATGGGCGGCTCTCCGCTTGCCAGCCGGGGCAGCGCCAGCAATACCGGGGCGGCGTCGGTAAGCTCGGGCGGTGGCGGCTCGGGCAGCGACAAGATGCCCGGCGTGTTCGAGGAACCCGTCAGTATCACGGCCGATCCCGCGACCAACTCGCTGGTCGTGAGCGCGTCGCCGCAGGACTATGAAACGCTCAAGTCGATTATCGCGCAGCTCGATATTCCGCGCGTGCAGGTCTTCGTGCAGGCCATTATCGTCGAGGTCAGCACCAATCACGCGCGCGATATCGGCGTCGAATTTTCGTCGGCCACCAACATCAGCAACAGCGTAGTCGGACTGGGCCAGCTCAACTTTGGCAACCTGCAGACGGCGCTCGGCAATCCGCTCGGACTGACCGGGCTCGGAATCGGCCTGGCCTCGGGCAGCCAGTGCAATGTGCCCGTCAGCGCCAGCGCGGCCACCACGGGCACGACCGCCGCCACGGTATCGGTACCCTGCGATGTCGCGCTGCTGACCGCGCTCGAGCAGGACACCCATTCCAACGTGCTGTCGGCGCCAACCCTACTGACCGCCGATAACGAGGAAGCTATGATCGTCGTCGGCGAGAACCTACCGTTCGTCAGCGGGTCGTCGGCCAACTCGGCGCTGTCGGGCGCGATCTTCAATTCGGTCGATCGCCAAAACGTCGGTATCACGCTGGATATCGTGCCGCAGGTTTCCGAGGGCGATTACGTCAAGCTCGATCTATACGAAGAAGTTTCCAACGTGGTCGCCGGAACCACCAACGTCGTGAGCAATCCCAACGGTCCGACGACGACGATTCGATCGGCGTCGACCACCGTGCTGGTGATGGATCATCGAACGGCCGTGATCGGCGGACTGCTCGCCAACGACACCGAGAACTCGGTGCAAGGCGTGCCGTTCCTGTCGGATATTCCGGTGTTGGGCAATCTGTTCAGCGATCGTTCGCGCACGACCGCCAAGACTAATCTGCTGGTCTTTCTGACCCCGCACATCATCCGCACGCGCCAGGATCTCCGCTCGCTGTCGCTGGCCGAGCGTCAGGATCTGATCAAGCGGCTCGGTCCCAAGGAAATGCACAACATGCCGGAAGTGCAGATCCAGCAAATGTCCAAGCCGAGCTTCTCGATCTCGGTGCCGCCCTCCGCGACGCTGCCGCCGCCGTATAACGGCGACGGCTCGGGCACGGTCACTATTCCGGGGTCGGCCGCGCCGCCGCCGCCAGGACCAGGCGCGTCGTCGTCGGGCGGTTATTATGGCGGGGGCTATACCAGTTCGGGGTATAGCAGTTCATCGAGCTCCTCGACCGGCATGACGGGCGGCACGGCGACTACGTACTCATCGCGCACGACGAGCGGCTACGCGCCGACCGCCTACACGGGTCCGGGTGGATACGGCTCGCCGGGTGGCTATGGCTCGCCTGGTGGCACTGTGCCGGCGCCGGCGCCGCTCGATTCGGGTGCGGGGGCGATCGTCGCGCCGGGCACCGCTCCCTGATTCGTCTGTCCATCCGTTCATCCGGGCAAAGGATTCGCCGCTCCGCGCTGCGTCGACAGCATGCGCCTCCTTGCGCCGGATGCCGCCCGGGCGTGGATGTCACCGCGGCCATCCAATTGAATCGCGCCTCGATGGACGTGAGCCGTATCGGACTGTCCGGCGCCGTCCGCGCAATCGGGTGGGCAGGCTATTGAGCAGGCCGCCTCGCTCCGCATAATTTCACACAACATCAGCAATGGCTCGGCAGAGGAAAGGTGCGAAGAGCACGCTCGAATACGGCCTGGTTGGCGCACTCAAGAGCGCTTTCAGGACGATGAAGATCGAGCGCGCGGTTGCGGTGGGCGGAGCGATCGGCGGCATGGCGATGTCGTTCGATCGGATCAATCGGCATGTGGCGGAGCGCAATCTTGAAATCGCCTTTCCCGATCTCGGCCACGGCGCCCGCATGGATATCCTGCGCGCAGCCTATCGCAACTGGGGTCGGATGTTCGCCGAGTTCGCCAACTTCGACCGTCTGACGACCGGCAATATCCGCAATTACGTTACTTACGACGGGTGGGAGAATTTCGAGCGCGCGCTGGCGCGATCGTCTCCGCGTGGATGTTTCATTCTTAGCGCGCATTTCGGCAACTTCGAGCTTTTGTCAGTTGCGCACGCTTTGTATGGGCATCGCACCGCCGTGATGCATCGGCCGTTGCGCAATGTTCACATCGACACGGCCGTGCGGGCGCATCGCGCGTACTTCGGCAACCATTCGCTCGATCGGCGCGGCGGCGGACGTGGCAGTATCGGGCTTTTGCGCGATGGTTGGTTGATTGCGGTTGCGCTGGACCTCGACACGCGGCGCGGAGTTTTCGTGGACTTCTTCTCGCGTCCCGCGTCGACCAACGACGGGCTTGCGCGGCTGGCGATCGCGACGGGCTTGCCGGTGGTGCCGGCCTTTATCGTGCGGGAGGGCGCCAGCGCGCGCCACAAGATCGTCGTCCTGCCAGAGGTCGAATTGGTTCGCGACGACGACCGCGAAGCAGCCACCGTCGAGAACACCCGGCGCTTCACCGCAGCGATAGAAACGATGGTTGTGCGCCATCCCGATCACTGGAACTGGGTGCATCGGCGATGGAAGACTCGGCCGGCCGGAGAAGAGCGATTCTATTAGATAACGTGAATTGGATGGCTGAGACCCAACATGCCGGTCAAATCCAATCCTTAAACGGTTATAACAAAAAAGTTTGAGGGGGGCTGTGGAATTTTGATTACCGTTATGTTATCTGCATCCAGCGTGTCGGATGGACGTGCTCCAGAGCACACGTCTGGTTGAATCGGAGTAACGGCTGAAAGGCTGTTAAGCCAGCTGGAGGCAAAGATTAACACGGCTGGTAAAGGGTTTTTGATGCTCAGCGACCGTCGGGGTGAGGGTGAAAGAATTTGTGATCCGGGGCTTGAGTATCCCCTCGGGTTAAGAGTAAAGGAGTTTAAACCGGCTTCTGGGGGAACTGGAACCGCAAGGCCTATTTGGTGTGGTTAAGAGCGATGCGCAAGCATCCGGGGAGGCAACAATGAGCACCTGGAACATTAAACCGGAGGGAAACATGGTCCGGAAGAAGGCGAGGGGTTTGGCCAACATAGTGTTGGCGGCGGTGGTGATGCTGGCCTTCGTCGGGCTTACCCGGCAGGCTTATTGCCAACAAAATAACGACACCTTGATGGACTCGATCATCAAGGGCGGTCCTTCAGGCGCATGGATTCCGCATCCTGAGAATCCCTGGCTGCAGGGACTGCGTATAACCGGTCTTTTGCAGAACACGAGCGGCATGTGGATAAATCCGCATGGTATCCGCACCAACACGGCCCCGTTCTACACGGGCAAGACGGCCACCAACTCGCTCGCGACCGAGCGCAATTTCATGCAGGTTGATACGAACTACGACCTCGATGGTTCGAATCATTTCTTCCTGCGTTTCTGGGGTATCTACGAGCCGCAGTATGCGTTCGACCAGACTCGTCCGTCGGTTGACGCGCAGGCGCTGAATCATACCGGCAACCAGGTCGGTTGTTATCCGCCGGCGCTGTCAGGCACGGTCGGGTTTACGCATTGTACGGCTTCATCGGCCGCCGATATGTATAACCAGTTGGGCTTTCGCGAAGCCTGGTGGCGTATGTCGCTCGGCCCTGTGCGTCTGTTCACCGGTCGTCAGACCGTCACCTGGGGTGAGTCGCTGGCCTTCCGTATCGCCGACGTCGTCAACCCGCAGGACGTAAGCTGGAACTTCGGCTTCGCCAACTTGGAGCAGTCGCGCATTCCGCAGTGGATGCTCCATCCGATCGTCGAGCTGCCTGAGTTCAACAT
>Ga0302326_10010874_pt1 | contig 19651 bp, 17 predicted proteins | sample Palsa_T0_3_FD_202264 | JGI IMG/M metagenome (GOLD analysis project Ga0302326, IMG submission 202264) | Peat permafrost microbial communities from Stordalen Mire near Abisko, Sweden - Palsa_T0_3 | ecosystem: Environmental > Terrestrial > Soil > Palsa > Peat permafrost | place: Sweden: Abisko...
CCAGTCCGGCACGGCCCCATCGTACAAGCCTTAGCATCCTGCCCGTAACCGCTGTGCCATTGGATGATGTACCAAAGCTGATACGGTTGAGAAACGCAAAACTATTCAAATCGAAGACCCAAAGTTCAAAGTAGGTAATATCGACGCCGTCGGCGGAGTACGCCGTAAAGCAGTAATAGCGCCCGATGGTTGAGTCTGGCGTACATGCCTCTGTGCCCGTCTCTGGCAGCGAATATCCTCCAACCACAGTGTCACTAACCGGGTTATACACGCCTCCAAAAGAATAGAGCAGGCCTGTGCCGGGCACGAACTGCGAGATGGTTGGCTGCACTGTAAGTCCGCCCCCGTAGCTGAGCAGTTGAGCGCCGGCCGGCGATACCTGTATGTCTGCGATACCTCCGGCATCCATGGTTGTGTACTGATCGCCATAGATGGTGCTATCGTCTGCGCCCCATTGAATCCAATCGATCATCGCCCCTCCAGGCGCGATTGGACCCGCGATCGAGTTGGGCCTCTGCACGGCATCGTCAAAAACGTAGACTCCGTTTCCGGGGGGGTCGATGCCGAACGATCCGGCAACAACGGCAATCGTATGAGGATCGACGGGAGCAGCCTCAAGGCTAACAGCCTGCTCGGGGCCTAGCTGTGGGTCTGTGGGCAGTGGAAATGAGATATCGGGAGACAAGCCCGGGAGAAGGAATCTCTGGATTGTATGGTCCCCATCGATCCCCGCCCACAGATAGGATGAGTCCGATGAGATCGTCATCCTGTCAGGATTGTTGCCCGCCGGCACTGGGCTCGCTGCCGTACCAGCAACGGGGTCGACTGGGAGGATGCTATTGGGTGAATTTGGATCGGTGGAAGCCATTGAGGCATAGAGCTCGCCATGCACTATGTCGGATGAGATCCAATTCAATGTTCCGATGCCGGACACCGAACGGACCCAAGTCTGATTTGCCGCGGGGCCAGTGACTTCGAAAACCATTGCATTGGAGACAGCGTTGCCGGTCCCTGTGTTATTGACCGTGATATTGACGTTGCCCTGTGTGGTTAGGTCTGCGGTTGGGATCGTTGTCGTCAGCTTCGTATCGCCAAAGATGGTGGTAGACAATGGAACACCATTCCACTCGATGGTGGCGCCGCTCTGAAAGCCGGAACCACTAACGGTAAGCAGAGTACCGAGGGAATTCTGGCTCAGGCTTTGCGGAGAGATGGAACTTATTTCGGGAACCGACCCGCTGCCGCCGGAGCTACTGGAGCTTCCTCCACCCCCACAGCCAATTACCAGACAAAACATTGGGATAGGAAAGAGCGCCATGGGGAATCTCATCGTTGCTCCGGGAAATTAAGGAATTATGCAACATAGGGCACAAGCTTCTTCAATGGGTCGAAGCATTCATGTCACGGTAACTAATTCTAACCCTCAAAACTGATCTGAAGAGAGTTATTCGCGGAATTGGTTTTGGATTCGCTGGCCAGATCGTAAATTAGGCGCTCCAGCACCAGCCGCTTATCCGGCGGCGACGAGCGAAGCTCCAGATCGGCGCGAGCAATCAGCCGCAAGGCGCGAGTCAGATCGCGGCGGCTCTTGTAACGGCGAGCCTGGCGAATCAAATCATCGGCAGCAAAAGGCGGCATGCGAAAGCCCTGCCAAAGCGCCTGCCAGATAGCGCGCGAGTCGCGCACATTCTTCTCAAGAATCACCAGCATCTGGCGAAAAGTCCGCGCCAGCATATAGAGATGCCCGATCGCAGCCTCTTCGCCGGCCTCGGAGCTGTTCAGCAAGCCGTGCAGCAGGGCCAGAGCGCGAGGCTTATCCTTGGCGCTGATGGCGTCCGTCAGCTCATAGAGGCTGCGCTGCTTGGCGCTCAGAACCATTGTCTCCACATCGCCCAACGTGATGCGGCCGCGGCCATAGCTGAAGAGCAGCAGCTTTTCGAGTTCTGACGCGATCAGCATCATGTCCGCGCCCAGCGCATCCACCAGTTCCCTCACCGCGTCGGGATCCATTTTGGTGTCCTGCTCCAGCGCCGTTGCCGCGACCCAGCGCATGGCGTCGGACTCGTCAACGCGCGCCAGTTCAACAATGCCGCAGTGGTCGCCGAGGGTTTCGCGTAGACGCTCGAACTTGGTCTTATCGTCCATATCCATGCGGCGCGGGTCGGCGGGAATGCGCAGATGGTCGGCGACAAAGATGATCACCGCCTGCGGATGAATCACGCCATCCTGTGCCCGGAAATAGCGGTCGATCTCAGCAAACTCGTCCTTCTTGGCGCCGCGCGTGTAAAGCTGCTTCAAATTGCGAACGAAAACCACCTGAAACGGAGCCATCAGCGACGGAGTGCGCGCGCGGTCGAGGATTTCGAAGATGCTGTGCTCTGCCAGATCCATCTCCGAGAGGCAGAAGTCGCGCATATCGTCCGGCACAAATGCCTTGAGAACCGCGCGCCGGCAACGCTCATAGAGAAAGATTTCGTCGCCCACCCAGACGTAACCGGGCTTGAGCGCGCCGGAATTTGAAGCCGCCGCAGCGATCTCAGCCGTGAAGCGGTCAGCCGCGGAAAAGCCTACACCGGAGCGTTGGGTGCTCATGCGTAAAGCTCGCCGGCGCTAGAACTTGGCTTCATCTCTTTGAGAATACCCTTCCTCCGACCTGTGCAGGCAGTGGAAAACAGGGCCGGAATTCCAATGGTTACCGCTTAAAGTCGAGACTCGAAGCCGATCTGCTCAAAAACTCTCAAGCACATCGGCAACCAGAGCGCGGGCAAAGTCGCGCGAAAGCCGGTCTATCGCCGCCGGGCTCTCTTCAAGAAAAGTCGGCAAATCTGTCGTGGACTGGTACTGCTGGCGAAAGACGTAGTTATCGTTCTTATAAAGGACCCGGCCATCGCGAGCAGTAAGTGTCACGGAGACTACCATCGTAATCAGAAAGCTCGAAGACTGCTGTGTTTCCGAGTTGTAAGTCAGCGGCGTGACATTCTGCGTGAGTATCGTCCCATGCAAAACAGTGTCGGGATCGCCGTTTTCATCCGGCGTGATGCGCAGGCGGGTGCGCGTGGCAAACTCGCGGATGACGGCATTGGTCATCACCGTTTCTGTGCGGTAGGAGTTCGTGCGGGTCGCAAAGACCGGGATAGCGATTGTTTTGGTGCCCGGAGGCAGGTGCGCCGCCGATCCGACGGTGTGGTAACCGCATCCGGTTAAGGCGATAAGCGAGACAACGGCTGCGGTGATGGCGATTGAGAGTGCTGACCTGCGCATGACTGCTCTTAGTGTACTTAAACCCAGCCGGTAGCAAGTTTGCCCAAGCCCTCGGCGGGCAGCGCGAGGCCGTCGTCCCGGTTGGCGAAGTAGCGCTGGTTCAATTCGATGGAGTCGAGCTGCTCGATGCGTTGGAATCCGGCGGACTTGAGTTCATTCTCCAACTGCTCTGAGCGGAAAAACAGGCGAAATGGCTCGCCCGCAGCGGCGACCCGGGAAGCGAGAGCCTTGCGCGCACGCTGGCGGGCGGGGCTGAGTTCTTCATCGGAAAGGGCGTAATCAAAGGTGAGGCCACTCCCGGCAGGCATATTGGCAACCAAATCGAGAGTCGCCCTAAATGCGGGCACGGTAAGGTAAGGCACGACGCCTAACCAAGTAAAAAAAGTGGGCCTCTGGGCATCGACCCCCCCGTCAGCGAGGCCTGCGGCGAGCGTCTGGTGTTCGAAATCAAGCGGAACATAGGTGAGGTTGGCCGGCTCTGCGATGGCGGCAGAACGCAGCATGTCCCGCTTCCATTCCTGAGTGGCGGGGAAATCGACTTCAAAAACCTGTAGCGAGGCCAAAGGATTGCGGTAGGCGAAGGTATCCAGGCCTGCGCCTAGAATCACGTACTGTACAGCTCCTGCAGCAACGGCGGAGGCTAGGTTGTCCTCCGCATAGCGGCTGCGGGCCACCATGAAGGCGCGGAAGGCACGCGATCTGGGGTCTCCATGGCGAACGGGATCGGCAAAAAATGTCGGACCTAGGATCGGTATAGCGATAGGATCGTCCAGCACGATGGGCCGGTCAAAGAGCTGGTGTACCGCCCGTCGTGTGGCGACAGCGCGGGCTGTCATGCTAGCGTGGCCAGTCCTCATGACTTCAAGTTTAAGGCAGCATTCCGGTGAAGACGTAGGATGGTGGCATGAACTGGATTTTCTGGGCTCTCCTGTCTGCTCTCTTCGCGGCCGCCACGGCGATTCTGGCCAAGGTCGGCGTAGCGCATGTGGATTCCAACCTGGCCACGGCCATTCGCACAACTGTTGTAGTGGTGTTTGCCTGGGCTATCGCACTGGCGCTGGGCAAGCACAATGAGATACGCAACGTGGACGGGCGCGCATGGCTGTTTTTGGCTCTTTCCGGTCTGGGCACTGGTCTTTCGTGGCTGTGCTATTTTCGCGCGCTGCAACTAGGGCCGGCCTCGCGCGTAGCTCCGCTGGACAAGCTGAGCGTAGTGCTTGTGATGGTCTTCGCCGTGATCTTTCTAGGCGAAAAAATGTCACCGCTGGCCATGCTCGGCGGAGGCCTGATCGCGGCTGGCGCAGTGGTGATGGTGCTGGCGTGAGAGGCCTATTCTTACGTCGTGGGGACTAGAAGCAGTCTGGTTCAGTTGGCAATCTCTCAAGAGTTGTCATTCCGAACGAAGTTGGGAGTGTTCTTTGCTCCCAACATAGTCGAAGAATCTGCTTTTGTCTTCGTCGATACAAAAGGATCGTCAGATTTGAGCCAAAGAATTGTCAGCCTGACAGGAAGTCAACAGAGCCAAACTGTCTCATAAAACCCCGCATCGATTGCGATAGACGTTAGTTTCACGAAAAACATCTTGAGTTCTGCCGCTAAGCCAGCCAGTACGAACGCGGAGGTCATTCGACCCAACAGCCGCCGGAAACACGTTGACGACATGTAATCGTTCGATTACAATTACTTTATGTTCTCGATCCGACCGCTGCCCGAGTTCACCGCCTGGATCGACGGCCTGAAGGATGAGACAATACGCGGCGTGGTCGTGGCCAGGATCAAGCGCTTGGAACGTGGATTGACGGGGGATGTTTAGCCGGTAGGCGACCGCGTCTCCGAGCTGCGCATCCATCTGGGCGCGGGATGGCGCTTGTATTTCACGCAACGCGGGACGCAGCTCATCGTGCTGCTGGGCGGTGGCTCGAAGCGCACACAGAAGACAGACATCAAGCGTGCTAAAGCCCTTGCCGCAAGGCTCGATTGAACGGAGGAAACATCATGAGCAAACGCATCAAGGTGGCCGATCTACCCGAGTTCGACGCAGCCCATTACCTCGACAGTAAGACCGCCGTCGCCGCCTACCTGACGGACATTCTGGAAGCAAACGATGCAGCTTTGTTGGCTTCTGCGCTGGGAGACATTGCCCGCGCTCGCGGGATGACGGAGATCGCTAAGACGGCGGGGATTACCCGCGAAGCTCTGTACAAAGCCTTGCGTCCCGATAGCGCTCCTCGATTCGATACAGTAAGTCGTGTGTGCGCAGCGCTCGGGGTGCGGCTGGTAGCTCAGGCCATTCATCCTGCCCCGGAGTCGGTTGTGGTCTAAGGCTCCTGAGCGCGTCTATGCCCCACCTCTCGTTGAGAGAAATGGGGCATAGACGATGCAAGAGGTTATTAGCTAGAAGCTAGCGCTACGCCGGCGATGGGCTGCCTTCCGGGAATCCCGGTCCGCCACGGCTTGTTTCCGGCTTGAGGACCTGGGTGACTCCGCCGCCGCCTTGATCGCTGGGCGATGCCAGCGACGAGCGAATCTCAGGCAGTTCCTTGCCTTCGATCAACAGCCGTACTTCTTCAGCGTCGATGGTCTCACGCTCCAGCAGGGCTGCTGCGATGCGATGCATAGCTGGGCTGTTGGCTTCCACCAGTGAATAGGCTGACTGATAAGCCTCGTCGATCAGGCGGCGAACTTCCTGGTCGATCTGGCGGGCTGTTTCCTCGGAGAAGTCGCGGTGCTGTGCGATCTCGCGGCCCAGGAAGATCTGCTCTTCCTTCTTGCCAAAGGTCAGCGGACCGAGCCGGCTCATGCCGTACTCGCAAACCATGCGGCGGGCCAGGTCGGTGGCGTGCTCAATGTCGCTGCCGGCGCCGGTGGACATCTGCTTGAGGAAGATCTCCTCGGCAACACGTCCGCCGTAAGCCGTCGCCAATCTGGTTTCCAGATACTCGCGAGTGTAGTTGTGGCGGTCGCCTGGCAGGTAGACCGTGACGCCCAGAGCCATGCCGCGCGGAATGATCGTAACCTTGTGAATCGGGTCGGTATGGTCGCGCAGTACAGAGACGAGCGCGTGGCCGGCCTCGTGGTACGCGGTGACCTTCTTCTCTTCGTCGGTCAACAGCATCGACTTACGCTCTGCGCCCATCAGGACCTTGTCCTTGGCCAGTTCGAAGTCGTACATCGTGACCTGCTTGCGGTTGACGCGGGCTGCATTCAGGGCCGCTTCGTTGACCATGTTGGCCAAATCTGCACCCGAAAAACCCGGTGTTCCACGAGCCAGCACGTTGAGAACAACATCGTCGGCCACGGGAACCTTCTTCACGTGAACGCGCAGCACTTCTTCGCGTCCGCGAACGTCAGGCAATCCGACGACCACGCGGCGGTCAAATCTACCGGGGCGCAGCAGCGCGGGATCGAGCACATCGGGACGGTTGGTCGCGGCAACCAGAATCACGCCGTCGTTGGATTCGAATCCGTCCATCTCGACAAGCAGCTGGTTCAGGGTCTGCTCGCGCTCATCATGTCCGCCGCCTAGACCTGCACCGCGATGACGGCCAACGGCATCAATTTCGTCGATGAAGATGATGCAGGGAGCGTTCTTTTTGCCCTGCTCAAAGAGGTCGCGAACGCGGCTTGCGCCTACGCCGACAAACATCTCAACGAAGTCAGAGCCGGAAATCGAGAAAAATGGAACATTGGCTTCGCCGGCAACCGCGCGGGCCAGCAAAGTCTTGCCGGTTCCCGGAGGTCCAACCAGTAACACGCCCTTGGGAATGCGTCCGCCGAGCTTTTGGAAGCGCTGCGGCTCGCGCAGGTACTCAATGATCTCCTTGAGCTCTTCCTTGGCTTCGTCTACGCCGGCGACATCCTTGAAAGTAATCTTCTTCTGCTGCATCGAAAGCAGGCGGGCGCGGCTCTTGCCAAAAGACATAGCCTTATTGCCGCCGGACTGCATCTGGCGCATGATGAAGAACCAGATTCCCAGAATCAGCACCAGCGGCCCGATCTGGAGAAGAATCGGCCACAAAATGTTGCCCTGCGCATCCTTGATGTCAGTGCGAACGTTGGCCGCATTCAGCTGGTCATAGATATTGGGGTAGTTCTGCGGGATCGTGGTGTGAAACGGCGCTTGCTCCTTGCCATCGCCCTTCAAATGTCCATGCACTTCCATGCCCTGCACGGAAACGTCGCTGATCTGACCCTGATGGATTTTTTCCTGGAAGGCGGAAAAGGGGATGTCCTGTTCCTTGCCACCCATCACTGCGCTCTTCTGCACCACTGAGAACAGCAGCACAAGGCAGATCACGATAAAGGCCCAGAACATGATTGTCTTAACGGTCGAATTCACCAGGACTCCTTTTTGCGGCGGGGGAGGGATATCGAACGTTCCCGGAACGCCTACTTACTACTGTTAGACACCGAATCGAACTGAAAAGAGTCAGGAAGGTGAATCAATCGACCCTCCGTAGGAAACAGCGCAACCGGCGCAAACTAGCAATCTCCAAATTGTACTCCCAACCAGCCGATTCTGGCATGGCCCAAATGGGCAATGGGCTCACCCATGTGTCCTGTCTGGAACATCTCCGACCCGGAATATCAAATGTCAGCCTAAGCTCTAAGTGAAATGAAACCCAAAGCTATTCCAGTTCCGCAGTGATAGAAAGGCCAGAGACCGGTTGCAACTCCGCCCCCGGCATCCAGACAATCTGGCCTCGCCACTCCACGACCGGCCATTCCGCGCGCGCGACGCCCGTCACCTGCAACCGATCCTGAAGACGAGAAAGCACTTCCTTGATTTTGCGCGGCCCACTGGAGTAGCGCAGCGTAACTCGATCCCCCGGGCGCCAAATGCGGATGATCGCCGGTACCACTGACTGCTCGGATTCTGGCCGCTCCAACTTGGGCTGCTCGGAAAGCGCCCGAAACCGCCAGCCGAACGCCACCGCTTCCCCTGGCACTGGCAACTCGACCTCCGCGCTTTTCGCCGCGTCGGCCGCTTTGGGCGCACTTCGCGACAGGCGAAGCTCCCGCGGAGTGCGCTCGGCAGCCAGCGGACCCGGCAGCGCAAGCCGCTGCCCAGAGCGCCCATGCGCAGCCAGATGAAGCAGGCTTTCCGTCGCATCAAAGCTGAGTGAAACTCCCAACTTGGCAGCGGCGAAGCGCAGCAGCCTCCGCTGCATCGCCCCAGGCTGAGCGCTGATTCGAACGACGTCCAACGCCACGGCATCTTCGTCTGCGCCCGCGCGACCGCCTCCTCGAACCGGACGGCCACTCAAGAGAAGCTGCGGAGCAAGCCGGCCAAGTTCCGCCTGCCACCACGCATCCTCATCCCTGGCCAGCTCGGCCATATTCGCCAGATGCTCGCGAATGCGCGGATTCCATTCCTCAAGCTTCGGCAGCAGCTGGTGGCGAAGCCGGTTCCGAGTGAAAGCCGTGTCTTGATTCGAAGCATCTTCGCGCCACGTCTGGCCAAGGCCGGCCAGATAAGCCTCCACCTGCTGCCGCGAAGCGCCAAGCAATGGCCGAATTATGCGTCCCTCGGAAAAATTAACCACCGGGTGAATACCGGACAGACCCTCCGTCCAAGCTCCACGCAGAAATTTGCCCAGAACTGTCTCCGCCTGGTCGTCCAGAGTGTGGGCCGTCGCCACGGCGTCCACCTTGCCCGCAGCCATCAGTTGGCGAAACCAGGCGTAGCGCAGCCGACGCGCCGCTTCCTCAATCGATTCATGCTTTTGCGCCGCTTCCTGCGCCGTATCTACCTGATGCGTGTAAAATGCGAGTCCCAGCGTCTGAGCCAACTCAGCGGCAAATTGCCGGTCCTGATCCGCCTCCTCGGCACGCAGACCGTGGTGCAGATGAGCAGCGTGGAGCACCAGACCCAATACCGAAGCACGCGCGGCAAGAGCACGGGTCAGCGCCACCGAGTCCGCTCCGCCCGAAAGGCCAATCACCAGCCGCAGCCCAGGCTTGAGCTGCGAAGTATCGAGCGGCACAACTGCTTGGGTCGCCAATTTTGTCGCCAACTTAATCACTGCCCCGATGGTAAACCGAGCCGCTCCCGCCACGAAGACAAGCCTCGAAGACAATTCGCCCGACCCCTGGGATGTATACTCCACAGGTTATGCAGGTATTTGCGATACTCCCAGCCGCCGGCGTGGGCACACGGATGGCAGCCTCCCAGCCCAAGCAGTTTCTCGAACTGAACGGGTTGCCGATCCTAATCCACTCGTTACGAGCCTTTGCCGCCGTGCCGCGAGTGACGGCAATCTACGTCGCCGTGCGGCACAATGAAGTAGAGCGGGTCGAGGCTCAGATAGCCGAGCACGCTCAGGAATACCGATTCGCAGGCCGCGTGCACGTTGTCCAGGGTGGCGATAACCGGCAGGAATCCGTAACCCACGCCCTGGCCGCGCTACCCAGCGAAGACGACGATATCGTGCTGGTCCACGACGCCGTTCGGCCGCTCATCGACACCGCTACCATCGAGCGCACCATCGACGCCGTGATCGAGCACGGCGCAGCCATCGTCGGACTGCCAGCCATCGACACCGTTAAGCAGGTGGAGCGCACGGCCCACGGCGCGCTTGTGACTTCGACCATTCCGCGCGAATTCGTGGTGCTGGCGCAGACTCCTCAGGGCTTTCGCTGCGAACTGCTCAAACACGCCTTTGCCGAGGCCACTGAAGACGGCTTTGTGGGCACCGACGAAGCCTCTGTAGTCGAGCGCGCCGGGCACCCAATCGCAGTAGTGGCCGGCTCTCAGGTTAATCTGAAGATTACGCAACCGGGCGACTTGGCTCTGGCGGAGTTCTATTTGCGCCAGCGAGGTTAGACCGAAAATTGAGCACAACGGGCACGAAACTATGGATACTCGTATTGGGTTTGGTTGGGATTCGCACGCTTTCAAGCCGGGGGTTCCGCTGCGCATCGGCGGAATGACCCTGAAGCATGACTCAGGCCTCGCTGGCCATTCCGATGGAGACGTGCTTTTGCACGCGATTACCGACGCGCTCCTGGGAGCAGTGGCCGCGGGAGATATTGGCAGCTTCTTCCCGCCCGGCGACCCGCGCTGGAAAGATGCCGATTCAGCCATCTTTTTGAACCTTGCCCTCGAAGAAATTCAGCACGCCGGCTACGGCATCGTGAATGTCGATACGACGCTGGTGCTCGCGGCCCCCAAAATCTCCCCCATCGCTGGCGAAATGCGAGTGCGCGTAGCCGACCTGCTCGGCGTAGACCTCGACCAGGTAAGCATCAAAGCCAAGACACCCGAAGGCCTGGGTCTGGACCACGTTGCGCAGGCTCACGCTATCGTGCTTCTGGAACGAGTGCGCGACCCCGAAGACCTGAAAAGCATGTCCGCCGTAATCCAAAGCCAGCGCGAACTCGAAGATGTAGTCGAAGACCTGCTGACCCAGGTTCACGGCGTGCCCAAACGGCGCGAGATTGTCCCTGCGTTCGATACGGAAGACATCACATAAGACTGGGGGATCTCTCCCAAAGCTTTTCCCTTGGGCAGATTTGCCTTGCTTTTTTGTCTGTCATTCCCGAAGGGGATCTGCTGTTTCCCTCTCTATCATCCACTGTTAATCCATTGGAGAGCTACATTTGGGCCAGTTCAGATATTTCCTAATACCGGGAGCGAAAGCCATGACAGATCGCCCATGGACTCGTGTACTCCTACTAAGCTTCATGCTCGGCTGCGCGGCTGCATCAGCGCAAGCTCAGGACTGGCGCACTCCGGCAGAGATTACCAACTATCGCAACACCCCGGATTATGCCGAAACCCTCCACTATCTTGACCGCATCGCAGCCGCAGCGCCCAGCCAGGTAAAGATCGAAAACTTTGGCAAAACCGGCGAGGGGCGCGATCTGAAGATCGTGATCGCGTCAAAAGATGGAGTCTTCGATCCGGCAGCGATTCACGCGTCGGGCCGCGTAATCCTGCTGGTACAAAATGCTATCCACGCAGGCGAAATGGATGGCAAGGACGCCTGTCTCGCGCTGCTGCGGGATATAGTGATCACCAAGTCAAAGGCCGCGCTGCTCGACCGTGCCGTGTTCGTATTTATCCCGGTCTATAACATCGACGGCCACGAGCGGCGCTCGGCATACAACCGCATCAACCAGAATGGGCCAGACGTTATCGGCTGGCGCGGAAACGGGACCAATCTCAACCTGAACCGTGACTACATGAAGGCCGATACGCCCGAGGCGCGGGCATTTCTCAAGCTATTCCACCACTGGCTTCCGGATTTCTTTGTCGATGACCATGTTACCGATGGCGCAGACTTTCAGTACGACGTGACTTATACCATCGACGCCGGTCCGGATGTAGCGCCCGAGACTGCTAAGTGGATTCGCGAGTCAGTCACGCCAGAGCTCGAACGCCAGGTAGACGCTGCCGGCCACATCTCATCTCCCACCTACATCACACTTATGAACGACACAGATCCGGCGCAGGGGCTGGGCTTCAACGAGAATCCGCCGCGCTTCTCGACCGGCCAGATGATCCTCGAAAACCGGCCCGGCATGTTAGTCGAACTGCACATGCTCAAAGATTACAAGACGCGCGTCACCGGAAACTACGAGTTATTGCGGGCGCTGCTCGAAGTGATGAACCGAGATGCGGCAAAACTGATCGCCTTGAACGCAGAAGCAGATGCGGAAGCAACAAAACTAGGTTCCCATCCTCTCGATAACTCAAAGTTTCCCTTGAAACTGGAGTGGAATGGTGAAACCACGCCGTTTCTCTTTCGCGGCTATAAGTACACACGCGAACTCAGCGCTGTTTCCGGCTCCATGTGGGTAAGCTATTCGCATGAGCCGTGGAACGCGACTCTGCCCTTCGCCACGGGCGTGAAGATCGCTCTTGCGACCACTCCACCAGCCGCGTACATCATCCCCCAGGCATGGACGCAGGTAACCGATGTGCTGGCCGCGCACGATGTCACGATGCACCACACCACCAGCGACTGGACCGGCACAATCGAGCGCTACCACTGCACCGGCATGGAGTGGCAGGGACCGCCGTTCGAGGGCCGTCACCCGATCTTTGCAGGTGAAGGCGCAGGCGCGGAACCGGGCCGGTTTGGGCACTGCTCGTTGACCACCGAGACAGCCACCTTCCCTGCCGGTTCGGTCGTAGTCGAGCTGAATCAGCGGCTCTCCAAAGTAGCGATCCACTGGCTGGAGCCGGAAGCGCCGGATTCGGCCATGCGCTGGGGCTTCTTCGACTCTATCTTTGAGCAAAAAGAATACGGCGAAGGCTACGTCCTGGAAAAGCTCGCGCGGCAGATGATGGAAAAAGACCCGGCGCTCAGGGCCGAGTTCGAGAAGCGCGTGATGAACGATCCCCGCTTCGCAGCCAGCCCCGAGGCACGGCTTGAGTTCTTCTACGAGCGCTCACCCTGGTACCAGGAGAACCGCGTAGGACTCTATCCGGTAGGTCGGCTACTTTCACTGGATAGCGTGCCGGTGAAATAAAAACTCAGAGATGGGGCACTTGATAACGCAGGATTTGATCGTCGACCGTGACCAGGGTCAAGCCCTCCATATGCGCCTGGGCCACCAGTAGTCGATCAAACGGATCACGATGCAGAGGCGGGAGAACTCCCGCCCATTCCGCATGGGCGACAGAAATTGGTAGCTCAACGAAACCATGACCTTCGATCGCCTTTCCGATGGGTAGGTTAAAGATCAGCTTGCCAGAAGCTCTCTTGATCGCTATTTCCCAGACAGTTACAGCACTCACAAAGACGACATTCTCAGCTGACCCGATGGCCGCGCGATGACTTTCCCGTAAGCGAGCGTCACGCGCGTTCCACCATAGGAATGCGTGAATATCAAGCAGTAGCCTCATTGTGTCAGAGACCAAAGTCCTGTAGCACTTCTTCCGGCAACGGCGCGTCGAAGTCTTCGGCAATGTACGTTATGCCAGGCAGATTCTTGCCAAACTCCCGAGGCATTTTTGGTGCCTGCACAACCTGGGTCAGTCGAGCCACTGGCTTGCCTGCCTTGGCAATAATGATCTCTTCGCCTTTTGCAGCGCGCTCAACCAAGCTCGAAAGTTGCGTCTTCGCCTCGTAAAGATTGATCTTTGTACCCGCCATGGCTGCCTCTCTGACCCTCGTTCCCTTCACCCATTGTGGGCTGAAAGCCGAAGTTGGTCAAGTTGGTCAAGCAAAGATCTAATCTCTGCCGTCTCATCTGCTGATTTTCAACACCCACGCCGGCTGCAGGCGTAGATCTTCCGGCAGATCGGGTAGCCGGATTAGTGTCCCATCCCCATCCGCCTTGAACTTGATCAGCGTAGCGGAGCCGAGAAGGCTTACCGATTTAACACCCGTCACACCCTTCAGCCGGAAATTGAATCTAGACGGAGACTGACTTGCCCAGCGCGGCAAAATCGCATATAGATCGCCGCCTTTGGTAGTGAAAAATGCCTCAATGCTCGCCTTCCCTGGCTCTGGCGCGATGGTCAACTTTGTGACGTCATAAGCTGCCTGAAACTCCTTGTTGTAATCGCTTCCCGGAATCACGCCCGCACTCCACTGGCGAGTCGATTTCCAAGGCCTGGTGCCGTAAATCGCTTCCCCGTTGACCTTGAGCCAACTGCCAATCTGGCTGAGCCGTTCCGTCATGATCACGGGGATGGTGCCATCCGCGTCAGGGCCAATATCCAGCAGCAGATTGCCGCCGCGACTCACGATGTCCACAAGCATGATGACCAGTTCTCGGCCGGTGTGGTAATCCTCCAGCCGCTCTGCGCGGTTGTAGCCATAGCTGAATCCCATGCCCCGGCTCTCTTCCCAGGGATGGTCCATGCCGCTCATGCCCGCAGTGTATTCAGTAGTCCAATAGCCGCCATGCTTGTGGCGCGTATCGCTGCCCCAACGGTCGTTGATGACCACCTTGTCCTTGACCGGAGAATCGTTGAAGAGCCACGCCAGCAGTTCAGGACTGCGCCATTGAGCCGAGGTCTGTTCCCACTCGCCGTCGCTGAAGATAATGTCCGGCTTGTAGCGCGTGACCAGATCCTTGAACTGCGGAAACATATGCTGGCTGACATAGCGTGGCTTGTCCGAGAGCCACAGCGGGTTGTACCACTCATACAGCGAATAGTAGTAGCCCATGTGCAGCCCCTTGGCGCGCACCGCGTCCGACAGGTCGCCGAGCACATCGCGCTTGGGGCCAGTTTCGACCGCGTTCCACGGCCGTCCCCAGGTAGCCGAAGCCTCCTTGCTCGGCCATAGCGCAAACCCCTCATGGTGCTTTGAAGTCAGCACAACGTATTTTGCGCCCGAGCCGGCCAGCACCTCGGCCCAGCGGCTGGGATCGAACAACTGAGCACGAAATTGCGGAGCGAAGTTCTGATAAGGAGCATCCGCCCCGTAGAGCTTCTGGTGGTAAGCCCACGTCCCGGTCTGCACCGGATTCGCCTTGGGATTGTTCTTGCCCTCGGTCATCGAATTCCAGTACCACTCCGCGTAAGCCGTCACGTTGGGATTTACCGGCGCGTAAGCAGGCACGGAATACGTGCCCCAGTGAATAAAGATGCCAAACTTGGCGTCGGAGAACCAATCAGGCGTAGGCCGCTTGTCGATCGAGTCCCAGGTCGGTTGATACGTCTGGGCCGCTTGGTAGGTCTGGGCCGGTTGAGCGGTTTGGGCACTCAGTTGCCCCACAGCCAAAAGAAAGATCAGAAAGTACTTCATGCCGGTTTACCGTCCGTCGTGGAGGTGGAGTGCGAGACAGCTAGCAATCATAGCCGAGCCACAGGGACACGGACTGACCCTCGCGCGCTGCCTATTGCGCAGCGTGCCACACCGATTGCGCATTGCGTTGCAGGGATTGCGTACCGATCCACACCGATTGCGCATGATCCGATTCGATTTCGATTGCGGATTTACCGGGATCGCCGTGCCTTGGGTCAGAGTTTCGATCCCACTTCCCGAGCACCGATATGCAATTTGCGATGATTTTGCTTCAAAGCCAGCCCGATCCGGCCCAGATGCAGCACTTCTTAATGGCGTTTCTGGCGATTTTTCCCATCATCATTTTGGTGGGGCTGGCAATCGTAATTGTGCCGTACTGCTTCATTCTCAAAAAAGCCGGATTTTCGCCCTGGCTAGCCCTTTTGAACGCTGTGCCGCTGGGCAACCTGATCATGCTCTACGTACCGGCGTTTGCGGAGTGGAAGGTAGCTCCGGTGCTGCAGGGATGGCCGGTCCAGCCGCCATACCCACCGACATACCCGCCGCAGGGCTGAACAAGATTGGAATACAGGGCTAAAATGCGGCAAATATCCGACGGCCAAGCACCGGCGTCGCTGCTCCGCCGGATGTTTCCATGGCATGCCTGCTGCTAACATCAAGAGTTGGCAACCATGACAGAACAGACCCTATCCTCAGCTCCCATCGTCGCTCCCATCCGTGTCCGCATAGCTCCGTCGCCCACCGGCGATCCCCACGTGGGCACCGCCTACATCGGCCTCATCAACTACATTTTCGCCCGCCAGCGCGCAGGCCAATTTGTCCTGCGCATCGAGGACACAGACCGCACCCGCTTCGTCCCCAGTAGCGAGCAGATGATCTTCGATGCTCTGCGCTGGATCGGCCTCACCTGGGACGAGGGGCCGGACGTCGACGGTCCCTACGGCCCCTACCGTCAGTCCGAGCGCACAGAGATTTACCGAGAACACGCCGATCTGCTCCTCGCCAGCAGCAAGGCCTATCGCTGTTTCTGCACTACCGAGGAACTCGAAGCCGCTCGCAAGCAACAGATCGCGGCCAAACTGCCTCCGCGCTACTCCGGCACGTGCCGCGCACTTACCAGCGCTCAGATTGAAGAGAGCCTATCCGCGCAAAAGCCCTTCGTCATCCGCATGAAGGTTCCAGCGGAAGACTCGACGACCTTTACCGACGAGTTGCGCGGCGAGATCACCTTCGACCACTTCAACGTGGACGATCAGGTGCTGATGAAGTCCGACGGCTTCCCGACCTATCACCTGGCCAATGTCGTTGACGACCACCTGATGCACATCACCGATGTGATTCGTGCCGAAGAGTGGATTTCATCGACGCCGAAGCACGTCCTGTTGTATCAGGCCTTCGGCTGGCAGCTTCCGCGCTTCTGGCATATGCCGCTGCTGCGCAATCTCGACAAGTCGAAGATCTCCAAGCGCAAGAATCCCGTCTCGCTGGTCTATTACCGCCAGGCAGGATTCCTGCCCGAAGCAGTGCTCAACTTCCTCGGCCTGATGGGCGGCGGAATGCCTAACGAGATCAACAATGGCACAGAGAAGTTCACGCTTCCGGAGATGGTCGAGCATTTTGACGTGAAAAACATCCGCCTCGGCGGCCCTGTCTTCGACCTGACCAAGCTCAAGTGGCTCAATGGCGAATACATCCGCGCTCTCGCTCCCGCGGACTTCTACGCCGCGCTGCGATCCACAGTGCTTTCAGACACCTACCTGTCCGGAATTGCTGCACTCATCCAGACACGCATCGAAACACTGGGCCAGTTCGGCGATCTCACCAATTTCTTCTTCGCCGACAACATCCTGCCTGAGACAGAGGTCTTTCTACCCAAAAAACGCACCCTGGAAGAAACCCTGGCGTTTGCAGCCGAGCAACTCATCGTACTCGAGGCCACCGACTGGACAACCGAAGCCCTGGAGCCTGCGCTCAAAAAGCTCGGCGAAGAAAAGCAGTGGTCGGTGAAGGAAAACTTCATGCTGCTTCGTGCCATCGTCACCGGCGGCGCAATGAGCCCGCCGCTACTCGAGAGCATCGTCGTCTTCGGCAAAGCGCGAACGCTGGACCGAGTGCGCCGGTTTCTTGACGCGCAGAAGAAGCTGGCAGCGACAAAGAAGTAAAACGATGGCCTCCATGGTGAAGGCCCTCGGCAACACCGTTTACTTCACCACTGAGCATCCGCTATGGGATCGTGAAGACCACGCGCGGCTTACCGGTGTCTCTGCGCCACACGTCTTCCACCTCTGAGAGCGGAGCGACCGTAGTTGCAATCTTCAATCCTGCCGGCTGGGCCGCTTCAAAGACACTTCTGATCGCTTGCAGGAGCGCGGAGCGGCTTACACTTCCGACCCCGCTGCCCATCAGCGTGATCGCCGAAGAGCGAAGCGCTGCTCCCGGCAGCTCAATATTCTCTTCCCGGCTGGCTGCACCAACATGAACGAAGCGAACAGGTGCATCCTCGACGGTTTTAGCAATAGCCGCGATGATCGTCTTAGCACTCTCGCCCCATAGATAATCGACAACAACGTTGATTCCTGAGGCGAAGACATGCTTCAAAGCATCCTCATAATCCTTCGCTCCCGATGGGTGCAACGATCCCAGAGTGAACGGAACGACAACATCAGCTCCCAGCTGCTTCACCTCTTCCAGCTCTTCCGCGTTGCGGCCCGTAGCGATGACCTTGGCCGCGCCCAGATACTTCGCCAGTTGCACAGCAATTCTGCCCGCTGAGCCGGTCGCGCCATTGACCAGAACCGTTTCACCAGCCAGAAGGTGAGCGCGCTCCACGAGCGCCGCCCAGGACGACATGCCAGGGTTTGCAATTGCGGCCGCCGTGATGTCATCCAGAGAGTCCGGGATCCCTATGCATCGTTTCGTGCTCACGGGACACAACTCGGCAAGAGAACCGAAGGGCGCCTCAGGCAGCGCGAAATAGACTCGCCGTCCATCCTGCGTCAGGCCAACGCCGTCCGTCCCAGCCACTGCTGGAAAAACTCCGCTGGAACTGTAATGCGAGCCAGACGCTCTCGATTTTGTTAAGTTGCTCAGCGCCGACGCACGTACCAAAATCAGTTCTTCGCCTGCCTTTGCAATGGGTGTGTCGAAATCTCCGTAGATGGGAGTCTTGCCTGCGGCGGTAACAATGGCTGCTTTCATGATGGTTCTCCCTGTCGCCTGTAGCCGAAACCGAGTTGACCAATAAACGAACCTGGAATCGAACAGTGCTAGATAAACTCTAACACTGTTCAATTAATAGATGTCAAACCCTGTATTCTGAATTCATGAAGATCAACCGAGACATGATAACTCGGGCAGGGTTGAAGCTGCTGAACAAGGACGGCCTTGAACAGCTGACCCTTCGCCGCTTAGGCGTGGAGCTCAACGTTCAGCCCGCTACGATCTACTGGCATTTCAAGAGCAAGGAAGAGTTGATCGACGAGATGGCTACTACTGTCCTTGCGGAAGGCGCGGACAATCTCATCCCTCGACGCAATTCGTCCGATTGGAAAGTGTGGGCCTCCACCTTCGGCGAAGGTCTAAGAAAGACGCTGCTCGCGTACCGTGATGGCTCACGCATGGTGTCTGGAACGAGACTCACAAACACGGAGTATCTCAAGACGACCGAAAGAATTGGAGCCCAAATCTTCGCATCCGGTTTTTCCGTGCGTGCTGCCGTCGTTGTGTTGAGCACCATCTACAACTACACGCTCAGCTTCGTAGCAGAAGAACAGGCAGTGTTTCCGACCCCAGGCAAGCGGTCTCCCTGTTACTCGATTGAAGCGCGGAATGCGCGTCTCGACCCCGCAGTTTTCCCATTCCATCGGCAGACATCGTCAATTCTGTTCGATCATTTCGACAGACGTTTTCGAGAGGGCCTGAAACTGATCCTGCAAGGCGCAAAACCAGGACGTCGCTCATCGACACTGCAATAAGAAGCAAAGCTCGTCACGCGCCGAAGCGAACCTCAACTCCTGATAATCTCGGCACAGATCATGCAGCGCGACACGACAAATCTGCACTGCGATATAATGAATCTGTACGATTTTTTATAACGACTTTCGTCACGCCCGGCTTTCGACCGTGTGACGACAGCAACGCCTCCTGACCTTTACTTGACCTGTTTCGCAAGATCACTCCAATTGTTATCTCTAACCCACAACATGAGTCGTTTCTCTTGTCATGTGCGCGATCGCATGTCGAGAGAGTGACGACTTCTTTGAGGATTTCATGAATTATTACGACCAAACTTCCTTACCTCGCCGGTATTTTCAGTTTTTGATAACGCCTTTCGCTTTCCTGCTCTTCGCGGCACTCCAGGCTCACGCACAGACCTCGCAGGTCACCAGTACGATCAGCGGTACGATCAAAGATCCAGACCAGTCCGTCATAATCGGCGCTTACATAACGCTTGTGAACACCCAGACGGCAGTCTCACTGCAAACGACATCCGATCCGGGCGGACAGTACAGCTTTTCAGCAGTCCCCCCCGGCAACTACAGGCTGGACGCCGCTAAGGAAGGATTCGCGTCAAGCTCCGTGGCTCAGGTCAAAGTATCGGCCGGGCAGAACATCACGCAAGACATCACTCTCATGCTCGCCGCCGCCAGCACATCGATCACAGTGAGCGGCGCAAACGA
>Ga0302326_10010875_pt1 | contig 19651 bp, 15 predicted proteins | sample Palsa_T0_3_FD_202264 | JGI IMG/M metagenome (GOLD analysis project Ga0302326, IMG submission 202264) | Peat permafrost microbial communities from Stordalen Mire near Abisko, Sweden - Palsa_T0_3 | ecosystem: Environmental > Terrestrial > Soil > Palsa > Peat permafrost | place: Sweden: Abisko...
TCCAGGCCACCGGCGGCAACTTCTCGTTTTTCACGGAAGTTCCAGATCTGAACTATGCCGGTTTCCCGCTGGCCGAGATCCACGCCGACGGCTCGTCGGTGATCACCAAGCACTCCGGCACCGGCGGACTGGTCAGCGTCGACACCGTCACCGCGCAACTGCTCTACGAGATTACTGGCGCGCGGTACGCCAACCCGGACGCCACGGCCCGGATGGACACCATTGCGCTGTCTGCCGAAGGCCCCGACCGGGTGCGGATCGGCGGCGTGGCCGGCGAGCCGCCGCCGCCGACCCTCAAAGTGTCGCTGAACAGCATCGGCGGGTTCCGCAACTCGACCACGTTCGTGCTGACCGGGTTGGACATCGAGGAGAAGGCGGCGTTGGTGCGGCGGCAGCTGGAGGCCGGGCTCACCGTCAAACCGGCCGAGCTGGAGTGGACCCTGGCTCGCACCGACCACGACGACGCCGACACCGAGGAGGCGGCCAGCGCCCTGCTTCGCTGCGTGGTGCGCGACCCCGACCCGGCGAATGTCGGTCGCCACTTCTCCTCGGCTGCAGTGGAGTTGGCCCTGGCCAGCTATCCGGGTTTCACCGTCACCGCACCGCCGGGCGAGGGCCAGGTGTACGGCGTGTTCACAGCGGGCTACGTCGACGCCAGTCGGGTCCCGCACTTCGCCGTACGCGCCGACGGCAGCCGCGTCGAGATCTCCTGCGCCACAGACACTGTCGAATTGACGCCGGCCGACCCACCGCCGTTGCCGGAATCGCTGCCCGACGGGCCGACGCGCCGCGCGCCATTGGGCCGGATCGCCGGCGCGCGCAGCGGCGACAAGGGCGGGTCGGCCAACGTCGGGGTGTGGGTGCGCACCGAGGAACAATGGCGCTGGCTGGCGAATACCCTCACCGTCGAACTGATCAAGGAGCTCCTACCCGAGACCGCGGATCTGCCGGTGACCCGGCACCTGCTGCCCAACCTGCGCGCAGTGAATTTCGTCATCGACGGCATCCTCGGTCAGGGAGTCGCCTACCAGGCGCGCTTCGATCCTCAGGCCAAAGGCCTGGGTGAATGGCTGCGCAGCCGCCATGTCGACATCCCAGAGAGGCTGTTGTGAACACCTGGACCACACCCGAGCGCGACCAGCTCCGGAAGACCACGCGCTTATTCGCCGAGCGGGAGATCTTGCCGCACGTCGACGATTGGGAACGCGTCGGCGAGTTGCCGCGCGAGTTGCACCGCAGTGCCGGGCAGGCGGGCCTGCTCGGCGCGAACTTCCCGGAGGCGGTCGGCGGTGGCGGCGGCGACGGCGCCGACGCGGTGGTGATCTGCGAAGAGCTGCATCAGGCCGGCGTGCCGGGCGGCGTGTTCGCGTCGTTGTTCACCTGCGGCATCGCCGTACCGCACATGATCGCTTCCGGCGATGCCCGGCTGATCGAGGAATTCGTCCGCCCGACGCTGGCCGGCGAGCTGATCGGCTCGCTCGCCATCACCGAACCCGGCGGGGGCTCGGACGTCGGGCACCTGCGCACCACGGCGACACGCTCCGGCGATCAGTACGTCGTCAATGGCGCCAAGACCTACATCACCTCCGGGGTCCGGGCCGACTTTGTCGTCACCGCGGTGCGCACCGGAGGCCCTGGCGCGGCCGGGGTTTCGTTGCTGGTGGTGGAGAAGGGCACACCGGGCTTTGAGGTGACTCGCAAACTGGACAAAATGGGTTGGCGGTCCTCAGACACTGCGGAGTTGTCTTACACCGATGCCGCCGTACCGGCCGCAAATCTGGTCGGCGCCGAGAACAGCGGCTTCGCCCAGATCGCAGATGCGTTCGTCGCAGAACGAATCGGCCTTGCCGCGCAAGCATATTCGAGCGCGCAGCGATGTCTGGACATCACTGTGCAGTGGTGCCGAGACCGCGAGACATTCGGCCGTCCGTTGATTTCGCGCCAGTCGGTGCAGAACACGCTGACCGAGATGGCCCGTCGGATCGACGTTGCCCGCGTCTACTCACGCAACGTGGTCGAACGGCAACTGGCCGGGGAGACCAACCTGCTCACTCACGTGTGTTTCGCGAAGAACACTGCGGTGGAGGCCGGCGAGTGGGTCGCCAATCAAGCCGTTCAGCTATTCGGCGGGATGGGCTATATGGCCGAATCCGAAATCGAACGCCAATACCGGGACATGCGCATCCTAGGCATCGGCGGCGGAACCACCGAGATCATGACTGCGCTGGCCGCCAAGCTCCTGGGCTACCAGTCATGACGACGCTGAAGTCGGTACTGGACCCGAAAGCGGACACCTATGCCGCAGCGGCCGAGGCCGCGGAATCCCGGCTCGAGGAGATCGACGCCGAACTGGCCAAGGCGCTTGGCGGTGGTGGCGCGAAATATGTTGAGCGCCATCATGACCGCGGCAAGCTGACCGCCCGAGAGCGCATCGAGCTGCTGGTCGATGAGGACTCGCCGTTCCTGGAGCTGTGCCCGCTGGCGGCGTACGGCAGCGCCTTCCAGGTCGGCGCCAGCATGGTCACCGGGATCGGCGCGGTCAACGGCGTGGAATGCATGATCGTGGCCAATGATCCGACGGTCAAAGGCGGTACCAGCAACCCGTGGACATTCAAAAAGGTTCTGCGGGCCAACGCGATCGCAATGCAGAACCGGCTGCCGGTGATTTCGCTGGTGGAATCCGGCGGCGCGGACCTGCCCACCCAGAAGGAAGTGTTCGTTCCTGGTGGCCAGTTGTTTCGCGACCTGACCCGGCTGTCGGCGGCCGGGATTCCCACCATCGCACTGGTTTTCGGTAACTCCACAGCGGGTGGCGCTTACGTGCCGGGCATGTCCGATCACGTGGTGATGATCAAGGAACGCTCGAAGGTGTTCCTGGCCGGACCGCCGCTGGTGAAGATGGCCACTGGCGAGGAGTCCGATGACGAGTCCCTCGGCGGCGCCGAAATGCATGCCCGCATATCGGGTTTAGCCGACTACTTCGCCGTCGATGAGCTCGACGCGATCCGGATCGGCCGTCGCATCGTCGCCCGGCTGAACTGGGTCAAACAGGGACCCGCTCCCGTAGCCGTGACCGAGCCGCTGTTCGACACCGAAGAACTGATCGGCATCGTGCCCTCGGACCTGCGCATCCCGTTCGATCCGCATGAGGTGATCGCGCGCATCGTCGACGGATCGGAATTCGATGAGTTCAAGGCCATGTACGGCTCGTCGCTGGTAACCGGCTGGGCGCGGCTGCACGGCTACCCGCTGGGCATCCTCGCGAATGCGCGCGGCGTGCTGTTCAGCGAGGAGTCGCAGAAGGCCACCCAATTCATCCAATTGGCCAACCGATCCAACACGCCACTGTTGTTCCTGCACAACACGACTGGATACATGGTCGGCAAAGATTACGAGGAGGGCGGCATGATCAAGCACGGCTCGATGATGATCAACGCCGTGTCCAACTCGACGGTCCCGCACATCTCACTGTTGATCGGGGCGTCTTACGGCGCAGGCCATTACGGCATGTGCGGGCGAGCCTACGACCCGCGGTTCCTATTCGCCTGGCCCAGCGCCAAATCCGCGGTGATGGGGGGCGCCCAGTTGGCAGGCGTGCTGTCCATCGTCAGCCGGGCCGCCGCCCAGGCCCGCGGACAGCAGATCGACGAAGATGCCGACGCCGCGATGCGCGCCGCCGTCGAAGGCCAGATCGAAGCCGAGTCACTGCCGATGGTGTTGTCCGGCATGCTCTACGACGACGGGGTGATCGACCCGCGCGACACCCGTACCGTGTTGGGAATGTGTTTGTCCGCCATCACCAATGGCCCGATCAAGGGGACGTCGAATTTCGGCGTCTTCCGGATGTGATCAACATGGGAGTCACTCGAGTACTGGTCGCCAATCGCGGGGAGATCGCCCGGCGGGTCTTCGCCACCTGCCGGCGCCTCGGCCTGAGCACCGTCGCGGTCTACACAGACCCGGACGCCAACGCCCCACATGTCGCCGAGGCGGACGCCCGGGTGCGGCTACCGAAGGTCAACGACTACCTCAACGGCGAGGCTCTGATCGCGGCGGCCCGCGCCGCCGGGGCCGACGCGGTGCATCCGGGCTACGGATTCCTCTCGGAGAACGCCGCATTCGCCAAGGCGGTCGCCGACGCCGGCCTGACCTGGATCGGCCCGCCGATCGATGCGGTGCGGGCGATGGGCTCCAAGATCGAATCCAAGAAGCTGATGGCGGCGGCCGGCGTTCCGGTGCTCGACGAACTCGACCCGGAATCGGTCTCCGTAAGTCAGCTGCCGGTGCTGGTGAAGGCGTCCTCCGGGGGCGGTGGTCGCGGAATGCGGGTCGTCCACGAATTGGACGCACTGCCAAGCGAAGTCGCCGCCGCGCAGCGCGAGGCGCAGTCAGCGTTCGGCGACCCCACCGTGTTCTGCGAGCGCTATCTGCCCACTGGGCACCACGTCGAGGTTCAGGTCATGGCCGACACCCACGGGACCGTGTGGGCGGTCGGCGAACGGGAATGCTCGATCCAGCGTCGGCACCAGAAGATCGTCGAAGAAGCGCCATCACCATTGGTCGAGCGCATACCGGGCATGCGGGCCAAGCTGTTCGACGCGGCCAGGCTGGCGGCCGGTGCGATCGGCTATACCGGAGCGGGCACCGTGGAGTTCCTCGCCGATGATGACGGCGAGTTCTACTTCCTGGAAATGAACACCCGACTACAGGTCGAGCACCCGGTCACCGAGGAGACCACCGGACTCGACCTGGTCGAGCTGCAGATCTACGTCGCCGACGGCGGCCGGCTGGACGCTGAACCACCTTCCACCCATGGCTTTTCCATCGAGGCCCGGCTCTACGCCGAAGATCCGGCGCGGGACTGGCAGCCACAGGCCGGACTGGTGCACCGCATCGACGTGCCTGCGGCCCGGACCGAGTTCGGCACGCTCGGAGCGCGCACCGGCGTCCGGCTGGATTCCGGCATCGTCGACGGTTCCGTGGTCTCGATCCACTACGACCCGATGCTGGCCAAGGTCATCTCCTACGCCCCGACCCGTTGGCAGGCGGCGGCGGTGCTCGCGGACGCGTTGACCCGTAGCCGCATACACGGTGTGCGGACCAACCGCGATCTGCTGGTCAACGTGCTTCGGCAGCAGGCTTTTCTGGACGGCGCCACCGACACCGCCTTCTTCACCACCCACGGCCTGGCCGAGTTGGCCGCACCGCTGGTCGACGCCGACGACATCCGGTTGTCCGCGATCGCGGCGGCGCTCGCCGACGCGGTGCACAACCGTTCGACGGCAACCGTTTTCGGTACTATTCCCAGCGGCTGGCGTAACCTGGCATCGGGTTATCAGGTCAAGACCTATGTCGACGACGGCGGTGACGAGCACCGCGTCGAATACCGTTTCACCCGAACGGGTTTGATACTGCCTGCCGACGAGTCGGTACAGCTGGTCTCGGCGTCGGCCGCCGACGTCGTGTTAGCCGACGGCAATGGCGTGGCACGCAGCTTCGCAGTAAAGCGTTACGACCCGAAAGGTCCAGACGTCTACGTCGACTCGGCGCGCGGACCGGTACACCTGACAGCGCTGCCGCGCTTTCCCGAGCCGAGCTCGGCCGTGCAGAAAGGGTCGCTGGTAGCGCCCATGCCCGGCAACGTCATCAGGCTGGGCGCCGCGGTCGGCGACGCCGTCACGGCCGGTCAGCCGTTAATCTGGCTGGAGGCGATGAAGATGGAGCACACCATCACCGCGCCGTCGGACGGCGTTCTCGCAGAGCTCAACGTCGATACCGGCCATCAAGTCGAAGTCGGCGCCGTCCTGGCGCGAGTTGACGCGCCCCACGATCCCAAAGCAGAAGGAGATTCTCAATGACCGACAGCAGCTTCATCGAGAACGAAGACCGCAAGGCGCTACGCAAGTCCGTTTCCGCATGGGCCTCGAGTTATGGCAGCGAGTACTACCTGAAGAAGGCCCGCGCCCACGAACACACCGACGAGTTGTGGTCCGAGGCAGGAAAACTCGGATTCCTGGGAGTGAACCTTCCGGAGGAGTACGGCGGCGGCGGCGCCGGCATGTACGAGCTGTCGCTGGTGATGGAGGAAATGGCTGCCGCGGGTAGCGCACTGCTACTGATGGTGGTGTCGCCCGCCATCAACGGCACGATCATTTCCAAGTTCGGTACCGACGAGCAGAAGAAGCGCTGGATTCCCGGCATCGCCGACGGCTCGCTGACGATGGCGTTCGCCATCACCGAGCCCGACGCCGGATCCAATTCGCACAACATCACCACCACCGCCCGTCGTGACGGTAGCGACTGGATCCTCAAGGGGCAGAAGGTCTACATCTCCGGTGTCGATCAAGCCCAGGCGGTGCTGGTGGTCGCGCGCTCCGAAGAAGCCAAGACCGGCAAGTTGCGGCCGGCGCTGTTCGTGGTGCCCACCGATGCGCCCGGTTTCACCTACACCCCGATCGAGATGGAGATCGTCAGCCCCGAGCGGCAATTCCAGGTCTTCCTCGATGACGTGCGGCTGCCCAGCGACGCGCTCGTCGGGGCCGAAGATGCCGCGATCGCACAGCTTTTCGCGGGCCTCAACCCGGAACGCATCATGGGCGCGGCCAGTTCCGTCGGGATGGGACGCTACGCACTGGACCGGGCCGCCGACTACGTCAAGACCCGCCAGGTTTGGGGTACGCCGATCGGCGCGCACCAGGGCCTGTCACATCCGTTGGCGCAGTGCCACATCGAGGTGGAACTGGCAAAGCTGATGATGCAGAAGGCCGCGACGCTGTACGACAACGGCGACGACGGTGGCGCGGCCACGGCCGCCAATATGGCCAAATACGCTGCGGCTGAGGCCGCGACGCGCTCGGTCGATCAGGCCGTGCAGTCCCTGGGCGGCAACGGGCTGACCAAGGAGTACGGCGTCGCCGCCATGCTGGCCTCGGCCCGGCTCGGGCGGATTGCGCCGGTCAGCCGGGAGATGGTGCTCAACTTCGTCGCGCAGACTTCGCTTGGCCTGCCTCGAAGCTACTGAGGCCCTACGGATGGACAATCGTCTGGTCGAATACGCCGTTGAGGGCCATCTCGCGCGCCTCACGCTGAATTCACCGCATAACCGCAACGCGCTGTCGGCGGCGTTGGTCGGCCAGTTACATCAGGGTCTGCGCGATGCGGCGAAAGATCCCGCGGTGCGGGCCGTCGTGTTGGCCCACACCGGGAACACGTTCTGCGCGGGAGCCGACCTCTCCCAGGGGTCGGCGGCAACGAGCGCGGATCCGGCCGGGGCGGCAGCCGAGCGGTCCAGGGAGGCCGCCGCACTGCTGCGCGCCATCGTCGAGTCGCCGCTGCCGGTGATCGTCGCGGTCGACGGCCATGTCCGCGCCGGTGGCATGGGCCTGGTAGCCGCATGCGACATCGCCGTCGCCGGCCCGCGCAGCACCTTCGCGCTGACCGAGGCCCGGATCGGAGTGGCGCCGGCGATCATCTCGCTGACGTTGCTGCCGAAGTTGTCCGCCCGGGCCGCGGCCCGCTACTACCTCACCGGTGAGACGTTCGACGCCACCACCGCCGCGCAGATCGGGTTGATCACGATTGCCGCCGACGATGTCGACGCCGCGGTGGCATCGCTGGCCGCCGATATCGGGCGCGCCTCACCGCAAGGGCTGGCCGCGTCCAAGGCGCTGACCACCGCCGCAGTCCTGGACGGCTTCGACCGCGACGCCGAGCGGCTGGGCGCCGAGTCAGCGCGACTGTTCGTCTCCGACGAAGCCCGCGAGGGGATGCTTGCTTTCCTGGAAAAACGTCCGCCGCGCTGGGCCGCCAGGTAAGCGAAGTCTGAGGGAGCGGAAGCAGTTTAGCGAAGATCCTTGCGGCAAAAATTCTTCGTCGTAGGCTTCGTGTTAATGAGCAAATCAGCGCACCGGGGCGCACGGGACGAGCGGAACGCGGTGACGCGTGCCGCCGACACCGATCGGATCCAGGTAGCTCAGCTGCTCACCGACGCCGCTGCTCAGGGCCAGCTGCAGATGAGCGATTACGAAGACCGGCTCACCAGGGCATACGCGGCACAGACCTACGACGAGCTGGATGGGTTGCGGTCCGATCTGCTGGGTTCCTCGCTTAGTCCGCGACGCGCCGGTTCCCCCAAGCCCGCGCCGTCGACTCTCTTGCTGGCCATCATGAGTGCATTTGAACGGCGCGGCCGCTGGAATGTGCCCAAGAAGCTGACGACGTTCGCGCTGTGGGGTGGCGGGGTGATCGACCTCCGTTACGCCGACTTCACGTCCACCGAGGTCGAGATCCACGCGTGCTCCATCATGGGCGGCCAGACGATCCTGGTGCCTCCCGAGGTCAACGTCGTGATCGACGGCCACGGCGTGATGGGCGGGTTCGACCATCAGGTCGACGGCGAGGGCACGCCCGGCGCACCCACTGTGCGGATTCGCGGTTTCTCGCTCTGGGGCGGCGTCGGCGTCAGGCGGAAGAACCGCAAGAGCCAGAGCTAGCGCCGACGGCGGGCGCGCAGGTAGTCGCCGACCACTGCCGCGCCCAGCCCATCGAGATCGGGAACAACCACCCTTCCCTCCACCCGGCGTGCAACCTGATCGATGAACCGGGCCAGCCCGGGGTCGGTGCCCAGCCGGAAGATGGTCACTTGCGCGCCCAGCCGGGCCATCTCGTCGAAGCCGCGCACGGTGTTGGCCAGGGTGAGCGGATGCGGCGGGTAATCAAAGAACACAGCAGAACCCCGCCCGGTGCCGTCGGCGTCGTGCAGATGCGCGGTCGGCTCGCCGTCGGTGACGACCAGCAGGACAGGCTGCGCGTTGGGGTGCCGGCGCAAATGCCGGCCGGCCAACGCCAGCGCGTGATGCAGGTTGGTGCCCTGCTCGTACACACCTTCCAAACCCATCAGTTCCGCGCTGGTCACGGTTCGCGCATAGCGGCCGAATGCGATGATCTGCAACGCATCTGAACGAAATCGGGTTCGCACCAGGTGGTCGAGTGCGAGCGCGGTGCGTTTCATCGGCAGCCAGCGGTTTTCCATCACCATCGAAAACGAGGTGTCCACCAACAGCGCCACCACGGCCTGGCTGCGGGCTTCGGTCTCGGACACTTCGACGTCGTCGACGGTGAGGTGAATCGCGGAGCTCGGGCCCTCCGCCACCGTTCCGGCCTGCCGGAGCACCGCGTTGGTCAACGTCCGAGTGACGTTCCACGGCTCGGTGTCGCCGAACTGCCAGGGCCGGGTAGCGCCGGTCAGCTCACCCGCGGCCCCGGCACGCCGAAGCTCCCGCTCGCCATGGCGGCTGGAAAGCTGTTGTGCCACATCGCGTAACGCGGTTTCGCCGAGCCGTCGCATCGCCTTCGGCGACAACCGCCACTGGCCGTCTGAGCTGCGATCGAGGAAACCTTGATTGACCAGCGCCCGCTCGAGTTCGGCGAGAGTCCGGGCGTCGATGGCGGCCTGGTCGCCGAGCTGGCGGGCCAGCGCGTCGAGGTCGACGTCATCCATCGTCGCGCCCGGATAGCTTTGGGAAAGCTGCTCGGCGAGCTGTTCGAGCTCGCCGATATCGGCCAGCGCCTGGGCGCCGTCACCCATGCCCAGCGGGTTGTCACCGGAGAACTGCGCCGAGCCGTCCCAGTCCTCGCCGGGCCGAGCCGCCTGCAGATGGGCGTCGAGTTGACCCAACGCCTGCATCAACGACGGTGACCCGAATGCCTGCTGCGCCAGCGCATCCAGCTCGGCACGCTGGTCCGGGCTCAGGCTGTTGCGAAACCGCTGCGCCGCCGCCGCCCGCTTGGCCAGCGAATCCAGCAACTCCTCGACGTTCTGCGGATTCTCCGGGAAGAACTCGCCGTGGGAGTCCATGAAGTCTTGGAAATCTTGGGGGGAGTCTTGGCCCTTGGCGTGCTTGTCCAGCAGCTTGTTGAGGTCGTCCAGCATGTCGCTGATGCGCTGACGGTCCTCGTCGGTGGCCCCTTCCAGCGCCTGTTTCATGCCGGCGAAGCGCTGGTCGAGCATCTCCCGACCGAGCAGATCCTTGATCTGGTCGTACTTCTCCCGCGCCTCGTTGCTGCGCCAGTCGTAGTCGGAAAGCTCTTGGACGGCTTTGGCCGGCGACGGCGAGAGCGCCTCCAGTTGCAGCTCGCCGAAGCGCGCGTCGTCGTCGAGAGCGCGGGCCAGTTCCTTGCGTTCGGCCAGCACCGCGTCATCGAGCAGCTTTTTGATCTCCTGCAACGTACCGTCTAAGTTGTTGTTGCGCAGGAGCTCTCGTCGGCGGCGGTTGGCCTCTGCGGCCAGCCGGTCGGCCCCGGTCAGGTTCTTGTTGCCACGGCGCAGCAGCTCGGACAGCGCGCGGCGCGGCGACGTGCCCGCCATGACGTCCTGCCCGATCTGCTCGAGGGCCTCGCGCAGATCGACCGGTGGGGCCAGTGGGTCAGGACCACCGGTGTATCCCGAATACTTCGTCGAATGTCCTGACGAGTTGCGTTTAGCCATATACAGTTTCGCCTTCCCCGGATACCTTGTCGACGCGCTTGGCCAAGTACAGTGCCTCCAGCGCCAATTCCAGCGCCGCCGCGCGCTCACCCTCGGATTCGGCGCCGAGCCGCTTGGCGATCGCCTCGACGATCGGCAAATCCGGCAGCGCGGCCAGCACGTCCTTGGCGGACACCCGCTCGCCGGTCGTCACCGCCGATCCACCCTCGACCGCGGCCACCAGCGAACCGACGTCGAGACCGCCGAGCGCCCGGGAGGCCGTGTCTGCAGTGGCGCGGCGCAACAGGTGTTCCAGCACGGCCTGCTCGCGGCCCTCCTCGCCGGACTCGAATTCCAGCTTGCCGCGCAGTACGTCGATAACGGTTCCCAGGTCGACCACTCGGGCCACCGGATCGGTCTCACCCAGCACCGCCCCGCGGTGTCGCGCCGAGGCGGCGACGGTCTCGGCCGCCGCGATGGCAAACCGCGCCGACACACCGGAGCGCTGATCGACCGAGTTCGACTCCCGCAGGTAGCGGGCGAACCGTGCGATCACCTGCACCAGGTAGTCGGGCACCTGCGCACTCAGATGTGCCTCTTGCACGATGACACCCACTTCGGCGTCTAGCTCCAGCGGATAGTGGGTGCGGATCTCGGCGCCGAACCGGTCCTTGAGCGGGGTGATGATGCGACCACGGTTGGTGTAGTCCTCGGGGTTGGCGCTAGCTACGACGAGCACGTCCAGCGGCAGCCGCAAGGTGTAGCCGCGGACCTGGATGTCGCGCTCTTCCATCACGTTCAGCATCGACACCTGAATGCGCTCGGCCAGGTCGGGCAGCTCGTTGATCGCGACGATGCCGCGGTGCGCCCGCGGGATGAGTCCGTAGGCGATGGTCTCGGGGTCGCCCAGGCTGCGGCCTTCGGCGACCTTGATCGGGTCGATGTCACCGACCAGGTCGGCAACGCTGGTGTCGGGGGTGGCCAGTTTCTCGGTGTAGCGCTCGCTGCGGTGTCGCCACTCGACCGGCAGGTCATCACCGAGTGTGGCGGCCTTCCGGATCGACGCGGGCGTGATCGGCGAGTAAGGATGCTCGCCGAGCTCGGCGCCACCGATCACCGGCGTCCACTCGTCGAGCAGGCCCGTCAGCGCACGCAGCAACCGGGTTTTGCCCTGGCCGCGCTCACCGAGCAACACGAAGTCATGGCCCGCGATCAGGGCCCGCTCCAGCTGGGGTAACACGGTGTCCTCGAAACCCAGGATGCCGGGCCAGATCGCTCCAACCTCTGCACCCTCGGTGAGGCGTGCCAGCAGGTTTTCCCGGAGTTCTTGTTTGACTCCCCGTTCACGGTGTCCGGCGGCACGCAGCTCGCCGACGGTGCGGGGCAGATTATTCGAAGCGGTCACCACTCCACGCTACGGCGGCGCCGCGAATACGGCACCGCCGCCGGGTCTTTTGGAAAGAAGGAAGGTGGAAAGAACAAGGCCGGGCAATCGCGTGGATTGCCCGGCCTTGCTGGAGGGATGTGAAGCTAGTTAGTCGTGACGGTCGCCTTCTCGTCGCCCTGCTTCCAGGTGACGGTGCCGTGCTCGAACGTCGACTTGTAGGAGCCGTCGGGCTCCGTCGTCTCGTCGGCGGTCGGGTAACCGAGCTTGCCCTGCGAAGCCTGGACGTCATTCCACGCGTCGCGGATCTTGCCCCATACGAAGTAGACCGGGCCGCCGTTCTTGTAGATGAGCACGCCGCCGTCGTACTGCTGGTAGACGCCGCTCTCATCCTTGGTCTTTTTCTCGTTGTCGTACGGTGCGCCCAGATCCTGCTTCTGAGCGTCGGTGAGGGTCTCCCACTTGGCCAGGATCGGTCCCTCAACGGTGTACTCCGTGCCGTTTTTTCCGGGGATCTGCGTCGAGGTTGCTGCCGCCGCGGACGTTGACGGCTCCGCCGCTGCCGATGACGACGCGGACGACGATGCAGAGCTTGAGGCTTGACTGGAGTTGGACTGTTTGTGGCAACCCACGCCGATCAGCGCGAACACCGCAATCCCGATAGAGAACAACGCTGTTCTTTTCGATATCGCGCGCATTTCTTCCTTTCGCATACTTTTCACATTGCACGGGCCTCGCCGAGACCGGCGGGCCCAATTGGCGATGCTATGCCGATCCCATCTTGTTCGGCGCGAAATCGGGTCGACTCGCCAGACGCGCCGCGTTCCGGTACGACGCTCACAGTCGCCCCGAGACGGCCCACTTCGGCCCGGGACGCCGGGCTGCCGGTGCCGGCCGGGCAGGCACCGATGTCACCGCTGACCTCAGCGGACATCCGCCTGAAATACCGGGCCCGAAAAGATCACCGTGACGTGATGTTCGGAGTTCATGACGGTGACGTTCATCTACGAGGTGTTCGCCACCGTCAACGGCACCCGCCCGCCACCACTGATGCTGACCGGCTCGCGTGTCAGTGGGCCTCGCGTGTCAGTGGGCGAAGTGTCGGGCACCGGTCAGGTAGAGCGTCACGCCGGCTGCTGCGGCGGCGGCAGTCACTTCGTCGTCGCGCACCGAGCCGCCCGGATGCACGATGGCCGTCACGCCCCCGGCGGCCAGCACCTCAAGGCCGTCCGGGAACGGGAAGAAGGCGTCGGAGGCCGCGACCGCGCCGTGCACCCTCTTGCCGCCGCGCTCGACCGCCAGCCGGGCCGCGTCGACGCGGTTGACCTGGCCCATGCCGATGCCGATGGTGGCGCCACCGCCGGCGATGACGATGGCGTTGGATTTGACCGCACGGCAGGTGCGCCACGCGAAGACCAGATCCGCCAGCGTGGCCGGGTCGGCCGCGCCGCCGGTGGCCAGCGTCCAGTTGGCCGGGTTGTCGCCGTGGGCGTCGATGCGGTCGCGTTGCTGGATCAACAGCCCGCCGCTGATCTGACGCCGCTCGGTGTCGTCGCCCATGGGCTGAGATGCCACCAGCACCCTGACGTTCTTCTTGCGCGCCAACACCTCGAGAGCGCCCGGCGCGTAGGCAGGCGCCACGACAACCTCGGTGAAAATCGTGCTCACGTACTCGGCCATCTCGACGCTGACTTCGGTGTTGGCCGCGATCACTCCACCGAACGCGCTGAGCGGATCGCACTCGTGGGCTTTGCGGTGCGCATCGGCGACCGACACCGCTGAGACCGCGATCCCACACGGGTTGGCGTGCTTGATGATCGCCACGCAGGTCTGCTCGTGGTCGAACGCAGACCGCCACGCCGCGTCGGCATCGGTGAAGTTGTTGTACGACATCTCTTTTCCGTGCAGCTGCTCGGCCTGCGCCAGGCCCGGCCAGGCGCTGTCGTCGACGTACAGCGCGGCCTGCTGATGCGGATTCTCGCCGTAGCGCAGTTCGACCGAGCGTCGCCACGTCGCGGCGAACCACGCCGGAAATGCGACGGCCGGTTCCTCGGGCGCCAGCGTCGACTCCATCCAGCCGGCGACCGCGACGTCGTACTCGGCGGTATGGCGAAACGCCAGCGACGCCAACTTCTTTCGCTCGGCAAGAGTGAATCCGCCGCTACGTACCGCGGCCAGCACACCGTCATAGCCGAGCGGATCGGTCACCACCGCAACGCTGGGATGATTCTTCGCCGCCGCGCGGACCATCGACGGCCCGCCGATGTCGATCTGTTCGACGCATTCGTCGACGCCCGCGCCGGAGTCCACCGTTTCGCTGAACGGATACAGGTTGACCACCACCAACTCGAACGCCGCGATCCCGAGTTGCTCGAGCGCCACGACGTGCTCGGGCTTGCGCAAGTCGGCCAGCAGGCCGGCGTGTACACCGGGATGCAGGGTCTTCACCCGACCGTCGAGCACCTCGGGGAAACCGGTGACCTCTTCCACCGGGGTTACCGGAATTCCGTTATCAGCAATGTTTCTCGCGGTTGAGCCGGTCGATACGATGTCGACGCCGGCCGCGTGCAGGCCGCTGGCCAGCTCAACCAGGCCGGTCTTGTCGTAGACGCTGATCAGTGCGCGGCGGATCGGCCTTCTTCCGGAATCCCTGTCGTCGCTGCTCATCCGATAGTCGCCTTTCGTCCAGTCCAGGTCACGCCGCAGGTCGCCACCGCGGCTATCACGTCCACCAACAGCCGTCGTTCGGTGATCTTGATGCGCTCATGCAGGGTAGCTTCGTCGTCGTCGTCGAACACCGCGATGGCTTGCTGGGCAAGTATCGGGCCGGTGTCGGTTCCCGCATCCACCAGGTGCACCGTGCAGCCCGTCACCTTCACTCCGTGGGCCAGCGCGTCGGCCACCCCGTGCGCGCCGGGGAATGCCGGCAACAGCGCCGGGTGGGTGTTCAGAATGCGACCTTCAAATTTTGAAAGAAATTGCGGTCCAAGGATTTTCATAAATCCCGCCGAGACCACCAGGTCGGGTGAGTGCGCTGCGGCGGCCTCGGTGAGTGCGACGTCCCACGCCTGCCGGTCGGGATGGTCGGCCAGCCGCACCCGGAAGGTCGGTAGCGACGCCGCGGCCGCGATCTCGGCGGCCGGGCAATCGCGGTCTACCCCGACGGCGACCACCCGCGCCGGATAGTTGCCGACGGCGGCCTCGAGCAGCGACGCCAGCAATGACCCGGTACCAGATGCCAGAACCACCAATCGTGCCGGTGCGCTAGGAGGCACACGCAACGGTTGCTGCACAGGGCGAGCCTAGTCGACAGTCAGTCGTCGCCCTCTGGCGACGATACGGGCTGGTCCTCGGACTCGAACTCGATGATCGGATCGGCCGAATGACTCGGTTCGTCGGCGGGATCCACCGGCGGCTGCGCGGATATCGCCGGCTTGGGCTGCTTGACCTTTGCGGGCCGGTAGCTGATCCCGCCGGCCATCGCGACGGTGATCGCGCCGACACCGGTGAACCACAGATAGACGGCGAACCCGAAAGTGTCCTGGTCGATTCCGACGCCGCCGAAGTTGCCCAACTGTCCGCTGCCGGCGTAACCGAGCAGGGCCATCACGAGCGCCGCCACCAACGCCGCAATCCCCAGCTTCGCCATCGCCTCGGAAAGCGGCAGCGGCCGGCGCGCACACTGCTGCCCGACCACGACCCCCGACGACGCGCCGATGATGAGCAGCGCAACCCAGGCCGGCCCCAGCGGCGGGTTGGGGGCCGCGGCCAGCACCGGCAACGCCGGCATGTCGCCGCCGAATACGGTGAACGAGCTGAACGTCGCAAAACCCAGATGAGCGCTGGATCCCACCGCCACTGCCGCGGTCCCGACGATGACGTTGGGCGCATACAGCAACGACAACACGGTCAGGCTGAACTGGCCGAAAATCGAGTTGGTGATCGCATAGAGCTCCTGCATCGTGCTCCAGTGCACCACCAGCGAGGCGGCCGTGACCACGCCCGACAACCCGAACAGCGCCAGCACACCTGCTGTCGCGGCGCGTAGCGAATCGGATAGCCAATCCGGCAGCGGCGACGTCTGCAGTGCTCGGCGCCCGACCCGCGAACCCACTCCGATGAACGCGCCGATGGCATGCACGATCAGCACGCTCAAGAAGGCGCGCAACGCGCTCGGGGTCTGCAGTTCGGTGATCACCGACGCCGCATCGTGGATGACAGCCAGGGAGATGGCGGCGATCAGCAGCGGTCCACCCAAGGCCGACGCGACGATCCACCGGATCACGAACCACGACGCCGTCGCCCGGGTGGCGCGCGCCGTGGCACGCATAGTCCCCCACACCATGAGCAGAACCGGCAGCAGCGGCATCACACCCAGCTCGCGGCCGCCGATCGAGATCGGCACCTGATGGACGCCGAGCCACATGCTGGCAATCGCGCCCGACGCGCCGGTCAGGTCGCTGTTGGCGATCACCAGCTGCAGCAGCGTCACAGCCGAGATCACAATCAGCGCGACCACAGCCGGCCCGAACGCGACCCGCATCAGGTCACGGGCCTGACGGGCTCCCGCCGTTTGACTGTCCTGCACTGGTGTCACGCTTCGAGCACGCTACCGATAGATCCCCTGGTCGGGAAGCCGCCGCGCGCGAGAGCGCACCGTTAAGACTGTGCCGGGCCCGACGGCGAGGACGGCTGCTGACCCTGACCGTACAACTGCTGGCCATGGCCGGCGCCGATGTGATCCGCGGAATTTCCCTGGCCCGGGGTGCCGGCTGACGGCGGCGGGCTGAAGCTCGGAAAACCCGTCGGCGGAGTAGGCGCTCCGTGCTGCTGCGACTGCGGCGGGCCCTGCTGCGGTGCCTGCTGCGCGGGGAATCCGCCGGTCGACGGCCCCGAGGGGTAGCCGCCGTATTGGGTTCCATAACCCGATCCCTGGTAGGGAGCCTGCTGCTGGCCGTAGTAACCGTACTGGCCGTAATGCCCGTACTGGTCGTACTTGGGTCGCGGCGCCGGCGCGGTGATTATGCCCGCATCGAGCAGAAGTGCGGTGAGCGCGAGCGCGGCCTGCACGACGCCGGCGCCCACGGCGATCCACAGCGCCCATCCGCGGCCCGACGCGCCGATCGTGTCCTCGATCAGCAGTAGCCCGCCCAGTATCGCGACCGCGGCCACCACCGCGGCGTAGTTCTTGGCCTTCGCCACCAGACTCACTCCGGCCAGCAGACCCGCGAACAGCGTCAAGTCGACCGGCAAGGTGCTGCCGCTTTCGACGAGCTCGTCGCCATTGGGAAGGATGCGGGTGATCATCGGGCCGTAGCTCACCAGGTAGATGGCCAGGCCAAGAGCCAACACCGCGATCGTCAGGTAGAGCTTCAGGTTGCTTTCACCGTCTTCGGACTTCGTGAACGACGGCGCGGCGGGGGCCCCGTAGGACCCGGGCCCCTGCGCGGACGGATATCCGGGACTGCCGGGCGGGTAGGTCATGGCTTCTCCTGTGCCTTCCAATGCTGTTGCAGCGCCACTGTCGTGCGGCGCTGATCTTCCCGCGCGCCGCTTCTGGCGAGGCTACCTGTAAACGCTCTGCGAACGCCGTGGCGGCGACTGGCGCGGGCGTCGCGACGCGGGCCGGTCACTCACGCTAGCGCACCTCGAACCGTGCAGTGGCGTGGACCTCGGTGCCATGCCGCCAGTTGGCACCCCACCCCCGGTGGTTGCCCGCAAGATTGGAACACGTTCTAATTCATCCATGGACTTCGGGCTTGTGCTGTTCACCAGCGATCGCGGTATCACCCCGGCGGCGGCTGCCGTGCTTGCCGACAATCACGGGTTTCAGACTTTTTATGTGCCCGAACACACCCACATTCCGGTGAAGCGCGAAGCGGCCCATCCGACGACCGGCGACGAATCGCTGCCCGACGACCGCTACACGCGCACGTTGGACCCGTGGGTCAGCCTCGGCGCCGCGTGCGCCGTCACCTCGCGGGTTCGGCTGTCCACCGCAGTCGCGCTGCCGGTTGAACATGACCCGATCACGCTGGCGAAATCCATCGCAACCCTCGATCACCTGTCCGGCGGGCGAGTCAGCCTGGGCGTGGGCTTCGGCTGGAACACCGATGAACTCGCCGACCACGGCGTGCCGCCCGGGCGCAGGCGCACGATGCTGCGCGAATACATCGAGGCGATGCGGGGGCTGTGGACCGAGGAGGAAGCCTCCTATCAGGGCGAATTCGTCAACTTCGGACCGAGCTGGGCCTGGCCGAAGCCGGTGCAAGCGCATATTCCGGTGCTGGTCGGGGCGGCCGGGAACGAGAAGAACTTCAAGTGGATCGCGCGCAGTGCCGACGGCTGGATCACCACTCCCCGCGACGTCGACATCGACGAGCCGGTGAAGTTGCTGCAGGACACTTGGGCCGCCGCGGGCCGCGACGGCGCGCCGCAGATCGTGGCGCTGGACTTCAAACCGGTGCCAGAGAAGTTGGCGCACTGGGCCAAGCTCGGGGTGACCGAGGTGTTGTTCGGATTGCCCGACCGGTCAGAAGATGAGGTGGCCGCGTATGTCGAGCGATTGGCCGGCAAACTTGCCGCCGCTGTCTAACCCCGAGCCGGGCCGGTTCTTTCCTTATCGCTACGAGCCGCGCCTGGCTCCGATCTGGCTGCCGTTCCGGGCGTGGCCCGGCGAGCAGGGCGTCACCGTGACCGAGGGCGGTCGTCTGGTCGCGCGCTTCGGGCCACTGCGGGTCGAGGCGCTGCTGTCGCAGGTGGTGCACGCTCACGTCACAGGTCCGTACCGATGGTGGACCGCCGCGGGGGCGCGGCTGTCACTGGCCGACGACGGGCTCACGTTCGGCACCAACGCCGCCGAAGGGGTGTGCATCCACTTCGAGCCGCGGGTCCACCGGGCGTTGGGTCTGCGGGATCACTCGGCGCTGACCGTGACGGTCGCGGACACCCAAGGTCTGGTCGACGCGATCACCGAGGCCGGCTAGTCAGCCCAGCGAAGCCTGGTTGATGTCGTGGTCGGTCGACTTCACGGTGATCCTGGCACCCAACGGGTCACCGTCGGTCATCAACGCCACCAGGTTCTCGTCCTCGGTGAGCGCCATAAACCGCGAGCCGTCGGCGTCGAGCCGACCGATGATGACGCCGGTCGTCGTCGGCCAGTCGTACCGTACGGAGTACGTCTCAATGGTGCCCGTGCCGTTGGCATGTCGAGTGACCGGCACCTTCGGCAGTGCGGCGATGTCCTGCTGCAATGCCGTGCTGCGGTCGGCCGCCCAATTGCCGGGTTCCGTGGAGTACACGCCCACCGAATACTTACTCATTACACCGCCGTTGGCGCCGACGAGCCCGAACGAGCCTGGCTTGTCGCGCATGGCGGCCACGGTCTCCGCGATACCGTGCAGCGAATAGCTGTTGCCGGGCCCACCGAAATACGGCAGGCCTCCGGTGAGCGTCAAACCACGTGGGTCGTCGACGGTGAGCCCGAAGTCATCGCACACCGCGAAGACCGGGAACGGGAAGCAGCTGTAAAGGTCGAACGTCGCCACGTCGTCGATGCCGATGTCCGCACCCCGGAGCGCTTCCGCCACAGCCTGTTTGGCGGAGTAGCTGATACTGACGTCGAGGCGGTCCAATAAGTCCTGCTCGGTCTGATCGGCATGCCCGCGCAGGTAAACCCAGTTGTCCTCGGGCACTCCGAGCCGACGGGCCGCCGACACCGACATCACCAGCGCGGCGGCTCCTTGATTGACGGTGTCGCGCGCCACCAGCAGCCGCGGATACGGGTCGCAGATCATCCGGTT
>Ga0302326_10010880_pt1 | contig 19648 bp, 15 predicted proteins | sample Palsa_T0_3_FD_202264 | JGI IMG/M metagenome (GOLD analysis project Ga0302326, IMG submission 202264) | Peat permafrost microbial communities from Stordalen Mire near Abisko, Sweden - Palsa_T0_3 | ecosystem: Environmental > Terrestrial > Soil > Palsa > Peat permafrost | place: Sweden: Abisko...
TGCAGTATTCAAAGAACGGCAGAACTTGCGGCACTCCGCAGTTATCTGGGTCTGCCCGTCCGACCACCAGCCAATAGGGTCTTCACTAGGCGAGGTGAAGAGGCGTGGCACTGCGCCGAGTTCAACCAGGAGTTCCCACCAGCCGGCAAAGAGATCCTCAGGGCGTCTAGTAGGAATGAGGATCGCGGACAGCCAGTGCGAGTAACCGGTGATCATGGTAAGGACGGGCAGCTGTTGTGCTGAGCGTCTTTGACCATAGCCGACAGGAATCGTTACCGGTGGAAACCAGAGGCTGCACTGCGCGATCTCACCAGCTAGGTACCCCGTCGGCTGATCCGGATCCGAATGCGCCCTTCGCAGTTCTGTCACTCGTTCCAACAGGGTCCGGCTCGACGGATCCCAGCCAATCCGCTCCGCGATCAATGTCGTCGGCATCGTAGGCCAGGCCGTTAGCAGCTGCCGGACTTGGGGCTCGAAGGCATAACTAAGGGGGCGTAGCTCCAGGGTGACCTCGTGGTCATTCGGTGCCTTGGCCGTTTGCGCGAGTTGGCTCCTCGGGCGATGCCGGCTGGTCGTGCCTGTGGCAATGATGAGCATGCCGAGCAGAAGGGTGAGGCCCTGAGCGACTGCCCAGCCGCATGCCGCGGCAGTAAGGCCGCGTGGCAGCAGGAATCCAACCAAACCCAGCACCAAGGCGGCGTTCGCAATTTGCATAAATGTATAAGCTGTAGTCCGATCGCGCGAGATAAGAATCGAGTCGACCAGGTACGTGCCGCCTGCGGGAAGCGCGCTGAGGGCTAGGACGCGCAAACAGCCAGTTGCTTCGGCGGCATAGGCTTGGCCAAAGAGGCGAAGGACGAACGGGGCGGCGAGGAGCAGGAAAGCCAAAGATGGCAGAAGAAGCCCGTAAACTGCCCGGAGAGCCTTCCGGAGTTGCTTTCCAAGCGGCGCCTCTCCGCGTGCAAGTTCCGCAAACAGCACCTGCCCAGTCGTTGATGGAATAAAGTTGAGGAATCCGGCAATAAGGAACGCGATAGAGAATCGCGCTGTCTCCGCCGCGCCGCGTACTGCCAGGACCTCGATCGGAACGATAGTCAACGGCAGGATGCCGATGACTGTGGCTAGATAGTTACCTGAGGTAGCTGACAGATATCGCCATGGCGCACTGAACGTCGGGGGCCCAGTTTGTTTACCTCTAATTCTCCAGCTGAGTGCTACGCCGCTGGCGGTAGTGGAAAGCACTAGTCCTAGACCGAATGCGAGCAAGAGACCTGATGACCGGGAGGCCGTCAGCAGAACCATTACCGCGAGCTTGACAATGCTCCCTGCGAAATTTTTAATCAGCACGACACGGGTCGCGCGCATCGCCACGAGTCCCGCGTCGAGGGTGGTCCCCGCAGCAATGAAAACTACCAGTATGGTAACGAGAAAGGCCATTCCCCCGTGCTGCTTAAGGTGCAGCGCTGAAGGAAAATGAGGACCAAGGAAGATAATGGTGGCAAGACACAATACGGTCCCAACGGTAGCGATCACCGAAATGGATACGACAACCAATTCACGTGGGTTCGCGGCACCGGCGATATGTCGCGTCATGGTGAGCGGCAGGCCAAGTGCGGCGACGGCCGCGAGCAAACTCGCTCCGGAGGTCACGCCAGAGAACACGCCCACTGCGGACGCCGAGTATCTATGTGCGGCGAGCGTCCAGAAGACAAAGCCGATTGCAGACTGGGTCACCGTGTTCGCGAGCAGGTAAAAAGAACCGCGGTACAAAGCGTCGCCAAGGATTTTCCGCACGGGTTTAAGCAGCGGAGATCCAGTTACGGTGGGCACGGCCAGCGGCTTCATAGCGCTCCAAGCGGCCGCCGGCGCGCCTCAGGCTCTGGAACGCGGCCGAGTACTGCGAGCATTTCGATGAGTGTCTTTGCCGCAATCTCCTGCCATGTCATGGTGGAGGCATAGCCGCGGGCGGCAGCGGACATCGCGGCCAGGGTGTCGTCGTCAGCACCTGCGAGGCGTGTCAAAGCGGCGATGAGGGCCTGAACGCCTCCGCCGTACCGGAAGACTGCCTGCTCGGGGAGATCGGCCAGGCTGGCCAGGTCCGGCACGATGAGCGGCCTCCCATGGGACAACGCGAGCATCGCGCTTCCACTAGTGGTGACACGCCGGAAGGGAAGAACGACCACATCGGAGGCGGTCAGCAAAGGAGTCACCTCCTCTTCAGGTACACGCTCGAGGCGTAGCACGATACGCTCGCCACCGTTTCTGGCGAGCGCAAGCAGGCGCGACCGCAATCTTGGTTCATCGCACTGCCCGGCCACCGTCAGATGTGCGCCAACCTCATCGGGCATGGCGAGGAAGGCAGCAAGCAGGTCCTCTACTCCTTTGTACTCCTGCACAAGACCGAGGAAGAGGAATCGTCGGGGCCTGCCCCCGGTGCCGGGGATCCTCAGCGGCGTGGCTGGCAGCAGCGGACCAATCGGACCATGCGGGATGACAGCGGTCTTGCGCGCCACAGCGCCGAGTGCGGAGAGTCCGACCAGGGCCGACTGCGAGTGCGCGATTACCAGATCACTCGCCTTGACCAGCTCCCGCCGGGCGGATACGTCGTCTGTGAAGACGGGCCGGTGCGGCAGAACGTTGTGAGCGGTCCATACCAGATGCAGGCCGAGCACCCGGCAGAGCCGCAACCAGACAAGAAACCAGATATATGCCACAGTTCGCAAGGGCGGGCAGCGTATCGACCCGGGGAGGGCAAAAGCGAAAACCCAGTGTAGATGAATCAGGCGTGCTCCGGCGGCCCGGCGGGCTGCCATCTCTAGCGGGAGAAGCAGGAGATTTACGGTTCTCGAGGACGTCAGTTCGCCTAGGTAGGTGATTTCGACACCCAGGCGCTGCATCTCGCCGTATAGCAGTCGCTGATAGGGATTCGGATCCCGGGGGAGAACCAAGATTCTCATCGAATGACCAGTTCCGCGAGAACCCCGAGCCCGTAGGTGAGGTGATCCGCTAGAACTCTGACCGCCCCGTTCGACCGATTACGCCATGCTGGGACAAGCAGCAGAGCTGGATACAATGGAGAAAACAGGGCCAAAGGCAATCCAAGGAAGCACAAGAACACGGTAAACGGCAACCCGAGAAGAAACATAGGATAGACGACTACGACAGGCTCCTCGCGGAGCACGCGCATCAGTCTCGGGCGATGCTTCTTGAGAAGCCGCATGCGGGCTTTGCCGTACGCGTAGGACCGGCGCAGCTGGCGGCGCCGGCCGCCCCAGTCATGCCGTACGACTGCGCCAGGAACGCTCCGGATCTTGAAACCGGCGTCCGTAAGACGCCAGGTGAAATCCACATCGGAGCCATACGCGAAGTCTTCGTCGAAGCCACCGACTGCATCGTAGGCTTCACGGCGAAAGGCCAGGTTGATGGTGGCAGCCTCGGTCAGATAGCGGGATTGCGCAGCTTGCCGTGCCGCACGGTCGTACAACCCCGTACTGCCCGGCGTCGCCAGCGTAAGCCCGGCCGTGACGTGCTCGTCATGACGCAGCGGAGCGACGAGCTCGGCGAGCCATCCCCGCGCGGGCTGGCAACCTGCGTCCGTAAACACGATGATCTCGCCACGCGCGACCCGGACCCCGGCATTGCGCTGGTGCGGGATCGAAACCCGGACGCCCGGCGGGCGCGTGAACTGTACCCACCGCACCTCGGCCTCACGACGCATCCGAATGTCATCCAGTCTGCCGTCGGAAGCATCGACGACCACGATCTCTGCTGCTTCGTCAAGGACCCCAGACTGATCAATCACGTCGGTCAAGGTGCCTTCAAGGGCCGCCTCATCTTTGCTGATGATCACGATGGAGATCATCTGTGAAACACCTCCGAGGAGCCGTTCGTGTAGACAAGGTCAAAATTGTCGTTCAGAAAATCGAAAGGAAAATAATAAGTAGCGAGATGGTCATTGTAGAGAGCAAATGCGCGCCCGTCGATGACATTAGTAGGGCTGGCGTATACCCAGGCTTGGCTATCAATAGTTGCCGGGGTCACATCGAGAATGAGCCCATTTTGTATCCCGGTGGTCGCGGCCAAGGGGAGCTGGGCATATTCGTCAGCATAAACCAGCTGGCCCGGCTCGACCGCCTTACCTAGCCACTCGGCAGAAGCAAGTTCAGGTGTGCTGGCGACGAAGTACTCGTAAGCCGAGCCGCTATTAGCCAGGTTAGCGGAAGTTCCGCCACCAAGCGCTGCGCCCGCCAGATAGCTAGTATTGACCAGAAGTACAGCTAGGCAAAGGGCAGCCAATGTCAGAACGCGAGCTTGTCGTTTCTTCCGTGATCCGGCCAGTACCTGTCCGGTCCAGCAGAGCGAAACGGCAAGAAATACTAGTCCCTGGAGCTGGGCGCGCTCTTGGCCGTAGGCGGTAGCCAAGGTGCCGCTGAATCGTATGAGCGTGAGCAGCAGGGTGGTGACGAGCGCTAGTAGGCCAATTTGCCGGACGATGACCGGCGCGTCACGCCGCACGACCATCAAAAGACCGCCGAGGGCGGCGACCAGGTTCGCCAGCTGCTCAATAATGAGCAGGCCGACTCCAAGGAGGTCGTAACCGAGACGCCATTTAACCGGTGGCACCGGCACGACCGAGTTACGAAGGCTGTAACGCCTGGCATCAGGCAGAGTTTTGATAAATGTTATGCTGCTATAATACTTCTTAATGTCCGACTGATAGGTGGCGGCAGAGATTGGCGTCTTGGTATTTCCTTGCAGGTAAGCAGAAAGCCAGCTGCCGCCGGGCACTCGATTGGGAAGAAGGTTCAGTCCTTGCGTTTGGACGGTCTGGGCAACTTGCAGCAAATGGGAGTCTGAGTGAGTAACGGGTATATACCAGATGACCGCGCCAGCGAAGGCCGTGAGGAACGCGAGGGCTACGGCCCCAGTCACGCGCGGGATCTGACGGAACCGGGAAAAGGCCCACTGCACGGGAAGCATGAGTCCGGTGATCGTAATAGCGACATAAGTTGTCGAGTAATGCGACAAGGTCATTCCGAGGGCAAGCAAGACGACCAGAGACCACTGTGAACGTCGCTGCATACGCGTTTCCAGCATTGTCGCGACGAGCGCGACGAAAAAAATTAGCCCAATCTCTTGCCGGGCTACGCTCGCGATTTCGGTAAAGGCATATTGGCCTATCGTGAAGGCTGCAGCTATAAAGGACCAGAAAGGCGAGAGGATCCGGCGGGCAAGGTCGAAGAGTGCTACCGGGAAGAAAGCGAAGAGTATTGGATATACGACTTTAAGCACCAGCAGGCCAGGGACCCCTGACAGTTCATGCAGTTCGGTAGGCATTACGGTGACGCTCAGCATAGCCCCGTAGGCGTCGTTTGGGTGAGCCGCATGCCAGATGCCCGAATTTATCGTCTGCTGCAGTCTCTGATATTCTGTGGAGATATCAAATCCATAAAGTCCGTCGCCGCGCAAGGAAAAGGACCAGAGTGCCGCAAGGCTAGCGGCGTGGAGAATTACCCTGAGCAACTTGTCGCCAAGTCGCGAGGACATGACCGCAGCCGTCACCAGCAACGCGACAAAACTGAAGGCTGCAATTACCGCAATGCTAGCACTGTGGCCGCTATTAAGGCGGAGAGCGCCGGCCGCCGCGATCAGCGGTAGGATTAGCGGCCATGCCAGGCTGGCAGGACGTGAGATCGTACCCCACTGTATTCCCACACCAGCTGGAGCGTTACGGGACGCGGCGAGCAAGGCACTGCAGGTTACTTCAAGACCGACGAGCAATGGCAAAGCACGCAACGGAGCAGCGACCCCGACCAATGGCCCCACAACGTCTACTGTTAGGCCAGATCCAAACATGACGATGATCGAAGCGCACGGGACGTATACCGGAAAAGAGGCTATGAGGTTTCCCGGTACCCGTAGTGCTCGCAGGAGAATTACGCCCGGAACTGTAAGCAGCAGTGGCACCAGCATGACCTGTACTGGCCACCATCTGTGCAACGGCACGAGAAGGGCAACTAGCGCCAGCATCGCGATGAAGACATCCGGTTTCCATCGCACAGGTGCAGCGTGGCGTGGAGTCCATCCTGCGGTCCGTGGTGACCTGCTTACTGCCTCCACAATCACGGCACCGGTCCAGTTCTTTTCCATGGCTCGGCCGCGTGCACGGCTTCAGTGCCTGCTTCAGGAACGAGATGACGGAAAAGCCACAGGCCCTCAAGGAAACCAACGTTCCCGCACGTTTCTTGGGCGAGCAGGACGTACGCATCGAGCAGGCTTGCCCAGGATCGACTTGAAATCGCCAGCCGCCATCCTTTGGGATAGAGCAGGTGCGGAAAAGCAGCCGCAGCGACAGTGAGTATGCGATAGCGCCTTGACAGTAGCAATATCGTAAGAACAAGCAGTGGCCCAGGGAAGAAGGTGGGCGGCATGGACGGCCATTTGCGATACAGTCGCGCCGACCCGCGGCCATAGGCGCGGCTTCTCCGTAGTACGTCACGCATTGAGGGTTTGAAGTGGTGCAGCACCTGCGCCTGCGGGATGAACACAAGCTGATCGGAGGGAAACGCGCGCCTTATTCGCATGCAGAGGTCTAGCTCTTCGCCGCCGAACCGGAATCTTTCGTCAAACTGACCGACCTGAACCAGGGCCTGGCGAAGAAACGACATATTTGCCCCGGCGAAAGAGTAGACCTCCCGCTGGGACAGATCCTCTCCTGGTGCCGCCCATTGCCGTCGCAGGTAGAGACCTAGCCGGTAGCGAATATCATCAGCCTTTGCTAGATTTGCCTCCTGCGGCTTGAGCGGATTGTTTCGCTTAAGATAGCCGAATGCGAAGCCGGGACGCGTTGCCGGTAGAATGGGGCCGCCAACGCCGAGCACTCCTTTTTGGTAGCGAGTAAAAAGTTGCTCCGCCCATACCGGTTCGGGCTCACAGTCGTCATCAAGGAACGCGACGACAGGAGCCGAGGCTACCGCTAGGCCAGAGTTGCGTGCTGCGGCCAGACCAAGGTTTGTGCTGTGGCGCACTACGGTCGCGGCATGCGATCGGCCGACCTCGCTTGTCGCGTCAGTAGAACCGTCATCGACGACTATCAACTCCAAGGAGGAGTAGATAGTCTGCGCAGCAAGGGCGCGGAGGCAGCGATCGACACCATGCGCGCCGTTGAGTGAACAGACGATGACGCTCATTTTAGGAGACACCGCGCTCCTTGATTTCTGCCGTACGTGTCGAAGGCGGTTGTATCGAAAGAAGTAATCTCCCGCGTGATCCTGGCTCATAGTTCAGCTCCGCTGAGATCGGCAGGTAGTCAAGGCGTCAATACTCTCGCTAGGACGCGCCAGACTGATGACGATTCGCACCTGTCCTTGCGCGCAGGAAATCTTTGCCGGCCGGGTGAGCGCTGTCTGCTGCCCGGAGGCGAGGCGAAGGCTTCCCGCGGCTGCGCGACTGGTATGTGAGCCTTGGATCAGCAGCACCGACCACTGATAGGTTTCGGGCGAGGGGCCAGCGTTGTGTATCACGAACGAGACGGCTACGTCCGTTTGGTCCGAGCTCGGTTGCTCGACAGGGGCCTGCGGATGCTGGAAAGCAAGTGCCGTGTAGTCAGCCGGCTGTTCGAAAAGCCCAGCCTCTCGCAGTGCCGTGTGGCCGAGGCTAGTCTGCGCTATGCCTGCCGCCAGCACGACGCCAGCGACTAGCGAAATCAGTCCCCGCCATTTTGCCGTGCGAAGCGACATTGCAGACAATAGCAACTTCCTCCCTCTGACTCCTAGCAGCGCGACGTAACTTCGGCTGCACCGTCTCCCGAGGTAGTGGCTTCGGCAGCCAAGCTGCGTGCCCGGCTGGGTACGTAAGCGGCCCGGGCGAGACCAAGGTTTCTGGCGTACTGAGCGGCCACAGGCAGGGAGTAGGTCATGGGGAATTCCTCTTATATCCCTCGGCACCGCGCCGGTAGGCGCCAATCGCCGCGGATCCGCTGATATTCCAGTCCTGAACCGCAAACCAGACGAACCCGAGAAGCCCGTAGGTGCGAATTCCTGCAAACAGGTCCGCGATCTTGGCTGGCTGATCGACGACGGGCAGTACGGCGGTCTCGGCGATGAGAATCGGATCACCGGTCAGTTCGCGTACAGCGGTGATGGTTGGTCCGAACAAGGAAGCGAACGTCATGGAAGGATTGGAGTAATAGCCGTCAATCCCGACCCACGTCACGTACGAGCTGCCGGGCCACCAGGGATTTGGCGCTGGGATCCCGCCGTCTGTGACGATGATGTTAACGGTCCATAGCCAGGTAACGTTCGTCGCTCCCTGCTCGCGAAACAAGGTGACGATGTGCCGCCACGCAGCCACGAAGGTCTCCGGGGATGTCCGGTTATAACCCCAGGAATACCAGGACCCGTTCATTTCGTGGCCGAAGCTCAGGATGACAGGGTGCCCGTAGGCAAGGACCTCCTGAGCGTAGGCGTCCAGGTAATGGTCGTACTGTCCGGCCGCGATCGCGGCGAGGCTGATGCGAGACGGGTTGATCTGGACAACGGGCGTTGCGCCATGCTCGTACGCCGCTGCGGCGAAGCCAGCCTGGAAAGGCTCCGTCCAGGAGCTGTAGTACATGAGCAGATCTGGCCTGACACCAGTTGTGGCTGTGAACGAGGCCACTCCGGCATACGAAAGGGGCGCGCTCCGCTCGTACACGCCAAGGTAACGTACCGGTTGCCCTGAGTTAGCTGGCTGCGTAGACAGGATGCGGAGATAAACCGGGACGGCAGCGCCGATGACAAGTATCACGGACAGCGCGGCGATCAGCCATCGTGCCGTCCGGCGCTTGACCCGCCGGACGGCAGGCTCGACTTCGGTCTGAGGCACGCCTGGCTCCAACTGCGTAAATCGCTGGTTGATGGTCATGCCGGGTCTCTGCTTACGCGGCGCGACTGCGTCGGGCTCAGACTTGCTGATGATGCTGATGATGCTGATGATGTCGGCCAGGAGCGGCTCATAGGCCCGGCCCGCAGGTCACCTTGGCCGCTTGGCACGTCCGCAGCGGCCAGCCTGTCAGCGCGCGGAGCTGTGGGCCCGCCGCTATCAGCGGACGCCCACGTCGATCGCGGCGCCGGAAAGAGGCTGCCTTCCGTTCTGCCGCTATACCGACGTCCATAGGTCGCACCTGCCTGCAGTCAGGGGCATGCTGGAGGCGGCCTTGGCTACCCCCCCGCAGCCCATGTTCTGTATTCTCCACATAACACAAAGTGGCGATGGGCTCCCGGATGGGAGCACCGCATATGAAAGGTACATTTCAATCGGCCTTGCGGGTGTGCGTTTTGCGAAATTCTCCACGACAGGCGCCATCTCTCCGCTGCTCCAGTCCGCCACGGCGCCGCGGTTTATGGCGCGGACGTCTGGTACGTCCGGACAGCCCGGCGAAACGCGGCGAAGGCCGCGGCACCCCTGAGGCGCCAGTCCGTCGTGTGGTCGGCATCGAACCACACGAACCCGAGCAATCCGTAAAGGTGAATCCCGGCAAACAGGTCGGAGATCTTCGCTGGCTGGATCGCGGCTGGTGCAGCGGCCGTCTCTGCGATGAGTATCGGCTTGCGGGTCAGCGTGCGTACGTCGGCAACAGTGGGCCCGAACACCGAAGCGAATACCGAGGACGAGGTCGTGTAGTAACCATCGATCCCTACCCAGGTGACGAACGAACTGCCTGGCCACCAAGGGTTCGGAGCGGGAACTCCGGTCGGCTGATGAATGCTGTTGACCGTCCACATCCACGTGACGTTCTGGGCTCCTAGCCTCCGGAAGAGGGTGACGACATGCCGCCAGGCGGCGACGAAGGTCACCGGGGAAGTATGCGTGTAGCCCCACGAGTACCAGTTGCCATTCATCTCGTGGCCGAAGCTTAGGATGACGGGACGGTGGTAGGCACGGACAGCCTCGGCAAAGGTGCGCAGGTAGCTGTCGTAGCCTCCGGCGGCGATGGCGGCGATGCTGATGCCCGTCGGGTTCATCTGGACGAGCGGCACCGCGCCCATACTGGCCGCAGTCGTGGCAAAGCCGGTATGGAATGGCTCCGACCAGCCGCTGTAGTAGCTGACCAGGCCTGGCTTTATTCCGGTCTCTGCGGTAAATGCTTTCACCGGGGCATATGAGGTGGGGACCCCGCGTGCGTACACCCCGATATAAGAGCCGGGAATGGTGGGAAGTTGTGATGGCGACTTGGCTCGTGCTGACGGCCAAGGCCCATACAGCGCTACCAAGGAGGCGACGAGGATTATCGCCGCCAGGACTGCGGCACCGAGCGCTGCTGCCAGCCTCGGCCGTCGCCGACGGGCGTTGAATGATTCCGGTGAGGCTTGACGATGTCGTCCCATGCGCTGAGTGTCAGCCAAAACCTTAGTGCCTCCTATTCACCGTACTACGGCCAAGGTCGGTACGGTCAGATGAAACAAAGTACTGGGTCATGATCCAGGTCTACTGTACTTACTGGCGCCTTCGCGGAACGCGGCGAAGGCGGCCGGGCTATTGAGACTAAACTGCTGGCCAACAGTGTTCGTGGAGTCGAACCATACGAATCCGAGCAGCCCATAAGAACGAATGCCCGCGAATAGATCGGTGATCTTCGCTGGCTGGTTAGCGCCAGGTATTGCGCCCGTCTCGGCGATGAGGATAGGGTCGCCAGTCAGCGCCTGCACAGCATCAATGGTGGGCCCGAACAATGGGGCAAATTGCCATGCCGGCTTAAGGTAATAGCCGTCGATACCCACCCAGGTCACATAAGAGCTGCCGGGCCACCACGGGCCTACTCCGTCGATCTTGGCATCCCGTCCGTCATTAATGATATTGACTGTCCACAGCCAGGTTACATTCCGGGCTCCCAGCGCTCGGAAAATAGTCACGATATGCCTCCAAGCGGCCACGAACGCCTCTGGAGACTGATGTGTGTATCCCCACTTTGACCAGCTTCCGTTCATCTCATGGCCAAAGCTGAGGATGACCGGGTCTTTATAGGCCCGGACTGCTTCTGCGTAGGAGCTCAGGTAGGCATCATATCGGCCGGAAGCGATCGCAGCGGTGCTGATGTTATCCGGATCCATCTGCACAAGTGGCACAGCGCCGTTATTAGCCACCGTGGTAGCGAAACGGAGCGGAAAAGGGACGTACCATCCACTGTAGTACATAACTATATCGGGCTTAGCTCCGATGGCGTTCGTAAATTCCGTCACTTTTGCATAGGAGGCAGGGAGACCGCTCTCGTACACCCCGAGGTAAGAAGCGGCAGCGGGCGGCAGATGGACGGGCAGCGGCCCAGTGTTATCCGAGGACGTGTTATAGAGGATGACACCAGCTACTATCGCGGCAGCAGAAATGACGGCCAGTCCGACTTTAAGCATCTTCCTGGTTCGTTGCTTTTTGCCATCCTGGTGGCGGCTGACGCGGCTCATGCTGTTACCTCCTTCGGCAGGGCACGTCTCCAGACGCCCTTACTCGGGGTCATCAAGGGCGCCATCATGTAAAGCTGTACGCCGGCCAGAACCTCTGTGGCCCAGTACGGGCCCCATCCGTACTCGTGCACCCGGAGCGCCAGGCCTGACCAGAGAAGCACCTGGACCGTGGCGATCCAGGTGAGCAGGATCCGGTTGACCATCACGGGTACCTGCCCTGTGTCGGGCGAGGCGCCAGTCGGAACCCATTCGGTCACCCGCCCGCGGATCGCGTACCACACCGCGTACAGGTGACAGCATGAATTGATCATGCACACCCGGTAGATCGTCGGCCGCCAGCCGCGGCTCAGCATCGGGAACACGAAGACGCTCGCGACGAGCGCGGGCAGGAGCGGCAGGTAGTTGTGGGGGTAGACGCGCCCAGGATAGAACCAGATCATCGTGAGCGTGGGGAACGGCCCGGTGAGGAGCAAAGCGGCCGATGACATGTAGTAAAGGAACGCGGCCCAGAAGGCAGCCCGCTGCTGCCAGGTGAACGGTGCTGCCAGGAAATATCTGTCGACCATCACCATCATCGAGGATCGGCACCAGCGGGCTTGCTGATTGGCCAGCGACGCGAAGTCGGTAGGCGCTACGCCCTTGGCCAGGCAGAGGGGCAGGTAGCGCGTCTCGTAGCCGGCCCACCACAGTTTCACTCCGGAGTGGACGTCCTCGCCGATCGGCACCTGGGCGAAGCCGCCCGCGGCCACCACGGCCGCGCGACGGTAAACCAGGTTGGTGCCGGCGCAGATCGCCGCCTTATAGCGGTCCCTGGCTGGCTGGATGAATCGGAAGAAGATTTCCTGAAGGGTCCCCGCATAGCGTTGGATATAGGAGAACGACCCATTGCTGACATCGTAATACTGCGCGGTCTGAACAATACCGATCTTCGGATCGGAGAAGTACGGCATGGTCTCGTAGAAAAATTCCGGGCGAACCGCGAAATCGGCGTCGATGACCGCGATAAATTCTCCTGCGCTGACACCCAGAGCATGGGTGAGGTTGCCGGCCTTCTTCATCTCGCGCGGGTTGGGGCGCACGATATAGCGGAAGTCGTAGTTGTCCGCAAGGCGGCGCACCTGGTCCCGCACGGAATCATCCAGTACATAGACGGTCTTGGGCGTGTGCCAGTTCATCGTGCTGACGTGGCGGAAGGTGTTATCAAGCACCGCTAGCGGCTCGCCGCAGCTTGGCAGGAAAACGTCCACCGTATCGCCGCGCTCCAGGTAGCTGGCTACGGTGGCCTGATGCTCGGCCAGAGTCAGCCTAGGGCGTCCGATTCGCAGCCAGAAATTGACCACCACCGGTGGCACCATCACCATGAGCAGCAACCACATAATCGGGGCGACAAGCCAGGCGCGCTCAGCCACGTGGATGTATCCGTATAGGACTCCAGCGGAGGCGACAAGCAGGCACCCGAACACCCAGCGACGCGGGCTGCCGAAGTACTTGTACTTCTCCTGGTCATCTGGGGGCTGCGGCAGATAAGTTGCTGGCAACGGCTCAGCGACCGCAAGCTTAATCACGGGCAGCACGGCTCCTTCCGGAGAGCCGGCCTGGCGCCGCCGAAGCCCAGATGGTGAACTGGCCCGGGCGTGCCAGGACGTAATAGCCGCCGGTGTGGCGCATGTCCGCAGTGATCTGGCTGTCGGTAGCGGTCGTGTCCCCGAAGTCGAGAATCACGAGTGAGAAGTAATGGCTGTTGATCGCCGTCCGGTACGAAGGAGCCCCTGGAAGTCCCCCCTGGTAGCTGAAGTAGTACGTGTTCGACCACCGCTGCCAGGGAACTTCGGTACGCAGGTAGTAGGCCTCCACGTCGTAGTCTTCCGCCAGGTAGTTACCCGGATGGGTACGGACCGCCGAGCGGAGGACGTTGACAGCATTGGCGGCATTCGGCCAGACCTTATAGAGAGCGGCCGCCTGTCCCATCGAGCCGAACAGCGTGGACGCAGCTATGGGCAGTGCCATGACTGGTGCCCAGCCATGGCCCGGGTCGACTCTGCTCAACCGCGCCATCGCGTAGCCCGCCGCGATCGCGGCGAACCAGGCGCCGAACACCACGTGCTTCTGCAAGCTCACCGTGGTATGGAGCCTGGCTTGCTCGGCCGGGACGAGCAAGGCGGCAGTGGCCAGGACGGCAGGCAGCAGCTTGCCGCGTGTATTTCCGCGGCTGGCCAGCACGGCGCCGAGAACGGCGAGAACCAGAATAAGGGCCGTCCACACGTACGCGCTGCGGAGAACGGTCGTCACGGGGACATCCGACTGCGGACGGGTAAGAGTGCTGGTCGTGATGCCGAGCCAGTATTCGCCGCCGCCCGCCACGACGGCTGCGGCGACCAGGGTGAGCCACGAGCAGAACATGGTGAGCAGCGCCGCCAGCCAGGTGCTGCCTCCGTACTGACGCCAGCTGACCAAGGCGACGACCGCGAGTACCACGGGGGCAAACAGGACGGTGGCGTACTTCACGGCGTCCGCCGCGGCCAGGGTGGCCCCGGCGGTGATAAGAAGAGCTGTCCGTGTCCACGGCCGACAGTCCGCAGACCGGACACCCAGCCAGGCCGCCAGGGCAAGCAGGAACAACGCCATTGCGTCAAAGGTCGCGAACGCTCCCAGGAACTGCGTCCCGGCGAGAGTGGCGAACAGCCCCGCCGCCAGGAGGGCCGCCCGCCGCCCGTACAGGCGGGACGTCGTGGCCCACAGCAGGCTCGTGACGCCCAGCATGAAACACAGGGAAAGCATGCGCGCGGCAGCGAGGCCTCCGACGCTGTCCGCGAGAGCGCCTAGTGGCGGGTAGATCACGGGCGCCCCGGAGAAGTATGCAGGAAAGTTCGGGATCGGCGCCTGGTGCAGCCACCGAGCCCATTCCAGATGCCCAGCCCGCAGGTAGAGAGCTTCGTCCTGAAAGGCCGTGTTAGACCAGATGAGCCGAAGTGACAGGACGGCCTGGACGGCCAAGACCGTGAGCAGCGGCCACCGCGCCGCCGCCAGGCTGCGCAAACCAGGCCCCTCGGAGTGACGTGAGACCGACGCCTGGCCGTCATGACCTCGGGTGAGAGCATCACGGGCAGGCAGAGTTCGTGGCAGCCCGAGGTCGGCCAGATGTCCGGCTGCTTCGAAGTGCCCGGCATTCCTCGGCGAACGCTGGCTGCCGAGCAGCTTCTGGCTCAAGCTGCCAGCGCTTCGGACTGCCATTTTGAGTGAATGCTCTCAGTCGGTCGCGGTGATGGAGGATCCACCAATTTCGACCTCTGCCGAAGGTCTATCGATCCCATCTGTCTGCGGTCATGTGATGCCAGAGGCACTTTGACCGCCCCCCAACTCGCGCACTGTACGGATGATGTCACGCGTCGTAGCCGAAGCCCTACCAGAGACAGCCACGCTGTCTACGAAAAGGTACTGTTCATGGCCGATAGAAGAGTGCTGTTTCAGAATTTTGGCGATAAGCAGGGAAAAGAGGGCATGGTTCTGACCGATGGGGAATGTACGGCCTGGAGTATCGTGAATACAATGCCGCGTGTGCGCCAGGATCCGAGGTAGGCCCGACGTGGTTCCCTTCACTCATAGTGTCGGAGTCCTTGCCTAGCCGGTCGGCGGGTTCGGCGTCAGGTACTGGTGCGCGCCCAGCTTGAACGCGATCCTGGCCTCCAGGCTGTCTTCGATCCGCCAGTCCTGGAAGTCGATGCCGGTGCCGTCGCCCTGCAGGTCCTTGTCGAACCACACCAGCCCGAGTGTGTTGTAGTTCGACATGCCCTGGAACAGGTTCGGGATCTTGACGAACTGGTCGGCAGCAGGTCCCACGGCGGTCTCCGATAGCAGGACAGGTGCATCGGTGAACGTCCGGACCTGATTAATGGTCTTGCCGAACACACTGGCGAAGGTGTCGGAGGCGCGGGTGTAGTAGCCGTCGATGCCGACCCACTTGACGTACTTCGCACCGGGCCACCAGGAAGCGACCGGGCCGGTTCCGCTCTCATCGGCCTGAACCGTCCATAGCCAGGTCACGTTGTCGGCGCCCTCCTGGCGGAATACCGTCCAGATGTGCCGCCATGCCGCCACGAACGTCGACGCCGGGACACGCCCGTACCCCCACGAGTACCAGGACGCATTCATCTCGTGGCCGAAGCCGATGACCACGGCGTGGCCGAAATCCCGGACGCTGTCGGCATAGGAGCTGAGGTAGTCATCGTAGGTACCGGCGGCGATCGCTGCGACGGAGGCATCGGTCGGATCGATCTGTACGAAGGGGATAACGCCATGCTCGTGGATCATCTCCGCGAACGAGGTGTCGAACGGCTCCGCCCAGCCGCTGTAATACCCGACGAGGTTCGGCTGTCTGCCCGTCGCCTGCGCGAATTGGGAAACCGCACCGTAACCGGGGGGCGCCCCTGGCTCGAAGACACCCAAGTAGGAGGCCAGTGTGGGCGCTAGAGAGGCATGCACCGCCGCCGGGTGCTGCGGGGACGAGCGTGCCAGCCGGGTGACCGATACGGCGACGGCGGCCGCAGCGAGCACGACAGCCAAGATCATCACAAGGCGGGATCTCATGCTGCGTTGCCCCCGGGAAAGATAACGCGGCTCACGACCGCGAGATTAAGCAAGGCGAAGAACAACAGGACCGCGAACTGCAAGGAACCGAGGGTGACCGTTCGCCAGAGGGCCAGCGCCAGCCAAACGATTGCCGCGGTACCGCTCCACCACGTGACACCGACACGGAACCGCGGCAGCGAGCTTCCCGGCGTTCGGGTCGGATGCCAGCTCATCGACTTGCCCCAGGCGCCATCCCAGATGGCGAACACATGCGCCCAGCCGCGGGCGATGCCCAGCGGCCAGATCCCTGGTCCGTAGCGCGACCGATGCCATAGGGGATACAGCACGAACCCGGTGAGCATCGCCGGGAGCAGGGCGATGAAGTTCCGCAGCCTGATCTGGTCGGGAAGAAAAGCCAGCATGACGATGGGGATGATGGGCCCGAAGAACGTCAGCATGGCGGTGTAGGCGTAGTACAGAAACCCCGAGATATAGGTCAGCCGGGCTGGCAGCCGCATGGGTATCGTCCACAGCCGCCAGGAGAAGACGATACCGACGTTCCCTGAGCACCAGCGGTACTGCTGACGGACGAATGCGTCGAGATTGTCGGGGCAGATCCCGGTCGAGAGCAGGATCGGGATGTAGGTCAAGGACCAGCCGGCCCGGCGCACATCAAGCCCGGTATGCACGTCCTCGGCGTAGGGGATGAGGGTGGGACCGCCGTAAGGCTCCAGCGCGGCCCGCCGGTAGACGGCGGAGGTCCCGCAGCAGACGGCCGCGTCCAGCCGGTTGCGGGCCACCTGGACCGTCCGGTAGAACACCTCCTGGATGGGGCCCGCGGCCCGCTCGATCCATGTCTGCGCGGGGCTGCTCCTGAAGTACTGGGGGGTCTGCACGATCGCCATCGTGGGATCGTCCATGTAGGGAAGCGTCTCGGCGAGGAAGTCCCGGCGCGGTGCGAAGTCCGCGTCCAGGATGACCAGGTATTCGGCGCTGGTCTGGGAGAACGCGTAGCGCAGGTTGCCGGCCTTCTTCCAGGCGGGCCAGTCGGGCCGGTGGATGTAGCAGAAGCCGAAGGACTCGGCCATCGAGCGGGCTTCGCTGGACGGCCCGTCGTCCAGGACGTAGGCCCTCGCCTGGCCCGCATAGTCCTCGATGAGACCTAGCACGGCGGTCCAGGTGTTGCGGAGCAGCTCGATCGGCTCACCGCAGATGGGCAGGTAGAGATCCACATCCGGATAGGAGGTCGGGTGCCATGCCCGGATCCGCGCCTGGTGTGCGGCGAGGTCGAACCCGGCTCCGGCGAAGTTAACTGGCAGGCTGGTCGCCTGGTAGATGACGTAGGTGGCGGTGAAGAGCAGGAATGGCGACAGCGCGAGGTCATGTGCCTCGAACCTGAGCTGGCTGAAGATAAGACAGCTCGAACCAATGAGGATTACCGTTGTCAGGTACGGCAGGTTCCGCTGGATATAGGAGTATTTCTCAACGTCATCCGGGGGGGGCGGCGGGACTAGGCGGTAACGCTTGTGCTGTTTGCCTGCGAGGCCAACCGGTCTCGCGATCGTCCTGTTAGGAGCCTGCGGGCTGCTCACGACGGTGGCTCGTATCGCCAGATGACGTACGTGCCTGGCGTCGGCCCACTCGGGCCAGAGCCGTAGGGAACGATCTGGATGACGTGGTAATAGCGGTTGCGACGTAGGTCGGCGGCGATGCTCTTGTCCAGGGATACCGTGTCGGAGAAGCTCAGCGCGACCAGGGAAAAGTAGCCTTCCTTGATGTACATGGCGAAGGTCCCCGCGTTGCCGGCTCCGACAATCCCCGCTTTATCGCTTGGGCCTCCGGTAGGAGTTCCCAGCCGCGAGATGATGTTCCGCGTGCTGGACCATCGCTGCCACTGGCTTCCCTCGACATGCAGGTAGTACTCCGCGATAGTTGGGTCCTCGACGAGCAGGCGGCCGGTACCGTGATCCGCCAGCGGACCGAGGATCGTTATAAAGGCGGAGGAGTTCGGCCAGCTGGTGGAGAACGCATGTGACTGGTCGGCGCCGAGCGAGATCGGGAAGGAAAGCGCGACGACGCAGGCCCCGCCCGTGATGGCCCGCATGTTGCCCACGGGCGCCACCGCGATGAACTTGTCTATCGTGTAGCCTGCGGCGATAGCAGCGAACCAGGCACCCAGATCTACGTGCTTGTTCAGCGACGCGGTGGTGTGCATGCTCGCTTGCTCGATAGGCACGAGCAGGGCAGCCGCGGCCAAGAGCGTCAGCCGCCATGTCTGCGCGCCTCGCGGCTGGATAACCCAGCTGGCGATAACGCCGCCGACAGCGGCAACCACGATAACGGCGGTCCAGGACCAGGAACTGGCGAGAACGGATTGCATGGTGTCTGTACCGCCGACCCGGGCCAGCGTCGTCTTTTCTACCCCGTTTAGGTAGCTGCTTCCGCCGATCAGCAATCCCAGCGTGACCAGCAGGGTCACAACGGCCAAGAGGGCCACGGCCCGGCCAGCGGCGAGCTTGCCACCTGGCTTCGGAAAAGCGACGGCCAGGGCGAGCAGGATCACGATGGGGTCGAACAGTGCGGATGAGTACGCCGTCGCATTGGCGACCGCCAGCGTGACTCCGGCCGCCAGCATCCAGACGGTCGCGTCCTCCCGATCGCCCGCCCGGACAACGAGCCAGGCCGCGAGAGCGACCAGGAACATCGACATGGCGTCATAGGTAGCGAACGCGCCCAGATGCAGCGTCGGGCCGAGGAGGGCGAACAACGCGGTCGCAAAGAATGCGGCTCGCTGCCCGTGCAGCCGCTTAGTCGTGGACCAAAGCGCGACACTTGCTCCCAGCATGAACACCAAGGACAAGATCCGCGCCGCGGTCAGGCCTCCGACACTATCTGCCAGGGCACCAAGGGGCGGATAGATGAGAGGCGATCCGGAGAAGTATGAAGAGAACGGAGGGAGTGGGGTGCCATGCAGCAGGTGCGCCCACTCCAGATGTCCGGCCCACAGGTACGCCGATTCGTCCTCGAATGCCGTGTCGGCCCGAACCAGCCGGAGCGAAAGGAGCGCCTGAACAGCAAGTACCGCTGCCAGCGGCCAACTGCCGCCGAAGCGCAGTCGGGCAGGGCGGGTCGCCCGGTGCGAGGCGGCAGTCGTCTCTGCTGGGAGCCGTGGGGTAACAGCACCTGGTTCAGAGATCTCCGTAGCCGACGTAGAAGGCTCCGCCGACTGCCGAGTCGCTGGGCCAAGCTCCATAGATGGCACCTGCCTGGGATCAGGGGCGTGCCAAGGGGCGCACCGTAAAACCCCCCTCGCAGCTCACTTAATGTCCTGAAAGTGTCACTTAACGCAACGCTGCTGTACGAATAGAGACACCGCAAACCAGACGGTAACGGTAGGTCCCTGCGGACGAGGGGTGTTCCGTGAAATTTTCGGCCAGAAAGTAGCCCCGATCGCCCACGGCCGCAAGGAGGCGGTGCCGTCCTGGGTCGATAGAGCATATTCACTATCACGATTCGCAATCCCGCTTGAATAGCTGTTGATCCTGTGCTGCGCTATACCGTGCGGTTCGCAACGTCCCGGTGTGCGTGCCGAGCAGGGGGTTTGGACGGTATGGGAGATGAAGACCGCAGTCGGCACCTGCCTC